>Ga0163199_1001184_pt1 | contig 16225 bp, 15 predicted proteins | sample PL_2010_150m_FD_113537 | JGI IMG/M metagenome (GOLD analysis project Ga0163199, IMG submission 113537) | Freshwater microbial communities from Powell Lake, British Columbia, Canada to study Microbial Dark Matter (Phase II) - PL_2010_150m | ecosystem: Environmental > Aquatic > Freshwater > Lake ... | reverse complement strand
CTTTAGCGTTGCGTTTTAAGCAAAAAATTCAGCAGCTATTGTCTCTTGCCGATGCTTGTTCCCATGCTTTGCATCATATGCGGTGCGGATACATCCTATCGGGTGGGTAATGTCGCGTTAATGCGGCCAAAGCAGCCATACGTCGAGATAAAAAATATTAATGAATCGGATGCAGAGGATGTTGATCAGGATACTGCCGAACCCAATAGTGATAATATAAAATAACAGCAATTATTTATGACGGAGTAATACCAATGAAAGGCGATGATCAAGTAATCAAACAGTTAAATAAACTACTGGCCGGAGAACTGACCGCAATGGACCAGTATTTCATTCATTCCAGAATGTATGAAAACTGGGGGTTCAATAAGTTGTATGAACGCATCAATCATGAGGTGCAGGATGAAACCGGCCACGCCACCGCATTGATAAAGCGTATTTTGTTTCTGGAAGGCACGCCTGATTTATCGACACGCGAACCTTTGCATGTCGGCAGCACCGTACCTGACATGTTAAAAAATGATCTGGAATTGGAATTAAGCGTGGTTGCCGCCTTACGCGAGGTCATTGCCTATTGTGAAGCGGTACGGGATTATCAAACCCGCGAAATTCTCGTCGCTATGCTCAAAGATACCGAAGACGATCATACTTATTGGCTGGAACAGCAATTGGGTATGATTGAAAGAATAGGGTTGCAAAATTACTTGCAATCGCAAATGTAACTGCTGGAGATATGCCTGAGGTTGGCTAAATACGACGATTATGTCTGGTCGGGTAGCCAAGTAGAGCGACCATTGTTGGCGATTATTCCTTCAAGGGGGAAACTCAGTGTACTTTTCTCCCTTGTTGTTTTCTTACCCATAATGAAAACATCATCATCGCCCAGCCCCGGAAAGCAATTTCAATACTGAGGCATAAGGCGATAAACCAGCCCGCCGGAGTAGGCCACTCTAAAAAAACCATAAAGCCTGTCATAATTGATATTAAGCCGCAAACGGCGGTAGAGATAATGTGCGGCAGTTGCAAGGCGTAAGTCAATGTAATGCGCACGATGCCTCTTACCATCAGAAAAGCGGCAATCATTGAACTCAGCCGCGCAGGCGACTGGGCCACGCTAAGAATAACCAGTCCGCCAACAACCGTATCCAGGACGCCGACTTGCAAATTCTGAAAGAAATCGCGCTGCTCCTTGGCAAGAAAAGCATCGAGACATTCTAATAAACCCAGCGCTAAAATAACTATGCCGCACAACGGCAGCCAGGAAAAATAACGGGCTGACATGACAACAGCATCGGGGTTTAAAGTACTGGCAAGAACCAGAGTAAGACCCATCAAAAAAATTGCCGACCCCTGTATCAGCAAACGTTGCCAATTCATGGTAAATCGTTCAAAGCGAGAAGATTTTTCAAGTAATTTCATGGCTCATACTCATGGTGGCGAGGCAAGGAAGCCTATGCGCAGGCTTATTTAAGCTGTTCAATAATGCCATCCAATTCTTCCAGGCTGGCATAGCTAATAACCAGTTTTCCGGCACCGTTTTCTTTATGATCGATAAGGACTTTGGCACCCAGCTTTGCCGTCAGTTCGTCCTGTAGGCGCAGGGTATCGTTATCTATTGTTTTTACTTTCGCCGTCTTAGGCTCGGCCTGAAGCTCTTTGACCAAACGTTCCGCCGCTCTTACGGTCAGCGCTTCCCTGGCTATTTTATTCGCCGCCGCCACCTGTCTGGCCCCATCCAGCGACAACAATGCCCGCGCATGGCCCATTTCCAGTTGCCTGTCGATCAGCAGTGTTTTGACATCGGGGTGTAAATCCATCAGGCGCAATAAATTGGTCACGGTCGTGCGGGATTTACCGACTGCGTCGGCTATCTGCTGGTGCGTCATTTCAAACTCGTCCAGCAATCGCCTCAATGCCTCGGCTTCTTCGAGCGGGTTAAGGTCTTCGCGCTGGATATTTTCAATCAGCGTCTGTGCCATCGTCGTGCGGTCATCAATGTCTTTTATGATAACCGGCACGTCCTGTAAGCCTGCCAGTTGCGCGGCACGCCAGCGCCGTTCTCCTGCGACTATCTCGTATTTTTCCGGCCCGACCTTGCGCACGATAATCGGTTGAATGATGCCTTGCGCTTTAATGGAATCGGCAAGTTCCTGCAGTTTTTCAGGGTTAATGTCTTTACGCGGCTGATATTTGCCGCGTTGCATATATTCTACAGGCAGGGTTTGCTGTTGATTCTGATGTTTTTCCTCTTTGACTGAAACATCACCTAATAAAGCATCAAGCCCACGGCCTAGCCCACGTTTTTGTACAGCCATTGCGTTTACTTTTCTCTGTTGATCTGTTACTTGCCGCGACAACGTCGCCGCACCTCGCGATAATTTTGCGATGATTTATTGCAGCCCAGCGCGGATTATCAATTCAAACTCGTCGATCATAAGCTTTAGCGCTTCTGCTTCGTGCAAAAGATCCTGTTTTTCTTTTTGCAGATTTTCAATCAATGACATCGTCGGCCCATCATGATCGCCTTCAACCGTTGCAGGCGCGTGTTGCACTTCTTCCGGCGATGACGTATCGGCTAACAAAACCTCAAGCCCCCTTCCCAGTCCGCGTTTTTTTAAAGTCATGCCTTCACTTTTTCTTTTCTGATCATTTCACCCGCCAATGTAATATAAGCCACGGCCCCGCGCGAAGATTTATCATAACTCAAGACCGGTAAACCATGACTGGGCGCTTCAGCCAGGCGTATATTTCTGGGTACGCAGGTCCTGAAGACTTTATCGCCGAAATAACGGATCAATTGTTCTGAAACATCTTTGGTTAACCGGTTCCTGTCGTCAAACATGGTCCGCAGTATGCCTTCCAGATGTAATTCGGGATTAACCGTGTCCTGGACATTTTTCAAGGTAGACATCAGTGCCGACAAGCCTTCCAGCGCATAATATTCGCACTGCATCGGGATCAGCAGGCTGTTTGCCGCCACCATTGCATTGAGTGTGAGCATATTCAACGAAGGCGGGCAGTCGATCAGGATGTAATCATACTGTGATTTGATTTGCACCAGCGCGTCGGCGAGGCGCAGCTCTTTGCGATCCGCCTTCATTAATTGCACTTCGGCGGCAGTCAAATCAGCATTGCCGGGAATGACCGAGAAGCCGAACTCCGACAAATAAATAACCGTTTCTGCGGCAGGTACATCTTCCATCAATAAATCGTAACTGGAATATTTGATGTCTTCTTTATCGATGCCGCAGCCCATCGCGGCATTGCCTTGCGGATCAAGATCCACCAGTAACACACGCCGCTTGGCCGCCGCTAATGATGCGGCCAGATTGACGCTGGTTGTTGTTTTTCCTACGCCACCTTTTTGATTGGTGACGGCAATTATTTTTCCCACTGGATAATGACCTCTGTTGTTGCCTACGGCTCGATTCGAATCAGGCATCTTTCCGCTGCAATACCCGGAACCCTGACAGGTATAAGCGTTTTTTTTGCTGGAATTTGTTCTGAAAGCTGTGCTAATTCCGCGTCGGGATTCTGTCCTTTCATTGCCAGTAAAACGCCTTCTTTGGCCAGCAAATGCGCCGTAAATTTGACAATATCGGCCAAACCGGCAAATGCTCGGGTAATCACGGTATTAAAGGGCGTTTCCGGATGATAGTTTTCGACGCGATGATGGCACACGACGACGTTGTTAAGTTTTAATTCCAATACAGCCTGCTGAACAAAGCGGGTTTTTTTGGCATTACTGTCCAGCAACGTAAATTCGGTATCGGGCAGGCAAATCGCCAATGGAATACCCGGCAAGCCGGCGCCCGTCCCTATATCAATGACACGCCGGCCCGTAACAAAGGGAATTATCGCCAGGCTATCCAATAAATGCAGGCTCACCATGTCTTCTTTGTTACGTATAGCCGTCAAATTATAGGCTTTATTCCACTTATCTATCAGCCTTATAAAACCAAGGAGTTGCTCAATTTGATAGCCGGCCAGGCGCAGATTTAACGATGCCAGACCTGAATCCAGCATTTTTCGGCAAATTCCGACGTGTGCTTCGGGTGTCGCGCTGCTGTCTACCGGTGCTCTAAAGGGTATATGGTCATCCATCAGGCACTTTTCTTCTTTAAATAAACCAGTAATAACGAAATGGCCGCAGGTGTAATACCCGGCATCCGTGAGGCCTGGCCCAGGGTTTCAGGGCGTTGTGATTTCAATTTTTCACTCACTTCATTCGATAAACCTGGAATGCCTTTGTAGTCAATAGCATCCGGCAGTTTTAGATGATCGTAACGCAAGGATTTGTCAATTTCAGATTGCTGCCTGACGATATAGCCCGCATATTTTGCCTGGATCTCAACCTGTTCTGCGACCTGTTCGGCAATGCTGTCTCCATCTTCGAGAAACGCTAATAATCGCTGCACATCCACTTCGGGCCTGCGCAACAATTCCATCAAACTGGCTTCTTTCAGCAAAGGTTTGCCCCAGATGTCTTCAACCTGGGCGGCTTGTGCGCTGTCGGCTCTGATCCATTGTTTTTTTAGGTTATCCTGCAAATCGGTAATTGCTACGCGTTTGGTTTCAAAAGCCTGCCAGCGTACATCATCAACCAAACCTAACTCACGCCCTTTTTCCGTCAGGCGCAAATCGGCATTATCCTCTCTCAACAATAAGCGATATTCCGCACGGCTGGTGAACATACGATACGGTTCTTGCGTGCCGCGCGTAATCAAATCGTCGATCATGACACCGATATAGGCTTCATCACGTCCCGGACACCAGCCTTCCAATCCCTGCACCAGTCGCGCCGCATTCAACCCGGCAATCAAGCCCTGCGCAGCCGCTTCTTCATAACCGGTCGTGCCGTTGACTTGTCCGGCGAAAAACAAACCGCCTATATGCTTCGTTTCCAGCGACATTTTCAAATCGCGGGGATCGAAAAAATCATATTCAATCGCATAACCGGGACGGACAATTTCGGCATGCTCAAAACCCCACATCGAGCGCACAAAATTATATTGGACGTCGAACGGCAAACTGGTGGAAATGCCGTTAGGATAGATTTCATGGGTATCCAGGCCTTCCGGTTCAACAAAAATCTGGTGCGTATCCCTATCGGCAAAGCGCACGATTTTATCTTCAATAGACGGGCAATAACGCGGCCCTATGCCTTCGATAATTCCAGAGTACAACGGCGACCTATCTAAACCTGCGCGGATAATGTCGTGGGTTTTACTGTTGGTACGGGTAATATGGCAGGGAATTTGCCGGGGATGTTGTTCGCGTTTGCCGATAAAAGAAAATACCGGCACAGGATTGTCGCCATGCTGTTCTTCGAGCTTACTGAAATCAATCGTGCGGCCGTCAATACGCGGCGGTGTTCCGGTTTTTAAACGGTCGATGCGAAACGGCAATTCGCGCAATCGTTCCGCCAACGCAACGGAAGCGGGGTCTCCTGCACGACCGCCGCTGTAATTTTCCAGGCCGATATGAATTTTACCGCCTAAAAAAGTACCTGCCGTCAACACCACGGCTTTTGCAGCAAAATTCAATCCCATCTGTGTCTTAACGCCAACGACTTTGTCGCCTTCAACGATTAAATCGGATACGGTTTGCTGGAATAAGGCCAGATTAGGCTGATTTTCCAGCGTTGCCCTGATAGCCTGCTTGTAGAGTTTGCGATCCGCCTGGGCGCGAGTCGCCCTGACTGCCGGGCCCTTGCTCGCATTCAGCGTGCGAAACTGAATGCCGCCAAGATCAATAGCCCTAGCCATAATGCCGCCTAAGGCATCAATTTCTTTAACCAAATGCCCTTTGCCTATGCCGCCTATCGCAGGATTGCAACTCATTTGTCCCAATGTGTCGATATTTTGCGTCAGCAACAAGGTTTTCGCACCGCATCGGGCAGCTGCCAAAGCAGCTTCAGTACCGGCATGACCGCCACCGACGACAATCACATCAAAATCTTTTTTGAATTTCACGACGATTAATTACTCAAAGCGAATGTTATATTTAATGGTTGATATTATAAGAGGTAAACGATGAAAAAACGTAAAAATCAACACAAGCTTGATTATCAAAAGGATTGTACTCCACTACAGAACCCTGTTGCGAAATTCGCGCACCAGTTTAATAAAGCCCACAGTTTTTGTGATAAAAGCAAATACCGTCGCAACTCAAAACATCGGAAGCAGGAGGCTTCTCCAATCGTTCTTACCAGAGCCATTGGAGAAGCTTTTTGCTTGGGTAATCGGAACAAAACTGAATACATTGAGGGGCGGCTGCGACTTAATAAGCCCTCGAGATAAGGCCAAAAATTTTTTGTTCCAGCTTTACGGTGTATCTCAAATAAAATTTTTTTATTTATAGCTTTGACACGACACCTTGTCTCATGATAAAAATTGCACCGTTGTTACAGTAATACGACAACCAACTCACAAAAGTTTATTTTGGAGTTGCTCCCCTGAGGAAAGGGAAATAACAATTATTAATAACTATAGAGGATTTAAAAATGGCTGAAGTAGAAGAAAGCAATACTATGTGGTGGGTCGTTGGTGGTTGCATCGCCGGCATCATTCTTTTAGTAGTTTTATTGAAAAAAGACGAAACCAAGCATTTACAAAGTGGTGCAGTAGCACAACTTCAATCTGAAACTTTTTCTAAAATAGAAAAAAGACATACCAGCAATAACAGCACTGCTGAACAAATTTCAGGCAAATAAAAGACTACCCTCCCGTGTATGTCCGGCGGGAGGGTGTTTTTCTGAAGTTCAATAACGCCTAAAAAATCCAAGCATCAGTAACATTTCTGTTTTCAGTCTATTTTTATAGCCTGCTGTTCTCTGTTAAAGAGTTCCCTGTTTCCAAGCGCTTTAGGTTCTTATCCTTCTATACGGCGTTAACCGGCTCGTTTTATCACTACCTTATTTCTGCAAATCGTAAACACCATCCCATGAGGCATCTGGAGGTGTAGTACGATAATGCTGTAGGCGATCCAGATACAACCTACTCACTGCATCGTCATGATGATCCCGCAAAATTGACAGCAACAGCTTTTCAGCCTTCATCCAGCGGCATTGCCGAAATTCTGAAAGTGCCTCGGCAAATACCTCGCACAAGAGCTTACCGGCAGAATCCACCTGATCATGTTCACCGATCAACTGATACACGCGCACCGGTTGACGCTTGCCCTGTACGCGCACCCTGTCCAGCTCCCGACACAAAAACACATCGTTTACCTGCGCATAAGTATATTCAGACAATAAAATATCGCTGCCGTAAACTTTATTGGCGCCTTCCAGCCGTGCCGCCAAATTCACCGTATCGCCCATCATCGTGTAATCCATACGGTCAATCGAACCCATATTGCCGACTACTGCAAGGCCTGTGTTGACACCAATACGCATAGCTAAAAGCGGCAGACCCAGAGTGAGCCAATGCTGACGCAATTGCGCCAGGGCATGCTGCATCGCCAAAGCGCTTTTCAGTGCCAGAACGGCATGGTGTTCTTCTATAACAGGAGCCCCCCAAAACGCCACGATGGCATCACCTATAAATTTATCGATGACGCCATCGTTTGCGTTAATCTGATTGCTCATCTGCGTTAAATAATCATTTAACAGTGCCACCAGAGGTTCCGGCTGCATGGATTCGGCAATTGTCGTAAAGCCGGCCAAATCGGAAAATAATGCCGTAATTTCGCGCAACTCACCGCCTAAGGTAATTTCACTGTTCATCAGCTCATTAACAACGGCGGGTGAAACAACCTTGCCCAGCAAATTGCGGATTTTTTCTTTTTCCGCCAGTTGTTTGCTCATTTCATTGAAAGCCCGCCCCAGTTCGCCGATTTCATCGCTCGCGGCCAACTGCACTTTATAACGGTAATCCCCCAAGCCGATGGCCCGCACCCCCTTAACCAGGATTTGCATGGGCTTGCTAACCGTTTTGGCAAGCCAGACGCTGATTAATAAAACGATGGCCATGCCCGCTAATGCAATCAGCATCATTAACCAGCGCAAACGGTAAGAGTCGGCAAGCGCACCGTGCCATGAACGTTGAATTAACGCGACGATACTAAAATCATCCTGTTTATGCAGCACAACCAGCCGGCTTAAATAAGGGCTATTTTGATAATTCTCGAAAAAACTGGCTTTGCCTACAGATTGTTGCCAGTCATTATTGAGCATTACGTTATCCACGGACATCAAGGTTGACGCATGCAATACACTGCCGGTTTTACTCAGGCTTAAAATACTGATTTCGAGCTGTGTTAATTGTTTCAATTGATTCAGCACACCCTGGTCGATTTTAAAACCTATACATAACCACGCAATCGGATCGGGTGCCAGAATGGGCACGGCGATTAACTGATAAGGCAGTTTGTCGATCAGCGCCAATGTTGATGCCGTCCCGTATTCTTCCGCTTGCCTGATCATATCAGCCGCAAAAAAAGGCAGCTTGCCTGCATTTTCAGGATGAGCAACGTCCGCCAATAATTCATAATCGACAGAGACCAGCATAGCTGCATCAGCGCCTACGCGCTTACTTAAATTAAGCAGCGCCGACAGCAATGTGTCATGGTCATGTGTCGCCATGACGCTTTTAAAAGCAAAATCACCGGCCAATGCAATAGCCCATTGCGTCAGTTGGGCGTTGCGTTCCTGCAATAAGCGTGAAAATACGCGTTCGGTGACTGTTAATTCGTTGCGGATAGCCGCCTCGGCGTTTTGCTGAAACACCCGGTCGACAAAAACAAAAATACTGGCCAGCGTTAACGCAAACAAGCCGACAAAATAAAACAGCAAACGGCTGCGGAAATGCTTAAACGCAAATCGGCTCAACGATAAACTCCGCCGTCAAATCCACCGGATGTTGTACGGGCAATGGATTTAAAGCTTTTTTTCAGCACGACGGCAAGCTCTACGACGGCATTCTGTTTAGCCTGAACCATAACTTTCAGGCCTTGATTCTCGTCCGGATTCTTAAGCCTGGGATGCCAGATATGCAGCTCATACTGCCCGGCGGGTAACGTCAGGACGGCTTGCCCCTGCGCATCGGTCAGCGCTGTAAAAGGGCTGTCAACGACATAAATATAAGCCGACATCCAATCGTGGATATTACAGCCTAAAGCCACCACGCCGGGCTTGTCAAAGCGGACAGGCTGCGGCGTTACATCTTTATAAAGCGGGAGTTCAAACGTCTTGGCCGGTGAAAAGGAATACACATGATGGCGAATCTTGTCGTGATTGGGGAAAATTACCGACATCCCCGGCCTGATGACCGTAACAGGGTGAACGAATTCCTTATCGATTTGATCGATAACCACGCCGGAATGTGAGCCAGAATCGGATGCCGGCCCTGACGACAGCGCGTAAATCACGGTTTCAGGTATGCCGTTAGCCGCTTGATCCAGTACCTTGACGTGTAATGTCTCAGCCGCTGCCGGTGCGGACGACATGCAAATGAAAAAAATAAAGCAGTATCGAGCATTTAACATTGTTCAGCTCCGTCAGTGTTGCTGTTGCAGCTCTATCAATAGGTGTAATTCACGCTTAGACGTACCTGATTGCTGTCGTATCCCATGCCCAGCGCCTGCGTGTCAACATGCCGATAACCCAGGGTTGACAGCGCATGACCACCCAAAAAACTATAACTTAAACCGATATCATAGGTTTGCGTAGTGCCGTAAGCGCGATAAATCCAGCCCGGCAACGCATCATCCCTATATACGGCATGAACGCGGCTCAGCACACTGCCGGAAACGCTGTTGAGCAAATTATTGCTGGTAATATCTCCCCAACGCCAACCGTAAGACACATTAAGGCGCAGTTGGTCTGTAACGGATAGATTCAGCAGGGCTTCGACAGTATGGCCCTGAATATCGAACACAGAACCTGGAATAGCAGCTAGTTCAGGACGCTCATTATTTGCCGGATTAGGACCGTCGCGATGATCAAACCGGTAAGCGATATGCGCATGTAAAACGTCATGATGCAGCCATTTCGAAAGACGCAGAGTACTCAGTATTTTTTCCCCGTTGCGTAACTCGCTGGCGGAAAAAACAGGCTCGGCTGAGGTGCCGAGGCTGAGGACCGGCGCTTCCCAACCTAAACCGAATTTATGCGTCAGCAGCGCATTGCCGCCCAGCGTATATTGATCCAATACCTCAAAGCGATGATGTAAATCGCCGCTGAATATCGCGTTTAAATATACGCGTGTGTAATTATCCAACTGATACGCACGGCCACCCGACAAAAAACCCGACCAGACATAATCGTCCAGTGCCTGCGCAGAAAATAACGAGGTGTTGATGTTGTCATCGAAGCGCGCAGAAATCCCGCTGTCAGATAACCACTCCACCCATTCCGCCCGCACCGGGGCAGCACAGAAAAACAGCAGCAGAAGAACCGAACCTGGCTGCAATACCTTACCGCGTTTTAACATAGTCACCTCCGTTAAAATTTGCCGTGTGTTACCGCGTGATCACGACACTCTCTCGCCAACTGCCATGCAGAAATAAGTTTGTGGATTGTTGCGCCCAGTCATCGATTTCCGCTTCATCAGGGGTTTGCTCAAGGCCAAGTTGCAGCTTTTGAAAACGCTCGCTACGCAATGCACTCAAAAACTGGTCGGCAAGTACACGAGCGTCTACGGACGTAAAATGCCCGGCCTGCTGTTGCCGTGTAAAAAATTGCGCCAGATGATCGAGCGTGCGTTGCGGCCCCTGCTCATAATATTGCGCGGCAAGATCGGGAAAGCGCAGGGATTCGCCTATCAAAACCGCACGTATGCGCATTGAGTCAGGGCGCGTAATACGAAACAGAAACTGTCTGGCAAAAGAAACCAGAACGTCCTCCGGCGAGGATTCTAGGGTTTGCTCTTCCGACAAACAGGCGACAAACTGATCGCTGCAACGCCGTATGACGGCCCCGAATAATCCGGCCTTGCCGCCAAACTGGCTATAGATCGTGCGCATCGATACGCGCGCATCCCGCGCAATAGTTTCCAGGCTTAGATTGCCGTAACCGTATTCAAGGAACAGCGTGACAGCGGTATCCAGCAAGCGGTCGCGGCTTAATTGCTCCTCTCCTTTACGAGGTCGTCCGCATTTGATCATCATTAGTGCTCATGAAATAAGTTGACTCTGAGTGGGATAATACATTAAATTAAATGATAATATATTTTACCATTAATTTTTCTGCTGACGACGAGGTGCAACAGGATGAAGAACAAAACGGGCATACTGGCTTCCATCCATCGCGTGATTCCTCGAAGAAGCCGCCTGCTGACGGCAGTCACACTGCTTGCCGTGATCGGCTGTAAAACTCAGGACGACTCGGCAACCAAACCCGCACAAAGCCGGCCGCCCAACGTCCAAATCGCGCAAGCCTCAGCACAGGATGTTACCGAATGGGACGAATATACCGGCCGTATCGAGGCGGTCGAATCGGTAGACGTCCGCGCCCGTGTGAGCGGTTACCTGGAGCGAATTTTGTTCAAGGCAGGCGAACACGTCAGCAAAGGCGAGCTGTTGTTTGAGATCGATCCCAAGCCGTTCAAAGCACAATTGAACTATGCCGAAGCAGAGCTGGAACGCGCTAAATCCCGCCAGGAACTGGCAAAAAACGATCTGGCACGCGCCGAACGCCTGTTTAAGGCCAAAGCCATTTCCGGCGAAGAACACGACGCCCGCAGCAAAGGGTTGCGCGAAGCCGTTGCGGCGGTTCAATCGGCTGAAGCAAATGTTTACAGCGCCCGGCTGAACCTGGAATACACGCGGATACGTTCACCGATAGACGGACGCATAGGCCGCGAATTGATCACGGTAGGCAATGTCGTCAACGGCGGCGGTTCCGATGCAACCCTATTGACCTTCATCGTCTCTACCGACCCGGTCTATGTTTATGTCGATGCCGACGAGCGTTCAGTGCTGAAATACCGGCGTGCCGCCGGGCAATCGCATCCTGATGCCGAACAAACGCCGGTAGAGCTGGCCGTAGCCGACGAAACCCGGTTTCCGCATCAGGGCCATCTCGACTACATATCGCCGCGGGAAAATACCGCTACCGGCACCGTGACCTTGCGCGGTGTATTTTCCAACAAAGACGGCCTGTTGAGCCCCGGTTTTTTCGCCCGCATACGTGTGCGCGGCGTTGCGCCGTACCCGGCGCTGCTGCTGCCTGATCGGGCTATCGCCACAGACCAGGCGCAACGTTTCGTCTGGGTTGTCACGCAGGACAACCAGGTGGAATACCGCAAAGTGACGCTGGGCGCGCATATCGGCCAGTCGCGCGTGATTGCCGACGGTCTAAAACCTCAGGAATGGGTGGTTATCGAAGGCCTGCAAAAACTCAAGCCGGGCATTAAAGTGAATCCCGAACGCATCTCGCTAACCGAGCCGTTAACAAGGTAAGAGACTGGCCATGAACCGATTTACACATTTTTTTATCGACCGCCCGATCTTTGCGTCGGTCTTATCGATCCTGATCGTGCTGGTCGGCGGTCTCGCGCTGATTGGCTTACCGATCGCGCAATATCCCGAGATAGCGCCGCCTACCGTCGTCGTCAACGCAACCTATCCCGGCGCCAATGCCAGAGTCGTCGCCGAAACGGTAGCGACGCCTATCGAACAGGAAGTCAACGGCGTCGAGGACATGTTGTACATGTCGTCGCAGTCCACCAACAGCGGTGTGATGTCGCTGACCATCACCTTCAAGCCCGGCACTAATCTGGATAAAGCCCAGGTGCTGGTGCAAAACCGGATTGCGCTGGCCGAGTCCAAATTGCCGGAAGAAGTAAACCGGCAGGGTGTCAGCGTAAAAAAACGCAGCCCGGACTTGAGCCTGGTCGTCAACCTGGTCTCCCCCGATAAACGCTACGACAGCGTTTACCTGAGCAATTATGCACTGCTGCAAATCAAGGATACGCTGGCGAGACTGCCCGGCGTCGGCGACATTCTGGTGTTCGGTGCCCGCGACTACAGTATGCGCCTGTGGCTGAATCCCGAGCAGATCGCCGCCCGCAATATGACGGCAAGCGACGTGGTCAGTGCAATCCGCGAGCAGAACGTCCAGGTTGCGGCGGGTGTCGTAGGCCAGCAGCCTACCTCGGAGAATACCGACTTCCAATACACGGTCAGCACCTTGGGACGCCTGATGGAGCCTGAGCAGTTTGCCGACATCGTTATCAAACAGGGTGGCGACGGCCAGGTGACGCGGCTTAAAGATGTTGCGCGTATCGAGCTGGGCGCGAAGGATTACAACGCAGGCCTGGTCCTGGACGGCGAACCCACCGTAGGGCTGGCCATTTTCCAACTGCCCGGTTCCAACGCGCTGGAGACCAAAAAGGCGGTCGTCGATGCGATGGAAAAACTGAAAACCCGCTTCCCCGAAGGCCTCGATTACCTGATGGTGTACGACACCGTAGTCTTCGTGCAGCAATCGATTGACGCCGTGGTCAAGACGCTGTTCGAAGCCATCCTGCTGGTCGTGCTGGTCATCGTCGTGTTTCTGCAAAACTGGCGCGCGACGATCATTCCGCTACTGGCCGTACCGGTTTCGCTGATCGGCACTTTTGCAGTGATGTCCGCGCTGGGCCTGTCGTTGAATACCTTGTCGTTGTTCGGGCTGGTCCTGGCTATCGGCATCGTCGTCGATGACGCCATCGTAGTCGTTGAAAACGTCGAACGCCATATCGGATTGGGGCTGACCGCTAGGGACGCCACGCGCAAAGCGATGGACGAGGTCGTAGGTCCCATTATCGCGACGGCGCTGGTGTTGGTCGCCGTATTCGTGCCTACAGCTTTCATCACCGGCGTTTCAGGCGCCTTCTACAAACAGTTTGCGTTGACGATTGCCGTATCCACGGCGATTTCGGCCTTCAATTCATTGACCTTAAGCCCCGCCCTGTGTGCATTAATGCTGGACAGGGCGCATGGCGACAAGGATAAGTTCACCCGCTTGTTCGATCTGCTGTTCGGCTGGTTTTTCGGTGCTTTTAACCGGTTTTTCGACCGCTTCAGCAAAGGCTATGCCCGTCTGGTCGGCAGGCTGATCCGTATGAGCGCTGTTGTGTTGATAGCTTATGCCGGGCTTAACGGGCTCAATTTCCTGGCGTTTGAAAAAGTGCCTTCCGGTTTTATTCCAGGGCAGGACCAGGGCTACCTGATTCTCTATGCGCAACTGCCCGATGCGGCATCACTGGCCCGTACCCAGGCCGTCGTCCGGCGGGCCACCGGCATCCTGCTGAAAACGGCAGGCGTTAAACATGTCAATGCCTATGCGGGTTGGTCTATCCTGAGCGGTGCCAGTCAATCCAATGTCGCGACGATGTTTGCGCGCTTGGATGCCTTTGAACAGCGTGCAGGCCATCCCGAGCTGCATGCCGATGCCGTTGTCAAACAGCTTGCCCAGCGTCTCGCCCAGATCCCGGAAGCACGCATTGCCGTGTTTACTCCGCCGCCCATCCGCGGCATGAGCTCGGTAGGCGGTTTCAAACTACAAATCCAGGATCGCAGCAATGCCGGTATAGCCGAGCTGCAAAAAACCAATGCGGAACTGATCGCCAAAGGCAACCAGCAAGCGGGACTGACCGGCTTGTTCACGACGTTTCGCGCGGGCGTGCCGCAACTTTTCGTGGACGTGGACCGCACCCGCACCAAAGCGATGGATGTGCCGTTAAAAGACGTGTTCGATACCCTGCAAATCTACCTGGGTTCGCTTTATGTCAACGACTTCAACACGCTGGGCCGAACCTATCAGGTCGTAGCACAGGCCGATTCGCAGTTTCGTATGAAGCCTGAGGATATAGCCGAGCTGAAGACGCGAAACCGCCAGGGCGGCATGGTGCCGCTAGGCTCGCTGATCGAGGTCAAGGAAACGGCCGGGCCCGACAAAATCACGCGCTACAACATGTATCCGGCGGCGGAAATCAGCGGAGGAACCTTACCGGGAACGAGTTCCGGCCAAGCCATCAGCATTATGAATCAACTGCTGGCCGCAGAACTGCCTCCGGGCTTTGATTTCGAATGGACCGAGCTGAGTCTGCAACAGGTTTTGGCCGGAAATGTCGCCCTGCTGGTTTTCCCGCTCAGCGTTGTGTTTGTGTTTTTGGCGCTGGCGGCCCAATACGAAAGCTGGTCGCTGCCGTTCGCCGTGATACTGATCGTACCGATGTGCATTCTGTCGTCGATGACCGGCGTCGGTTTAAGCGGCATGGATAATAATATCTTCACGCAGATCGGTTTTATCGTACTGGTGGGCCTCGCGAGCAAGAACGCGATTCTGATCGTGGAATTTGCAAAACGCCGCCAGGAAAGCGGCCTGAGCCGTTTCGACGCCGCCGTGGAAGCGGCCGGAATCCGCTTGCGTCCTATTCTGATGACGTCCTTCGCTTTCATCATGGGCGTGTTTCCGCTGGTAATCGCCGAGGGTGCGGGTGCGGAATCGCGGCGGCTATTGGGCACGGCGGTGTTCAGCGGCATGTTGGGTGTGACGCTGTTCGGCCTGTTGTTGACGCCGGTATTTTATGTGATGACGCAGGCCGTGGCGCAACGCTTACGCTCACCGCGGCGTAAATTATCAGCTGATAAATTATGAGCATCGTAGGGCGCGCCGCGCGCGCCTTTTCCGCAATTGGGGATTACCCCGCCGGCGCGCACGGCGCGCCCTACGCCAACCCCCATCCTTTTCGACAAGCTATTACCGGTCTATGAAACCAGCACCATACACACCCACACCGCGAAAATATTGCCGAATATTCGGCTTGATAGGGCTTGCTGCAGCCTTGCTGAATGCCTGCGCCGTCGGTCCCGATTACAAGCCGCCTGCCACGGATGTCATTCCGACCTTCAGCCATGCCGCACATCAGGAATTTTCCGCACAAGGCGTCGAAGTCGCCTGGTGGAAACTGTTTAACGACAAGTTATTGACCGAACTGGTAGCTCAGACCCTGCAACATAACCGCGACCTTAAGATTGCCGACGCAAACCTACGTGAAGCACGGGCGCTGTATATGGAAACCGGTTTGAACCTTGCACCTGCAATAACGGCACATGCCAATTATACCGAGCAAAAGCGCAGTACCGCCGCTCTAAACAACCGCGCCTTCGTGCCGCGCGAATTGAAACTTTACAACACGGGTTTCGATGCCTTCTGGGAAATCGACTTCTTCGGCCGCGTACGCCGCAATGTGGCAGCCGGCAGCAACGAAGTCGAGGCTGAGGAGGCTAGTCT
>Ga0163199_1001183_pt1 | contig 16226 bp, 14 predicted proteins | sample PL_2010_150m_FD_113537 | JGI IMG/M metagenome (GOLD analysis project Ga0163199, IMG submission 113537) | Freshwater microbial communities from Powell Lake, British Columbia, Canada to study Microbial Dark Matter (Phase II) - PL_2010_150m | ecosystem: Environmental > Aquatic > Freshwater > Lake ... | reverse complement strand
CTTGAACCCGACAACCCCGAGCACGAACGGCAAAACGAAGAAGAACCCCAGGCGGCGATTTTCATACATGCATCGAGACTCCTGCGTCATCCATTGGCGATGCCGCGCAGTTCGCGCGGGGCTTCTTGCGGCGCCAGTTGGTGGCCGGGGCTCACCGACAGTCAGGCACGGATTCAGCGTGCCAGCCAGCCACCGTCCACCGCAATGGTATAGCCGTTGACGTAGTTTGAGGCCTGCGATGCAAGAAACACCACCGGACCGGCCAGATCCTCCGGCGTACCCCAACGGGCGGCCGGGATGCGCTCGAGGATCCCGGCGTTGCGCTTTTCGTCGGCGCGCAGGGCCGCCGTATTGTTGGTGGCCATATAGCCCGGCGCAATGGCGTTGACATTGATGCCGTGCGCCGCCCACTCGTTGGCCATCAGCCGCGTGATGCCCATCACGCCGCTCTTTGACGCCGTGTAGGAGGGCACGCGCACGCCTCCCTGAAAGGAAAGCATCGACGCCACATTGATGATCTTGCCGCCGCTGCCTTGGGCAATGTACTGGCGGGCGGCCGCCTGCGAGAAGAAGAAGACGGTCTTCAGATTGATGTCCATTACATCGTCCCAATCCTTCTCACTGAACTTGATCGCGTCCTCGCGGCGAATAATGCCGGCGTTGTTTACCAGAATGTCCACCAGTCCGGTAAGCCGCTTTGCCTCGACGATCAAAGCGTCGATACAGCTGATGTCGGCGAGGTTGGCGCGAAGATCAAGGAAGCGCCGGCCGAGTCCTTCGATCTGGCTGCGCGTATTCGAAGGGTCGCTGACATTGACGCCGACGATGTCGGCGCCGGCCTCGGCCAAGGCGCAAGCCATCCCCTGTCCCAGTCCGGTGTCGCAGCCGGTTACGATGGCAACGCGTCCGGCGAGTCGAAAATTGTCGAGAATCATGATGGCCTTTCGTCAGTCGCGGTTAGCGCAATACCTGCATGGGCACGTGGTCCATGTCTTTGAACACCTGGTTCTCGCCGACCATGCCCCAGATGAAGGTGTAAGCCTGGGTGCCGACGCCGGTATGGATGGACCAGCTCGGATTGATCACCGCCTGCTCGTTACGCACGACCAGGTGGCGGGTCTGGGTTGGCTCGCCAAGCATGTGAAATACCACGGCATTCTCGGTCATGTCGAAATAGAAATAGACTTCCATGCGCCGGTCGTGGGTGTGACAGGGCATGGTGTTCCAGAGACTGCCTGTCTCCAGTTGAGTCATGCCCATCAGCAGCTGGCAGGTCGGAAGCACGTCCGGCACCAGGAATTTGTAGATGGTGCGGCGATTGCTGGTTTCGGCAGCGCCGAGGGTCTCCGGGGACGCCTCGGCCAGCGTCACCTTGCGGTGCGGATAGGTGGTATGGGCGGGGGCGCAGTTGAAATACAACTTGGCCGGTGCGGCGGCGTCAACGCTGACGAAATCCAGCGCGCGCGCCCCCTGACCCACATACAGTGCCTCGCGCGGGCCGATTTCGAAGACCTTGCCGTCGACGCTGACGCGTGCGGCGCCGCCGATATTGATCAGTCCCAGCTCCCGTCGCTGCAGGAAGAAATCAGTCCCGGTGTGGCGACCGAGTTCGGGCGAGAAACTTACCGGGCGGGTCACCGGCATGATTCCGCCGACGATGATCCGGTCGATCTGACTGTAGGTCAGCGTCGCTTCGTCGGCCTTAAAAAGGTTCTCGACGAGAAAGTGGCCGCGCAGACCTTCGGTATCCAAGCTGCGGGCGTGATCGCTATGGACCGGCTGGCGAATTTCCATGAAGGCTCCTTTGCTGGATTCCAGGTGACCGGTTCGCGCACCGGCGGCGAGTACTGCCGCGGACAAAGCGCACGGCAAGGCATTTATGAAACAGTGTTCTATAGTTATGAAACAGTGTTTCAAAAAGTAAAAAGTTCAGCTATAGTAAACGCAAATTGCCGGTTCACCAAGAACTATGCGAATTTTTCAGCGCCACTGAACACCGCAGCTTGCTGTTGCCAGACAGCGGGACAGGAGGAGAAATGACAGCATATTTCATCAATAGCGAGGTTCCCTGGGAAGAACTGGGGGACGGCATCCGTCGCAAGATCGTCGCGCACACGCCGGAACTGATGTCGGTGCTGGTCCAGTTCGACAAGGGTGCCATCGGAACTCCGCACGCCCATGATGAGCATGACCAGATCGCCTATGTCGTCGCCGGCGCTTTTGAGGCCGAGGTGGCCGGAGAAAAACGCGTCTTGCGGGTGGGGGATGCGTTCTCCGCGCCACGATTGCATTCTCACGGTGTCGTCGCGCTTGAAGCCGGCAGCACCTTGCTCGACCAGTTCTCGCCCCGCCGTGATGACTACCTCTGAATACTCTGGCCCAGGTCGCACTGCAGCGGCCTGTGCTCCGCTCTATCCGGCGCCCTGCGTGCGCCTCGACTCCTCCCCCGGCGGCGTCCGGCAATTACCTGCCTCCGGACGACCGGGGCACATCCACCAGCTCGCCAAGTCAACAATTTCGTTTCTCTTTTAGGAGACCATGCAATGAAAAGGAATCGTTTGCAGCATCCCCCGCGCCTGATGAAGACTGCCGTCGCACTGGCTGTTCTTTCCGCCTTCGGAACCGTCAATGCCCAGGACAACTCGAGCCCCGCGACAGAGAAGATCGTCGTCACCGGTTTCCGGGCGTCGCTGGAAAGCGCTCTGAACAAGAAGCGCGAAGACAACGGCATTGTTGATGTGATCAAGGCGGAAGACATCGCCAAGTTCCCCGATACCAACCTGGCCGAGTCGCTGCAACGCATCGGCGGCGTGGTTATCGACCGGGACGCCGGCGAGGGCCGCAACATCACGGTGCGCGGGCTGGGTTCGGACTTCACGCGGGTCCGCATCAACGGCATCGAGGCATTGGCGACAACCGGCGGTACGGATAGCTCGGGCGGCGCCAATCGTTCGCGCGGCTTCGATTTCAACGTGTTTGCAGCCGAATTGTTCAACTCGATCACGGTGCGCAAGAGTTCGTCGGCGGATGTGGACGAAGGCTCGCTCGGCGCGACCGTAGACTTGCAGACGGCGCGTCCATTCGACTTCAAGGGCTTCACGGCAACCGCCTCGGTCAAGGCCAACTATAACGACTTGGCCGAGACGACCACGCCCAGAGTCGCCTTCCTGGTGTCCAACACCACCGACGACAAGAAATTCGGCGCTTTGATCTCCGGTGCCTTCTCCAAGCGCAAGTTGTTTGAGGAGGGATTCAGCACGGTGCGCTGGGACAACGGTCCATCGTCCGGCGGCTGGTGCGCACCGCAAGGCGTGACCGCCAATCCGGCGACCTCGACGGCGACCACCTGCGGCCCGGCGGCACAGGGCGTGACACGGTTGGCCGCCTCTGCGGCCAACACCGCGGCATATAACGATGCAGGCAGTGCGAACAACTACCACCCGCGTCTTCCCCGCTACGGTCGCCTGACTCACGACCAGGATCGCGTCGGCCTGACGGCGGCCTTTCAGGCACGCCCCTATGCGGGAACACTGGTGACGCTCGAGACGCTTTACTCCAAGCTGGACGCCACCCGTCACGAAGATTTTCTCGAAGCCATCTCGTTTAGCCGAACGGCCGCCCAAGGCGGCAAGCCGCAGACCAGCGTGGTGAGCACAGCCTACGATCCTTCAGGCGCCCTGCTCTTCGGAACTTACAACGGCGTCGATATCCGGTCGGAGTCCCGTTACGACGAATTGTCCACGACATTCACGCAACCGACCTTGTCTCTGGAGCAGAAGATCACCGAAACGCTGATGCTCAACGCGGCGATCGGCCGCGCCACCTCGAAATTCCGCAATCCCGTTCAGACCACGACCACCCTCGACGCGTTGAACGTCAATGGCTACAGCATAGACTTTCGCGGCAGCAATCGGCTCCCCACCATCTCCTACCCCTTCGACGTCACCCAACCGGGTGGTGCGCTGACCCTGGTCGGAGTACCGGTAACGGGCGGGACGCAAGCCGCCACGATTCCAAATACCACGTCGAGCGAGATCCGCATCCGTCCGCAGGGAGCGACCAACACCAACGATATCAAGCACGTCGATCTCGCCTGGGAAGCAATTCCAGACAAGCTGACCGTCAAGGCTGGCGTAGATTCCAAGAAATATTCTTTCGACACCTACGAGTTTCGTCGGGTCAACCAGAATGACACGATCTTTTCCGCGCCCGCCGGGACCACTGTCGCAGGCCTTACAACGATGCTCTCGGGATTCGGCAATGGGATGAGTCTGCCTGCGGGCGTGCCCACGTCCTGGGTCATTCCCAATCTCCCGGCGATCGCAGCCGCCTACGACATCTACTGCAACTGCATAAAGAGTGGCCCGGCAGGCGGCCCGGGCGACTTCACGCTGTCATCGACCACCAACGGCAACGCCCGTGGCAATAATCGCAAGGTAGTAGAAACTGACAGCAGCAGCTTCCTGATGGCGGATTTCAACACGGTGCTTTTTGGTTTGCCGGTGCGGGGCAACGCGGGGACGCGCTACGTGAAGACCGAGCAGGTCGCCACGGGATATCAAGCGACCAGCGGCGGCACGGAAGTCAACGTGGTCAACTCCTATGACGATTGGCTGCCCTCGATCAACGTGGCGGCGAACCTTACGCGCGACTTCATCGTCCGCCTGGCAGCCGCAAAGGTGATGGCGCGGCCGCAGCTTGGCAACCTGAATCCGGGAGGAACCATCAGCACCACCGGAACATTGTCGATTACCAGCGGCAATCCCCTGCTCAAACCGTTCCGCGCCAAGACGCTAGACGCCAGTTTCGAGTGGTATTTCAGCAAGAACGCCTATGTCGGTCTTGGACTGTTCAACAAGAATATCGATACCTACATCCAGAGCCTGCAAACCAACATGCCGTACCGCCTGACCGGCTTGCCCTTGTCGCTCCTGCCGGCCAACTTTACCGGTGACGAGGTGTTCCAGGTCACCACGCCGGTCAATACCAACGGCGGCAAGCTGGACGGTTTCGAACTCAACTACCAGCAACCTTTTACCTTCCTGCCAGGCAATTTCAAGTACCTTGGCGTGGTAATGAATTACACCCAGGTCAAATCGAAGATTGCCTACCAGATCTCGCCGAACGGGGCCGCAACGATTACGGACGACCTGTTGAATCTCTCGCCGAAATCGTGGAACACCACGCTCTACTATGATGACGGCAAGATCAGCGCCAGGATTTCGGCGACTTCACGGTCCAGCTACCTGACGCGCGTTCCGGGCCAAAACAACAATGATGTCGAAGGCAAGAACTCCACGCTCAACGTGGACGCATCGATTTCCTACAATATCAACGACAAGCTCTCGGTTTCCCTGGAAGGCGTCAATCTGACCAATGAACCGAACGACCAGTTCATCAGCCGGGCCCGCAACAGCGCGGTGGTGTATCACGTCACCGGTCGGGAGTTGATGGCCGGAATGCGCTACAAGTTCTGATCCGGATCTCGTCCCGCTGCTTAACTGACGCTGCCCGAGCTTCGCTCTTGTCGCTGAGCGTTGCTCGGGCCTGTCAGTCCAAGTCGCCCTGGACCGAGCGCTGCCGTCGGTTTGTTTGGCGGGTAATAGTGGTCGCCAGTGCCTCCGCAATGGTGCTGGCACAGGACCGTGCCCCGGTGCTTGTCGCCCTGCCGCCCGGCATGCCTGTTGCAAGAACCCATCCGGCATTGCACCTGGCCGGCGACTCGACGATGGCCGACAAACCACTGGTTCCGCCGAATCCGGAGCGTGGCTGGGGACAACTGTTTGGCGAGTTTGTCCGCGAGCCTGAACGGATCGTCAATCACGCCGTCAATGGCCGGAGCACCAAGAACTTTCGCGATCAAGGCCGCTGGGCCCATTTGGTGAGTGAGTTGGCGCCGGGGGATTATGTCCTGATCCAGTTCGGCCACAACGACGCAAAACTTGACGACCCCTTGCGCTACGCCGAGCCGGGCACAGCCTATCGTGAGAACCTGCGACGTTTCGTCCGTGAGGTGAGGGAACGACGGGCTCACCCATTGCTGGCGACACCGTTGATGCGCCGCAACTTCGACAGCGCGAACATCCTGATCGATACCCATGGCGAGTACGCGCCGGTCATGCGCTCCGTGGCGGCTGAAGAGGGAGTGCCATTACTCGACTTGCATCGGGCCAGCGCCGGCTTGCTTCGCCGGCTTGGTCCGGACGGGTCGAAGGCCTACTTCCTGTGGATTGAACCGGGGCAATACGCCCGGTATCCGAAGGGTAAGGAAGACAATACGCATTTCACCGAGACTGGAGCACGCGCGATGGCCGCACTGGCTGCCGACGCGCTCCGGCGACAGGGACACCCATTGGCGGGATGGCTGAAGGAGAATCCATGAGTGGCGTAACCAAGCAACAAATCCGTCCCTTTGCGGGAGATGCATCATCGTGACATCATCGATGCTCAGAACCCTCGCCGCGGCAGTTCTTGCCGCAACGGCGGCAGCACCGGTCGTTGCGGGCTCCGGAGGCTCCGCATCCGAGAGCGCGGTGGCAGGCGGCAGGTTCAACCGTGCGTCCTACGACACTGCCGGCTGGGCGGCGGGAATCAAGGGGGGAAGCGGCGGCCGCATCATTCGCGTAACCACGCTGGAGGCGTCGGGACCCGGATCCCTTCGTGAGGCGATTGAGTCTGAAGGGCCGCGCGTCGTCGTCTTTGAGGTAGGTGGCGTTATCGACACGGGCGGCCGGGACTTTACGATCAAGCACCCCTATTTGACCATAGCCGGTCAAACCGCGCCCAGCCCGGGCATCACCATCATCAAGGCGGAAACCAACATTGCGACGCATGATGTGATCATCCAACACCTGATGTTCAGACCCGGTGAATGGGGCCGTCCGAAAAAGAGCGGCGGCGACCAGGATGGTATCTCTACGGTCGCCGGAGCGCATCACGTGATCGTGGATCACTGCAGCCTGTCCTGGGCGACCGATGAAAATCTGTCGGTCAGCGGGCCGCGCTTCGATGGCGCGACCCCCGATGAATGGCGGCGAAATACCTCATACGCAATTACTTATAGCTACAACCTGATCTATGAAGGCCTGGCCAATTCGGTGCACGCCAAGGGCGAGCATTCCAAGGGGTCGCTGATACACGACAACGCAACGGGTATTCTGCTGCACGCAAACATCTATGCCTCCAACCGCGAGCGCAATGCCTTGTTCAAGGGTGGCGTGCAGGCGGCAATGGTCAACAATCTGATTTATAACCCCGGCGAAAAGGCTGTGCACTACAATCTTGTCGCCCATGAATGGGAAGGACATCCCTACCTCACGGGTCGCGTCACGTTGGTGGGGAACGCCTTTCGCCACGGCCCCAATACAAAGGCGAACACGCCATTGTTCGCCTTGGGAGGTCACGGCGACGTAAAACTCCATCTGCGAGACAATCTCGCGGTGGACGACGTCGGCAAGCGGGTTTCGCAAACCGGTGTTTACTCCGCTGGTCCGGCGCGCATATTCAAAGACAAGGTGGCTTACCTGCCGTCCGGCATCAAGATACATCCCGCCCTATACGTCGAAAGCGAGCTTCCGCTGGCTGCGGGCGCCAGGCCCTGGGACCGCGATCGCATTGACTTCAAGATCTTGTCGGACATCGCCGAGGGCAGGGGGGAAATCATTGACTCGGAGAATCAAAACGCCAGTGGCTACCCACGCTATGGCGCGACCAGGCGCACGTTTGACCCCGATCAGTGGAAACTGGACGACATGAGTCCTAAGGATGGCTGGACGAGCCTGTTCAACACCACGAGATCAACCAGACGGCCGTGATGTTGTGGCTGCTACCAGGACCCGCGGCGAGGTTGGCGCAATGCGGCCAATACGGCTCCGTTCCGAGGATACTTACCTCAACCACCCAACCCGCTTACGCGAGAACTCCGGAGAACCAATGAAACTCATCACGATCGCCTTGTTAGCCAGCCTCGAAATGGCTGCGCATGCCACCGACTTTCGCTCGACCGATATTCACCCCGACGGCTATCCGACGGTGGAGGCAGTGAAATACATGGGGCAGTTGCTGAACAAACTGAGCAATGGGCGCCACGGGATCAAAGTGTTCAGCAATAACGTGCTTGGCGCAGAAAAGGACACCATCGAGCAAACCAAGATCGGCGCGATTGCGATGACGCGAGTGAACATTGCGCCCATGAACAACATCTGCGCTGCCACCATGGTCCCCACGATGCCTTTTCTATTCCGGTCAAAGGAGCATATGCGGGCCGTGCTGGATGGCCCGATCGGCGATGAAATCCTGAGGAGTTGCGAGCCTCAGGGATTCATTGGCCTGGCCTTTTACGATAGCGGTGCGCGATCGATCTATTCCACCCGCAAGCCAGTCAGGAGTTTGGCTGACGTCAAGGGCATGAAGGTCCGGGTACAACAGTCGGACCTGTGGGTAACCCTGATCGAAGCCATGGGCGCCAATGCAACTCCGATGCCGCTTGGAGAGGTTTACACGGCATTGAAGACAGGCTTGGTGGATGCTGCCGAGAACAATATTCCGTCGTACGAAAGCACCAGGCAGTTCGAAGTTGCGAAGTTCTATTCGAGGACTGAACATTCGATGGCACCGGAGGTGCTGTTGTTTTCAAAGAAGCTGTTTGACAAGTTAAGCGCCGAGGATCAAAAGGCGATTCGGCAGGCAGCGAAGGACTCGGTTCCCTATATGCGCAAACTGTGGGACGAGCGGGAAGAAAAATCACTGATTGCATTGAAATCTGGTGGTGCGCAATTTATTGATGTCGATAAAGCCGCCTTCCAGGCGGCCATGAGGCCCGTGTACGACAAGTTCATTGCCGACGCAAAGCTGAAGGATCTGGTGCGGCGCATTCAGGAAACCAAGTAACCGTGCTGACAAGAATCTGCTCCCGCATTGCCAAGCTTAGCCTGCAGCTGGGCGTAATCGGACTGGTCTTGATGTTGGCCGCGGTGAGCTATCAGGTATTCGGCAGGTATGTCTTGAACAGCACGCCATCGTGGGCCGAAAGCCTGGCGCTGTTGCTGGTGCTTTACGTAACCATGCTCGGATGTGCCGTGGGAGTGCGCGATGCCGGGCACATTGGCATGGAATTGCTGTCGGGTGCGGTCCCGGGTTCCTGGCACATCCCGTTGGCAGTGACGATTCACTTTCTGATGCTGCTGTTCGGGGGCTTGATGGCCTGGAACTGCGCGGAAATGTCGGTCTCGGTCCGCGACTACATGATTCCCACGCTCGGGATTTCAGAAGCGTGGCGCTATGCGCCGATGGTACTGGCTGGGTTGTTGATCATGCTGTTTTCGATCGAGCATGTTGTCGCCTTGGTGCGTGGAGAAGAGGTGAAACCGGCGTGGCATTGACGATACTTTGCGCGGCGTTCGCTGGCCTGTTGATTCTTGGGGTTCCGGTCGCGTTTGCGATCGGGCTTTCTGCGCTCGCGACAATTCTCTATGAGGGCCTGCCGATAGCCGTCGTCTTTCAGCAGATGACCTCGGGCATGAATGTATTCTCGTTCCTGGCGATCCCCTTTTTCATCTTTGCTGGAGAGCTGATGCTTCACGGCGGCATAGCCGACAAGATCGTCGATTTCGCAAAGAATCTGGCCGGCCATGTGCGTGGCGGATTGGGCATGGCAAACGTGTTGGCCTGTACCATGTTCGGAGGGATCTCGGGCTCACCCGTCGCCGACGTATCGGCGATGGGTGCGGTGATGATTCCGATGATGAAGCGTGAAGGTTACGCTGTCGACTATGCGGTCAACGTCACCACTCACGCCGCCCTGGTTGGGGCACTGATGCCGACCAGCCATAACATGATCATCTATTCGCTGGCGGCTGGGGGCAAGGTGTCGATCGCCAAGCTCATTCTGGCCGGCATATTGCCCGCCCTGCTGCTTACTACTTGCAATCTCGTTGCGGCGTATGCCGTTGCGGTCAGGCGAGGGTATCCGGCAGGGACGTTCAGGGGTTGGAAGATCTTGGTGCGGAGTTTTGCCGCGGCATTGCCGGGCATGCTGGTTGTGTTGTTGATATTGGGCGGCATCATGTCGGGAGTGTTTACGGCAACGGAATCGGCTGCGGTAGCGGTCCTGTATGCATTGGTCCTTGGTGTGCTGGTTTACCGTTCGTTGACGCTCGATCAGTTCCTCAAGGCGGCTTCCAAGGCGGTCAAGACGACAGGTGTCGTATTGTTGCTGATCGGCATATCAGGTGCATTTGGTTACGTCATCAGCCTCTACGAGGTTGCCGACATGACCGGCCATGCGCTGACCAACCTTAGCACCAACCCGTGGCTGATATTCCTCTTGGTCAATATCATCCTGTTCCTGTTGGGGACGTTCCTGGATATGGCGGCCACCATCCTGGTATGCACGCCCATCTTTCTGCCGATTTGCATGCAGAGTGGCATGAGCGAAGTGCAGTTCGGCATGGTGATGCTCATCAATTGCGCACTTGGACTGAACACGCCACCGGTCGGCACCACCCAGTTCGTCGGCTGTGCGATCGGCGGGGTGTCGGTAAGCGCCGTGATGAAGTCAATATGGCCGTTCTACGGCGCACTTGTCGCGGCACTGATGCTGGTGACCTATGTGCCCGCCTTCTCGCTGTGGCTGCCGGGAATCGTATTCCCCTGAGTTGGTTGGAGCGATTCAGCGCACGGGCATCAAGTCTTTCATGGCGACTTCGGGAATCACGGCGCCCGAATGCTGGATGACCCGGGCGGCGAGGCGATTGCCAAACCTGGCAGCCTCTGGTGCGCTGGCGCCCTGCAATCGCCGTGACAGGTAACCCGCCGCAAAGGAATCGCCGGCCGCCGTGGTGTCCACGACCTTGGCGACGGGTTCCGTCGGCACACTCTGCCACCTGCCATCCTCTGCGCGCAGCAAAGTCGCCTCGACGCCACGCTTGATGACGATCTCACGGGGTGGCAGTTCCTTTGCGTCGCTGACAGCCTCATCGAGCGTGCCATGACCGAACAGGGCTTGGTGGTCATCCGCCGTGATGAATGCCAGATCGGCCGCCCGATAGGCGCGAACGAAGTTCGCTTGCGCCTCATCTGCCTTCGGCCAGAGTCCGGAGCGATAGTTGTTGTCGAATACCACGAGAGCCCCGCGGTTGCGCAGGCGGGCCGCAAACTCGAACAAGCGTACACGGGCGGCGGGTGGCAGAATGGCCAAGCTGATGCCCGAAAAGTAGAACACGTCCCATTCGCCGGCGCGATCTTCCAGTGGCGTGACCTCGCAATCGAAATAGGCTGTTGCGGCACTGTTGTCTCGCCAGAAGCTGAATCTGCGCTCACCCTGAGCGTCGACCTCAATCATGTAAAGGCCCGGCATGCGGCCATCGATCCGGCGCACCAGGCCGAGTTCAAGGCCATCGCCGGCCCACCGCCTGAGCAATTCAAGGCTCAGCGCATCGTCGCCAACCGCGGTGGCATACCAGGTCTTGAATCGCGAACCACCACAGCGTGCGAAATACACTGCCGTGTTGAAGGTGTCGCCCCCATAGCTCTGTTGCATGGCCCCGAAGGCGCTGCCCTGCAATTCGAGCATGCACTCACCGATGAATACGACGTTCTTGCGGGAATTCATGATGTATCTGATTTTTGAAACAACGTTTCATTGTACTATCCGGCTGCGGAATATTGAGGACAACTCGAATGACTCGAATCACCAAAATCACCTCCCAACTCTTTGTCATTCCCCTGCCGGAAGTCATGGCGGACGCCAAACACGGGGATCACACCCACTTCGAACTTGTCACCACGAAGGTATCGTTGTCCGACGGCAGCGAGGGGGTCGGTTACACCTACACCGGCGGCAAAGGCGGCAACCCGATACTGAGCATGATCGAACATGACCTGGCCCCCGTCCTGATTGGGCGGGACGGCGCCGACATTGCGGCCATCAACGACTTCATGGAGTGGCACGTCCACTATGTCGGTCGCGGCGGCGTGGCTTCGTTTGCCTGCTCGGCGATCGATATTGCATTGTGGGACATTCGCTGCAAGGGTCTGGCGCAGCCTCTATGGCAGGTTGCAGGGGGTGCCGGCAGGGCCTGCCAGGCCTATTGCGGCGGAATTGACCTGCTCTTTCCCATCGAGAAACTACTTGCCAATATAAACGGCTATCTGAAGAGCGGAGCCAACGGCGTCAAGATAAAGATTGGCCGGGACAATCTCGACGAGGACCTTGAACGCATCAAGGCCGTGAGAAATCTTGTCGGTGACGATGTGGTATTCATGGTCGACGCCAACTATTCGATGAGTGTCGACCAGGCGATTCGGGCCTCCAATGCCTTCCAGCAATACAACATATTCTGGTTCGAAGAACCGACGCTTCCGGATGATTATTTTGGTTATGCGCGGATCGCCAACGCAACAAAGATTCCACTGGCGATGGGTGAGAATCTTCGGACGATGCAGGAATTTCGCTATGCAATGGAATACGCCAAGCTTTCCTTTGTGCAGCCGGATGCATCAAATTGCGGTGGCATCTCCGGATGGCTGGCGGTCGCGGAACTGGCGCGCCAATACAATATTCCGGTTTGTTCGCACGGCATGCAGGAGTTGCATGTCAGTCTGGTGTCGTCGCAACCCAATGCCGGCTGGCTGGAAATTCACAGTTTCCCGATCGACAAATATACCAAGCGGCCATTGGTGATCGAGAACCATCTGGCAGTGGCGCCAGACACGACCGGCATCGGTGTTGAATTCGATTGGGAGATGCTCACCCCATATTGCGTCAGATCGTGCGCGCTTCAGTAGGGCGCAGGGCTCTTGCTTGGCGGGCCAGTTGGCTAATCTCCGACCACCGCGCGGAAGCGATCAAGTCCCGCGGAGTCAGCCATGAACCGCCCACGCAGGCAACGTTTGGCAAGGCGAGATACTCCGCCGCAGTCTTGATCGAAATTCCCCCCGTCGGGCAAAACAGCATGTCGGGAAATGGGCCGGCAAATGCCTTGAGCATCCGAACGCCGCCCGCCGGCTCAGCAGGAAAGAATTTCACGGCGTCAATTCGGGCTGATTGAGCCAGGACAATGTCGGAGGGTGTCATCACGCCCGGCAAGAAAGGCATGTTCGCGTCACGCGCCGCTGCAAGCAGTTCCGGGGTCAAGCCTGGTGAGACCGCGAAGATTGCGCCCACGTTGGCCGCTTGAGCAAATTCGTCCGCCCGGGTTACCGTTCCGACGCCGAGTATGGCATCAGGAACCTGCGCGGCGATCAAACGCAGCGCCGCGAGCGCGTGGGCCGTTCTCAATGTCACTTCAAGTACCGGCAGGCCGCCTGCGACCAAAGCCCGCGCCAGCGGAACGGCGTCTTCAATCCGCTCAATCACGATTACCGGCATGACTGGCGCAAGGCTCAATATGTCCCTGATATTCCGCATCGCCTTATCCACTGCTAGGCGAACGCCGTCGAGTAGGCCAGATGTCCGTCGATCAGGGTAAAGCGGACGCGCCCGGGCAGGTCAACACCGAGGAAGGAGGTGTTCTTGCCCTGGCTGCGGATCGATTCGCGGCTGACGTGGAAACTGGCCTGGGGGTCGAAGACGCAGATGTCGGCGGGCGCGCCGGGCGACAGGGTGCCGGCCTCGATACCTAGAATGCGCGCCGGTTCGCAGGTGACGCGAGCCAGGGCCTGCGACAGCGGCAGTTTCATTTCGGCGGCCCACTTCAGCGTCAGCGGCAACAGCAACTCCAGGCCGGTCGCCCCGGGCTCCGCATCATCGAAGGGAATCTGCTTGGCGTCGTCATCGACCGGCGTGTGGTCCGAACACAGCGCGTTGATGGTGCCGTCTGCCAGTCCGCGGCGTAGCGCGTCGCGGTCAGATTCGGCGCGCAGCGGCGGCGCGAGGCGGGCGTGCGGATTGAAGTTACCGATGTCGCGCTCGCACAAATGCAGGTGATGGATGGAAACATCGCAGGTCACGGAAATGCCGGAGCGCCGTGCGGCGGCGATGATTTCGACGCCGGCGGCGCTGGAAATTCGGGTCAGATGCAGCCGCGCGCCGGTCTCCCGGGCCAGCTGCAGGATGGTCGTCAGGGCGATGGTTTCCGCAGCCACCGGGATCCCGGTCAGGCCGAGCCGGGTGGCCACTTCTCCGTCGTGGGCGACGCCTTTCCTGGCCAGGAAAGGGTCTTGCGCCTGTAGCCACACCGGGAAGGCGAAGGTGGCGGCGTACTGCATGGCGCGGAACAGCACCTGGGTATCGACGATGGCCGTGTTGGCCTGGCCGAAAGCAACGCAGCCGGCCTCCGCCAGTTCGGCCATCTCGGTCAGGTGCTCGCCGCCCAGCTTGAGGGTCAAGGCGCCAACCGGATAGACGTGGGCGAATTCCGGCAGGCGCGCCCGGTGCTTGAGCATCTCGACCAAGCCGGGCTCGTCCAGCGGCGGGTCGGTGTCGGGCGGGATCGCCAGGCTGGTGACGCCGCCCGATGCAGCGGCGGCCATTTCCGATTCCAGGGTGGCCCGATATTCGTAGCCCGGTTCGCGCAGGCGCGCGGCCAGATCCACCAGGCCCGGACAGACGATGCAGCCGGTCGCGTCGACGATGCCGTTGGCTTCGAAGTCCGGCAGCGCGGAACCGACGCCGACGATGCGTCCGGCGGCAATGAAGACGTCGGCCATCCGGTCGATTCCGTTGGCCGGATCGATGACGCGTCCGTTCTGAATGTGGATTTTCATTTGTACCCTAACCTCCCGCCAGCATGCTCATCACCGCCATGCGCACCGCGATGCCGAAAGTGACCTGGGGCAGGATCACCGCATGGGCGCCGTCGGCCACCACCGAATCGATCTCGACGCCGCGGTTCATCGGCCCCGGGTGCATGACGATGGCATCGGGCTTGGCCTGCTGGAGCTTTTCCGGGGTCAGCCCGTAGGACTTGTAGAACTCCTGCGGGCTGGGCAGCAGCGCCCCCTGCATGCGTTCGTTTTGCAGGCGCAGGGTCATCACCACGTCGACGCCGCGCAAGCCTTCCGTCATGTCGTAAAAGACCCGCACGCCGAGGCGTTCCACGCCGGACGGCAGCAGGGTCTTGGGGGCGATCACCCGCACTTCCGGCACGCCCAGTATGGTCAGAGCATGGATCTGCGAACGTGCCACGCGCGAGTGGAGGATGTCCCCCACAATGGCGACGGTCAGTTGGCTGAAGTCCTTCTTGTAGTGGCGGATGGTGTACATGTCGAGCAGCCCCTGCGTCGGGTGCGCATGGCGGCCGTCGCCGGCATTGACGACGTGGATATGCCGGTTGCCGATGCTGGCGAGATGCCCGGCGATCAGGTGAGGCGCGCCGCTGGCTGCGTGGCGCACCACGAACATGTCGGCCTGCATCGCCACCAGATTGTCGACGGTATCGAGCAGGGTCTCGCCCTTGGTGGTGCTGGAGGTGTTGATGTTGAGATTGATGACGTCGGCGGAAAGGCGCTTGGCGGCAATCTCGAAGGTGGTCCGGGTGCGCGTCGAATTCTCGAAGAACAGGTTGAAAACGCTCTTGCCGCGCAGCAACGGCAACTTCTTCACTTCGCGCTCGGCGACTTCGGTGAAGGGAGCGGCGGTATCGAGGATCCGAGTGAGGATTTCCCGCGGCAAGCCTTCGATGGTGAGTAGGTGCTGGAGTTCGCCGTGGCCGGTCAACTGCAGATTTTGCGGAATGTTACTCATCTGGCCGGTCCTTGAGCTTGAGGCTGAGGAGGGAAGAAACGTCGTCGCCGGCGCGCGCCAGTACCAGTTCCTGGGACGCAGGCAAGGCTAGTGCCAGCGTGTGGGCGCAGTAACGGGCGCAGATCGGCAGCTCGCGGCCGCCGCGATCGACCAGCACCGCCAGGTCGATGCGGGCGGGACGGCCGTAGTCATACAGCTCGTTCATCGCGGCGCGGATGGTGCGGCCGGTGTAGAGCACATCGTCGACGATGACGATTTCCGCGGCGGCAACGTCGAAGGGGATAGCCGAGACTTTGGCGGCACGGCGCAGGCCCTTGCTGGCGTAGTCGTCGCGGTGGAACGAGACATCGATGCTGCCCAGCGGCACACTCAGGCCGAGCGCCGCGTGCAGCCGCTGCGCCAGCCAGACGCCGCCGGTGTGGATGCCGACCACCGCCATGGCGGGCCCGGCGTGCGGACGCATCGCAGCGACGAGCGCGCCGAGCAGGGCTTCCGCCTCAGGTAATTTCGGCAGATTCGGCGAGGGCGGTTTTTTGGCCAT
>Ga0163199_1001182_pt1 | contig 16227 bp, 12 predicted proteins | sample PL_2010_150m_FD_113537 | JGI IMG/M metagenome (GOLD analysis project Ga0163199, IMG submission 113537) | Freshwater microbial communities from Powell Lake, British Columbia, Canada to study Microbial Dark Matter (Phase II) - PL_2010_150m | ecosystem: Environmental > Aquatic > Freshwater > Lake ... | reverse complement strand
GTCTGACTCTCGCGGTAGACCTGGAGCTTCACTCGATCACCGATGGCACGCCGATCCAGGGCGTTTAGCAGAGCGTGCATCTTGCTCACCCTATGGCCGCCCACGGACTGGATGATGTCGCCGGGGACGATATCGCCGTCCCCACTCACATGGGTCGCCCGCAGTCCGGCCCGCTCCGCCGAGGAACCCGCATTCACCCGCAGCACCAATACACCTTTCACCCCCAGTTTTTGGGTAACCAACCGGCTCGCGTCGTCGTCCACCTGGATGCCCAGGCTCGGATGCACATAGCGGCCATCGGCAATGAGCCGCGGCACCACCCGATTCACCGCATCCACTGGCACCGCAAAGCCGATCCCCGCGTAGGCCCCAGAGGGGCTATAGATGGCCGTGTTGATGCCGATCAAGCGCCCGGCGCTGTCGATCAGGGGGCCGCCGGAGTTACCGGGGTTGATGGCCGCGTCGGTCTGGATCAGGTTATCGATGGTCTTGCCCTCCTCGGTATCGATGGAGCGGTTCAAGGCCGAGATGATGCCTGCCGTGAGGGTGTAGTCCAGGCCGAAGGGGTTGCCGATCGCGAGTACCTTTTGCCCCACTTGCAGGTCCGCGCTGGTACCGATGGGTACCGGATGGGGGCGGTTGAAGGGGACGTTGATACGCAGCACCGCGAGGTCGTGTTCTGGGCTTGCGCCCACCAGCACCGCGTCGTAGACGCGGCTATCGTTGAGCCGGATGTGGGCGGAGCTAGCCTCGCGAATCACATGCCAGTTGGTCACGATGTCGCCGTTCTCGTCCCACACGAAACCGGAGCCGGTGCCCTGGGGAACCTCGCGGACGTTGCGGGTCCAAGGGTTCACGTAACGCGATAGGGTGGTGATGTAGACCACCGAGGGACTGGTGCGCTTGAAGATCTCGATGGTGGCCTGCTCGTCCTGGGCCAAATCGCCGCGGGCGGTGACGGCCCGCGGCACAGCGCCCCAGCGGATGAATAGGCCTTCGAGCTGGGGCCATAGCAGGATCGCCACGGCGACCAGCAGGGCAACCACGGCAAAACGGCGCAAGCGGTACAGCTCGCGGTCGGTAGAGGGATCACGCCAATTCATCAGGATGGACCCACCACCGAGGTAGTTACAGCATTACACTGAGCATGGATTTTTGAATGATGCCTTTCCAACCAAACGGAAATTCAACAATTTTTCAGGCTGACTTGGAATAGAACCGATAGGCATTCTTTCCAGAGGTCTTTGCTTGATACATGGCTTCATCCGCGTGTTTGATCAGCGTATCCATATCCCGCCCGTCGTCGGGATGGATACTGATGCCAATGCTAGCGCCAATCATTGCCCGTTGGCTGCCTTTTATCAAAAAGTCCTTGCTCAAAAACGCGACAATCCTGTCGGCGGCAAAGCTTATCTCCTTCTGTTCTTTCACGTTGCTCAATACCACTAGAAATTCATCACCCCCTATGCGGGCAACCGTATCGAGTTTACGGATGACGCCTTGAATCCTCACGGCGGTTTCCTTGAGCACGGCATCACCTGCGTCGTGGCCGTATCGATCATTGACCGACTTGAACCCGTCAAGATCAACAAATAGTAATGCAAAGTGCTGTTGATAGCGTTCTTCCAGGGCAATGAGTTGATTGATCCGATCATAGACCAGGGAACGATTTGGCAGTCCCGTCAAGATATCGAAGTGGGCCAGATGCTCAATATTTTCCTCGGCTATTACCTCTCTGACATTTTTCCGCGCTATGAGGAACGCACCTATTCCGACCAAGACCATGGTCACCAGCACAAACGGCTTCATGGTGTCCAATAATGCGCGTGTCTCCTGAGTCAGAAGCCCAGAAGGGACATAGGTGACGAGCTTCCAGAAGTAGTCATCCCTGTCTATCTCCCCCTTGCTGACGCCAGTCGGTTCAGCGGATCCGGTGGAGGATACGAGCCCTTCAAGCAAGGGGTGGATGGTGCGGAATGTGTACAACCCCGTTCCGTGGCTGAATGTGCCGGACTGCCCTGCAAGCATTCGCTTCCACACCCGTGGCAAGGCGTGGCTGAAGGACCGCGCTTCATCCTTGAACATGAAGCCCCACTCATCCTCCGGCCGCAATCCCCTAAGCCAGTAACCCTCCTGATTCAACAGGATGATGGATACCCTGGAGTTCATCGCATCCACAACACCATTCATGTACGTAAAAAGATTTTCACCCAAATAATTAAGGATTATAATGCCCTTTTTTGCGCCGTTGTTGTCGAATACCGGCATGGCGAATCGAATCATCGGTTTGAATGGCCGCTCGATTTCCCCATGCTCAACATTGAGATCAAAGGGGGAGACAAAAATATCGCCGCGATCTAATTTGATGGTATCGGTGAAATAATAACGATCATCTTTTCGTTGCAACTGCGCATCTGGGACAATGACGGGTTTGCCATTTTTATAATCTATCCGAATGACTTCCATGCCCGTCTGATCCAGATATCGAACCTGATCATACATGCCTCTGTACGCACTGAAGGCAAGAAACTCCCCGGCTAGCTCATGGCGAAGCGGCTCCGAAGGGGCATCCAAGAAAGGACGAAGTGCGGCATGAGCGGATAGGGTCATCAAATCGGATACAATCAATGAGAACGAATGGGTGATGATGCCCTCATGCATTTTGATAATGCGGACCTCATCATCTTTCAGTTGGATCAATTCGTCGCGGGATCGTTGGTATAGGATTGCCGATGTGATACCCGCCAACACAAAAAAGATCGGCAACACAATAGTGGCGAATTGACCCCACACGCTTTTTCTAAAAATATTAGGACTCATCGAAGGCGATTTCCGAAAAATGCTTTATATCAGAGTGAAACGACCAAAGATGGCTGTGAGTTCTTCCGGGTATGGCTTGCAAAATAAGAAAACCAACCCAATCTCGACGCAGTATCCCACCCTAGCAAAGCAAGCGTCAACGCGCCTTCTCAGGCATCAATAAGTGAAATTTAATTCCACTAAGGCAACATAAGAATCCTCGTCATCTCTTCCAACAGTGGAACAGATCCTCGGGATTCAGTACACTACAAGCCTCCTTAGAACGATCCCCCGTCCATGCCCGGCAAGCTGTACATCAAGACCTTCGGTTGCCAGATGAATGAGTACGACTCCGCCCGGATCGCGGACGTGCTGCATGAGTCCCACGGACTGGAGCTGACGGCGATCCCGGAAGAAGCGGATGTGCTGCTGCTTAATACCTGCTCCATCCGCGAGAAGGCCCAGGAAAAGGTGTTTTCTCAACTCGGTCGCTGGCGCCCCTGGAAACAGCAACGGCCTGGGCTGGTGATTGGAGTCGGCGGCTGCGTGGCCAGCCAAGAGGGGGCGGAGATTCGCGTGCGTGCGCCCTTCGTGGACCTGGTGTTCGGCCCCCAGACCCTGCACCGGCTACCGCAGATGCTCACCGAGGCCCGCGCCCAAGGCACGGCGGTGGTGGATGTTTCCTTCCCCTGGATCGAGAAGTTCGATTGCCTCCCCGACCCTCGGGCGGACGGTCCCACCGCCTATGTCTCGGTTATGGAAGGCTGCTCCCGCTACTGCACCTACTGCGTGGTGCCCTACACCCGCGGCGAGGAGGTGAGTCGCCCCTTCGATGACGTGCTCGCCGAGGTGGCCCAGCTTGCCGGACAGAGGGTGCGGGAGGTGACCCTGCTGGGGCAGAATGTGAACGCCTACCAAGGATCCATGCACGACGGGCAAAATGCAGATCTGGCCCTGCTGATCCGCTATGTGGCGGCCATCGCCGGGATCGGGCGCATCCGCTTTACCACCTCCCATCCGCTGGCCCTCTCCGACGCCCTAATCGCCACCTTCGCCGAGGTGCCGGAGCTGGTGGGACACCTGCATCTGCCGGTGCAGAGCGGGTCGGATCGCGTCCTGGCCCGGATGCACCGTGGCCATACCGCCCTGGAGTATCGGGCGCGCATTCACCGCCTGCGCCAGGCACGCCCAGGGATCAGCCTGTCCACGGACTTCATCGTCGGCTTCCCAGGGGAAACCGAGGCGGACTTTGCCGCCACCTTGGATTTGGTCGAAGAGATTGGCTTCGACCATTCTTTTAGCTTCCTGTACAGCCGTCGTCCCGGCACCCCGGCGGCGGACTATCCAGACGACCTGGCCCTGGAGGTCAAACAGGAACGGCTCGCCCGTTTGCAAGTCTTGCTGGACACCCAAGCCCAGGGCCTCAGTCGGCGGATGGTGGGCAGTGTGCAACGCGTGCTGGTGGAGCGCCCCGCACGCAAAGACGCCCGGCAGTTGGCCGGACGCACCGAGAACAATCGGGTGGTCAATTTCCCTGGCCCGGCGTCCCTGATCGGGCACTTCCTGGAGGTGCGCATCACCGAGGCCCTCCCCAATTCCCTGCGCGGTGAGCTGCTCGCTGTTCCCCCCCTTGCGCACCGTGCCTAGCCCGAGTCCCCTCGCCCCCGTGCAGCCCGCGATCTGCGATCTGGAGTTGGAGCCGCCGGACAACGCACGACTCGCCAATCTGTGCGGTCAGCTCGATGGCCACTTGCGCCAAATCGAGCATCGCTTGGGCATCGAGATCAACAGCCGGGGCAACCGCTTCCGCCTGATCGGCACCCCGGGCGCAGTGCGGGCCGGAGAGGAGCTGCTCAAGACCCTCTACCAAAGTACCAACCAAGAAGTTCTCACCCCGGAGCGAGTACACTTGGTGCTGCAAGAATCCGGCATCGAGGCCCTACTGCAAGACGGCGAGGCGGCGACCCCGGAGACGCTGATCAAGACCCGCCGCGGCCTGATACGGCCCCGTGGACCCAACCAGCAGGAGTATCTGCACAAGATTCTGACCCACGGCATCAACTTCGGTGTGGGACCGGCCGGCACCGGCAAGACCTATCTGGCGGTGGCCTGCGCAGTGGACGCCCTGGAGCGGAACACGGTGCGCCGCCTGGTGCTGGTGCGCCCGGCAGTGGAAGCAGGGGAGCGGCTCGGCTTCCTGCCGGGGGATCTGGCGCAGAAAATCGACCCCTATCTGCGCCCTCTCTACGATGCCCTGTACGAGATGCTGGGCTTCGAGAAGGTGAACAAACTGATGGAGCGCAACGTTATTGAGCTGGCCCCCCTGGCCTACATGCGCGGGCGCAGCATTAACGAAGCATTCATTATCCTGGACGAGGCCCAAAACACCACCCCGGAACAAATGAAGATGTTCCTCACCCGCATCGGCTTTGGCTCCACCGCCGTGGTCACCGGGGATGTCACCCAGATGGATCTGCCGCGAGGCCAGCAGTCAGGCCTGCGCCAAGCCATTGAGGTATTGGGGCAGGTCAAGGGCATCAGCTTTACCTTCTTCAATGCCCGGGACGTGGTGCGCCACGAGCTGGTGCAGCGGATCGTGCATGCCTATGAGCAGTTTGAATCACAAAATGAAAGCTAGCGCCAGATACGCAAAGTTCGTCGAGTGGTCTGATGAGGATGAATGTTATGTTAGGTATTCAACCCTCGCCTTGCCGTCTAAGGATCTAATGGTACTGAACTATCGTCCCATGGAGGCCGCGTGAACGGAAGCGTCCGTCCCCCGCGCCTGGAACTCGAGATCCAGCGGGTAAGCAAGGCCGCGGAGCTGCCCACGGATCCGGATCTGCGCCGCTGTGCCAGCGCCGCCCTAGCCGGGCAGCACTTCCCATTGGAGCTGCTGATCCGCATTGTGGATGAGGCGGAGAGCGCTGCCCTGAATCGGGATTACCGCCACCGGGAAGGGCCGACCAATGTACTCTCCTTTCCCTTCCTGGCGCCGCCACCGGTACAGAGTCCTTTGATCGGCGACCTGGTGATCTGCGCCCCCCTGGTGGCTCGGGAGGCGGCGGAGCAGGGCAAGACGCTACAGGCCCACTGGGCGCACCTGGTGGTGCATGGGGTGCTGCATCTGTTGGGCCACGACCATCTAAACGAGCCCGATGCCGAAGCGATGGAGGCGCTGGAGCGGCGCATCCTGGCCAGCCTGAACTATCCCGACCCGTATGCGCCGTCTCCCAGTCCCGTGCAGCCGAGCGCGAAACCATGAACGACTGCGATCGAACGCGGGGTGGCTCCCTCTGGCGGGCCTGGATCAAGAGGTTGATCCGACTTGTGGGAGGCGAGCCGCAAAATCGGGAGCAGCTCCTAGAACAGCTCCGCGAGGCCAAGCAGCACGCAATCTTGGATCTGGAAGCCCTATCCATGATCGAGGGGGTGCTGCAAGTCTCGGAGTTGCAGGTGCGAGATATCATGATCCCGCGGGCGCAGATGGTGGCGGTGCGGCGCACCGACCCCTTGGAGCGGATCATGCGGGTGGTGCGGGAGTCCGCCCATTCCCGTTTTCCGGTGATCGGCGATGACCGTGGCGAGGTAATCGGCCTACTGCTCGCCAAGGATTTGCTGGCCTTTTGCGCCCGGGATGAAGACCGACGCCGCTTCAACATCCGCGACGTGCTGCGCGCTGCGGTGTTCGTGCCAGAGAGCAAGCGCCTCAATGTGCTGCTCAAGGAGTTTCGCGCTAGTCGCAACCACATGGCCATCGTGGTGGACGAGTACGGCAGCGCGGCCGGCCTGCTGACCATCGAGGACGTGTTGGAGCAGATCGTGGGGGAGATCGAGGACGAGCACGACTTCGATGAGGCGGTTCCCATCTTTAAGCGCAGCGCGACCGAGTACACCCTCAAGGCCCATATCCCCATTGACGATCTCAACGAGTATTTTGGCAGCGCCTTCCCCGAGGACGAGTTCGATACCATCGGCGGCCTGGTGGTGAACGCCATGGGCCATTTGCCCAAGCGCGGCGAGAGTGTCGATATCGATCGCTTCCGCTTCAAGGTGATGCGGGCGGACAGCCGCCGAGTACACCTGCTTGGCCTGCGGCTTTTACCCCCCACCGATCAGCCCCCGGTGGACGCCTAATCCATGGCCGCTGGGGTCTGGGGTACCCGATTTCGCGCCCTGAGCGCCTACCCGGGTCTGCTGGCCTTCATCGCCGGGGCCTGTAGCGTGCTGGGCTTTGCTCCCTTCGGGTTGTACCCGCTGCCCCTGCTTGCCCTGATGAGCTTGTTTTGGTTATGGCGCGACGCCACCCCGGCGGCGGCCTGGCGCAGCGGCTGGCTGTTCGGGGCCGGGCTCATGGGCTGTGGGGTATTCTGGCTGCGCATCAGCATCCACCAGTTCGGTGGGGTGGATACCTCGCTCACGGTGATCATCACCCTGGGCTTCGTGGCCCTCATGGCCCTGTATTTCGGTCTGGCGGGCTGGATCGGCTGCCGCCTCACCCCGAATCCCACCGCCCGCCTGCTGCTGACCTTCCCCGCCGCCTGGGGTCTCATGGAATGGCTGCGCGGTTGGGTGCTCAGCGGCTTTCCCTGGCTCGCCTTTGGCTATTCCCAGGTGGACTCTCCCCTAGGCGGCTACGCTCCACTACTCGGGGTGTACGGGGTCAGTTGGGTGCTGGCCCTGAGCGCAGGGCTGCTGCTCGCATCCGTATCCGTGGGAGCGGCTTCCAGCCGCGATCATGTGGGAGCGGCTTTTAGCCGCGATCCCGCGCAGATCGCGGCCAAAGGCCGCTCCCACGCCCTGGCCCAGGCGGCCCTTGCGGCTCTGTTGTGGGGTGGTGGCGCGATGCTCACGGGACACCCCTGGAGCTTGCCCCTGGGCGTCCCTTTCGAGGTGAGCCTGGTGCAGCCCAGCATCCCCCAAACCCTCAAGTGGGATCCGGCCCGGCGCGGCCCCACCCTGGAAATCTATCGGCGCCTGACCCGTACCCAGGCGGCCCACAGTGCCCTGGTGATCTGGCCAGAGACCGCTGTGCCGGACTTCTTGCACCGAGTCGAGGATTCCTGGTTGCAACCCCTGGCCCAGGAGCTGGCTGAGCGGGGCGCCCACCTACTCATCGGAGTACCGATACTGGATCCGGCGGGGGAGCAGTATTACAACGGGGCCGTGGTGGTGGGGTCCCCCGACGCCGTTTATTACAAGCGCCATCTGGTGCCCTTTGGGGAATTCCTACCCCTGGAACGCTGGCTCGGTCCGCTGCTGGATTTTTTGCAGATCCCCATGTCCCACTTCAGCGCTGGCCAGGCGGCGCGCCCTACCCTGCGGATAGGCAAGCAAACCGTCGGGGTCTCCATTTGCTATGAGGACGCCTTCGGCGAGGAGGTGCGGGAGGCCCTGCCCGAGGCATCCTACTTGGTAAATTTGAGCAATGATGCCTGGTTCGGTGATTCCCTGGCCCCTCATCAACACCTGGAGATGGCCCGGATGCGCGCCTTGGAGACGGGCCGCCCCTTGCTGCGTGCTACTAATTCAGGGATATCAGCCCTAATCGGTCCCCATGGGGAGGTGCAAGCGGCCACCCGCGCCTTCACGGAGACGGTGCTGACCGGCCCGGTGCAGCCCATGACCGGCGTGACCCCCTTTGTGCGTTGGGGCAACGGCGCGGCCGTGACGCTGATGCTGCTTGGGTTGGCGGGGGGCACGTTGAAATCGCGGTCTAAAATACACTTTGATTCAATAAGTTATTGATTCGGGCCTACTACCGCTTTAGGGGTATTAACCGGTTCGGTTCGCAGTCAGGTGGATTACAAGGTTTGATTTAGGTCAAAGAGCGTGACCCCAGGGATCGCCTAAGATCCCACCTTGAACACAGGATGGGACAGGCTGACCAGTCGGGTTCCGCGGGCAATGAGCAAATCCGTTGGGTGGGCGCTTGGGAGTCACGGTAGGCAACGAGCAGGCGGCAAGGGCTGAAAGGTCCGGGTCCGTCCGACCCAAGCGGTGGTTCTCACTCCTAGGACTCATTGGGCTATTTGCACCGGGGATTCTCCTGTGGGGCGGATTCAACTGGAGCCTTGAATTGACCAACACCGAGGCCTTTTGCATCGGTTGTCACGAGATGCGGGACAACGTGTATGCCGAATATCGGCAGACGATCCATTTCAGCAACCGCACCGGGGTGCGGGCCACCTGCCCAGATTGCCATGTGCCTAGGGATTGGGTGCATAAGGTGCTGCGCAAGGTGCGCGCCAGCCAGGAGTTGTATCACGCCCTGCGGGGTTCAATCGATACCCGGGAAAAATTTTTGGCCACGCGCATGGCGCTGGCCGAGGATGTCTGGCGCGGTATGCGCGAGACGGACTCCCGGGAATGTCGCAATTGCCACGCCTTCCAGTTCATGGATACCGCGGTTCAGCGCGAGCGGGCGAGCCTGCGCCACCGGGAGGCCCAGCAGCATGGCAGGACCTGTATCGACTGCCACCAGGGGATCGCCCACAAGCTGCCCGAGGAATTCCTTACCCGCGAGCACCAACGCTACCAGCGAGAGAAGGTGCCCTGCGTGGATTGCCATAAGGATCTGCCTCAAGCGCCCGCGGGCGACTGGGCCGATGATCCATGAGCGGGAGCGCGGCCCGTGGCCATCGTGGTGGGAGCGGCCTGTGGCCGCGACCGGCTCCACGGGATGCCGATTTGGCCTAGTGGCCGTGAAATTTGAGATTTGCACCATGAGTTCAACGCCGGTCGCGGTTCTTAGGACCGTTCCCGCATCGCACCGTCCTTCCGTTTCAGCATTAAGGGGGTATCCATGTCGCGTATGCAACCCATAGGGCCGGCACTGCTCGGTCTGGCCATCCTGATCGGCGCCACGCCCTGCGCCGCCGCGCCCTCGGACGCGGAGGAGGCCAAACAGGGCGAAGCGCTCTTCAACCAGTACTGCATGGTCTGTCATCAGGCCGATGCCATCGGCAAGCCCGGCTTCGCTCCATCCCTCACCAACCCAGAATTCTTAAGCACGGCCTCCGACAAATTCATCATGGGCACGGTTCGGGATGGACGCCTTGGCACCGCCATGCCGCCGTTCGCCTTTCTAGGCCGGGAAAAGGTCCAGGCCATCGTGGCCTTCTTGCGTTCCCATAGCCATGACCGCAACCGCGCAGCAGAATTGGAGGCCCAGGAAAAGTCCTTCGGGGATCCCCGCATGGGCAAGCTCTGGTTTCAGGATATCTGCGCCACCTGTCATGGGGTGAAGGGTGATGGTTACGCCTCCGGTGGAACCGGCACCGCCATCGGCATGCCCGGCTTCCTGAACAAGGCATCGGACGGGTTTATCCGCGCCACCGTCAAACACGGGCGTTCCAACACCCGCATGCTGGGTTTCCAGGGGGCCAGTGGGCTGGCCAATCTCTCTGATCGGGAGATTGAGGACGTCATCGCCTACCTGCGCACCCTGCCGAGCCAATAAGGCGAGATCCACGCATTCATCAGGAGATTCCCACATGAAACGCATCAAGACTACCCGGCGCGATTTTCTCAAGGGCAGCGCCTTTATCGCGGGTTCGGCCACCGGTGCCAGCCTGCTGGTGGGCAGCAACCCGGAACTCGAGGCGGCCCCGGTGGTGCCCGAGGAGGCCGCGATCAATCGTACTACTGCCCTAGCCCAGTGCCCCTACTGCGGGGTCGGCTGCGGCACCATCATCCAGGCGGAGAACGGCAAGATCGTCTCCATGCGCCCGGACAAGGACCATCCCACCAACTTCGGCCTGCAATGCATCAAGGGCCTGACCGCCGCCGAACCCATCTATGTGGACCGCATGGAGGGTGACGCCTACGTGCGCAAGGACGTGTGGGACGAGTGGAACAAGCCGAATCACGGTGATCTGGCCTATATCACCAAGACCAAGGGCTCCTTCGACGAAGAGCACTTTGTGCGTGTGCCCTACAAGCATGCCTCGGAGATGGTGGCCCACAAGATCGTCCACCTGATCAAGGCCCACGGTGCCAACTCCATCGCCCTGTACGGCTCCGGCCAGCTCACCATGGAAGGCCAGTACCTAGAAAACCTGTTCATGAAGGGGGTGCTGGGCTCCAACACCATTGAGGCCAATGCCCGCATGTGCATGACCTCGGCGGTGACCGGCTACTTCGCCACCCTAGGCTCCGATACCCCACCCCTGGCCTACGAGGACATCGAGCTGTGCGACATGATCATGCACTTCGGGCACAACGCCCGGGAGTCGCATCCGATCATCTTCTGGCGCATCGCCGATCACAAGAAGAAGGACCACATCCCCACGGTGGTGGTGGACCCGCGTCGCACCGGCACGGTGATGGGCTACGAGGACATCAATCCCGACAACACCGTGCATGTGCCGATCCTGAATGGAGATATCTCCTTTCTAAACGCCCTCGCCCATGTCTTGCTCAAGGAGCATCCGGACGTCATCGATTGGGAGTTCCTCAAGGCGCATACCGCGGGTTGGGAGGCCTATGTGGAGGGCGTTACCAATCGCTACAGCCCGGAACAGGTGCAGGACCGCATGGGCGGACCCCATCACGATGTCTCGCCGGCCTTGATCCGCCGCATCGCGGGCATGTTCGCCGATGCCACCCGCAAGCGCCTGGCGCGCAGCAAGGGGCAGCAGGCCAGCGCGGGCATCGGCGTGGACCCGGGCTACGGCGGCGTCATCATCATGTGGGGCATCGGCTACAACCAGCATGTCCATGGCCAGCACAACATCATCTCCATCGTCAACCTGCTGACCCTGACCGGCAACCTGGCCAAGCCCGGCTGCGGCCCCTTCTCCATGACCGGCCAGCCCAACGCCATGGGCGAACGCTTCACCGGTGGCTTGACTGGGCGGTTACCCTTCAACGAGCCGTTGACCAACGACCTGCATCGGGCCCACATGGCCCAGCACTGGCGGGTGCCGGAGCAGAATCTGCTCGCCGCCATGCATTCCGAGAACCCTGGCATGGCGGTGGGCATGATGGAGCGTGCCTTGAAGGACGAGGTAAAGGCGATGTTCTTCGTCTACGCCACCCACATCGACCTTCCGGACCAGGAAAACCTGGTGCGCCCGGCGCTCCACAAGACCTTCAACGTGGTGCAGGAGATCTACCGCCACGCCCCCAATAACCTGTACGCGGACGTGATCTTCCCGGCTGCTACCTGGGGCGAGGTCAACGGCACCTATATCAGCTCGGAACGGCGTATCAATATCTGCCAGCGCGGGGCGCTGCCGCCCAAGGGCTGCCTGCCGGACCTGGACATGGTGGTGGACAAGGGCAAGGAGATCGCCAACCTGCTGGGAATGGACGGCGACAAGATCTTCCACTGGGGTCGGGACGAACACGGCTTCATCGACGCCGAACAGGTGTTCCGGGACGTGTGCGCCGCCTCCGCCGGTACCGACACCGACCTGACCGGGATCCTGGAGCGGGAAAAACTCGACAAGATTTCCCCTTACCAGCAGCTTGCCCAGTTGCGTGGCATCCAGTGGCCAGCGCCTACCTACGCGATCGCCAAGGAAGGGGGTACCAAGCGGCGCTACATGCTCCAAGAGGGGCAGTGGGCGAACCGGCCCTACGGTTACTTCCGTACCAAGGACGGCAAGGTGCACATGAAGCTCTGCGAGCAGGACTACAGCAACCGAGTGGCCTTGACCCAAAAACTCATGGAGTTTGGGGTCACGCCGGGCCTCTATACCATTGATCATATCGACTTGATCACCGAGGCCCGGGACAAGGGTCTGACCCCGGACCTGCCAGACGAGCAATATCAGGGCCAGAAGTGGGACGAGGTCCCCAAGGACAAGTTCCCCTACTGGTTCGGCCTGGGGGTGGTCTATGAGCATTTCCACACCGCCAAGTCCAACCGCAGCCCCACCACTCGCCGCCTGGTGCCGGAGATGTACGTGGAGATGCACCCGGAGGACGCCAAGGATCTCGGCATCAAGGATGGCGACAAGGTGCGCGTGATCACCCGGCGCGGTTCCCTGGAGGCACGGGCCCAGGTGGGCACCAACAGCCTGATTCGGCCGGCCCGCAACAACGTGCCCCGAGGCTATATGTTCGGACCCTGGAACCTGTCGGTGGCCGACAGCGCGGTCCCGGAGAAAAACAAGTGGCTGGCCAATCGGGTCACCAGCCGAATCTGGGACCCAGTGTCCGGCCAGGTGGACTTCAAGAAGTCGGCCGCCCGCATCGAGAAGATCGGTTAGCCGGTAACCCGTAGGGTGGGTAGAGCGCAGCGAAACCCACCACTTGCCGCACCACCTACAGCACCATGCAACGCCGTACCCTGCTCCAATCCCTGATCGCCAGCGCCGCCGCGACGCTGGCGCCTGGGCTGGCCCGACCTGCCAGTAGCTCCCTGGGTTTGCGTTTCTTGCGCCCCCCGGGAGCCCTGCCGGAGGCAGCGTTCCAGGCCCGTTGCATCCACTGCGGTCAGTGTGGGGAGGCGTGCCCCAACCGCTGTATCCAATATTTCGGCCTGGAGAATGGGCTGGCCTCCCAGGACACCCCCTACATCTTGCCCAGGGAAAAGGCCTGCATTCTGTGCATGAAGTGCGGGGCGGTCTGCCCCACCGGCGCCCTGCAGGCCATTCCCCACGAGGCCGAGGCCATCCTGGCCGGAGTGCGCATGGGCCATGCGCGGGTCGACGAGGACCTGTGCCTGTCCTACCAGGGCAAGACCTGCGGGGTGTGCTACCGCGCTTGTCCGCTGCAAGACGTGGCCATCCGGGTCGGGATGCTCGAACAGCCCCATGTCTCCCCGGCCTGCGTGGGCTGTGGCTTGTGTGAGCGCTGCTGCATCCAGATGCCCCAGGCGATCCGGGTGATCCCCAGCCATGGCTAAACACTTTTATAGTTTCTACGCGACCGCGTTATTCCTTATCGTTCCCACGCTCCAGCGTGGGAACGCAGCCTGCGGCGCTCCAGCGTCGCGTCTGATATCTTCGTGGATGCCTCCCCATGACCCCAAACCCTGAAACATCGGGCGCTCCCCCCCGGCCCTTCCGCTTCCGACGCCACCTGAATAAGCTGCGTTGGGTAAGCCTGGTGGCCGTATTTGGCCTATTGGTGCTGCTGCCCTTCCTGCACCTCTACCAAACCTACATGGCGGCCCATGCCTACGACCTGCTGGCACCGTCGGAAACGCGGATCTACGATGCCATGGAGGCCCTGACCCAGCCCTTCGTCAGCGATCCGGCGGAGGACCTAGACGCACTCAAGGGCACCACCTGGTCCGGCACCCTGTTCGGGTTCAAGTTGAGCGACCCCCTGGCCGCCCTGGGTCAGATGGCAGCGGGGTTCAGCCTGTACGGCCCCTTCCTGCTCACGGCCCTAGTCCCGATCGCCTTCACGCTGGTCTTTGGCCGCTTTTTCTGCGGCTGGATCTGCCCGGCCACCCTGCTGTACGAATTGAACACCAACCTTGGCGCTTGGTTGCACAAGGTCGGGTTCCCCACTGGCGGGCGACGCCTTGATCGGCGCATGAAGTACCTGGTCCTGGCCTTGGGCCTGGTGCTGTCTGGCGTTACCGGCTCGGTGCTAGTGGCCACCATCTATCCCCCCGCCATCATTGGTCGGGAGATTTACTATACGGTGGCCCTCAACGGCTTTGGGGTGGGCGCGGTATTCTTCGTGATCACCCTGTTGTTTGATCTGCTGGTGGCACGCCGCGGCTTCTGCCGCTATCTGTGTCCGGGCGGTGCCCTATACTCTTTGTTGGGCCGCTACCGTCCCGTGCGCATCCGACGCGACGCATCCGACTGCAACGATTGCTACAAGTGTGATGCCGTGTGTGAATTTGGCCTGGATCCGATGCGGGATGACTTCGGCCAGGAGTGCAACAACTGCACCGCCTGTATCGCGGTCTGTCCCACCGACGCCCTGGCCTTCACCCTGCGGCTGCACGACCTGCCCTATCAAGGCCCAGGGCACCTGGGACGCCACTATCGTAAAGGGTCGGCGATGCCCATTGAGAGTGCCGAGGAGGAGGTAAAGTGATACAACGTCGTGGCTTCCTGCAACGCATCGGGCTCGGTGGCGGCCTACTCGCCGCCGGCGCCTTCCCCTATGGCCTGGCGCGGCTGCTGGCCCCGGACCTGCCGGTCAACCCCCGCACTCACCTGCGGCTCCCAGGTGCGCTCAAGGACCCAGCCGCCTTCGCTGCGGCCTGCATCGGTTGCGGGCTGTGCGGTGAGGTTTGCCCACCCCACTGCGTTCGCTTTTATGGGCGCGAGGGGGGCGACCGGGCCAATACGCCCTATATCGATCCCGAGAATAAGGCCTGTACCCTGTGTGGCAAGTGCATGGAGTTTTGCCCCACCGAGGCCCTCACCGTGACTCCTCGCCATCAGATCGACATGGGGATCGCCCAGATCGACCGGGCGGCCTGCTATCCCTGGGTGGATAAGGGCATCTGCGGCGCATGTGTGAGCATCTGCCCCTTGGGTGAGCGGGCCATCGACTTCGCTATGTGGAACCAGTACCGGCCGGTGGTGCGCCAGGGCTGCGTGGGGTGCGGCCTGTGCGTGGAGGTCTGCCCTCACCCGAGCCTGCCGATCCGAGTCGTCGAGCGGACCGAGGGAAGCGTGACACGGCATCGGGTATCGTAAATGGGTAGATCGCAGCGAAACCCGATCACTCTCACCGCTTTCTATCCGACAGGTATCTTAATCATATAAGGACAAAAGTCCCATAGCCGAACTGGGTATATTCCCCTATGTGTAAAATCGACGCCAAATCGAGATAGGGCAATAACGCGGGAAAAATCCGGGTCATTTCCTGGACATCCTGGAGACGGCCTGACAGGGCATGAGGCGGATGTGCTCGGATATCCCGGAGCACATGGGCGTGTTTGGCATGCGTCAGTGCAGTCCGTAATTGATCCACCTGCTCGACCTCCAGCAGATCCCAGATATCGACTTCAGCCCCGTATTGCTCCTCTAAGACCGTTTCCAGGCGCGTCAGCAGCGCGGTGATCATGACCGATAGGGAGGGGCTGCGGTCTTGAATCCCGAGCGACGGTTCTTCGTATTCGGGTGGGTGTCCGAACGAGTTAGGCCATTTCAAAAAGGCCATCGGCGGGGTGGTGAAATCGAAGGGACTCAGCCAATGCACCTCGGTGTAGTGCGGCGAAGGCGGTGCATAACGCCCCTCGGCCCATTGGAGCGGAGAGGGACGATAGCGCAGGTTTAGGCTGCCGGCCTGGACCAGAGGATCCCAGTGGTTGCCGCGGGCCATGTAAATTGCCTCGATATCAAACTGCCCCCACAGGCTGTTGTAGCGGGTCCAGCGTGAATCCTTTCTGTAACCGGCCTCTTCCATCGCCGGCAGGATCGTCTCCAGAAACATCCTATGGTCCGCGCTAGAGCCCAGCAGCTTGAGCTCCCACAAGATCCGTTCGCCACGGCCATAGGT
>Ga0163199_1001180_pt1 | contig 16237 bp, 8 predicted proteins | sample PL_2010_150m_FD_113537 | JGI IMG/M metagenome (GOLD analysis project Ga0163199, IMG submission 113537) | Freshwater microbial communities from Powell Lake, British Columbia, Canada to study Microbial Dark Matter (Phase II) - PL_2010_150m | ecosystem: Environmental > Aquatic > Freshwater > Lake ... | reverse complement strand
GTGATAATCAGTGCATGAGTGTTCAAAGGATAATACTTTGGTGAGGCAGTCATAAACATAACCAGTCTCATCGTGTTATCCGTTACTTCCTGAACAATAACCTTTCTTTGATTATCCATAAAACCAACAAATTCGGTTCCGGAAAAATCGAGTGTACTGACGCCAGGATAGGTTAAAACTCCTCCCGGGCCATAAACAGAACCCACAGCGAAATCTTCTTTTTCAACGTAGGTAAAAGTTGCGCCGGCTTCCGGGGTATAGGCGGTATAGCACAGGCCATATTGCTGACTGGTCTCGGTGGCTTTAAGGATCGTTTTTCCCTTTATCATCGTGTTAACAAGACCGGCAAAAGCCCCGCCATGTTGTGGAGAATGCGTGTAGGACCCATCGAATTTAAATGTATACTGATCATCATAAACCCACCCGAGGCCAATGCCGACATCCCCAAGTATACCTGTAGCAAGGGCTGCTACAACACTAAAAGTATTATCAGCATTTGCAAAAGCATCTTTGGATGAATGAGCACTGCTAAGTTTCCATGTTTTTCCATTCGCAGCAGTGGGACCTCCGGTCAGCAATACATAAGGAGTCAATGCAACTGCCAGGTCTGCATCTGCAACAGCGGTTTGACCGGTAGCATCAGCTCCGGTCAGGGTGACCTTGTAATACCCGCCATCTGTATAAACATGAACAGGGTCCTTTTCAGTGCTTGTTTTTCCATCCCCGAAATCCCAGTTCCAGGTTACAACACGTTTGGTTAATGCAGTGAATGCCGCCTGCTTACCCACAATGCTATAGAAAATAGCCGCTTTGGGCGGTGCGGCTGGTTCCTCCTTCTTGCACGATTGGAACAGAGTCATTCCAACGGCAAAGAAAATGCACAAAATGAGAAATTGTTTTTTCATAATCATAGGTAGTTGGTTAATAAATTAGCTATTTACAGGTTAAAAATGCATTAATCCTTTTATATAGATATTGTAAATATACAAAAAAAACTTATGGTATCTTATCTGTAATACACTGATTATTGATCAATGCCCGAGGGTAGGGGCAGAATCGGCTGATGCACCCCATCTCTTTTGCCCAGTATTGGTATTTTGTCCTGCCAAGATCTTCGCGGAACAACTGATCAGGGTTTGCTTTATTGCCATTATTAAACCTGCAGCCGGCCATTAATAGGACTTCGATTCCCGTGAATATCGACTTTTTAAGGTTTATTTTCAAACAATACCTCCTGGCCGTTCGGTGTTTACTTCTCCCCCCTTCGCTTCACGGATACAATTCAAATCATCCTGCAATTTATCAGCAAAAAGGAAAATGTCGGAGCTGTGCATAATGATATTTGCGCCTGCTTTTGCCCACTCTAACTGTATGTCGAGGCTGCTCCTGGAAGCACCGTGGCAACCTGCGGCAACACCACAGGCTCTGGCTTTTCTGATAATTTCATACGTCAAAGCAAGGAACGCTTCACTTCGAAATTTTTCAGGCATCTCGTAAGACACGGATAGATCGTGGGGGCCAATAAGGATGCCGTCAACTCCAGGTCCGTCAACAGATTGAATGGCAAAAAATTGCTTCATGTTGTTCACTCCTGTTGGGCTTTCGATGTTGAGAAGCAGTGTGTGATTTTCATTATAGTTCTTCAAATAGGCTTCGAGCTCTGGGGATGGTTTTTCTTCGCCGCAAAGAATTTTCTTCAGCTTTTCCCCTTTCAATGGGCGATACTTGACTGCCCCGATGAGATCGTAAACATCCTCTATGTTTTCAATATAAGGCGCCAGAATGGCGCCTGCACCAGCATCCATGGCTTGTGTGGCCAGATATGGACTGGGTTCCGGAATACGAACAACAGGGTTAATCCCGGCAGCTTTATATGCCCTGCACATCCACCCCAAGGTATCGGGATTGTAAAAAATGTGCTCTTGACAAAAGAAAACGTAGTCGAGCCCCAGGCTGGTCGTTATGTCAAACATCCTGGGAGATGCAGAGGTTATAAGAGTGCCATAGACATTCTTCCCTGAACGCAGTGCGTCCCTAAATTCTTTGCCTACCATGCCAGGATCCTTTATTAATTTCCCTCGTCAAATCGTTTCATGATCTCTTTCCAATTGGTGATAATAATCCCCTCATCCTTAAAAAATTGATAAACCAATGGATCTGCAAATAATTCTCCTTCCCAAACCCGTTGCTGCCATGTACCAGTGATCGTTTTTAAATTTTCAGTAAGGGCAGCCGGATGGAAAATAATCTCAGTTAATCCTGAATTTAAGGATTTTACCAGTATAAAGAAATTTGCGCGTTTTTCTTCGTAAGTTGAGCCTTCCGGAACACTCGTGAAATTATCTAATTTGGGCATATGATATTCACCCACCTGGTTGATCACATCATCGTTAATAGGGTAACCGGCCTGCTTGAATGCACCTGCAACTTCCGGATCAGAAAGGTCAATTACGTTAGCTGGGATATGATATTCCTCTGCGACCTTTAGAAACACTTTTACATATTCGGGAGACCCATATAATGTTCCCATGTGTGTATCAATATGGCTTGGTTTGAAACCCAGTGCCAGCACTTTTTCTATCTGTGCACGTATTTCTGTTTTAACTTCTTTAGCAGAGGCATGCATAACCACTTCGGGGACCTCATGCCAGAATTTTCCGTCAGGATCAACCAAGCCGGGAACTTTTGCGGTTTCTGTAAGTGGTCCCCAACGGTAGTTTTTCCACTCACTGGTTAAAGTAAGGTGTACCCCGATATCGGCCAAAGGATGACCTTTTGCCCAATCAATAAACGAGTCAGCATTGGGACAGGGCATCATCACTGCAGCAGATAGCAAATGAACCTTTTCGATGTAGTGTTCTACCGCAGTATTTGCTTCCGGGCACATTCCTGCATCATCCATATGAAGGAGCAGCACTTTCTTACCTTGCGGAAATCCAAGTTTCTCTGACCAGGTTTTTTTCTTCTGATTCGTATGGTTTGACGCAACAATTGATTGAATACATGAAATCATCTCATCTCTGAAATCTGCCATTGTTGAATCGCTGCAGACAAGGTCAAACACCTCGCGAGACTGTCCCAGTTTCATCGCCTGATATCCAGGATCAACAAGATTTGGCAGGCTGACATTGAATAAGTGTTCGATGTTTTTGCGAGCATCTTCATCCAGTTTCATCTCGGATTTTAGATATCCTTTTAAAGCTGCCAATATCCGGTAATCCTCAATTCCTTCACGAACTGCTTCCCATCGGCGGCTGGTAATCGATTTTGTTGTTCCAGGATAAACCAGGTTGTATTCCAATTTTATGCGTGACCATGGATTCTCACTCACTGAATTGTAACACCAATAGCCGATCCCGGTGGCACCATTTCGCATGGCAAGAAGAGCTGCAGTCCTGTATTCATAGATAAGATTTATATTTTTGATATTGGGTCCAATCGGCCGCGAAGAACTATACGAACAATTATACGACCAGAGCGATTTTCCTGTAGTCCGCATCACATTCATTTCGGGGCTTTTATCAGCTAACCAATCGAATGGAGGGCACCAGACATCAAGATATTTTGACATCGCTTCGAACATGGGCAACTCGCCGCCACCATCCTGATACAGCAAGACTTCAGGATTTACAGCATGTGACATTTCCCCGAATTGAACCACTTTATTTACTGCTTTCCACCCACTTCCGCCAGGTTCATCGATAGGATATAACGCGAAGTGATCGGTTCCGATTCCTGAATCTGTTAAATGGGACACCAAATCTTTCAGATATTTACCAAAATATTTTTTGTAACCTTCACTGGCAAATTCTTCCTTGATATCAGGCATTCCGTTAATTAAAAAGAATACATCCTTGCCTTTAAACTGATCTGTAATTTTATCGAACTCTGAATAATCAAAACCAATCAATTCTTTTTGGTCGTTGTATTTCAAGATCGGTGGAATCAAGAGGAATACATTGTTTCCATGTGCAAGTAACCCTTCAACTTCCGGACCTGAGGAAGGAGACCAGGTGCATAGTCTGAATTCAGCAGATGAGGCCATTCTGAACGGAAGAACATCAAGCGAGATCTTTACTTTAGTTTCCGGAGCCGGAACTGCATGCGGATTAGTCGGGGCATCCAAAACTCCCGCACCATTGAGTGCCTGCAATGTAAGATCAATATCCTGTTTCCCTGATTTGATATTCCCGATTTCAATGTCTAACCAAACTTCTCTGCTTGAAAGTGACGGGATACTGATTACTCCTGATTCATCGATTGCAGGCAATGCATCCCATGACTCCTCGCCCAATGAGGTGGGCGTATTGATAGATCGCAACGGCGTGACTTTAATGGCATTATTTTGATTATCAATTAGTAATCTTACATTTAAAAATTGATCTGTCACATTAAAAAGTATCAATGGAACGGGATGATGTTCACCGGGAACTACTGCATGTTTTAACCAAACAGGATTCGCAACTTTGGTTGGCAACTGCTTGTCTATATTGCGATTGTCCCATTTACTCCCTTCAAATGCAACCAAACTGGTGCCTGCACCAAGATGGGCAGCATCGCTTACAATATGACTGGTCAGAACCGCACGTTTGGCCTGTTCATTAAGTTTTGATGTATTTTTAATGGTAGCCTGAACTGAATCTGCTTCACTCACCGGTACCATTTCCTGCTGTGAAGAAATCGTATTTACTGCTGACTGAAGTTCAAAAGCTTCTTTTCGAAGTGCATTTGCCGATAATGGTAATACATTTTCAACCTGGTTCGCAGCAGTGTTTAATGCGCTGACTGCATGTTTTGCCAGTGCCCGGTCGTTCACAAAAGCCTGCAATGTTACTTCACGTGATGACGAAAGCAAATCCCTGCCTTCACTATTTGATAAGGTCCAGGTGAATTTATAATTGCCGGGAAGAGTAAAATCAACTGGAAGGAGCAATTGACCCTCTTTCCCCTGTATGTTTGCAATCGCATAAATTTTGGATCCATCCGGGCAGATGCAAACTGCTGTAGCCTTTAACGGATTTGGTCCCGGGTTTGGGTTATAAATATAATATTGTATTCGTTCTCCGACTAATAGCTCATTCCATTTCATATTCCGGGGGATCATGCGGAGTTCATCCGATTTTGTCAAGTCAAACCATGATCCGGCATTATGGATGTTGCCCCGGTAGCTCGACCATTGTACTGCCGAATTTTTTATAGCCGGAGTTTCGAAGCAATAGGTCAGGCCTGATTCACCGCCGGTTAGGAACAGATCAAGTTTCGCCGGATACCCGGTCATACTTCCGATTGAAGGTGTGACATTGATGGTCCGCGATTGAAGTTGACGGTCAAAAATCACATCCCCATTCTGATTCAGTACTAAGAAATGGCCTTGCTGAGTCGAAAGTATATATTCCAGTTGACCGTCGTTGTCAATATCTGCAATTGCCCCGGGAGCTAAACTGCGTCCTTGCATATCGATCTTCCATAGAACGTTACCATTTTCATTAAAACGATAGATTAACCCTTTTTGGGTGATAAGAAAAATATCAGTTTGCCCATCCTGGTCAAAATCCCCCACCGATATGGATGAAGCAACAGGCACGTTCGCCGGGTACTGCCACACGGGTTTTCCCTGAGCATCGAAGCAAAATATTTCACCGGTGCTTGAAGCCGCAACAACATAGGCTTTCCCATCCGAAGCAGCAAACATAACCGGGGCGGATGTTGACCAGGTTTCTGTAGGTCCTCCGATTTTATACTTCCACAGCTCTGATAAATCAATTTCTAAAACTGTAATTGATCCATCGTTTGCCGCAATCACAATTTCTGATTTTCCGTCACCGTTTAGATCTCCAACTGAAGGGCTTACAGGTTGTCCGGATATCGTGGCCTTTTTGATCAGCTTGCCACTTAACGCATCAAATAACCAAACGGTTCCCTTTAAATCGGTTTGGACTAATTCAAATGAGCCATTTGCATCCAGATCCGCAACAACGCCTGCCGACCATTCTGATCCGGCATCCAGATCAGTTTGCCAAACGACCTGGCCTTTTCCATTCAGGCAGGTCAATTGACCGCTATTGTCGGCAGCATAGATTAATGCGGGTTCTCCTGAGCGTTTCAAAACGGTTGGATAGGTCATAAAACGACTTCTGGTTTTCCATCGCCACAAACTACTGCCATTTTTTCCTACTGCGATCATCTCTTCCTGCGATGCGATCAAAGCCTCGTCCCATCCATTGTTATCAATGTCGGCAACGGTGGCGGAGCTTTCCAGAAAGCATTTCTGATTACTGGCCCATTTTAACTCTAAATCTAATTTCTGGGCAGATAGTATGGTTGGGAACGAGAATAATACTGTCAAGCCAGTAAATAAACGGATCAAATACGAGTTGGTCGTCATTGCATTATCTTTTTAGGGTCGATGACCACATGTTTAATCGTTTTCTTTCCATCTCCTAACGAATAGGAATAAGAAATATTTAAAAGGCCATCGCTGGTCTGTATCAAACAGGGATAAGAAAAATTCCCTTTCTTATCAGCCTCGTATTCAATTAATTCTTTCCATTTCCAGGTTGAACCTTCATCATCTGAGATGTAGATTGATAATTGATAGCGTCCGTCATTGATGTCATTCCCTAAAAATGCCCATTTACCGTCCTTCATTGCACAGATTTCCACACTGGCTTCATTCGGAATGTCAGTTTTTTGTGAGAGGCTCCACGATTCCCCATTGTCCGATGAAGTACTGGTGTGAACTCTATTTGGTGCATCACCGCTATCGCGCATATAGGCAACGATTTTCCCATTTTTTTTAACAGCAAAGGCAGGTTGGATAGGGCCTCGGCCAACAATCGGAAGGCTCGGTCTCCAAGTTGTTCCTTCATCGTCTGAAATGGCAACCATCGAAAAGTTTAAACCATCCGAATACAGCGGTAAAAGAATTCTTCCACTTTCCAGTGTAATCGGATGGATGCGGGTCATCCATCCCAGGCTTCTTTTCAGTAAATCTTTACTCGCTTCTTTGATCATATTGTCGTATTGAGGAGCATAAGATGCCCATCCTGCCTGACTTTCGGGCATTTCTTTAAATCTCTTTTCCACCTCTTTTACAAAACTATCATCGGGCTTAAGTAAGATGTTATCCTGCCATTCCCAAACGGGAGCCTCATTACCAATATAATTTGTCGTTGTACGGAACCTCAGAATGGCATCTTCCCATTTATTGGCAAGGACAGCCACCCAAAAAAGAAATAACTTGCCTTTCCGGTTTAGAAAAAGAACTGGATTGCAATCAGGTATTCCTTTGGTATCTGCCATCAAAAATGGAACGCTCCATGTTTTTAACCCCTTCTTCAACCTTGCCCCCATGATCCGGACATCATCTGCAGTGCGTTCTCCGCTGCCCTGAAACCAGGCTGCCAAAAGATCGCCATTTGGCAGCATTACAATACTGCTTCCATGGACATGCTCATTTTGGTAGGGGAAAATGATTTCTTCACTGACAATCACTTTTTTCGCGTTTCTTGTTTGAGACATCCCGCTTATGGCTGTTAACAGAAATAAAACTAAAAATAGTTGGATCATTTTCATAATCTGTTTTTTTAATTGAAAAAATACATATTTATTAAGTTCATGTTCGCTAATCTGATATGAAATCAAATTGTTTTCTTTGAAAATAGTTTCATCAATACAAATCCGACAAGGAAAATGGCAAGCGTTCCGAATACAATGGTCAGGTTGCTGTGAAACGGACTTCTGAAAGCCAGCAGATCACCATCGATAAAATAAATTGGTGACAAACTCATCCAGATAATAATCAATGCTCCTACGATCACTCCAATAACAGCATCGATATTACGCACTCTCTTCGAAAGATATCCCAGAAGAAATAATCCGAGCATTCCACCGCTAAAAATTGAGGCTAAACCCCACCATGCATCCAACACGCTTTCAACACCAACCAGGGCCAAGGCGATAATTATACCTGAAACACCAAAAATTAAGGAAGAGCCATAAAGAATCTTCATTGATGATTTTTCATTAGCCTCCTTGTTAAAATAGCGTTTATAATAGTCGGAAAGAATAATTGTAGCTGTACTGTTTATACTGGTAGCTACCGTGCTCATACCAGCTGCAAATATTGAGGCGATTAACAGACCGGTTACCCCAACCGGAAGACCATTCACAATAAAATGCGGAAAAACTTTATCTCCCGCACCGGGAACTTTAAGTTCAGCAGGTAACAAATCGGGTTGTGCAGTGTAATAGGCAAAGAGTGCTGTTCCGATATAAAAGAACACAATCGATACGGGCACATACAACAAAGAACCAAATAAAGCTGAGGACTTTGCCTCTTTTTCAGAACTGGTTGTCATATAGCGTTGCACATAATTTTGATCGATGCCGTAATTCTGGAGATTAATAAACAAACCATAAATCAGGATTACCCAAAAAGTAGAATCTGTCAGGCTGGCTCCAAAACTTCCCAAACTAAATTTATGGTTGGCAGCCGCAATCTCGAAAACCTGTCCCGGACCTTCAGGCATGGAAAAGGTCAAAATAATAGCACAAACAATTGCCCCTGCAATCAGGATAATGCCCTGGATAGCGTCTGTCCAGATAACTGCCTGAATACCACCAAGCATCGAATAAACAGTAACTGCTATTCCTGTTACAATAATTATTGTTTTAACTTCCCATCCAAACAAAGCATTAATAGGTAAAGCGAGCAATAAAAGGATCGCTCCGGTACGCATCAGTTGAGTTAGCATATAACATGTTGAAGCATAAATCCTTGCCCAGGCCCCAAAACGGATTTCCAGGTAATTATATGCTGAGATACTTCCAATACCCCGGTAAAGTGGAACAAAAAACTTAACAGCAAGAATTGAAGCGATTGGAATTGAAAGGCTAAATACAAAAGCATTCCAGTTCGACATATACGCTTTGCCAGGCAGCGCCAAAAAGCTAATACTGCTGACAAAGGTTGCAAATATTGACATCCCGACTACCCATGCAGGCAGCTTGCCGCCTCCTGCTGTAAATTGATTGGAAGTCTTGTTTTTAAAGAAAAAACTGGCCCCAAAAATTACATTTCCGAAAGTCAGTACAATAAAGACTATAAGATCCAGAACAGGCAGTTTCATTTGGAATAGTTTATCTAAAGTTAAAGAACCTGTATGATCAAGCCATGATTACCTTCAGTTTTACTAAGTATTGTTCAATTTTATTGCGTTCTTCCTTACCATGCCTGCGAAGCGGCAGGGCCATGTAATCATCGCAGATATTCATAACCGATAAAGAACATTTTATCCCCTTGGCAATCCTTGATGTGTGTTTACCAACATTATAAATTGTATTGTTGATTATCATGACTTTATCACGAAGGATTGCAATTTTATCCAAATCTCTGTCAACTGATGCATTGTATAAATCTACAAACAATCTGGGATATATATTTGCACCGCCCGGAACAGCTCCATGACCGCCATACAAGATTGTCTCAGGCAAAAACAATTCAGTACCTGCAATAATTGCAAACTCCGGTGAGCTTTTGAATTCTTGAATCAGCGAGAACAGGTAAGACATATCGCCAGAGCTATCTTTTACGCCTATGGCACCCAATTCTTTTGCTTTTTTTATCGTTTCAAGAGACATGTGCATTTTTGTGTAACCTGGCATATCATACATTAAAAAAGGTAAAGGCAATTCCGGAACCAGATTTTCCAAATATACCCTCATCTCTTCTTGTGCAATTGGTATATAATATGGAGGGGCAATAACTACAGCATCTAATCCCATATCTGCTGAATATTCTGCGATTTTCAGAGAACCATCCAGAGAAGTGTCTGTAATACCAACTACTACCGGAACTCTGTGATTTACAAGTTCACTGGTTCTTTTTATAAGTTCTTTACGAAGTTCATAACTTAGGCTTGTTGCTTCACCTGTTGTTCCGAGTATAAATAATCCATGTACGCCACCTGATAATAAGTGTTCTATTAGATTTTCAAACCCATGTACATCAAGCGTATAATTATCAATCAGAGGAGTAATAACCGGAGGAATAATTCCTTTTAATAGTAATTTCAGGATTATGTAGTATTATTTATAATGCATTTTTTTGTTGCATCTATGTCCGTTGTCACCAGCTAACTATTGACCTATCATTTTAGAATTTAAAATTCTAATACAAAGTAACAAGATCAAGTTTTGTTTTACTTGTATTATCTTGTTCTGTTTGCATTGTTTTTTAACTGTTCTTTAAGAAGAATCTTGTATATTTGTGTTGGTAGTTAAGAAAGATTAACATGGAAATAATTTACGAAAAGATCTTTGTTCCCCATAAGCATTCGTTTATTACGCGAAAATTGCAGATGTACCCGGATTCCCATAAGATACACTCCCATGAGAATTTTGAATTAAATTATATAACTTCAGGATCAGGGAAAAGGTTCGTTGGTAATAGTATTATGGGTTATGCAGAAGGAGACTTGGTACTTTTAGGTCCTGCCATTCCGCATTGCTGGGATGTTTTGGAACCAGGACAGAAGAATACTTCTGAGTGTATTGTAACTCATTTTTATGAGAAAATTACAAGCTCAGATTTCTTTAATATCCCGGAACTTGAGGAGGTTGAAGACTTGCTGAAAAATGCCGGTAACGGGATTTGGTTTAAAGGCGAAAAAACGAAAAAAGTGGGCCTCACTCTCAAAAAGATGGTGTCTTTAAACGGCCTTGAGCTTTACATCGAATTGTTGAAAGTTTTTTACCTTTTGCTTCAGATTGAAGAAAGGGAAACTTTGGCTCTTCCTTCTTCACTCCCAAAATGCTATGATAGAAATCATTACCAGATTAATAAAATCTATGAGTATGTTTATAAAAATATTCAGAAAGGAATTTTCCTGAAAGAGGCAGCTGCCATTGTGTTTATGGAACCAGGTTCATTTTGCCGATATTTTAAAAAGAAAACAAATCAGACTTTTATGGATTTTGTCAAAAATGTCCGGATTGGGATAGCTGCAAAATTATTGGCTGAAACAGACAAGCAAATCACTCAGATATGTTACGAATGCGGCTATAAAAATTTAGCTAATTTTAATCTTTATTTCAAAGGAATTATGAAGAAAACTCCGTCGGAGTACCGCAAGGATTTTAAATAGTTTTATTTAATATTTATTCATTTGCTCCGGCTGTACTCTTCGGTCCTTAACTTCTTTCTATTTTCACTATACCATATTTTATTAAAAACTGTTCGCAGAAGTTAATATTTTATTGGTATCAGGCAACAATTGATACAAAAAGAACAATTTTCTAATGTTCCTTTGATCTGATGGATATACCCATTATACTGTTTTGTCTAAAAGGAGGATTGCTTGAATTTGAGATGGCAGATAAAACTAATTAAAAGCAAAAGCTATGAATAGATCTGAATATCAGTACTATAAATTAAACCTATCGGAGTTTAGCTGGATTAATCAACCCAAAGTTTTTACATTAGAAAATGACCGTCTGACCATTATAACCGATCCGGAAACAGATTACTGGCAACGCACCTACTATGGTTTTCAAAACGACAATGCCCCTGCCTTCATTAAAGATATTGAAGGCGACTTTACCTTTATGGTAAAATCCGATTTTGAACCTGTAAATCAATACGATCAATGCGGAAACACTACCAGCAGATGAGGATTTTTCATATGCACATCCCGTTATCGATAGCACGGGCTGGTGTTTACGCGTGCAGTCCATTGAAATCAAGCTTCGAAGCAGTCTTTTCTAATTTTGAATTGGGCTCATGTAAATGGGCCGACCAACACTAACTGAATTATTATGAGAAAGTTGAGACAATATTTATTTCAAGGTCCTACTTTGGTTTGCATCTTCATTTTTTCTTTAGGCTTGATTTCCTGCCAACAAGAGGCAAAAAAAACGGAAAGCACTTCAGGCGAAGAGATTTACCAGGATGTACCGTTTGTGCAGGAGTTTCACGATGCTTATATGGTCGGTAATAACCAAGCCGATAATGAAGTGCGGAGTATTGCGGTTGACCGCGAATCAAATGTCTGGATTGCAACAGCTTCGGGGATTTTTCTCAAAAAGGCTGACCGCAGAATTTGGGATCCTGTTATCACGGGCGATGACCGGGGGCCGGCCTATTCGGTTATCGTTAATCCGGATGGAGATGTTTTGCTGGGAACCTGGAACGGTATTTACAGGTACAATAATCATCTGCTAAAAAAAGAAGAGGGGCCAACTCCGCCAATATCAGTAATTTGTAATGATGGAAACGGAAATTATGCTTTAGGTCCATACGGAATCTGGCGCTACCAATCCAATAAATGGGAACAGCAGGAATATCAAATATCGCGTGCAATACGTGACGCCATTACAGACAGGAAGGGTAATCTGTGGGTTGGAACAGATGCCGGACTCTATCTTTGCAGAGATGGCAAAACAAAATTGTACCAGGATGTTTCCGAATTGATCAGCTGCTATGTCCGCGCAATTTCATTCGGCCCTGACGGAAATATCTGGACCGGGGTGATGGGTGGCATTTCTGTCCGGGATAGTGAACACCTGATTAAAAATCTGACCCCCAAAGATGGAATTCCTTCTGCATCAGTAAACTGTATCAGTCAATCGCCCGGAGGAATCATGTGGATCGGGTCCGATGTCGGCGTGGTCCGTTTTGCAAAAGATGGCTCGCACTCCCTGCGCTTTAGCAAACGGTGGTTGACCGATAACAAGGTTTCAGATGTGGCTTTTGATGTTGCGGGGAATGCATGGATTGCCACTGCCAAAGGAGTGAGTGCCATTAAAAGGCGGATGATGACCTTGAAGGATAAGGAACAGGACTATTATAGTCAGTTAATGAGAAAGCATATGCGTGATCCCTGGACCTGCGGAATCCTGAGATTGGAAATTCCCGGAGATACCACTTCATGGCGCAATTCGGATGACGATAATGACGGGGAATATACAGGAGGCTATTTGGCCATGGAGAGTTTCAGATATGCTGCAACGAAGGACGAAGATGCCAGGATCAAAGCACGAAAAGCGTTTAATTTTTTGAGATTTCTGCAGGAAGTAACAGGTACCGAAGGATTTTTTGCCCGCTCCATTGTACCTTCCGATTGGACAAAAGTGAATGACGGTAACAGAACTTATACAAAAAAACAGCTTGCTGATGAATTAGTTAAGGATCCGCGCTATAAACCGGTCGAACAGAGATGGCGCAAGTCGGTCGACGGCAAGTGGCTATGGAAAGGTGATACCAGCAGCGACGAGATGGATGGGCACATGATGGGCTATTTTTTCTACTATGAATTTGCAGCCGGTGAGGAAGAAAAAATATTGATCCGTGACCATGTTAAAAAAATAATGGACCATTTGATAAAGACCGACTACAATCTGATTGATATTGACGGAACGCATACCCGATGGTCGGTTTGGTCGCCGGAGCAGTTAAATCATGACCCGGACTGGGCCTCGGAAAAAGCCCTCAATTCATTTGAACTTCTTGCCTATCTTAAATTTGCAGGGCACATTACCGGTGAAGAAAAATTTGAAAAGGAATATCGCCGTTTGATTGGCGAGGAAGGGTATCTTGAAAATGCATCGCATTTAAACTCCAAGAATCCGGCCTGGCAAATATATTTTGACCGTACTCTGGAAGGCTATCTGTTCCCCATCTTGCTGAAGTATGAAAAGGATCCGGAACTGCATCAGTTTTATAATAAACTGATCAACGAATGGATGGACAATCAGCCAGCCGGGGAAAACCTGATCAATAATCTGACCTATGCTTTGGCTACGGGTAAAAAAGTCAATACGAGTCAAACAATTGATTTTCTGAAAGATGCTCCTCTAGATCTGGTTGATTGGCCGATCGATCATACTTTACGCGAAGATGTTCAAATTGTCAGAAGCCCGATTCTTGAAGAGGTTCAGATTTCCGAACTTCCACCGGCAAGTGAACGGTCCACGGTACGATGGGATAAAAATCCATGGGCTGCAGTACAAGGAGATCCGCAGCAGGTGAGGGAACCGGTTTTTTGGCTTTGGCCTTATTGGATGGCACGTTATCTGGATATTATTCAAGGTCCTACCGCTAAATGAATAGGAAAGAAGAAATCAAATTTTTTAAAATCTGACTTTCATGAACATACGTTTAATATCATTATGCCTGTTCATCCTGGTAATTGATTCCTGCACCAGCAATAAAATTAAACCGGAAGTAACAGCACTGCGATGTGAATATATTGCCTGTCCGGTGGGAATGGATGTGCTATCCCCCCGTCTTTCTTGGCAGATGAAGAAAGACGTCAGAGGTGCCAGGCAAACAGCTTACCGGATCATGGTTGCCACAAGCGATGAACAATTGTTGAATAACACTCCTGATCTTTGGGAGTCGGGCAAAATTAACTCTGATCAATCTATTCAGGTTGTATATCATGGCAAGCCATTACGATCCGGAATGGAAGTCAGCTGGAAGGTTCAGATATGGGATGAAAAGAATAATGTTTCTGCCTGGAGCAGTATCTCTCATTGGGAAATGGGGCTTCTTGATCATGGAGATTGGCAGGCAAAATGGATTGGTGGACCAGGTTCGTTAACATCCGGTGACTGGAAACAAGCTTCTCCGCTTTTTCGAAAAAAGGTGGCTGTTTCCAGAAAAATCAAAAAAGCACGGGCTTACATCAGCGGTCTCGGATACTACGAGCTTTATATCAACGGGGAAAAAATCGGAGATCATGTTCTGTCACCCAATCAAACAAATTACGACCGGCAGAAAGTTGAGAAATGGAGCGAACCAAGAATTGGGAACATGACCACAAGGGTCCTGTATGAAACATTTGATATTACCTTCTCTCTGAAATCCGGGGAAAATACCATTGGTGTTATCTTGGGAAATGGTTGGTATATTCAGGCTGATCATCCGTTAGATACTTCACTTTGGTATGATACTCCGCGCCTGATAGCTCAGATCGGGATTGAATATGAAGATGGAAGTAAAGAATTAATAATCAGTGACGAAAGCTGGAAAGCCTCATTAAGCCCCATCCGTTATAACGGGTTACATACCGGTGAAATATACGATGCCCGGACGGAGCAGAATGGATGGAATGCAACAGGGTTTGACGACTCAAAATGGGTGTATGCGGTCAGTGTACGTCCTCCAACCGGAACCCTGACAGCACAAATTTCCCCACCCGATCGGGTAACCAAAACTATCAAACCAATTTCAGTAACCCAACCTGAAAAAGGGATATACCGTTTCGATTTGGGAAGATTATTCTCGGGTTGGGCAAAATTGCAGATATCCGGCCCCAGGGGAACAGTGATTAAACTGCGTTTTATAGAAGAGTTTGGCCCAGCTTACGGTCAAACCGACACATACATATTAAAAGGAGAAGGAGCAGAAACATGGGAACCGCGCTTTACCTGGCATGCTTTCAGATATGTTGATGTGATCGGGTCGCCGGTTGAATTAACCGTCGAAAATATTGAAGGAAAGGTTGTAAATACCGATATAATCAGAGCCGGAAGTTTTGAATGCTCGAATCAATTGCTGAATCAAATCCTCGACAACTATCAATGGACTCAACTGGGCAATGTACATGGCGGTGTCCCAAGCGACTGCCCGCATCGCGAGCGCCGGGGATATACCGGGGATGGTCAGATCTCGGCAAAAGCGGCCATTTACAATTTTGACATGTCACCGTTTTATACAAAATGGTTAAATGACATCGGTGATGCACAGAATCATATCACCGGGTATGTACCGAACACAACTCCGTATCAGGATGGGGGAGGTGGAACTGCATGGGGTTCAGCGTATATTATCATTCCCTGGTATATGTATCAGTATTATGGGGATAAACGCATTCTTGAACAGCATTATAAAGGAATGAAACTCTGGGTTGAATATCTTAAGAATCAACTGAATAAAGACGGGATTTTGGTTAATCAGGGGCTTGGAGAGTGGGTCCCGCCTGATATTGTCGAAATCCAGCCAGATTTTGTGAATTCCTGCTATTATTACCATTGCTGCCAATTAATGACAGAAATTTCAGGAGTCCTAAATAATAGTACCGACAAACTATATTATGCTCAATTAGCAGCAGAAGCACAGGCAGCTATCAATACCATATATTACCATGCCGGGAATTCAAGTTACTCCATAGGCCGGCAGGGGGCAAATATTTTTCCGCTGGGCTTCGGAATTGCAGAAAAGGAAAATGTTGAG
>Ga0163199_1001178_pt1 | contig 16241 bp, 14 predicted proteins | sample PL_2010_150m_FD_113537 | JGI IMG/M metagenome (GOLD analysis project Ga0163199, IMG submission 113537) | Freshwater microbial communities from Powell Lake, British Columbia, Canada to study Microbial Dark Matter (Phase II) - PL_2010_150m | ecosystem: Environmental > Aquatic > Freshwater > Lake ... | reverse complement strand
AATAAAATCCATAAAAATTAGGAGAGAGAAAAGAAGTTTATTAAACAAAGTTTTAAGCTTTCATTTAAAGATCTTATAAAGACAATATTTTTTACTGGTTTATTCCAAACTGTCCCAAATGATGTGTAAAATGTTTCTCATGAAAGACATCCCATTCGTTTTTGTTGAGTTCGCCAAAAGTGGGATTAACTAAAGTAGCATCGGGGTGTTCTTTAAAGTATTGGTAATAATCCTCTAATTCTTTCTCTAGGACTAATTTTGCTTCTTCTAGATTATTATGTTTTAAAGGCAACAGACCTTCACCGATAAGCGGATTAATAAATCCTTTCGGTAAAGGTCTTCCGCTCATTAAAAATCTTTTTAGTGTTGGAATCTTTTCTGGTGGATTAAAACAGCCGACGTTTAATTTACCGCTACTCATTCTAACTGCCAAAATTAAATGCTCTACCATATGTTGAGCAGACATTTTTCCCCACAACTGTTTTGTATCTTTATGTAAGTTGTTAAGAAGTTCAAGTTTATGTAAAAGTGGTTTATTCAAATTAATTCTTTCGAAATATTATTTATTCTTGAGTTATTGGAACGCTTTCTTTATTTGTCCGAACCATTCTGGAATAAAGTGAAAGACTAGGATCAAATAAAAATTTAAGCCATAACTTCATCCATGATTTATGTGAAATAAGATTATCATAAAACTCTTGTTACTATAAGAATCACTCATAGAATACAAGAAACAAACAACTCGTTTCTTCAACGTAATAAGCTATAGTGACTAAGTCAATTCTATGGAGAGGTAGTATCTTATAATTTAGTTATAGAAATAGAGGTTCGTAGATTATAGTAGAGGAGATATCAATTTTCGCTTGATGGAAAGTCATTTTATTTATATCATATTTGTGTAATAATTAAAAAATTTGTTTTATTCCAATTAATCCGCCTTTTACACGGTATTTAAATAATATTAAGACGATGCTTTGACAGTTGATAACACAAACTATGTGGAATATTTGATCGAACATTCCAAAGAAGGAAGAAAGCGATCGTTTATTGATTTATGTGAGATTAATCTTAGGAACGTATACACTATTGCCTACCGTCTCCTTTCCAATGAGGATGAGGCACAAAAAGTTACACTTCATACTTTTGTAAAATCATGGGAAAAAATAAAAGAATATAATAGCAAAATTCCTTTCTCTATTTGGATGAAGAATACTGCTATAGAATATTCTATTATAGTGCTCAATAATAGAGATGCAGATTATACTGAAAGGAAAAGACCGATTAAAAGTTCTTCCGAGCAGGAATTTTTAGAAAGCCACATATTGTCACTTCCCAAAGATGATAGAATCATTATTATACTTCATGATATCGAAGGATACAGCTACAAAGAAATTTATAATTTTTTTGAAAATTTAGAGATTGATGAAATAAAAAGTAAGTTAATTAATACCCGCGAATATTTGATAAATAAGATATCCGTATGAATTGCGAAGAAATAAAAATTGGACTCCATGATTTTGTAGATGAACTTTCCGATGATATTATGAAACATGAAATTGAAGTTCATTTACGCACTTGTGATAAATGCTTTAATGAATACAAGAAGCTAAAAAATCTTTTCGATAAACTAAAAGATCTTACTCATACTGTAGAACCACCCTCAGGAATAATCCAAGCATTATCATCAAAACTTCTGGAAAATAGTATAAAGGACGATTTAAAAGAAAAGATTGCTTCGGATTCCGGAAAAATTAAAGAAGAGCAAATTAATCTTGAAAAAAGTATTCTGGAATCTAGCGGTGCCATGCGAAAAAGTATTTTATCAATGACTTTAATGGCTACGGGGGTTTCCAAATCACTTCCCATACGTTCACGCTTAAATTGGTCTAAAATTATTTTGATTCTTTTACCGTTTGTACTTCTCGGTGTAGCTTATATCGTTTATGATTTGCAAAAAAATAACTCACCATGGAAAATAGAAACTGCAGTGGGCAGAATACTTATTGACGGGAAGGAAAATATCACGGGAACGATTTCTGAGAATGAAAGTTTATTAAGCAGCGACAATTCAAAAGCGGAAATTCTAATACCCCATGTAGGAAGTATTGAAGTCAATCAGAATTCAATAATAATTTTGAAAAAAGCCAAGGATGGCGACAATAGAATTACGTTAGAAAAAGGTTCTGTGAAGATCAAAAATGTTTCTAAAGAACCGGATTTTGCCATAGATCTAAAAAATAGTTCCATAATTGATCGGGGTGGTGAGCTCACTGTTTCCGTTGATGAATATGGGAATGCTAAAGTCTCCGCAAAGATTGGTTTTACGGAAATTAATAATAATAGTGAAAACTATTTTCTTAGTGAAAAATATGTCTGCGATATTATGAACGGGGAAAAACCCGGAACACCTTACCGTTCAGATGCACCGGATACATTGATAAAGGAAATAAAAAACTTTGATTACAATAATGGCGGCGATAATTCTATTGATAATATTATTTCTACGGCACGGAAGTCAGACATGTTAACACTTTTGGCGATTATTCCACGTGCTTCTCAAACAAAAAGAAAAATTTTATTTCAAGCAATCACTAATCATTTTCCACCGCCGGCTAATGTTACTAGAATGGATATTTTAAATGCCAACAAAAAAATGCTGCATTTATGGTGGGAAGAAATCAGAGAGCAGTTAAAATCTATTTCTGATCGTAAGTAAAAATTGGTGTGGAAACATATCTATAAATCTTCCAAGAGCCGTCCTTTTGTTTTTTTAAGATTCTTATACCTTTTTCTGAATAAATCGGACTCAATTTCTTTTCTATAACATCCGGCATTAGAAAAGAATCGCTGCAAATAAAATATGCAAACTCTCCGGAAATATTTCCCTCATCAATTATTATTTCCCATTTTCCTTCAAGAAATTTTTTTTGGGAATTTACTATTTCATTACGAAGCGCATCAACTCCGGCAAGATCGTCGGAATCGGCGACAACACCTTTGTAGTCTAAATCAAAAAAAGAGAGTGTCTTCTCTAAATCATTGCTGTTGTATGCATCAGCAAAATTTTGAATAGTTTTTCGCGCATTATCTTCATCGGTGGTTTTAATTATTTTTTTTTCGGTTTCCGGAACCTCTTTTGTGCAAGCCGGGATCAGAACAAGAAACATTAGAACTGCAACAATAAGCCGCATTTCAAATTCCAATTATGATTAAAAAAGTTTTGTACAATTATAAGGATTATATGTTTTATGTAGGAAATTATTTTTGATGATTATTTGAAATCATAATAAAATTTAACAACTAGAGAAATAGGTACCGAATTTTTACATACAAAAATTATTGTCTTTAATTTTCAATTATAATTTGCGAGTATTACCTCAGTCACCGCGGTGATTCTAAATGAGTCGGAGCTATAAAATCACAAATGTGAGAAAGGGTTAGCTTTTATAGACAAAAGTCTAAAACTGCGGTGGCTTTTTATAAAATGTTTCTTGAAAACTGAACGAATCAAAAATGATAAGCGAAACCGAACCCCATACCATTATAATAATCCGGATAAATTGACCACGAAGAATTATCACCATCATTTTGTAAAAAATTATTTCTGCCCGAGATAACCTTTCCAAACATATAACCAATTGCTACAGCTAATGGAAAATCGCTGAACCAATGCCATCCTCTTGCAACTAATCCAACACCAATTAAACCAATGGCAGAGTAACCTACCGGTTTAATCCAAGAAACTTCAGGATAATTATCTGCAATTACAGTTAGCACTGCAACAGATGTTGAAACATGCCCCGAAGGAAATGAATAGTATTTAGTTTCATCTTGTTGATATGCTTTCAAATTTGGAAACGGTCTGAACAACCCATGAAAATGAGATGCTGATTGTGGACTTTCTCTGCCGCTAATATGTTTTAGAATTTGAACTGTAATTCCTGTTGCCAGCTCTGCTTCAACAATTTGAAGACCTGTTCGCATAGCTCTGTTGTCATTTAAAGCAAGACCAAATCCGCCGAAAGCTGAAGCCATAATTAAATGAAATTCACCTCCGCCGAACCATGAAATATTTTTACTCCATTGATGTATTGCAGGGGAAGTTTTATAGCTTGTTCTAAATGGTTCAATAGTTTCGTGATCTACAGAGACGAGAAGCCCGGTTAAAATTGTTAATCCGGCAATAGTATTAATACTATTTGCACTAAAAGCATTTTTACCAAGAGAATAAAAATCATTAGGAAGTTTTGTAATTGGATCATGCCAATTAAATGTATTTGTGTTTTCTGTTTTTAAAATTGGCTGCACTTGCTGAAAAGTATGCAGTGGATCTTCGAATTGAAAGAAAAATAAACTCGGATCTTCTTGTGCGGATAACTTAACAAGAAAAACTGTACTTATAAAAAAAAGTATATATATAGCTCTAAGCTTCTGCTTCATTTTTAAATTATTAATAAATTTAATTGACTCATACGGAAAGAATCGGTCAAAATATAATTAAAAAAGTCATCTCTCCACAAGATTCTTTATTATATAATGAGACGGGTCCAACCAATTAAAAAGAGTAGTTAAGACATGGCGGGAAAAGCGGTGACAAATAAATGTATAGTTCATATCATCAAAACATTATTTCTTCTTAAAGTATAGGGTTGCTTAAAAAGAATTTTAGAATAGCTGCAACCATTACTATCTGATCTTTTGTAATCCCCAGTGTCTCTAATATTTTTTTAAGATCAATTATATCTTCACCATAAATATCAGACAGCATTCTTTTGGTTAGCGATTTGTTCTGCTCGAAAATCATTAGTTCGTCGTTGCTAAGTCCGCTGTTAAGATATTCTTGCGGAAAGCGGTAGATCATAAATTTTTCATCTGCAAATATTTTTTGATAAATTTTCAGATTTAAAGGAACCTTAAAATTATCTTGCAGAATTTCGAGACGATGGAGTCTTTCCGTATCTAAACTATTAGATTTAATACTTAATTGCTTCTTATCGCGCGGAGTAATCTTTTTATTACTTAAAGTTTTGCTGGTATCATGTTCTGTTTGAGAAAACAATTGAGTTGTAATTATTATTAAGAGAAATAATGTCTCAAGGAAAAGCTTCATAAAATGCTCAACAATAAGATGATTATTACTCCAATTGTTTTAGCCGCACCTAATATCTTTCTAATTTTAGCAATTGCATGATAAGTCTCCTCTTCGGAAGGCGGTAGTTTTATTAAACTTTTCACAGCCTCTTTGTTTTTTTTATAGCGAGCCAATTCCTCTTCCGATAGGCCGCTTGCTAATTCATCTGCTGAAAAACTTGAAGTGTCGTCTATTACAATAAAAGGATTCCCTTTTAGGTTTTTAATCTCTTGAAGATCTTTCATTTTAATGATTAGAGTTCTTGGCGGAAGTTGCGGTACAACAAATAATTTATTATTCAGACTATCTTTAATCACCAATTTATTTTTTTCATTTCTTTTAAAAAAGATTGAATCTTCCTGAACCATTAAGATAATTGGAGAAAGAACCAGCAACGAGCTAATTATTATGAATTTCATTGTATACCAAATATGCTGATTCTTATAAAGGAGAGCAGTTAGCTAAGTTCCGTTTAAAATAAAAAACCCCGACTTAGTCGGGGTCTAAATAAGAAACAGAAAAGTTATCTTCCAACTTTATCCAAATGTTCTTTCTTTGCAGCCAATTGTTCTTTCGTTTCAACATGATTTGGATCTGGGGCGATTGCTTCTGTTGGGCAAGCTGGAATGCATTGCGGTTCATCATAAAAACCAACACACTCGGTACATTTTTCTGGAACGATGTAAGTGAGCTCTTCCGATAAAGCTGCGTATTCTTGTCCTCCTACGTTGTAAGCTAATCCAGGTGAGTAGATAGCGGTATTCGGGCATTCAGCTTCGCAAGCGTTGCAAGAAATGCATTCCTCAGTAATCATAATTGCCATGAGTATTTCCTCCGGATAAAAAAATATTTTTTTTGAATAATGCTTTTTAAAAATAATCAATTCTTTTCAATACAGAATTATATTAGGGAGAAAAATATTACGACGAAGACCGATTGTCCGATTACAATTATTTTTAATAAGATTTTTAAAAAAATAAAAAAATCTCTCCCATTTGCAGAAAGGGAAATTAAGGAAAGTTATTTCTTTGCATTAATCTCTTTTAATAATTCATCACAAGCGGCGTTGAATTGTGTCCTTCATCCTTGCTGAAACACAAATTAATTTCTAACTTCTTTCAGTAGTTAAGTTGAATAATTAAAAAAGGATTAAAAATGAATTTATTTCAAAAGCATTCGAGAATTTTCTGTGCAATCATTTTTATGTTCCTCACCGCGCTGGTTCAATCTTGCAATATTAATACAAATCCAACAGCACCGAATTGGGATGTTTCTCTGAATGTTCCAATCGCCAATAAAAGCTATACGATGTTTGATATTCTTGAAAGCAAATCATCAACAATCCAACATTACTCAGATGTTACAAATGGAAATTTGCTCTATTATTCAAAAATTCAGCAAATGGATAAGATCGTATTGGGCAATAAACTGCAATCAGATTTACCCGGAGTTAATGGAGCGATTAGCATCAATTCCGATTCAGTTACTTCCGATATTGATTTTTCATGGATAAGTCCGCCTGTTAGTCCCGGTATGCAGGTTGTTCTTCCGCCAATTCCAGAGACCAATGATACGGGAAATTTTAGTCTTGCTGGTCAATTCGAAACCATAAAAATTGAATCCGGTCTTATTGATCTTGAGATTACAAATTATTTTCCTTCACCGGTTAGAATAACTCTTAGAAACATAGTTTTGAAAAATGCGGGATCTGGGGAAATCATCGCACAGATATCAACGCCGATTGAAGTTCTGCCATTGCAAACAGTTAAAGTAAATTCAATTCCAATTTTACCGGGAGTAAAAGTAAAAAATCAGTTGAGTCTAGAGTCTAAAATTTCTTCAACGGGCAGCAGTGGACAACAAATTACTTTGCCGGACAAATCATTAAGAATAAAAACAAGATACCGTAAGCTCATGGTTTCTGAATATACGGGACAATTAAAACCAACCGTGTTGGAAAAAACCAGAAGCGCCATTTCTCTTGATGTAAAAGACATACAAAAAAAATTGCAGTTTCAGCAGATCAATTTAAAAAATCCGAAAATTGAACTACGGTTTAGATCAACTGCAAATGTTGAATTTAGTATTGACGGAAGTATTGAAGCGAGGAATACAATAGGACAGCGAAGCATAATGTCTCTTAGTTCGCGAACTTTAAATAAAACACTTATCTCACCGACTGATTCAATAATAACATTCAACGCCGACAGCGTAAGTAATTTCTTCAATAAATTTTCACAATTCCCGGATTCAATAATAGTTTTCACCGGGGGAACAGTTAATCCAAATCATAAAACAATAAGTCTGAACAAGAATGATCAAGTAACAATAAATAGTAAAATGGAATTTCCATTTGAGTTTGGTTTGAGCGGCGGCGAGTTATATGATTCAGTTAAAGTTGATCTATCAAATGATGACCGCAATCAAATAAAAGATGTTAATTCTCTCGGTGCGGCATTAAAAATTACAAATGGTATTCCTGCGTCGCTGAGTTTTACAGCTAAACTTTACGATCAGAACAAAAACTTTTTAATGTATTTCCCGCCTAAGTATTCAGATCAAGATACGGTTGTTAGTGTAGACGGAGCGGTGGTTGATGCAAACGGAAATGTTACATCAAACACAATTCAAAACGTAACAGTGAAGACCTTAAAAAGTGAAATTGATAAAATCTCTAAAGCAACTTTCATGCGTGTTAGGATTAGATTTAGTACGTCGGGAGCCGGAAATCAAGCGGTAAAGTTTAAAACTGATAACATGATCAAGTTCCTTGCTTCGGGTTCAACTAATTACCACATTAATCCGAAGGGGAAATGAAAATGAAATTATACAAACTATTTTTCGTTTTAGTTTTCATTTTCTCCGCAAATGCTTATTCACAATCCGGCGGTTCAATTGGAATGAGCGATGCGCGCTCTGCCTCGATGGGAAAGACAAGTGTAACATCATCATTAGGTCTTCGTGCGCTTGGAAACAATCCGGCAAATTTATTTAACGACTCATTAAAACATGTAGAATTTCTAGTTCCTTTACCGCTCCCAAGTATATCCAGCAGCATCGGGACAAATTTTATGACGGTTGATGAATACAATTATTTTTTCGGATATAAAACAACCGATGCAAACGGAAAAACAATCGGCCGATATCTAATTGATTCCGATAAAAGCAGATTAAAAAATTTATTTGCCGACGGCGGCGCAATAACAGGTGATGTTCAGGTTCAATTTTTTGCAATTGCCATTAAACCGAACAATGATTTTGGAACGATTGCGTTTTCGATGGGCGATGTTATTTCTTCGAATGTAACTTTTCCTAAAGGAATAATTGATATTGGTTTGGAAGGGAACTTGCTTAACCAAGTCTATAATTTTAATGATACAAAACTGAAATCATGGTGGTTACGTAAATATTCTTTTTCGTATGCACGCAGTTTGAACATCCTTCCAATATTTCAAAAAATTTCTATTGGCGTTTCATTAAACATAATTCAAGGATTTGCTTACGCGGGATTCGATCGCGTTAACACTCAATTAACTACGGGTGATGGAAATATTATAACCGGCAAAGGAGATTTTCTTGCGCACGCCGCCTTCTCGCCGGATTTTAATGTTAAGTACGATTTCGATAAAAGCACAACAGTAAAAAAAGATTTTAAGTTTTCTCCATTTCCAACTCCCGCTGGAAATGGTTTCGGATTTGATCTTGGTGTGAACGCAAAATTAAATGATGTTTGGTCTTTCGGATTTGCAATTACTGATATTGGAAGCATTACCTGGAATAAAAATGTTGCGGAGTATTCTTCTAACATGCCGATCTATCTTGATGATCTTACAAACCAGAGCCAACGCGATTCTTTAGTTAAAGCTCTTACAGGAAAAGACGGCGGTAAATATATCAGCGAATTTTCAACACAGCTTGCAACTGCGCTTCGTCTCGGTGCATCAATGAACATTAATAATAAATTGTTGTTGGCATTCGATTACAATCAAGGATTTAATGATCAGCCGCGTAATTCTACCAAACCAAGATTTTCGATCGGTGCGGATTGGGTGTTCGGATTTTTTGCATTGAGAACAGGATTCTCATTCGTCGGATTTGATAAATTTAATTGGGGAATGGGATGCGGTTTTGATTTTGGATTTCTTGAAATGAATTTAGGCACACCGGATTTTCAATCGGTCGTAAGTCCGAACACTGCAAAGAGAATTACATTTGCATTTGATTCGAGATGGAAGTTTTAGTGAGAGATCAGTTGTTGGTGGTTGGTGAATGAAAAGCTCTAATCACCAATCACAAAAAAGATCCTTCACTGCGCCCATGATGACCCTACGGGTCATTTCACATACTTCGAAATAAATTCTTCCACTTCCGGTAATCCGCCTTGATAGATTAAATAACCGTTGCTCGGCTCACGTTCTGTAATTTCTCCGGCGATAGATGTTAACATTATCTCTTTCACTTTTTTCTGATCTGTTGTTTGTCCTAATGCCCAGCACAGTTTCATGTATGCAACTTCGGGCAGCATATTTTCTCCGGGAATTACACCAAGCTCCATCATATCACGACCGGTATCGTAAACATACATCTGCACATAACCCCAAAGAGTCTGCACGGTCATATAAATCGAAATTCCTTTTTCATGAGCGCGCTTTAGTGCTGGATAAAGCGGTTTGTTCACGTGTCCAAGTCCGGTGCCGGCAATAACAATTCCTTTGTAGTTATTATCAATAAGTGATTCGATGATATCAGGTTTCATATTCGGATAGTAGTAAACAATACTAACTTTTTCTTCGAATGCAGTGTTAATTTTTACATTGCGGTCTTTACGGCGGCGTTTATAATCTTGTCGCAGAGGAGTGATTTCATCGCGGCTGACTTTTGCAATAGGAATATCGCCGATAGTTCTGAATGTTGAGCGGTAACTTGAATGCATTTTTCTCACGCGCGTACCGCGGTGAAGTAGTCCGTAATAATCCGATGTCGGACCGAACATGCAAACCATAACTTCTGCAATATCGCTTTCCGCCGCAGTCTTAACGCTGTGCATTAAATTCAATGCCGCATCGGATGAAGGACGGTCGCTCGATCTTTGTGAACCTACCATTACAATCGGAACAGGAGAATTCTGAACCATGAAAGAAAGTACTGCTGCTGTGTGATGCATCGTATCTGTTCCGTGACCAATCACAATTCCATCAATGCCTTTTTCAATTTCTCTTCCGATTGCTTCCGCTGTTCCTATCCATTGATCAGGTCCCATATTTTCGCTGAAGACACCGTAAAGTTTTTCCGTTTCTAGATTGCAGTAGTTGGCAAGTTCGGGAACGGAACCGTAAAGTTCTCCCGGTGAGAATGCGGGAATAACTGCGCCGGTTCTGTAATCAAGACGCGATGCAATCGTTCCGCCCGTGCCGAGAAGTTTTACATTTGGCTTTGATGGATCGCGCGGAAAATCTTTTTCCGGAATTTTATAATGCGCTTCTTTACGTCCTCTTATTTGAATGTCGGTTACCAAATCGGCGGCAACTCCAATGTTATAACCGATAGGCATTTTGATTACGATGTGAAAAGGATCTGCTGTTTCGGAACGTGGAAGGATAATGCCTTTATATTTTCCTTTTGTAGTCGTGATTTCAACATCGCTCCACACAAGAGCGCTGAAATTTTTTAAAACCGAAAGCGCTTTACCGCGGTAACCTTTGTAATTGTCATCTGCCATAATTTTTCCTTTGCGTGCTTTGCGAATTTCTCAGCGTCCTTTGCGGTTTAAAAATTTAACGCAGAGAACGCAAAATCCGGCAGCTGCCGGATCGCAAAGAGCGCGGAGATTCAAATATTAGTTTTTTCTGTTACAATTTTTCCTTCAACACTCATTCTAACTTTGTTCATCACTAATCCCATTAAAACTTCCTTACTATTTTCATTATTTATTAACCGTACTTTACTTAATTCGTTATTTGTTTCAGTAATAATATCTTCCAGCTCTTTTGTTGTTAGCGGTTTTAGTAATAACTCGGGATAAAATTTTCCTTTCTTAAGGGATTTTTGCATTGCGGTTAATATTCCGTCTCGAGAAAGCAAACCGTCTTTGTATGATCGGAAAATTTCTCTAATCATTTCTTCATCGAGCAAACTAATATCACAACTTCTTTTCTTTAACCGCTTGGGAAACTGTATTAACACAACGGCAGTAAGTATTGGATCAATTCTCCATTCATCAACAAGAAACTTAAACAACGGAGCGAATTTTGAAATTGATAACTCACGTATTGTGTCTTCAGGAATTCCAAGTTTACGATACCATTTTTCTCTCTTCCAAAATCGTTCAGGAAGATTCACCCGTAATATTTTTAACCGTTCTTCTGTAATTCTCGTTGGCGGAAGATCTGTATCCGGGTACATTCTATCTGCGCCTGGCAATATTCTTTCAAAGCCATTCGTTCCGTCTCGTAACGCTTGCCGTGTTTCAGATGGAACTCCAACAGTAGCTTCTTTTGCGCGGATAATAATTTCCTTCACCGCCATTTCTGTGTCTTGCTCATTTCCCCAAACAAGAACCATGGTATCGTTGTCGTGTGCACCAACCGCACGCTTAATGTTTTGCCAATCAGCGGAAGTTAAGGTATCGCCTTTACTATCAGAATGAATGATGTTTGGAATATTTGTTAAGCATGCAATTACACGAACGCGGTCGGAAATTTCTTTTGAAAAATAAGTATCTGTTTGAGTCTGCCAGTGAAGAAGTCCAAAGTAACCGCGAAGCACAACACATTTCACCAATAATCCTTGATCTGTTGCAGTGCGGATTGGTAAGTAGTGAGCTTTTTTTACAATACGAGTAATGTCGTCGGACTTTGTTTCAAAAGTCTCTTTTGTAATTCCTCTTCGATGAAGTTCATCACGCAAACGTAAAAGATTCCACTGGCGCATTGCTTCGTAATATGTGAGGTGCGGAATTCTTCCGATCTTAGGTACACCTTTTATCTCAACTCTTGTTCCTCCATCAACACTAACGTTAACATCTTCACGCGCCGATCCGATACCGCGGCGGACTTTGTTTGTACTTCGAATAAGGTTCGCACAAATCTCGGCAACTTCTGCAACCTCAAATGGCGTTCGCATATTTGGTCCGGTTACTGTTTCGATGAGCGGCATTCCGAGACGATCTGTTCTGTAAACTCGCAAATGTCCGGTGTCTGATATTTCGCGACATGAATCTTCTTCAATCGACATTTGAACAATATCTATCGTGCGGTTCTTGTATGGAATTTTTCCATCGAGAGCAAAAATTGCCGTGCGCTGAAATCCGGTTGGAATGCTTCCGTCTAAATATTGTTTTCTTGCGATGTGCAATTCATCAACGATTGAACAATCAAAAAGCAAACCGCATTGCAAAGCAAGGTCTAATGCTTCATCATTTATAAGAAACGGAGGAGTGTCATCCATTTCGTAAGTACAAACACTTTCACGATTGATTCGGTAGAGAATATCTTTCTTTGTTTTAAATTCCATCAAAGCGGTACCGTCGTATTCACCAAGTTCGGATAAAGTTGGACGCATGTGGCGCAGGATCTCGGCATCGTAACGTTCGCTGTATTTTCCCGCGGGACAACGGCAGAAAAGTTTTTTCGTTGTGAAAAGCTGCTGGTGAATTTCCAATCCGGATTTGAATCCAACCGTTTCATAATCTTTATCGGTCATTTCTTCAAACGGTTTGAACAGAAAATCTTTCATGATCTAATTTGTTTTCGTGGTGAGAATAAATGAAGTGAAAAAGTTTACCATAAACACAAAAATATATTGTTTGCTTATGAAAACTTAGCGAGAGGTGTTATAAGAAGCAAACAGAAATAGTGATGAACGTAGAGTGCAGAGTGATGAATTATAATAAATTGCTCGCCAGTTCAGCCAATTCTGATCGTTCTCCTTTCTCAAGATTAACATGTGCGTAAAGTTTTTGCCCTTTGAAATGTTCGATCAAATAAGAAAGTCCGTTTGATTGCGCATCAAGATAAGGGTGATCTATCTGATAAATATCTCCAGTTAAAACGATCTTCGCACCTTCGCCTGCGCGGGTAATAATAGTTTTAATTTCGTGAGGAGTAAGATTTTGTGCTTCATCAACAATAAAATAAATTCTTTGCAAACTTCTTCCTCTAATGTAACTGAGAGGTTCAATTACAAGTTTCTCATCTTTTATAAGTGCATTAATAAGCTGATAACTCTTGTCGGTTTCCGGAAATTGATCTTGTATAACTTTTAAATTATCCCACAACGGCTGCATGTATGGCGCTAGTTTGCTCTCTACATCACCGGGTAAATAACCAATATCTTTATTGCTTAATGGAACAACAGGACGGGCAATATATATCTGCCTATAATTTTTTCTTACTTGAAGCGCACATGCAAGTGCAAGTAAAGTTTTTCCGGTGCCAGCTTTTCCCGTCATTGAGACTAAAGGGATATCGGAATTAATAAGAGCATCAACAGCAAAAGTTTGTTCCGCATTTCTTGGTTTAATTCCGTAGGCAACTTGTTTATCAACTCGCTTAAATTTTTCCATCTCTTGATCAAGACAGGAAAGTATGGAACGGCTTGAGTTGCGCATTATAAAATATTTATTCGGTACAGCTTCATTTTTAATTTTCTTGAGAATTTGTTTAGCGGGAACTTCAAACGGCGGTTGATAAAGCCGCTGTAAAATATCGTCATCAAAATCCTCGACAATAGTTTTGCCGCTGTAAAGTTCTTCTACATTTGTAACCCAGTCGGTTGTATAATCTTCTGCGGGAATACCAAGAGCTTTTGCTTTCATACGGAGATTTACATCTTTCGTTACAAGAATTGTCCGCTCTTTTTCTTTTCCGAATTTATTAGCTTCGAGCGCAGCACTAAGAACTCTGTGGTCAACATTATCTTCGCGGAATACATCATGGATCTCCTGCGCAAGTCCGCGGGTAATAACAATTCTAACTTTGCCTTTTCCTCTTCCAAGAGATACACCGCCGTTGAAAATTTCATTTCCGGTGATTGAATCAAGTGTGCGGGCAAATTCACGCGCATTCAAATTAATTACTTGATTACCGCGCTTGAAGTGGTCTAACTCCTCTATCACGACAAGCGGAATGATTATATTGTTTTCTTGGAAGTGATTTATGCAAGTAGGATCGTGAAGGATTACGTTTGTGTCGAGAACAAAATTTTTAGGACTGGGTTTTTTCATAAAGAACAATAATTTATTGTGAAAGAATTTCTGAGTAATTTCAGATGGAACATAATAAATTTTTATTTCTTTGTCGAAAATAATTTTGTGATTTGAATTTTAGTTTGGAGAAAATGAAAATGGCAATTCAAACAATCAACCCAACAACCGGTAAAATCGAAAAAACATTCAAAGAGCATTCTTCCAATCAAGTTATGATAATGATTGATGCCGTTAATGATGCATTCATGGAATGGAGGAAAACGGATTTTTCTTTCCGTGCAAGTTTAATGAAGAACACCGCTCAAATTCTTCGCGAGCAAAAAGAACATTATGGAAAAATTCTTACGCTCGAAATGGGAAAACCAATTACGCAGGCGATAGCGGAAGTTGAAAAGTGTGCTTTGGTTTGTGAATACTATGCGGATAATGCGGAAAGAATTTTAAGCGAAGAAATTGTTCAAACTGATGCTTCGCAAAGTTATGTTCGTTTCGATCCGCTCGGAATCGTGCTTGCTGTTATGCCGTGGAATTTTCCTTTCTGGCAAGTATTCCGTTTTGCTGCACCCACTTTAATGGCGGGAAATGTTGCGCTTCTAAAGCACGCATCAAATGTTCCTATGAGCGCACTTGCTATAGAAGAAATCTTCTTGGAAGCCGGTTTTCCCAAAAACACATTTAAAACTTTACTTATCAATTCTTCGTTGGTTAAAGATGTAATTGATCATCCTTTTGTAAAAGCAGTTACCTTAACAGGAAGCGAACCGGCAGGAAAAGAAGTTGCGGCTTTGTGCGGATCGAAATTGAAAAAAACAGTTTTAGAATTGGGTGGAAGTGATCCGTTTATTGTTCTTGAAGATGCGAACATTGATGAAGCAGTTAAAACAGCAGTAACCGCACGGTTGATTAATAACGGTCAAAGCTGTATTGCCGCAAAAAGATTTATTGTTGTAGAAAAAATTTATGATGAGTTTGAAAAAAAGTTTGTAGATGCTATGTCTAAAGTGATGATCGGAGATCCGATGAATAAAGAAACCGAACTTGGACCAATTGCACGTGAAGATTTGTTGAATGAATTAGATTCTCAAGTAAAGCAATCAGTGAAAAAAGGTGCGGTGGTTTTATGCGGGGGAAAAAGAATTAATCGAGAAGGATTTTATTATGAACCGACAATTCTTTCAAATCTTTCAAAAGGAATGCCCGCATATGATGAAGAAATTTTTGGTCCAGTTGCAAGTTTGATAAAAGCGAAAGATGAAGATGATGCAATTAAGATTGCTAATGATTCCGAATTTGGTCTTGGTGCTTCGTTATGGACATCAAACATTTCTAAAGCAAAAGAGTTGGCGGTTAAAATAGAAAGCGGTTCTGTATTTATTAACGGAATGGTAAAATCAGATCCGCGTTTACCATTTGGTGGGACAAAAAATTCCGGTTACGGAAGAGAACTTTCTCATTACGGAATAAAAGAATTTGTAAATATCAAAACAGTATGGATTAAGTAGTTATCGGTTATCAGTTGTTAACAATTATTTTTTACCGATAACTGATAACTTACAACAAGTAACTATCGACTAATTATTAGATAAAGGAAATAGAATGAAACATCGCTGCCAATGGGCAGGTAATGATCTGCTTTATCAAAAATATCATGATGAAGAATGGGGAGTGCCGGTTCATGATGATAGAAAACTTTTTGAAATGCTGATTCTTGAAGGTGCGCAGGCAGGATTAAGCTGGATTACAATCCTCCGTAAACGGGAAAACTACTGTAAAGCGTTTAATAATTTTGATGCGAAGAAAATTACTAAGTATGATTCAAAAAAAATTAAACAACTTTTGCAAAACGAAGAGATCGTACGAAACAGATTAAAAATTGCGGCAACAATTCAAAACGCAAAATGTTTT
>Ga0163199_1001176_pt1 | contig 16246 bp, 14 predicted proteins | sample PL_2010_150m_FD_113537 | JGI IMG/M metagenome (GOLD analysis project Ga0163199, IMG submission 113537) | Freshwater microbial communities from Powell Lake, British Columbia, Canada to study Microbial Dark Matter (Phase II) - PL_2010_150m | ecosystem: Environmental > Aquatic > Freshwater > Lake ... | reverse complement strand
TGAGTTGCTCTCCAGCAGAGCTCACTTCCTCTTCAGACTTATGATGTAAAATTATTAAAAAATAATTCATCATTTTCTTGTTTTACAACATAGAAGGCATCGGTAACAATCAATGCTTCAATTATTCTCATTCGGCAACCTCAAAGTTGAAGGATCAACAGCCATTTTCAACTTTTGTTCATCCCGTGATTGTCCCTCTGAAAAGCTTAATCTCTGCAAACAGCCTGACAAATGCTATGCGAAGAAATCAGAGAGGCTGTTTCCCAATGTGATCCGGCACCGGAACTTCCAGGCGAAATTCTGGGAGATGTGCACTCCGGAATTGTTCGTCTATGAACTGAATAAGTTCAGCTATAACAAGTTCAGGTTTTCCGAATCCGGTGATTTCCGGTCGCAGAAGGATGTTGATAAAGCTTCTGCGATAGCTGATCTGCTTGATGTGCCGGTTTGGACCTATACAGCCAGACGGGATCTGGATTTCACCAAGCTTCCGGCAAATTTTACCGTTAACGGCTCCGGGTTTATGATCGACAACTTGTTCAAAGTCGTTCCAGATCCAACCGGCTTGCCGGGAGTGGTCTGTAAATCGGATTGCCGAATCTGTAATTACTGTTCTAACAAATCCGGTCTGGTTATTAACTGCAAAATCCACTGACCATGAAAAAGCAAGTCTATTTCTGCACCAGTCAGCATTTTCATCCGACTCAAGATCCATTTCCACCGCTATGTCTGGTCTGGATTGCATCGGAAGGCCAGTACCATATAGTCCGTTCCAAGGTTTACCGATCGCATGATTTCGTTCAAATGATGAACCTGGCAAGGGAATTGGCTATGGAGAAACAAATCGGATTAACCGTTCTCTCGACAAACATTGAGCCGGAGGTCATTTACCAGCTTAATGAATCTGTTCCTTGAACTTACCATGTCTTCGCTTGAATACCTTGAAAGGAAGGCCGGTCTGATTAGGTTGAAGTGCTGTTAATTCCTAAATACGAATCCTCTCCCGCGGTCTTTAGAGAATTCAAACTTTTCAAAAATCTAAATCGGTGTGCCTGCCGATTGGTCCATAAAACCGGTCGTGTGTTCGAAATTATTCCGCTAAGAAACAACCTTCTCTTGTGATTCTGCAAGGATTTTCTCGGCATATCCTCGCTGCGCCACGGTATTCCAATTCCTCTTTGACAGATCAGTCTTTCGGTTGAATGGGAGCAGAAAATTTTAAAAACAAACGACCATGGAACACTCAACTAGCACACTGATTGATTTTCAGAAAGATTTTGAAGACCACATGAGAGAACTCGCTTCGGAAATATCAGGCCTTCACATGAAAACCGCCCTGGATTTCAAGGACGACTACACTGTAATTCAGAAACTTTACTCAGGAATGGAGGAAGCTGACAATTACTCCTACCAGCCAGTTTAACCTTCAAGGGGCCAGGAACCACTTTTTTGTCGATCGCCGACCGCAATTCCTTTAATCGATCCAGATACGGCAAAAAAGAGCGATATCACCGTAGATTATGGCGAAAACGTATGCGACAATTTTGCCTTTGTAACACAAGACGGGGTGACGAAGGAAATCAAGCTAAGAGGGCGGCGTCAATAACATCCCAACATGCGCCGCTCTATGTCAAAGGTTCCTGTTCCAACAACTAAACCAGGCTCTTCACGTCCAATAAAAAAAGGGGATAGACACTTTCGCATAATACAAAATTGGGGTTTCGAACTCAAACCATTTTGTCATGAAAATTAGCACTTAGTTTTCATTTGCCTGTTTAAAGATTTTGGGAGCATTTTATAAAGTAATTAATCCTACTCCAGATTGTCGACAGATTTTGGACCTATCTTTGTCTAAGAAACTGATTTAATGAAGATACTGGTTGTAGAAGATGAGCGTCCCTTGTTGGAATCGGTGGTCGATTTTATCATTGAAAGAGGTCATGTCTGTGAACAGGCTTCCAGCCTAAGCGAAGCTCTTTTGAAAATCGATTTGTACCAGTATGATCTTATTGTGCTGGACGTTGGATTACCTGACGGAAACGGATTAAAAATTATTCCGGTCTTAAAATCTACTCATCCCGAGACCGGTGTCCTGATCCTGTCAGCGAGGGCCTCTATGGATGATAAAGTCACCGGACTGGAATTTGGAGCCGATGATTACCTGACCAAACCTTTTCATCTGGCCGAATTAAATGCGCGAATCCGGGCTATCGAAAGACGCCGGAATTTTAAAGGACGGAATCAACTGGAGATCGGTGATTTTCTAATTATTCAGGAAGAGCATAAAGCTTTTGTTAATGGGCTGCCCCTCGATCTGACCCGGAAGGAATTTGATCTTGTAGTTTTTTTTGCCACTAATCTAAACCGGGTCCTGACCAAAGAAAGCATTGCAGAGCATTTATGGGGTGATCATATGGATTTGTCGGACAGTTTTGATTTTGTGTATACTTACATCAAGAATATCCGGAAAAAAATCCAGGAAAAAGGAGGGACCGATCCCATTAAAACGATTTACGGATTAGGATATAAATTCTCTATCGAATGAGACTATTACAAAAGGTCAATCGTAATTACCTGTGGTACACACTGGTGGTATTTTTGATTGTTGGTATCGGCTTGTTTTTGTCCATAACCAGAATTCTAAGGAACGAAGTGGATGAAAAACTAAACCAGGAGTACCTGGCCGTTCGGGAACAGGTTAGAACTACTGGGATTATTCCGGATAACAATCCAATGGTGAGGGTTGAAAAAATATTAGCACCCGTTCCTTTTACTCCTTCCTTTTCATTCAAAGATAGTCTGCTTATTGAAGAGCCTGAACAGGATAGTGAAAAGTATCGCTTCCTGATTGCATTGGATACAATCAAAGATCACAGCTATCGATTCGAAGTTTGGACCTCGTTAATACAAACTACCGACCTTCTTTGGATATTGCTTCTCACTGTAGGATTGGCTATGCTCCTATTGGTATCGGGATTATTGTTACTTAATCAAAGAATTGCCAGAAGTGTCTGGATGCCCTTCCGGCAATATTTGGATCAGCTTAACCGGTTTTCATTTGAAGCCCCCCGAAAGATAACGCTTTCGCCATCAGATATTGATGAATTCAAAGAGCTTAAGAACGTTTTGGAATCATTTACTGCGCAGGCCCAGTCTGATTTTAATAATCTTAAAGAGTTCACCGTAAATGCTTCCCATGAAATGCAAACGCCGCTGGCCATCATACAAACTCGGCTCGATGATCTTTTTCAGGATAAATCGCTTGATCCTCAACAAGCCCTGCATCTGCAAGCAATGCAGCAGGCGTTAAGCCGATTGTCGAGGTTAAACCAGACACTTATTTTACTCACCAGAATTGAGAACAACCAGTTCCAGGGATTGAAACAGATCGAGCTTTCTGCTTTTCTGGCTGAGCAGGTGGAAAGTGTTCGGGAACTGGCCCAGACAAAAAGCCTCGAATTCACTACCGATCTCATACCTTTTGAGATCGGGGCACAGCCGGAATTACTTGGCATTGCTATAGGAAATCTGCTGGGAAATTGTATCAAGCATGCAAATCCGGGAACAGAGATCAGGATAAAATTGGACGGAAAAAATTTGATTTTTACTAATGAAGGTCCGCCGGTTAAATCGGATCCAAATGACTTCTTTAATCAATTTGTCAAAGGGGATCCGTCCTCCGGATCTTTGGGATTAGGCCTGACCTTGGTGAAAAAAATCTGCGATCACTTTAAATGGAGGGTAACTTACGATTACCAATCCGGATGGCATTCAGTTAAAATTGACTTTTAGCTACAGGTTTGCGACAGAATCGGGGAGTAGTTTCAACCGGTCTTAAACACTTAATCCCTCGATTATGCTAGTTACGGTTCGGTCATTTGTACTGTCTATTTTTCTACTAGTGGTATCGAACGCTTTCGGTCAGGAAAGCCTAAACAGTGAAAATCTCAGAGAAAAAGCTATCCGGGTATTTATGGATTGCTCTAGCTGCGATATTGACTTTATAAGAAGGGAGATACCCTATGTCAATTATGTCAGGGATTCCAAAGAAGCCGATGTACACATATTAATCACCCGTCAATCAACCGGATCAGGAGGCATTGAATATCAGATTGCACTGCTGGGGCAAAATGCATACGAGGGACAAAATGAGAAAGTCGTTTTTGCATCCTCACCTGACGAAACCAGTGATTTGATCAGGCAAGGATATACCAGGATGATTGCACTTGGTTTAATGAAATACGTGTCGAAAACTCCTTTGGCAAGCCATCTCAATATAAGTTATGATTTAAAGGATAGCGTTGAGTCGGATAAGAAAATTGTCGAAGATCAATGGAAAAGCTGGGTTTATAACATGGAACTGCAAGGAGAATTCTTCCTTCAGGAGACCTATTCCTATATTCAGTTGGAATCCGCGATTTCAGCATCCAAAATCACTCCGGAGTGGAAGATTTACCTTAGCGGCGATTATCGTAAGAGTCAGAGTACTTATATACTGGAAGATACCACTATCCTTTCCAACAGGCACGGTGCCTCCATCAATAATTTAACTGTCAAAAGTATAGGGAACCATTGGTCGATCGGAGAAAGAGCCCATATTTCAACCGATTCCTATTCGAATAATCGGTTGAGTTGGTCTTTCTATCCTGCAATTGAATATGATTATTTCGATTATGCTGAATCAAACCGAAAGCAGCTGGTATTTCAATATCGGATTGGTTATGGCTATAATTACTATAGGGACACCACCCTTTACAATAAGATTGAGGAAGGACTTTTCCAACATCAATTATCAGTAGCTTTGCAGATTCGCCAACCTTGGGGCAGCATTTACAGTTCAGTTCAGGGCTCAAATTATCTTCATGATTGGTCGAAAAACAGCTTAAGTGTTGGGGCGGGCTTGTACTTTAGGATTTTAAAGGGTCTTTCGCTGTCTGTTCAGGGAAATGCCGCCCTGGTTCACGACCAGTTATCTTTGCCAAAATCGGGAGCCACCCCAGAAGAAATATTATTGCGTCAACGGCAGATTGCCTCACAATATCAATTAAGTCTGGAATTCGGACTTAGCTACACCTTTGGATCGATTTACAATAACATTGTGAATCCACGAATGGCAGGGGAAAATTAGATCCTTGCAGGATTTCTTTGAGCTACAGGATTCCGACAGAATCCCGAAATACCTTTGATTGGTAATTCATTTAAATCAATAGTATTATGAAAAAGAAATTATTATCGGCATCATTAACCGCAATAGCCTTAATGGTGATTCTTCCAGCCTGGGCCCAGAAAACGGAAGTCCCTGAAGTTGCCAAGAAAGCTTTTGCAACCAAGTTTACTGAGGCAAAAAGTGTTAAATGGTCTTCAGAATCAGCCACAGAATTTGAAGCTGAATTCAAATTGAACGGAAAAGAAATGTCGGCCAATTTTAACAAAAAGGGTGAATGGCTGGAAACTGAAGTATCCGTTGAAAAAGCCGATCTCCCGGCAGCGGTTCTGAAAACTATAGAAAGTCAGTTCGCAGGGTACAAGCTTGATGAAATTGCCTCTGTTGAAACACCCGGAATGAAGGCCTTTGAAGTTTCCCTGGCCAAGGAAAAAGAAGAAATCGAAGTGACTATTGACCCAAAGGGCAAGGTGATCAAGAAAACAGATGCCAAAGAGGAAGAGGAAGAAGATGCCGAGGTAGAAGGTAAAGAAATTAAAGTTTCGGAAGCTGTTACGTCAGCTTTCTCCAAAAAATTTCCGACTGCTCAATCGGTTAAATGGGGCGAGGAAAAAGAAGGAGATGCTGAAGCTGATTTTGAGGCTGAATTTAAATTGAACGGGAAAGAAATGTCGGCCAATTTTAACAGCAAAGGTGAATGGCTGGAGACAGAATTAACCGTCGAAAAAACCGATCTCCCTGCTAATGTGCTCAAGACTATCGAAAGTCAGTTCGCAGGGTATAAACTTGGTGACATGGCCTCTGTTGAAACTCCTAAAATGAAGGCTTTTGAGATTTCCCTGAAAAAGGGGAAAGAAGAAATTGAAGTGGTTATCGACCTGCAAGGAAAGGTGATCAAAAAGGTAGATGCCAAAGAGGAGGAAGAAGAAGAGGAGAAAGAAAAATAGGGGAAATCTTCTTTTTGCCGGAATTTCTCCTTCCCGATAAATCTTCTAAACTGTACCGGTTTCAAGAACCGGTCCGGTTTTTCTATATTTACCCCTAAAATCTTTTCAGCCCAGACCCAACCATTTTCGAAACGGATAGTCTTGTAAGTATAAAATTGGAAGCATTAGTTTTAACTAATATTATCAGGTCCTGTCTCGAAGGGAATGAATCAGCCCGGCGGGCTTTATATGCAAAATACGCTCCATCAATTATGGGTTTATGTTTTAGATATTCAAACTGTAAAGCTGATGCTGAGGAAATACTTCAGGAAAGTTTTATTAAAGCATTCCAGAATCTGCATCGCCTGAATGATCCTGAAAGATTTGAGTGGTGGTTGAAAAGGATTGCGGTTAACAGCGCAATCACATTTTACAAGAAAAACCGACGGTTGATACATAGAAGGGATGTAGAGCATTTTGAAAACATGTTAACCGATTCTTTTAGTATCGACAAGAAACTTGAATTGGATGAAGTCTTGACCATTATACAGCGGTTACCTGAAAAAATGAGACTCGTAATAAACTTATACGCCATTGATGGCTATACTCATGAAGAGATTTCTACGATGCTTAAAATTTCAATCGGAACATCAAAGTCTAATCTTTTTGATGCGCGAAAACGGCTTGTTAAGGAATTAGGAAAAACAGAGGAGAATTCTAAATGAAGAAAATCTACCCAGACCAAGACATAGATAAGTTCTTAAAACAAACATTTGATGGGTTCCAGGTGACCCCTCCGGAAAAACTCTGGGACAATATAGAGCTGAAGCTTGATGACAGTAAGGCCAAGCCTTCAGGCAAGCCCAAAAAATCAAACAAAGGATGGTTGACCGGTGGCATTATACTATCGATGATCGGGTTATTGATATTGATTATTCATCCAGATCCTAAAAAAACTCTTCCTACATATCAACCGGAAAGAACGGATATGGCCATAGAGAATCCTGCTGAAATCAAGATAAGCCCGCAACCGGCAGCCAGTAACTTGCCCGAAAAATCAAAAATTGAAAAAGCTCAGACAAAACCCACTCAAGATTTTGTTACTCCAAGAGATACAGCCAAGCTTTTCGCAACATTGACACCCAGTATAACCTACACCAGAATGCCCGTTTTAAATGATTACCCAACCATCACGATAGCGGGCCTGGATAAAAATATTCAACCTCTACGGGCGTCAGGATCAGGCGGAACATCTGTCACTCCCCTAAAAAAGCCAATGGATACCCCCCGGATTAAAATTCACAATGGGCTTAGACTTCAATTACCAAAATTTGCTATTCCTGATCTTTTCCCAGGTAATTCATTCTCAGACCGACTTGATTTCGGACTGACCATGACTCCCCAGTATTCCTCAAGAATATTATTCTACAAATCCCTGCAATCTCAAACCTCATCGGATATTGCTGACTTTAATTCCTCCGAAGATGGAGCATTTTCGTTTTGCTCGGGATTCTTTTTCAGCTTTAATGTCAACAAATCATTCGATATAGTATTGGGGGTTAACTATTCCAGTTTTAACCAACACCTGAGTATCGACAGCCTCCGTAGAGAGGCCATTGGTGTTAATGAATACCTGGTCCGTTCATCACCTGGGAACCTGCGTTTTACTTATTCAAGTACAGCACCGTTGACAAACGAAGCTTTGTTAAATACCATGCTGACATTCTCTTCAATTGATTTGCCATTATCATTGAAATACAGGATGTTCAAGAATTTCTACCTGAATTTCGGGGTCCTGTATTCCCGGTTGGTCAATACAAACATTAATATCCGCGCAACCGGCTTCAATGGTAATTTCACAACTTCAGCCATTTCCGGATTGCGTGCGAACAATTTTGGACTCCTTGGGGGAGCAGGTTACAGTAAAAACCTGACAAACCGTCTCAGGCTTGACGTGGGAGCTGACTGCAGATTATTACTATTACCCATAAATACGGAGGCAACAGTTAAATACCTGCCGGTTGTGTTTGGGTTAAACATCAGTCTTAGTTATAAACTTAGCGGTTCCCGAAATAAATAATGGAAAGCGTACCCAACCCATTTGGGGACCTCGAAGTCTTAGAGATATAATCAATTTGGATTCTGAAAATGGAAAAAATAGGGCAGAACAACAGTTTTTATGTTGAACCTGAAAAGGAAGGAGCAGGATTTATGTCACGATATCCTGAGACTACAAAAATGACCTGGTCAGTTAGAAAATTTCACAAAGAGGAATTGTATGTTTCCAAGAAAATGGAAAGTAACGTTTATGAAGCCGGAGATGTGGTAATGGTGATGGTAACAAAAGTTGCGAATCATACCAGAATTTACACTGCAGACAACAAGTTCCTTCGATTATACAAAGGTGATATTATCGTTGGCACATTAGGATACAGGTATGCATCTGACGCTTTTCACGCAAACTCAATCGATCTTTCAAATCTTCATTTGTTAACCAATTCAGGACTAATTGGCACTGTTACAAGCCGCCATTCAGAGACAATCGAACCAACCCGATTGAAATTAATTGGAATTGTTTCAGACCATAAGGATTTTGAACCTATTAATTTGAAATCAGCCCTCTTTAAACCAGGCAAAAAAGGTTTGACTTATCCTCCGGTAATTTTCGTTATCGGAACAGGGATGAATAGTGGAAAGACTACCACTACAGCAAGAATCGGACATTCATTAGTGGAAAATGGTCTTTCGGTATCCTTATTAAAAGTAACCGGAAGTGTTGCTTACCGCGATCTCTTCGAATTTGAATCAACAGGTGCGCGATATACTGCCGATTTTAGTGATTATGGCTTCCCTTCAACTTATATGTGTCCACAGGAGGAACTGGTTGGTTTATATTCACGGATGCTCGAGGATACGCTTTCATCAAAACCTGATGTAATTCTTGTCGAAATTGCAGACGGAATTTTACAAAGAGAAACGCAGCTCCTATTAAAGTCCAACTTGGCTAAATCGACCAGTGTTGGGGTAATACTGACAGCGCCTTGTGCTTGCTCTGCTTTAACACTGGTGGGAAAAGTTAAGGAATTGAACTATTCTCCCATTGCTGTTTCCGGAATAATTACCAATTCGCCACTATTTGTTGAAGAGTTTGCAACGTATGACAGTACCCCTGTATTGGATACCAATGGTAATCGTCATCAATTTGTTGACCTGATATCTAGGCGTCTGGAAATCCCCGTACTCGTATAATTTAATCGATGCACAATCACAGCGCAGAAAAGCATTTATCCTGGGTTGCCATTTTAAAGCCCTATTTGAAGCCATTCTATAGGACAATCATATTGGCAATGGTATTTATGATCATCGATTCTTTTCTCACGGCTTTACGTCCGTGGCCATTAAAGGTAATCATAGACAAGGTCCTTAACGGTCACAATATAAAAATACCATTTATTGCCGATTGGATTAATAATAGTGCATTAAGCAGCATGTCTATCCTATATGTAGCCTGCATTGCCATGTTAGTCATAGCAATTGGCACAGGTACATTCTCGTATCTGTTCACACGGTTGATGGGCAATTTTTCACAACGGTTCATTTTTAACTTAAAAATTGACACATTTCATCATTTGCAGGGGCTTTCATTGCATTTTCATACACAAAAAAGGCTTGGCGATATCATGACCCGATTAACCTCTGACATTGATTCATTACAAGTGCTTACCGCAAAAGGAGCCATGCTGTTTTTAACCAATTTTTTTCTGATGTTTTCGAGGCTTGTCATGATGTTCTGGTTGAATTGGAGGTTTTCGCTTATTGCTTGTGCTGTATTACCATTACTATTCTTGATGATCTGGTGGCATACGACAAAAATCCAGTCTGTATCCAGAGTTGCGCGTGCCAGTGATGGTGAGATGGCATCCATTGCTCAGGAAACGCTCGGTTCAATAAGCATCGTTAAAGGGCTGGCACAAGAGAAAAGACAAGATCAACTCTTTATCAAACAAGGTAAAAAAAGCCTGGAGGGTTATATGGAACGCGTTACTCATCAGGCGCGTATGGCTCCAATAATTGATCTATTGGCTGCCGCCGGATTAACTCTGGTGATGTTTTTTGGAGCAAAAGGAGTTATGGCAGGCAATGTTACGATTGGGGATATGATTGTATTCTTTTTTTATGTTTCCAATTTTTATAGCCCCCTGCAAGCCATGTCGCGACAATTTGGCAATTTCTCAAATGGTATTGCAGGTGCTGAACGTGTAGCAGAGGTATTGGCAAAAGATAGCTATGTAAAACAGAATAAGAATGCAAAAAGTGCGCCTCGATTTACAGGTCAGGTTGAATTTAAAAATGTTTCATTTGAATATGAACAAGGACAAAGTGTTTTAAAAGACATTTCATTGACTATCAAGGCCGGGGAACACATTGCAATAATTGGAGCTACCGGTGCCGGCAAAAGTACAATAGCCAGCTTATTATTACGGTTTTATGACCCGATAAAAGGATCCATATTGATTGATGGAATTGATATCCGGGAATTTTCAATTGATTCACTCCGTAATCAGATTGGACTTATTTTACAAGACTCTTTCTTATTAGCCGGAACGATCCGCGAAAATATAACTTTTGGATGTAAAGAGATTCCCGAAGAAGCTCAAATCATTAATGCGGCAAAAGCAGCTGGCGCTCATGAGTTTATTAATGAATCACCAAAGGGATATGACAGTCATGTTTCGGAAGGTGGTGCTAACCTTTCGGGAGGACAGCGACAAAGAATTGCCGTTGCCCGCGCCATTATTCGTGACGTTCCGATTCTATTGCTGGATGAACCGACAAGCAAACTGGACAATATTTTCGAAGCATCCGTTCTCGAAACATTGAAAACCAGACCCCACCAACCAACTGTTATCATGATTACACACTCACTGCGTGCGGCCAGCATGGCCGACACCATTGTCATATTGGAAAATGGTAAAATTGTCGAATATGGCTCACCTGAAGAATTGGGTAATAATGGGGAGAAATTTAATAAATACATTCAAGCCGGAATATTTGTAAAATAAAATTTTAGCAACCGATTATTAAGAAAATATCGAAATATTACAAATAAATGATAAATCGAATTATTTTGAATTTAACGACAAAGAATAAAAGAAAAAATATTTCAGAATGCAAGGCTCTGGTATTTATTTTATTAATATATTTTTTTATATTCATCCAGGTGAATCACGCATTTTCTCAAAATAGCCAAGCTGATTCAAGTACAGTCATACCTGCAAGCACCGGCCCATTAATGGTTTTACAACCGGGGTTAGGAATACGTTATAAGATCAATAAGAAAATAAGGCTGTACCAGTATTTTAGAAGCTATAACTACCTCAATGACAAAACAAGAAACTTCGAAGAAATTAGTTTTGGCGCCACGTACAATATTGGTAAAATTAATAGATTCTATTTTACTTCCACTTTAGGTTACTTGCTTACTCTCGGCAACATTTACAATATTCATGAATTCAGACCCAAATTCTATTTTACTACCAGCTATCACCTGAATCATGCCCGGTTGGAATTCCAAAACAGGTTGGAATATCGTTTGAAAATTGGAGGGAATTCTGGCGCATCATTACGGTACCGGCCAAGGTTTCTGGTAGGATTACAATACAATTTGGGAAAATTTCAACTTTCACCATATATTTATGACGAGCTATTTATAGGCGAAAATGGTTTTAGTGAGCACCGCACAAAACTTGCATTATCAGTCAGATATGAAAACTTGAGTTTTACGGCGGGTAATTTGTTTAAAATTAAAAGGACGAAAGGATTCGTTGAAAACCGGACATCCCTGGACATTAGTTACACCATTCCAACTCGTAAAAAAATAATTAATAAATAATTGATTGTTACATGCCAATCGACAGTATTGATAATCAATGCCCCATGCCTTTAGCACAAGTATATCTTTGGACTCCTGATCCAACGCTTCCTTTGGGAGGTTCAATTCAGAAGTCTATTGTTCCGCTTCGGTGGGTCAATCCATTTCAGTTTGATGACGCTTGGCTGTCAAGCCAATATGCTGTGATCAAAAATGCCGGCCTCATTAACCTACCCGACGATCTTTCCCCTGCTTTTATAACTTCGCCTCTTGGTGATGCCCAACCCAATTCAGAGGGTAATTTCATTTTTGAACCGTATAATGGAGGAGGAAGAATGGACAAAGAACCTCTGGTTGACGAATGGAGAAGGCATAAAAATATACAGGTTTCACGATTTGGAGAGGTAAATACATTTTATCACATCAACAAAATCGCTTCCTATGTCGATGAGCTTCTGAAAGAACTTGGAGAACGTCCTTTCCCTCGTGTAAAAGTATTAGTGAATGCACATCCAGCAATTTATAAAAAAGATGGATTAATAGACGGTTATCGAAAACCGGAAACGGGAAAATGGTTGCCTTTTCAGGGGGGCCATTATCGTTTATCGTCCGAAAATTTGGCAGATATACCAGAACCTCTCCCCATTTCGCCTTCCGGAGAAATTCATCTTGGCCCTGGCAGATGCCTTACAGAACAAGGAGCTTTACCTGAATATGCAAATTGCAACTACCGGTGTAATTCTTCCCATAACGCAGGAATAATTTATCACGAATACGGTCATCACATTACAAGACACACTGCAGATTTTATGGCCAATCGTTTCCAAGCTCCGCACAGGCAAAGTAATCGAAAATCGGATCTCGACGAGGGCTATAGTGACTATTGGGCAGCTACACTGCTTGATTGTTCTCATATTTGGGCCTGGCATCGAAAACATGACGCCATAGAAATTCATCCTCGAAGCCTGTCTTCTAAAAAAACTATGGCTGATTTTGTTGCAGGAAGTAATGCTGAACCACATTTAAACGGAACCATTTTCGGTGCCACATTGTGGGATATTCGAAAAAAGTTTTGCGAAACCTATTCTGATGGCGCCAATAAGATGGATCTAATTGTTTTAAAATCTCTCATCCTAATAGGTCATTTGCAGGATTCTGCTTACAACCCTACAAAAAACGGTACTCAAAAATGCCGGTCGGGGTTTGCCTTGGGTCTTGCTGCTTTGATAGAAGCTGATCAAATCTGTTTTAAAGGCAATCATACCAAAATAATAAAAAAATGTTTTTCCCAAAGAGGGATAAGTCTTGAAACAACTATTGTTTTCTTATCAGGCAATGGCTTAAATTCGGAATCAAATCCCACCTTCACTTTTTCGGTGAATAGCATAGAAAAATCAATTCGCCATATTTTAAAACAAGAAGTGAAAGCCATTATTCCGAAATCGGATGAACTTTTAACGCGGGATGAATTAGAATCTCAATTACAGGCTAATCATGTCGGGCCATTCGCTTTGACTACTGTTGGAGATATTATGCTTGGTTCAAGAATGAATCAACCCATACAAAAATTTGGTCCTGAATATCCTTTCTTTTCTGTATATCCGATCTTCAGACGAACCAGTATTGTTCTGGGGAATTTAGAAGGTCCGTTTGCAAGGAAAGCTGAAAAACAAGGGCGAAATTATAACTACAAAGTTGATCCCAAAAATACAAGGATTCTTAGACGCGCAGGATTTAATGTGATGACCATGGCCAACAATCATTTATTGGACTGTGGCCGGCTTGGGGTTATAGAAACATTTTCAACCCTTAAAAAACATGGGATCAAGTTCATCGGTGCTGGAGAAAATGAAGACAGTTCGCACACTCCTGCAATTATGCAAGCAGGAAAATATAAAATAGGCTTATTAGGATATTATTGGAACTCCAGAACATCGGCTCGGGGCAATAAACCCGGAAGTGCCATGGATACATGGGAACATTTGGCCAACGATATCCGTAAATTACGCTCCTTGGTTGATAGGGTGGTTGTTACTGTGCATTGGGGTGTTCCTTACGAGCAATACCCATCAGAAGAAGACCAAAAGAAAGCCCATTTTTCAATTGATTGTGGTGCGGATATAATTATTGGGCACCACCCGCATATTATCCAACCTTTTGAAGTATATAAAAATCGTCCAATTTTTTACAGTATCGGAAATTTTGCTTTTGGCTCAGGTAACAGCAAAGCCGAATCAATAATCGTGGCAATTGATTTTCAGGATACGCTGACCGACCTTACAATTTTCCCGGTCTATATAAAAAATCGTGACTGTCGAATAAACTATCAGCCCCGTGTATTAACAGGCGACCCGGCCAGGAAAAGTATTAACAGACTAAAAAAAATATCAGGCTTGTCGGGGAAAAGTATTCTTATGAAAGAAAATACGGGAAAGATAATAATCCCAATTTAGCTCATCACTGCAACCCGAATTCAGATTATTGCTTTTACCCTTGAACACCAGGTCAATAGTTAAGTATCTGCCAGTTGGTTCGGTTTAAACATCGGTATTAGCTATAAACATACCGGTTCCGGAAATAAATAGAAAAGCTTACCCAACCATTTCCGGGGCTTCGAAGTCTTAGAGATATAAACAATTAAATATTCTTTGTGAAAACAAAAATGAGAGTCTTAACCATTGCGGCAGTTCCTCCTGGACTTGCCTTCACAGGCTGAATATGGGCAACGAGTACAAAATGAAACAAGAAAATATAAATAATAAGATTGGACTTTTTTTAATGGTTTTTGCTCTTCTAATTATTGGTTGTAGCAAAGATCCAATTCTTAATCCTGAAATCGGCACTTTTACGGATTCCCAGGATAATCATGTTTATCAATGGGTTCGCATCAGCGGACAAATTTGGATGGCGGAGAATCTGGCTTACCTGCCCTCAGTAAGTCCTTCATCAGCTAAATCAGAAACTTCCTACTATTTCTATGTCTATGGTTATGAAGGAACCAGCATAAGTGAGGCTAAAAACCTCACGAATTACAGCATTTATGGAGTTTTGTATAACTGGCCAGCGGCAATGAATGGGGCATTCAGCAGCACGATGAATCCCAGTGGTATTCAAGGAATCTGCCCATCGGGTTGGCATTTGCCGAGTGATGCAGAGTGGACTGCTTTAATTGCTTACCTAGGTAGGTCTGCTGGGAGTAAAATGAAAGAAACTGGAATTAACCATTGGACGAGCCCAAATTCCGGAGCCACTAATGCAAGCGGTTTTACGGCTTTACCGGGCGGCTACCGAGGCCTCAATAGGCGCTTTAATAATTTGGACGACATCGCCCTCTTCTGGGCGGCCTCCGAGTACGACGCATTGCGCGCCCGTTACTGTTCCCTGCGATACTACACTGAAAGCGTGCACCGGGACTTCAGCAACAAGAGTCGCGGGTTTTCCGTGCGCTGCGTTAAAGACTAAGTGTGCACAGAGGCTGATTCAGGGCGCAACGGCACATTGCGCTAAACAACTGAATCAGTGAACTATAATCGAGATGGTGGAACTCAGTAAACCACTATAAAGCGTATCGAATGACAGGTATGTCTGCGGAGGTCGAGCGAACAGACTGGCTGAGCTACCCGACGGAGAACTTTACAGGGAGGAAAACAGAGATGAACCACCGACAGGGGCTAACAGGAGAATCTGTCAAACCACCCGGCGGTGCTTCTATCCAACGATAGAGGTGTTGAACGGACTGGGAAAAGGGATGCTGAAAGAAGCATTTCAGGTGTTTATACAAGAGCTGAACGAAAGTGAACTGTCCGATGAGGTGTCGAAATGACTTAGACAGTGTCAGAAACCGGGGCGCCTTAGTTCACCCCGGGACGAGTGCAGGGGTTACCTGAGAGAGAAATTGCCTGCGCGGGCACTCGGCATAAAGGCAGCAGGACTTGTATATGGGCTTGGTTATGGAACTGTGGAAGCCACCCGACGATGGAAATCGAAACGACGCAAACGGAAAACCGTGAGGTTAAAAGTAGAAAAGCGTAGGGTGGTGGCGGATGAAGCCGTAGTAGCTACGAAGTTCTTGTAATGAGAATGGAGCCAAGGGCTTCACCAGATGGGATTTAACAAGTACAACAACTTAACAAAAGGATGATTGGGGAGTTAAAGACGAGAACGCAACCGGTAAGTAAAGAACAGGTGTGGTCAGCGTGGAAGCATATAAGGAAAGGAGGCAAAGGCATGGGCATCGACCAGGTCAGCCTTCAGGAAATTGACGCCAACCCACGTAAATACCTG
>Ga0163199_1001173_pt1 | contig 16304 bp, 14 predicted proteins | sample PL_2010_150m_FD_113537 | JGI IMG/M metagenome (GOLD analysis project Ga0163199, IMG submission 113537) | Freshwater microbial communities from Powell Lake, British Columbia, Canada to study Microbial Dark Matter (Phase II) - PL_2010_150m | ecosystem: Environmental > Aquatic > Freshwater > Lake ... | reverse complement strand
CGCTGCGTCACGGCAAAACGTTTTGCCCCGCGTTCGAGCAGCAGTCTGACCATCCCCGGATTTCCCATCGAGGACGCCAGCATGAGCGCCGTCAGCCCGCGCTCGGAGGTCAGAAAATGCTCGATGCCTGTCCCCCGGAACCGCATGAGAAGCTCTTCGGAAACCGGAAAGGGAATCGGCGCATTCACATCAACTCCGGCATCCAGCAAGGTCCTGACCGACGTCTCATCGCCCAGGGCCACCGCCAGAAAAAGCTCCGGTGTCCGGTCGGGAGGCGCCGGAACAGAAGTTTCAACAGGAGAGGGTTCGGGCGCAGGCTCGGCCATGACCAGCAGCGGCAGAAAAAACATCAGGAAGGGCTTCATGTCGCTCGTCGGGTCACTGTCCGGCTCAAATCATCATAGCAGAACTGCGCGATCTGGAAGCTTCTGAGCTTCCGATAACCGCCGTGATTCGGAATCAGAGGTTCCATGGCCTTTCAAAAATCAACGCCTTCAGCCGTGCCTCCGGCAGTCTTGCCGTCGCGCACGACGCATCGCGCAAGGCGCGAGCCCGCTTCGACGGTGGCCTTCTCCCAAACCACGCAGTCCTCCAAAACCACATCCTCCCCCACCCTTGCACCAGCCCCGATCGAACAGGCCCCAGTGAGTCGGACGGATGAATCCATAACGGCGGAATCCTGCACAACCTGAGGCCAATCATCCCGGACATAAGACAACCCTCCATCCCGGAGCAGCGCATGCGCATCAAGGTAGGCATCGCGACTCCCGAGATCAAACCAGAGCCCCTCGTCAACGGTCAGCCCGCCGATGGAAATCCCGGCACGGATCAGGGACAGGTAGACCGGGATGATTGAAATGATTTCCCCGGAGGGAATGTGGCGGAAGATGTCCGGCGAAAGGATGCTGATGCCGGTGAAAAGAAACGACGGATCAGCGGAATTCCCGATGGATTTCCGGATGTCGGTTACCCGTCCATCGCGGCACTGGATATGCAGCGGACCTCCGGAGGAACGGAGGATCAGGGTGGCGATGTTTCCCGAGGCAAGGTGACTCTCTATTGCCGGACACAACGGGAAATCGGCGAGGACGTCTCCGTTGTAAACCACGAACGGGTCCTGCCCGATCAAATCCTCGACGTTCTTGATGCCTCCCCCTGTATCGAGGAGCACCGGCTCGTGCCGGAGAACGAGAGGGCAGCCCCGATAGCTCCCGCCACCCAAATACGTGGCATACGCCTCCGGACAGTGGTGCGTGTTGACAACAAACGAGCTGACCCCGGCGGCGATCAGGTGATCGAATGCAAACGTGATGAGTGGCTTTCCATAGAGCGGAACGAGCGGTTTCGGACGTCTTTCCGTCAGCGGCCTCAACCGGGTGCCGAGCCCCGCCCCTAGGACAAATGCCTTCAAGCCTTTTCCTCCGCGAGCCGGAGAATCGCGTCCGCCGCACAGGCCGCCCCGAACCCGTTGTCGATGTTCACTACGGTCACTTTGGCGGCGCAGCTCGTGAGCATGCCGAGGAGCGCCGCAATACCACCAAGGTTCGCTCCGTAGCCGATGCTGGTAGGCACCGCAATCACCGGACGTTCGACAAGTCCCGCCACCACGCTCGGAAGCGCGCCCTCCATTCCGGCAACGACAACAAGGACCCCGCACGCGCGAAGTCGATCGATTTCCCCAAGCAGCCGGTGGAGCCCCGCCACGCCGACATCGGTCACCCGCTCGACCTTTTGGCCGAACGCTTCCAGCGTGACCGCCGCCTCGTCGGCAACAGGAAGATCGGATGTCCCCGCGCAGACGATGCCGACAGAAAACCCGGATTTCGAAGGCGCCGCCGCGCCGATCGTGATACAGCGCGCGCGGCCGTGCCAGACCGCTTCCGGAAAAATCTCCGCCACCGCGTCAAAATGGGCGGCCGTTCCGCGTGTTGCGAGCACCGGTTGCCCGGCGCGCCGGAGAACGCCAGCCATCTCCGCCACCTCCCCGGGCAGCTTGCCCTCGCAAAAAATCGTCTCCGGCCGTCCGCAGCGATCCGCACGCCCGACATCCACCCGGACGAACTCAGGTGCCATGGGAGAACAGATACCGCATGGGAACCATCCCGCTCTCGACGAAACCGTGCTTCAGATAAAACCGGCGCGACTCGGCTGGCCGGTCGGTCAGAAGCGTGATCCGGAGGAAATTCTTCTGGCGCGCGAATTCGACGGCATGCTTCAGCAACCGCGACCCGTATCCCTGGCTGCGGTGCTCCTTGCGGATAACAAGATCTTCCAAAATCAGCACGAATCCCCCCTCCGCCGTGCTGATCGTAATCAGCAGGTTGATCATGCCGATGATGCGGTTCTCGTTCCTGAGAACGAAAATCCTCCCGCGCGACGGCTGCTCCAGAATCAGGCGGAGCCCGCGGAGCTGCTTGTCGCGATCGGGAGTGAAATCGTCCTCCTGGGCGAAAAGTTCCATGAGCAACTCTGTCAAATCGGACAGATCGTCCAATGTTGCCGGCTCGATGCGCAGATCCCTCATAAAGCTTTGCTTAAGCGATTCTCATGCCAATGGCAATCCGAGATCCAGCAAAACAGCGAAGCCGGGTCACCTCCGGAAGCCGCCTCGCATCCCGCCTCCTCCAAAGGAACGCGTCCCGCCCACGGAACGCGAAAAATGCTGGGAATCCAGGTCGGAGTGCATGCCGCTGTCGAACGACGACGCCTCCGGCTTCGACCATCTGTCCCCATCCCGCTTCTCCCAGTTCCCGTCATTTGTGGACCGGTAGGCGTTCCCATCCTTCCCCGCGAAGACGTTGTTGTCCCCGAGGCGGGAGCTGTCGTCCTTGACGCGGTTGTCCGCATTGCTTTTCCAACTCTGATAATCGGGATTCGAGCGGACCTTGTCGGCGTCGGATTTCACATCGTTGTTCGCACGGAAGGTATTGGCATCATTTCTCACCGTGTTGTCCACGTTCGTGCGGTTGAATGTGTTTCCCTGGTTCTTCACCACATTGTCCGGCCAGCGGTTGTAAACATTGTGGGCGTTGACGTTCACATTGTTCCAGTTCCTGTTGACGGTCACAGAATTCCCCCAGCCGCCATGCCATGGGCCCCACCACGGCGAACAGCCCCAGCCGTGGTCCGCCGCAAGGCCGAATGCGAAGCCCGTCGCCAAACCACACGCGAAGCCGGCGCCGAACCCGTAGGTCAGAGGAGGTCCGATCCAGGCATCGGGCCCGATGAAAGGCGGATACCAGAAGCCGGTGCCGTAAACGACCACTCCTTCCGGTGAAAGACACGGACCGAAATACCCGGGGGTATAGCCAGTGTAAACAACATCCGGCGTGGACCCGTAAACATGAACGTTCGTTGCATAGTAAACCGGACAGCTTGGCGAAATCGTGTAAATCGCATCGGGAACCGATGGAGCAACCGTCCAGGGGCCGAGGGCCGCATTGGCAAAAAACCAGACTCCGTTCACAACCGAATAAAACGCATCCTCAGCCACTTTGATAACCGGAGTCGCGGTGTTGGTGGCGTAGGAAAGCGCCGTCCCCCCGACCGGCTGGAAGACGGGATCTCCGGCATAGCTCACCGTCGTCGTCGCCGTCCGAGCAACCGTTGCGGTCTGCGGAATGGTGGAGGAAATCGCGGCTTCACCGGCCTGCGGGGTCCCGGCCACCGAAGCGAGGACCGCTCCGGCAGGATCGCTCTCCGGGATCTTTGCAAAATCCGCCGGGAGCTGCGCGGATGGCACAAACTGCCACGGCCCGCTCAGCGACGGCGAGGCAAACCACCGTCCGGAGATGACCACGTAATAATTCTGGTTCGGCTCATAGACAAATATCGAACTGCCGGAATTGGTGACCTTCAACAACCCGGTTCCCGTGATCGGGGCGAACTGCGGGGTTCCCTGGGTGGTGATCAACTCGGCCGGCCCCGTGCTCACGAAGATCGCCGGCGTCGGACCGGGCTTCAAACCGGCCGGCGGATTGAAAAGCTCGGCCGTGGAAGAAATATTTTGAAGAACGGTCGAGAGCGTGGCGGGAGGGTTCTGCGCGGCTGTCCAGGGACCGGCCAGCGCCGGGGCCTGCGACCATCCGCCGCTGACCCGGAGATAATACACCCCGCTGCTCTGGTCCATCACAAGCACAGCCTGGGTATTGATCGCGCGGAGGAGGCTTGTGCCCGCGACCGGCCGCAGCGCTGGCTCTCCATTCACCAGCACCAGCACAGCGGAGGACTCGCTGAAGAAAATCGCCGGCACGGGATTCTGAACCGCAACGGTCGGAGCTCCTTCCGCCTTCGTCACGGCAAGGTTCGCCCGGATGGCAGGCAGGGAAAGATTCTGCGCCCATCCGATGGCCTGACCGCAGACAAGGCCTGCGTAGTTGGAAGCCTTGTCGGGAGCGGATGGAAAGCTGACCTGCACTGGAGCGATATTCGACAGGGAAACGGTCTGGAGTTCATTGTCCACATCGGCCGTTCCTGTCAGAACCAGCGTGCCGAATTGCGGCGCGGCCGCTCCCTGCGGAAGCACGGACACCGCCATGCGCGCGGTCAGTGTGTTCCCCGACCATCCTGTCACCTGCGGCTGATATACGGTCAGGGAAGCTCCGTCGCTCGAGAAGGATTTCGGCCAGCCACCGCCTGAGTCGCATAACACCGGAACCGAATTGAGGGCGAGGACGAAGCCCGCGAGAAGGAAAGCTCTCTTCATGAGGGGATTTGTATCATGACCGGCCCGCCGGAGCGAGTAGAGAAAATTCAGGTTCTGTTTTCTTTTCCCCCCGGGCTAGGATGCCCGCATGAATATCCATCAACTCCGGGCGTCCGGGCTGGTCGTTGCAGCCGGAGCGAGCAGGCGCATGGGCTTCGATAAAGCAACCGCCATCCTGGCAGGCCGTCCGCTCGTCGAGTGGTCGCTCGCCGCTTTCGAAGCCTGCGAGGACATCGGGACCTGCGCTCTGGTCTGCTCGGAATCCCGCTTGGATGAGTTCGCCGCGATTGCCGCCCCCTACAAAAAATTCCGGCTGGTCGTTCCCGGCGGAGCCGAGCGCTCGGACTCGGTCAGGAATGGACTGGAAGCGCTGCAAGCTGGCGCGCCGGCGCTGGTGGCCGTTCACGATGCCGCCCGGCCGCTTGTGACCCCGGAACTCATTTCGCGCGTGGTAGCGGCCGCCGCCGAATGGGGTGCCGCAGTTGCTGCGGAACCGGTGAGCGATTCTCTTCACCGGGCCGCCGGAGCCGGGCACCTCGTCGAAACCATATCCCGTGAGGGGCTCTGGGCCATGCAGACCCCTCAGGTCGCCGGTCTCGCAGCACTTCGGGAAGCACTCGAATCCGTGCGCAGATCCGGGCAGCCGGTCACCGATGAAATCTCCGCCCTGATCCGGCACGGAATTCGTCCACGCACGGTTTTCCACGGTGCGCTGAATTTCAAAGTCACCTTTCCGCGCGACCTGGCGCTGGCAGAGGCTGCGCTTGCGTCCTATCCCGCATCTCCAGCCTCAGGGGATTGCTCCTCCTGAAGCCTTTCCAGGAGCTCGGACATATCCTCGACCTCCTCCCAGACAACGCGGCTGACATAAATCGGGGCCTTCTGCTGGGCGGCCATGGCCATGCAATCGCTCGGCCTCGCATCCAATTCGATGATTTTTTTTTGCTGAAGTTCGTTTTCTGCGGTGAGAATGAGTCGCCCGAAATACGTTCCGCTTTTTAAGTCATTGATGACCACCCGCTCGACCCGAGCCTCCAGCGCGGCGAGCACATGGGCCAGAAGATCGTGCGTCAATGGACGTTCCTTGTCAGCGCCGCTGAGAAACATCCCGATCGCGGCGCCCACGCTCTGGTCCACGTAGATCACAAACACCTTTTCCTCGCTGCCAATAAAGACCGCGCAGCCGGCGCTTGTCGGAACCAAGGCCCGGATCTGAACCGGAATCACTGTCTTGTCCATAACACAAACGTAAGCATTTTCCGCTCCAAGTGCGAGAAAGATAGTCGGGGCCGTCGATGGTATCGAACTGGATCATGCAGAGTGAACTGACCCAGCCTTCGCGCTCCATGGAAGAGAAGACTGCGTGACTCTCAATTCCCGCCATGCCATCCTTTTCCGGTGAAAATGTTCACGCCTGCGCTTCGAATCGTCATTGTCTCGCTGGCTTTCCTATCCGGCCTCCATGCCGAAGACGTCCAACGGGATGCGGCCAAGAAGACCTTTCCCATCGCGAAAGAACTGCCGTCGGCTCCGGCCTGGCCAACCAAGGCAAATCCTGCCGGATTCGATGTCGTGCAGACGAACATCGGCCAAGGCGACGAGAAACACCTGATGATCAGGAATACGAAGACCGGCGAAACCCTGGAGTTCGATGCGGAAGGAAGAATGACAGCCCCTTGCGTTCTGGAGCAGAGCAATGGGTGGCCACAGATCGAATTGCAGTGCGGAGGGCCTCCCGAATTTTATTTACGAAAACTGTATCGGGTCGAGGAGGGTGGCTACCGGTGTGTCCGCACGGATGAACTCACCCGCATCGCCCTGCAAGCTCCCGAAGGGGCTCCGCTGGTGACGCTGGAGCAGGATTTCGATCTCTATTGGATCCGCTCGCACGAGACCAAACCGGGTGACTCCGAATCATTTGAAGATTTCACCGTCGACTATCCTTCCCCGGACCACAAGTTCATCGTCCGGGCTTCGTATTCACCGCAGCAATTGCAGAAAGTGGAAATCGTCGGGGCCGCAGAAGACTCAAAACCACGGCTCATCTACGGCACCGAAGATGGCAGCTATCCAGGGTCCACCTGCGGCGTGCTTTGGCGGCCTGCCAGCGACGCGTTCGCCTTCTATCTGAAAGATGCGCCCCGGGTCGGGGCCACGGCGATCTTCACGCGGCAGGGCAATATTTGGAAAAAGTTGCCGACGCCCGAGATCACGTATCCAGTGGCCAAGCGCATGGACAAGGTCGGGGCCAAGTGGCAGGACCAGTTTGAGGAGCCGCTCCAGTGGGCGGATAACCGCACGCTGATTCTCGATCTGAACGGATTCTTCACCGGCGCTGAAGGCGAGGATTACCATTACCACGCCACGGTCCATTGGGACAAAAAAGGCAAGACAGCGGTGACGTCGGTGCAGGCGGTTCCGGCACCGTGATCAGCAAATGGAGTGGTGGTCCTTGCTTTTCAACCTGCGAAGACCCGCGTCAGTTGGCTTTGTTCGCCCGGCGTTCGGCTTCGGTGGCGATGGCCAGGACTGTGTTCTTCGCTTCGATGAGCGCCTGATTCTTCAGGCCGGAAACGAGGTTGGTGATCGGGACGCAGAGGTTCGTATAGCACATGAGCGTGCGGTCGCCGTCATAGGGCTCGATCCGCAACGATCCGTCGCTCTGCTTGGCAAGCGGCGACTGGAGGAGTTTCCAAGAGACGGTGTAGGTCTGTCCGGATTGTTGGTAGGTGTTGCGAACGGTGTAGCTGGTCTTCTGAATGATAGGAACCTTGACCGTGTAGCGCACGTCCTTGGTTCCGTCTGGATTGGTAGCGATCACCTGGGCGGAGAGAAGCCCTGGGGTAAAGGACGGTGCCGAACCGTAATCCGTGAAGAGGTCGATGACGATTGATGGAGGCGCGTTCACGACGCGGTAAAGACTGAGCTGAGGCCAGGGCACACCGGCAATGTCCTTGCTCTTCACAACCGTCTGCCCTCCGGCAAGGTCATCGCGCTGCGATTTCGGGACTTCCTTGATGATGTCAGCCTGAACAATCGCCCCCATGAGGAGGAAACAGAAAATGGGGAGATTTTTCATACAGGGAAAAATGTATACCACTTCATCGGGCGTGGCAAATCACCTGCTGAAATCCGCCACAACCCTGCCATAGATATCAAAGAGCCTGGAAAAAACGGTGTGCCACGAATACCGGCTCCTCGCTTCGGCACTCGCTTTCAATCCGGACTCCCGGAGGTCGAGAGTGAACTTCGACTCAATGGCATCCGCCAGCGCCCCGGGAGAATTTTCGGCAGCCCAGAATTCCTGATCGCTGAAGATGATCCGGTCCATGTAGCTGCCGCGGATCCCGACCACGCAGGTCCCGCTCGCCTGGCTTTCGAGTGCGACGAGCCCGAACGTTTCCTGGATGCCGGGATGCACGAAGAGGTCGGCAGCGCGGTAGATCGCGGCCAGTTCAAGAGGGTCGTTGCAATAGGGCATCCAGTGAACCGAAGCAGTTTCGTCGCGCAGACGGATCACAGACAGACGCTGGGCGCCATCGCCCGCACAGAGCAGGTGGAACCGGCCCGGCGCACGGGCATGAAGGATAGAAAACGCGTCGAAGAGGGTCCGGACATTTTTTTCCGGCGCGAGCCGGCCAACATAGAGGAGGAGACGCGCATCGGCGGGAATCCCGAGCCCCGAGCGCGTTTTCTCCCGGTCGGCGATCCCCGGAACAAACACATCGGCATCCACCCCGAGATCCACGGTGTGCATCCGCTCAACCCCCCACGATGCAAGCACTTTGCAAAGCGCCGGGCTGGGAACGAACGTGCAGGCGAAGTGGTTGTAAAGAGCCCGGACGTATCTGCGGCAGACGTCATCGGTGATGGAAACGGCAACACGCCCGAAATACTTGGCGACCGTGCGCAGGTAGGCCTCCGGGAAATGCGAGTGGTAAAATGCCACGACCGGAATGTCGAGCCCGCGCCCCGAGGCGACCGCCTTCCATGCCACCTGATACGGGTCTCCGGATTCGATGAGATCCGGCCGCTCCTTTTCGAGAACCTCTTCGACAAGGTGGAGCCTCGTCAACGCACGGTAGCGGGAAGTTCTGGAAACAAGCGGAGACGCGATCGTGTAGGTTCGAACACGCGAATCCCCGGAGCTGCCGGTGGACTCGCCGGGCACGATGATCACATGCTCGCAATCCGGACGCTTGGTCCGCACATACGCCGACTTCTGCTCGATATACCGCCTCACCCCGCCGCTAACCGGCGAGTAAAACTGGGTGAGATCGCAGATTTTCAACGCCGTGAGAGACCGACTTATTCCGCGGAGGCCAACCACCGCTCGGCGTCGATCGCAGCCGCACACCCCTGGCCGGCCGCCGTGATCGCCTGCCGGTAAACATGATCGGCCACATCGCCCGCCGCGAAAACGCCGGGGATGTTTGTCGCCGTGCCGGCGGTCTGAACAAGATACCCGTTCTCGTCGGTCCCGAGGATCCCGCGAAACGCAGCCGTATTCGGCTCGTGCCCGATCGCGACAAACACGCATTTGACCTCCAGTTCGCTTTCGGCACCTGTCTTCGTGTCGCGGAGGCGGACACCGCGCACCTCACCGGCATCGTCGGTCAGATAGGCACTCACAACAGAATTCCACACCGGTTCGATTTTCGGGTTCGCGAGCGCGCGCCCGGCCATGATCTTCGATGCCCTCAACTCATCCCGCCGGTGGATCAGATAAACCTTCGAGGCAAAGCGGGTCAAAAAACCCGCCTCTTCGCAGGCCGAATCCCCTCCCCCGACGACGCATACCGGAACGTTGCGGTAGAACGCGCCGTCGCAGGTCGCGCACGAGGTCAGCCCGTGGCCGATCAGCGCGGATTCTCCTTCCAATCCGGTGTATCGCGGTGACGCGCCGCTCGCGACGATGAGCGCTTTGGTCTCCACCCATTCCCCGTCCACCTTCACCCGGTGCGGACTGCCGGGCTGGAATTCCTCGACCACACCGTAGCGGAAACGCGAGCCGAACTTTTCCGCCTGCTGGTGCATCCGCTGGATCAGATCCGGACCATCAACCCCGTCCGGAAAACCGGGAAAATTTTCCACCGCAGTCGTCGTGGTGAGTTGGCCTCCGGGCATCCGCCCCTCGAGCACGAGAGGATTCAAATTCGCACGGGCAGTATAGATGGCGGCTGTCAGGCCGGCGCATCCCGTGCCCACAATGATCACGTTTTCCATAGGACCGGGAAGTAAACACGAACTTCCCGCCGCGCGAAAACAAATATTCTCGTCAGATTCCCAGAGAAAGCGACCCCGGAAACCCAGCGGGCAGCCGGATCGGGCGGCCTTCCGGCATCCGTACCAGAGCCAGCGCCTGACGGCATTTGACCAGAAGCGCGCCATCCGACGGGCGCACGATCTCGAATTCGACCCAAAACCGGATCCCGCTCCACTCGGTAACGCGTCCGTCCACCCGGATCTCCTCCCCCAGACGCGCCGGCCGCTTGTAATCGATCTCCGTCCGTGTGACCACCGGGTGCACATTCGTCCGGGCGATTTCCTCAAAACTCATCCCCATCTGGATCGCAAGCAGCGTCCGGGCGGTTTCGATGAACCGGAGGTAGACGATATTGTGGACCACCCCGCCAGCGTCCGTATCGAAATACATCACGCGGACATCGGTCGAGATCCGGCACTGGTCGGGCACATTCATCGAATTCAATCCTTGCGGCATTTCAGGGTCCCGGCCATGGAAAACCCCTACTGCTTTTTCAACGCCTCGATCTGTGCGGCAACATCCTTCGCCGCGACAATCGCATAGGCCTGCTCATACTTCTTGAGGGCCGGTTCGATTTTGTCGCCGTCGGCCAGCATCTTCGCCTCATTCCGGAGGATCAGGAATTTTTCTACATCACCGTTCACCTTTTTTTGCGTTCCCGCAAGGGAGGCCGCAGCCTTCGGGCCGATCAAGTCGGCCTGCCGGAGCAAAGGATCAATGATGGATTTCGCATCGATCAATTCGCGGGCTTTGATCTGCTTGTCGAGCACGGGAAGATTGTCCGCGAGCGCCACCATGGCATCGGCGGTCTGGAGGGGGACCTGAATCTCCGTGGGAGGGGATCCGGAACGATACTGCCGGACCGCATCCGCCATTTTCCCGATCGCGGCGGCCAGATCCGGATTGAGGACGGGTGCGGATGAGGAGGCATCGGGCACAGTGGCCTCGAACTGCGCCTGGACCGCAGTGATCTGCGCGGTCAACTGGGACGCCTTGCCGGTCGCGGTATCCCAGCTCTGCACGAACAGATTCGCCGAGGCATCCTCCTGCGGCTGGAGCGTTTTGAGCTTTTTAACAAGCTCGGCTGCCTGATCAAATGTGAGCCCGCCCGCTTTCAACTGCCGGAGCAGTTCCGCGCGGTCCTGCTTGCGAACCATGCTGTCATAGAGGGATTGGATTCCAGCGATCACCGGGCGGACAGATGGCTCGGAGGAGGCGAGTTCCTGCAGACCGATGAAATATTGGTCCGCGGAAAGATCGAGATCCTTGATCTTCGGTGCCGAGAGGATTTCCGGACGGAGGAGATCCGCGAGGGAGGCCGCCTTCTGCTGGAAATAGACGGCTTTGGAGATCCATTGGCCGTTCACTTTGACGTTGCCCGCGTCAAACTTCTCCGCATCGGCTTTGAGCGGCGCCACCGCCTGATCCACGGCCCGCGCGGCCGAGGGAAAACGCTTTCCGGCCACCGTGAAGTCGTCGATGGTTTTTTGCAGGGCGGCACGCTGGGCAGCCAAGGTGATGTCCGCGGGGCTTTCAGGGAAAAGAATCAACGTCACCACCTTTGCGGAGGGAACCTGATAGGCGGGCGCCTTTTCCGTGCGGAACTGGTAGTAGCCGGTGTGATTCGATACTGCCTGGAACTCGAGCACTGTCGCCTGGTCGTCCTTCGACCAAGCCTGGGGCTTCACCATGGCAATCCCCGGCCGCTGGCTCCCGTCGCCCGGAGATTGAGCAACAAGCGGGGAAAGAAACGAAAACAACAATGCAACGGCGGGTAGAAAGGAAAGATGGGGGCGCATGAAGCAATTAAGTTAACTATGCCGTCCGACGCAGTGCAAACGAAGAATCTTTCCGTGACGAACAAAGGGATGGTGCTTGAGGATACGACAAGGATCGGTCAGGATTTCTGGAACGATGAGCAAACGGGTTCTAATCCTCTCGGCGTCGGTGGGTTCGGGACATGTGAAGGCGGCGGACGCACTCGCCCGCGCGATGAGGGAGCGCCAGGATGTGGAAGAGGTTCTCTCTGACGACTCTCTCGACCACACGAACGTCCTCCACAAGCAACTCTACTCGAAACTCTACGCCAAGCTCTCGACGATGCTGCCGGAGTTTCTCGGCTGGTGGTATGAATCCAGCGACGATCCCTGGGTCTCGGACCGCGGCCGCCTGGCGCTGGACCTGCCCCAGGCACTCCCCCTCATCAATCTCGTTAAAGAATTCCGTCCGGACATCATTCTCTGCACCCACTTCATGCCGGCAGGCGTCCTCTCCTGGCTCATCGGGAATGGAAAGCTGGATGCGAAGCTCGGAATCGTCGTCACCGATTTCCACTTCCACGCCTTCTGGATCACCCGGGCGTTCGACTGGTATTTCGTCGCCCAAGAGGAGGACAAAATCCACATGGAGGCGCTCGGGCTTCCGGGTGACCACATCAAGGTCACCGGCATCCCCGTCGAGCCGGAATTTGAAAAGCCCGTGGATGCAGCGGCGGTCCTCACCCGCCATGGTCTCAACCCGGGACGACCAACTCTGCTGGTCGCCGGCGGAACCCTCGGGCTCAGTCCCGCAACCGCTGTCGTGCGCCGCCTCCTCCAACTCAACAGCGATTTTCAGGCGATCGTGGTCTGCGGAAAGAATGAAGAACTGAAAAACGAGGTCACTCACCTCGTTCGCGACCGACCCGGCGACTTCCGGGTCATCGGCTACACGACGGAAATGTCGGACTTCATGGGTGCGGCCACCATCCTCCTCAGCAAACCCGGCGGCATGACAACCGCCGAGGCTCTCGCACGCGGCCTGCCCATGGTTATCCTCGACCCGATCGGGGGTCAGGAGGAAAGGAACTCGGATGTCCTTCTCGAGGCGGGCGCGGCGGTGAAATGCACCGAGGTCACGGTCGTCGCCCACAAACTCCAAAAGCTCCTCGAAAACCCGGAACGGATCCGCAGGATGTCCGATAACGCTCGCGCACTCGGCCGTCCGTCGGCGGCACGCGACATCGCGCGGATCGTCATGGAATCGCCGGACCGCAAACCGGCGATCATCTCGAAACTTCGCGAAAAGGCCCTGCGCAAGCGGATCGCTGCTGCGGGATAAAACAGTTTTCAGTGCTCAGTTTTCAGTGGTTCAGCAAAGAAAACTCCCGAACCACAATGCCTTACTGAACACTGAATCACTGCAACGGAACACTGCTTGGAATGAATTCTGAATCGAAAAATCGGCGTGCGCCTGCATTTCTGGTCGGCGTGGCCACTTCCGGATACCAATCCGAAGGCGGCTACAACGGCCCCGGACAGCCACAAAACAACTGGGCGTCACACGAACGCGAGGGCCGGGTCGCCCGCACGGGAATGGCTGTCGACTTTTGGAACCGCTATGAGGAGGATTTTCAACTCTGCCGCGGGATCGGACTCAATGCTTTCCGCCTCAGCATCGAATGGACACGTGTCCAGCCATCAGGTCCTCACGGGGGGGGCAGCGCTCAGGAATTCGACACAGGCGCCATCGACGCCTACGCGGACCTCATCGCCGCCTGCCGTCTGGCCGGCATGGAGCCGGTCGTCACCCTCCAGCACTTCACCCACCCGGCCTGGCTGGGAGTGGACGCATGGCTCAACGATTCCACGCCGGAACTCTTCGAACGGTTTGTAAAAGAAACCCTCCTCAGACTCAATGACCGGCTCTGTGACAAGCACTCCCAGAATCCCGTCTCATGGTATGTCACGATCAACGAGCCGAACATGCTCGTCCTCAATACCTACCTCAACCGCCACTTTCCGGGCGGCCCGGAAGCCGGAATCCAGGTCGGCGTCGCGGCATACAACCGCCTCCTCGCCGCCCATGTCCGCGCCTACAACGCCATCCACGACCTCTACGAATCACGAAACTGGCCGACCCCCATGGTCACCATGAATACGTTCTGCAGCGATGTCTATTGGTCGGAACACATCCTTCTCGATCTCCTCTGCTTTCGGGAGACAGGGATTGCGAAACATGCGATTACCGCGTATTTCGCGGAACGAGCGGAGCGCATGAGGCTAGCCCTTGAAAAATCAGCCCTTCCGCTCAGGAACGACATTCTGGCGATTGCCGGACGCGGGATCCACTGGATCGCAAATTATTTTGCCAGTCGCGCCGCGACGGAGGAGGCGTTCGCCTATTTCCTGAAAACAGCTGAACGCTCGAAGCGGGAGGGCACCCTGGATTTTCTTGGTCTGGACTACTACGATCCGTTCCTGAGCCACATCTTCCGGCTCCCCGCATTCGGCGATCTGGAGTTTCCCAGCGGCAGCCTGCACGGGCACCTGATGGACGGGCTCTCGAGCAAGTGGTGGGACTGGCACATCCTTCCCGGCGGGCTCCATGCCTTCTGCGACTACTATTCGCATGCGTTTCCGGGAAAAGGAATCCTCATCGCGGAAAACGGCATGGCCCTGAGGTGCAAGACGGACAACAAAATGTGCGTAGTCCGAAGCGACCGCGTCACCCGCAGCGATTTTCTTACCGCACACCTGAAGGAAGTCCGCCGAATGCTTGACGACGGGCTTCCTGTCCTCGGCTACCTGCACTGGTCGCTGACGGACAACTACGAATGGGGATCGTTCACGCCGAGGTTCGGGCTCTTCCGCGTGGACTATGCGAACGGGCTCCAGCGCCTCGCCACCGACCACCTCGGCGACAACCCGTCACAAACATACGCGCACCTGATCAGGAAACTCCGCCTCATCGCATGAGCGAACTCAAATTGGTTGGAGCGCTCGCGGCTGCTTTTGATATGCAAAAAGATGGGAGCCATCAATTCGATACGCGTCTCCATGAATGCCATCGTTGATGCCGGCCTCCGCCAGACCGACGCCCGGATACGGACATCAAAACTTCACTTTCGGATAGGTCAGTAGATATCCCGCAACTTCCTTCGTGAAGATGTCGCCAAATTCCCTGAGCTTCTTTTCCCCGACTCCGGTAATGGAACGGAGGCTGTCGACGGACTCCGGGTATTGCCGCGCCATCTGGCGGAGGGTTGTATCCCCGAAGATGACGTAGGCAGGCACGCCCCGCTCGTCTGCGACCCGCTTGCGAAGCTTGCGCAAGCGGTCGAAGAGCGTCTCGTCGCAAGTAATCTCGCCCGCGCGCTCGGTCGGAGCGGGTTTGCGGGCCATGGTCTTCGTGAGCATGACCACCCGTCTGGAACGCAGCGCATCGAGGCCCTCCTCCGTCAAGGCGATCGTCGGAAATTCCCCTTTTTCCTGGGCGAGCAGGCCCGTGCGCAGAAGCTCGCGGCCGATGGCCGACCATTCCGGCCTGCTGAGGTCGCGGCCGACCCCGTAGGTGCTCAGCCGGTCATGCCCCCAGCGCCGGACCTTCTCAGTATCGGCACCCGTGAGAATTTCGATGAGGTGGTTGAGGCCGACGCCAAAACGTCCCGCCTGCCGCACGCGATACACACAGGAAAGGAGCTTCTGAACATGGGTTGTCGCATTGTAGGACTCCCTCGGCTCCAGACAATTATCGCAGGCCTCGCACGTGGGGGCCGGGTAGGTCTCACCGAAATACCCGAGCAGTTCGCGTCGGCGGCACGATGGGCATTCGGCATAATGCATCATCTGCCGGAGCTGTTCGCGTGCGATCTGCTGTTCCTTCGGGCTGCTCATCTCCTCGATGAAATGCGTCTGCTTCGCGGCGTCGCCGGGATTGAAAAGCAGGAGGCAGTCGCCGGGGAGTCCGTCCCGCCCCGCGCGCCCGGTCTCCTGATAATACCCTTCGATGTTTTTCGGCAGGTCATAATGGATGACCCAGCGGACGTTCGGCTTGTTGATCCCCATGCCGAAGGCGATCGTCGCGCAGATGATGCGCACCTCGTCACGGAGGAAAAGTTCCTGATGGGAGACGCGCTCGCCGGCTGTGAGCCCTGCATGGTAGGGCTTCGCGGGAAAGCCCCTGCCGCTAAGGCTTTCGGCAAGCCGGTCGGCGGCTGCGCGCGTCGCACAATACACGATCCCGCTGTCCGCCGGACGCCTGCGCACAAACTCCGCGATCTGGGTAACACCCTTTTCTTTTGGAACAACACGATACGAAAGATTCGGCCGGTTGAAGCTCGCCACGAAGACGGCTGGATCGGCAAGGTGAAGATGCCGGACGATATCCTCCCGCACGCGTTCGGTGGCAGTCGCGGTGAGCGCGGTCACAGGGATGCCTGGCAAAAGATCGCGCAGGCGGGAGAGCTGGCGGTATTCCGGACGAAAGTCGTGACCCCACTCGGAAATGCAGTGTGCCTCGTCAATTGCGACCGCCGAGACATTCCAGCTCCGGAGATTCTCCTGCCAGTTGTCG
>Ga0163199_1001172_pt1 | contig 16318 bp, 25 predicted proteins | sample PL_2010_150m_FD_113537 | JGI IMG/M metagenome (GOLD analysis project Ga0163199, IMG submission 113537) | Freshwater microbial communities from Powell Lake, British Columbia, Canada to study Microbial Dark Matter (Phase II) - PL_2010_150m | ecosystem: Environmental > Aquatic > Freshwater > Lake ... | reverse complement strand
TCAATGTCCAGGTGAACACATGGCTCGATGACAATCGTGACCTACTGCTTAGCTGCATGGGGGGCAAATGATGGCGGCATTCAAGCCACTGTTGTGGGGTAAGTTTAGGTTTCGCCGCCATCATTTGCCCCCCATGCAGCTAAGCAGTAGGTCACGATTGTCATCGAGCCATGTGTTCACCTGGACATTGATGGGGCCATGCGGAAAGGTTGCAAGCAACTCTCTGGCAATGCGGACTTCCTCTGCGGCTCGTCCGCTATCGTCCAGGGAATCAATTTTCTCCTTGGCTAAGGCGGCGGCAATTTCGCTGGGGAGGAATACGCCAATACATTCAATCCATGGTTTGCCGCTGGATTGGCTGCTGCATTCGTTTGTTGTTTGGGTGTTGGTCACTGCTTTTCTCCTTGGGTGGGTGATTTAGCGTTCGTTGGCATGGGCTGCATAGCCACGCCTCTGGTCTTTCCTGTCTTTGTGCTTCTGTGCGTGCGCAAGGCCAACGGCGACGGCCCGAAGACCACGATTGCCCGTGGCCTCGGCAAGTTCGATCAATCTATCGGGTCGGCCGTCATAGCGTTCGGCAAGCTCCTCGTCAGCGGTGAGCGGCGCTTGGTATCGGTTCGGCAGTAGCATCTTGAAATTCTTGGTGTGTGGTGTGTGAGGGGGCTGAGACTGGTCAGGCGCTGAACCCGCCGGTAACAATATGAGCGATGCGCCGATCCTTCACATCCTGTCCGACATCTGGCGGCGGTGCAGTCGCCACAACCGTTTTCCGCCCGTCTCCCCCTGACGCCAGCGTATCAACCACGGGTGGCGCTTCGGCGATAGTTGGCGGAGATGCGAATGTCGGCATTTTCGGCGCTGCCGCGAAAGCGGTTACCGGGGTTGCTGGTGCTACTGACAGGCTCTGTACGGAAGGTGCGGCGTTTGAATACACCCCGCCAGGCTTGTAGGAATTGGGGTCGTTTGCTGCCGCGAGTTGATCCTTATACGCCTTACCCTGGTTGATTCGGTATGCCTTGGCCTGCTCATCGCTGGCAAGCTCGCTGACGCCGGTTTCCTTGTCGGTGACGCCTAGCTTGCCACTCCCAAGGTCTTCGTAGGAATAGCGCCCGCCCTTGGTTGGGTCATCCTTCAGCGAGGCGACTTTGATGTCGTCTTTCTGGGGTGCAGCCGCGTCCTGATCCGACAACGCCAGCAGCCGCTTTTTCTCTTCTACCGCGCGCTTGGCCGTTCCCGCCCGCACGTTGTCATCGGACTTCGAGAACAGCTTTTCGTTGTTGGCGATCTTGTAGTCCTGAATGGCCGAAATCTTCTCGGCCTCGGACATCTTGGAAACGTCCTTGCCCTTGAAGGCGCTTTTCACCAGACTTTGCGCGCCACCAGCGCCGAACTGGACGGACGTTGACCAGATTGCGTCCTGAACCGCAGCGCCATCCTTCGACAGGTCGATACCGGATTTCTTCAGCCCGGCCATTACCGGGTCAAACTTCGTGGCCTTGATGTAGTCGTGTTGGGCGCCGCCAAATTCTGGATCAGCCTTGGAAACCTCCTTCCACTTAGCGTTGAATTCCGGTGTTCCCGGTTGCAGTCCGGCAAACTGGTCGCCGTACTTGCTGGTTTTTAGAAACTTCTGAACCTCCCCCTGCTTCGACGAAAGCTGGTAGGTTCCGTAGGACGCCCCGCCGAAATCTCCTTTTCCGCTTGATACCGTTCCAGCGCCGCCTTTGCCAGACTCGAACATCTGGCTTGTTTTTCCGAGAGCCCATTCTCCTGCCGATTTTGCACCTTCCCACACCTTGGCCGCTCCCTTGCCGAGGGTCGTATTTTCTGTCGCCCAGGTGGCTCCTTTCTTGACGGCTTCGCCAGCCGTTCCGGCGGACTGTACGGCGGCATCAACCGCCTTCCCGGCTCCGGCCTTAACATCAATACCCGTGGCACTCTTAACCGCCTCGTTCGCCCTGTTGCCCACATCCTTGGCTTGCTCAACGACGTTACCTGCCGTTTTTTTTACGTCTTCCCATAAGGCTCCAGCCTTCTTGGCCATGCTCTCCCAGCCAGACTTTATCGCCGACATGGTGCCATCCCATGTCGAAGTGATCTTTCCTGGGATATCTGCCTCTCGGAGGTCGCTTACCCACCCGCCTACCTTATCGCCAATGATCTGCCCAGCTTGGTCTCCCAGAAACATGCCTACAGCGCCGCCAATCGCCATTCCGATGGGGCCGCCGATAGCGCCCAACGATGCGCCGGCAGCCATACCGGCCAAGCTTCCGCCAAACCCGCCGATGGCTTTTCCCCCTCTTTCGTCCTTCTGCCTACGGGTCAGCGTGTCGTCATTCTCGCTACTGTAAACGTCCGATGCCGCTCCCGCCGCGCCCAGCAGGCCGCCGATGATTGGTAGTTTGCGCAGAATTCCCTTGCCGGCGCCAAGCAATCCTTTGCCGGCGCCCATCAAACCACTTCCCGCTCCGCCAAGCAGGCTAGCCGCTCCACCAAGCGCCGGCCCGATGATCGGGATTTTTCCAAGCAGCCCCGACAACGATCCCAGCAATCCGCCGCCACTTTCTCCGCCAGTGGCCGGCTTCGCTTCGATATTCTTGAGGCTTTTGTTGGCGGCCTTGTTGAAAACCGTCTCATCGCTTCTAAACCCGGTCAGCGTGTTGAATATGCGCCGCAGAAATCCAACTTGTTTTTTGTCTGCGCTGCCGCCAGTCATCATCGCGTAGCCGCGCGCCATTGGCTGGGCGATTTCCTGAAACGCTTTTACCGCCGGGTCTGCCTCCTCCATGCCGCCGCCAGCCCTACCCACGGCACTGACAACCCGGTCGGAAAGGCTTCGGATTGCTCCGGCCATTTCTCCACGCCCACCGACATCCCTTGCATCCTTCATGGTCGAAGGAGTTGCTAGCCCGCTGGCGGATGCAGACTTACCTCTGGTGGGTGTCGCTGCCGTTCCGACGTGCGGCGTAATGACCCTGTGCTCCCGCTCATCACCTCGTCGGCCTGCCGGTAGTGCTGGGGGCTGCGCGCGCTCGTCTGTGGCGTTCCCGTGCTGGGTGCCAGGTGCGACAGCGGCAGTAGTGCCGGCCATCGCCTGACGTATGGCACGCACGTCTTGTTTGATGTCATTCCAGGTAGCGAGCGTCTGCCCGATGTCGATGGGGTCGCCTGAAAGAAAGCCTTGTGCGTCATGTTTCAGCGCCATTACGCCGCCCTCCGCTCTGTCGCGTGGGCAAGCAGCGCCTCCGCAGCGCGCACCCGGTCAGCCGGAGGGGCGGCAGCATCGCCAGCAACCTGGGCAAGCGCCACAATCGCTTCCTTTGCGTGCCGTGCCGCCTGAGTGCGAATACTGGCGGCGCCCGGTGGGCGGCCGGCGTTGGATCGGGTTTCGTTTTGCGCTGCCATGCTCAGTTCCTCGTTTTGGTGATTTCGGTATTTTATGCACCGGAAATATAGGTTTTTATGCCATTTTCCTGAGTTTTCTGCATTCAGTGGATTTGCAGTGATGGCGGGCGAACGGCTTCGAAATCGCTGCTGCCTGTCGTCAGCCAATCCTCAAAAGCTACGCCGTACTCCCGAACATCGCGCTCGCTTAAGACAAACCCTGCCGACCTTTCCAGCAGGGTTTGCGCAACAAACTCGATAGAGAAGCTGCTTTCACGCTCAGCAGCCAAGATAGCGGCCAACACGAAGTCTCGCGCGGCAAGGGTTGAGGCAAAGCTGATCATGGCGGCATGGCACCGGTCGGCCAGCACTTGGATTTCTTCGTCATCAAGTGCAGCCTTAACGTTATCTCTGTTCAAGAATTTCTCCTTCGCTAGTGGTTGGTGGGTGGGTGGCGCTACATTGCTTCCCTGCGTGTATTCGACCAGTCTTTTCTATCAATCGCGGTCAGCGAACAGAGCGTCATCGGCACCAGCAGTTCGACGTACTGGCCATTCGAGTCCACATTGGAATTCATCGGGAACCCGATGCTCTCGATCACCAGCGGCGAGTAGATGCGACCCTTGTATTTCATGGCTATCTTGACCGGTGCGGTTGACGGGAGAAGTGCGCTCACCGTCGCGTCATCCAATGGCGTTCCCGTTGCCCAATTCTTTGCCGCTTTTAATCCAGACATGATTGCGCCATCGGGGGCAAGCTCTACCGGCAATGCCCATTCCATGAGTTGCGCAAAGGGTTCCTCAACCTCTTTGACTGGGTCGAGCCAGGCTCGGAATAGCGCCGTCACCTGAATCTTGACGGGTTGCATTCCGGTGAATACCTGGGTCGAGTTGAGCTTGGTAATTCCGGTGCGGCCCTCGAATTTGCTGAGTACAGCCCCTGCTTTACCGTTTGGGTTCACGTACGGCTGTAGCGCCCCAGATTGAAGCATCGACGAAATCGCGGGCATCCCGTGATCTACCCCTGCCCCTTCGAACGGCGATTGCCAGCCAAGCACGATCTCCATGCTCGCTTCAGTTAGCGGCGCCTTGACGACGCCGAAGCCTTCGACCTTGCGCCATGACTTCCCGCCGTCGGTTTTTTCCACCTCGTGGAATGAGGCAATCAAAAAGTCACTCAGGCCATCCCATCTTGATGTCAGGCTTCCGTCAAAGTTACGGTTGTGGTGGTCTATCATGTGTTCACTCCTGTTGTTGGTGGCCGGGTCTCAATGCCTCGCCGTGAGGTGGGCGTATTCCCCGACTCGAAGGTGTTGTATTTCGCCCATCGACCCGGCCATTGATCGTTACGACAAAAGTTTATCCACTGGAAAGCTGATTTTTAATGGCTCAGTCAGCTCAAAGCCATCGGGCAACAGGCTTTCGTCGTTTGTGGAAATGAAGGCGTTCAGGCTGTTCAGTTCGACGGTCAAGCGCTCCCGTTCAGCCAGCAGGACAGACGTGTCGGCAACGGCGGGAGCCAGATTATCAATTTCGGCCTGCGTCATTTTGGCCTCGCTCATCTTCTTGCGCCGGGATTCCGTTTCGCTCTGAGCATGTGCGATTTCGCGCCCGATTTGCTCAAGTTGTTCATGGATTGCGAAGGTTCTGCGAACAGCGGAACCACGCACCGGGGCCAAGCGTTCACGCTCAGCGTCATGCACCTCCTTGCACTGTGCGGCATAGGCAGCAAACTCAGTTCTTGCCTGTGTGATTTCGATTTCAAGCTTAGCAATCGCCATCTGTAGCGGCACGCCTGGGTAATGTTGCGCGGCAACCTGTGCAATGGCTTGTGGAGTGGCGATACGTGCCAGGTCTTGCAGCGCCCGGATTGCGCTCATCGCTGCTTTGCCCGCTTCGGGGCGAGCATTGAAGTCGATCATGGATTTAGCTGTTGGGGTATGAAGGTCTAGCATGGTCGTTCCTTTTCTGGTTGGGTTATCTGGTTTACTTGGTGTGGCAATACGGATTCAGCGGCGCCGAACCGGATGCCCAGGTGACATCGGCTTCACAACTCAGCGCGCCGTCAATCTCTTGCCAATGCTGACAGCCGACACAGCCCGTACCCCAGGCAGCTTTTGATTCGCGGATGTTTTTCAGCGTTACATCAAGCGAGCGCAGATAACCATGCAGGACGACGGCTGTTGCCTCCCGGATAGGAAGCCCGCCTTGATCGGCTTCCGCCACGGCCAGTGCGGCGATGGAGCGCGGCGTTGCTTCGGCAGCGAGCTTTTGCAGCACATCGTGGCAGCGCTCTGCAAACGACAGCACTATGCCGTCATCGGCAACCTCAAGGACTCTGGCGAGGTGCCGCTTTTGTCTGGTGGCTTCAAGAACGGTTGCCATGTCATGCAGACGCTCTCTCAGGGCGAGTTCAACGGCATCCCGGTTCAGACAACCTTCCTCATCGACCTCATAAATGGCTGAGACGATGAAATCCGCAGCGCCGCGTTCGGCGGCAAGCTGGCGCTCAGCATTTTGGCAATCGTTGGCAAGTTTCCGAATGATCCCGGACTCGCAGATGGATTTGATTTTCTTACGGCGCTTCATGGTGTGCTCCTGTGGTTGGTAAAGGGTTGGGGTCTACTGTTTAACTTTGGCGGCGATTTGCGCATCGCTGAATCCGAATTTGCGCAAGGTGGCGAGGTCTGCTGCTGACAATTTCCCGCCAGCAATTGCAGCTTCGATGCGACGTGTGGCCGCAGACTTCTTCTGTGGTCGCGGGGCGTCATGTACTGCTTTGTGTAGCGCGGCTTTTTCCCTGGCCTTTGCGCGTTCTGCTGCGCGCTGCTCACTGGTTTTGATAGCGCTCGGCTTGGCTGCTTGACTGGCTGCCAGTGCGTCGGCGTCTTTCTGCTTTTGCTGGTGGCGCGCGGTGTTGTCGGCGGAGGCGAGCACCTTTTCCATCTGCTTGGTAAGGAATGTCCATACCGACACAGACGAATCAACCTCGGCCATCACGCGCAAGACGTGCTTGCACGCCACGCCCTTCAAATCGGCATTGCGAATCTTCGGGTAACCCAGTTCGTCACGCCCGGCATTGAAGCCGCCGATGGTGGCGACATAGCGCAGAAAGTAGCGGTGGCGCTCACAGTCGCAATCGAATGCCAGCCGCTGCTTACGCAACCAGTTTGCCGCCTGCTTCGGGTCTTTCTTCTCCTTTGCCGTGCTTGCCATCAGCTTGCTGGCGGCTTCTGGGAAGGCGTTGAAGCGCACCAGGACGTTGTGCCGTTGCACCCTTGATTTCGGGCCGGCGTTGGTGATGAAACGCACATCGAGGGTTTTCTGTGGCGTGACGAATGCGATCACTGGCACGGCCATGTTGATTTGTTCGCGCGCCCGGTCGATGTCGGAGTCGCCGGGTTTACCATCATTTGTCGCGAACAGGGGGCGCGATGTCGCCAGGTCGATTACCTGCCGCGCCGTGACCCCCTTGAGTCCGTGGAAATTGGCTTGGGCAGTGCGCATGTTGTGGCGGAACTGCGCCAGGTCGTCAGCGGTAATAGTCGGGTCTATTCGATTGCCCAGCGTGGTAGTCAGCACCCGGTGCGCGTCATACTCGCCCTGAACGTCGAGCTTGTTGAGAATGATCGAATGGGACGACTTCTCCGCAGCCCGGCGCTGCGCTGCATCTTCCGCCGCCCGACCCTTTGCCTCGCCTGCGACGCCGCGCAGGTTGCCTAGCAAGCGGTCATTCGGCATGGTGGCCTCCTGCGCTGATTTCAGGCGCTGCTGCTTGCCTGGTCAGCTCCCAATGGAAACGGCGCAGGATTACGCAGGCATTGGTGGTGGATTTCGCCAGCTGCTCAGACGCGGCAACTAGCCGTGCGCCACCTCGAAGATCGTCAAATTCAGGGTTCAGATCACGCACCCGGAGCGCTGCCCCAAGCACGGCTTGGGCGTCATCTGCAAGCCTTGGGATGACCTGGCCTGTTGCCTCAATCCGGCGGTGGAGTCTGTCGAGCAGGGCCAAATCCCGGCGCCGCGCCGCCTCCCATGCGTCAAGAAGCCAGCCGGTAACGCCACGTGGCACGCCGATCTCCCATTCGTCGGACATTCCGAGCAAGAAATCGCACGACACGTCGTACAACTTGGCAGCCCTGACGATCAGCCACAACGGCACGCTGTTCGTATCGGTCGCCCCCTCGACCTTCGAGAGCTTTGACGGATTCGAATACCCGAACTGTCGGGCCGCAACGCTCTGAGACATGTTGCAGAGTTCTCGCGCTTCCCGCATCCGGGCGCCGATGATTTTTATCAGTGCGTATTGCTCAAGCTTTGGGTCGGCCTCGAACACTGCCGTCTGGATCATCCCGGCGTGATCGTCACCGCCAGCCCAATCTAAATCGGCCAGCCAACCGAACGCAGGGGCTTCTGGCTGGGTTTTATCGCAATCGGTCATGGGGTTTTCTACCTCCGTAAGTTTCGGCGCGTCCTGGCGCGCTTTGGTTGGTTGCCGCCAAAGCGCGGGCGACACGGCGGCAATGGCAGTTGCAATGCGAGTTTTCGGGAAGAAGGGATTCATTCGAAACTGCGCTTTCTGGTTTGTCCGTTGTCGGTGCTGCGGTCTTGATGCGGCCAACTCATCAGGTTGAGCGGCTTTCCGCGTGAGTCAGGGCAGAATTGCCCGGAAGGTTGGTGGAACCACAGCCCAATGTTTCCATCCCAGCCGTGATGCCGGTTTTTGTCGCACGCAAGCAGCACGCCGGGTTTTTCCTCGTATCGAGCTTTGCCGCTGGCAACATTCGCCTCATGGCGCTTGTCCCGCCAGACCGTCAGCACGCAGTCAACTTGATCCGTGATCGTGCCAGAACCTCGAACGTCGAACCGCGACGGAATATTGTCTTCGCAGGCCGTCTTGCGGCTGTGCGCCACCAAGTGAATGTGCAAGTCCGTGTCCCTGGCTACGCTCGTCAACTCGTTGACAAAAGCGTGCTGGGCGTTGAAGTCGTCTTGGCTCACACCGCACTTGAGCAGGCTGTCGATGACAACGTGCGTGCCGCTATGCCGTTCGGCGAAGTACCGGCAAACGGCCATGATTTTCTTGGCGTCGATCATTCCCATTTGGTTGAAAAGCCAAATCCCCTTGTCTGTCCAGGCGTGAAAATCACGGATGAATTGAACCGAAGGTTCGGCGCACTCCGCTGCTTGCTTAACCGCTCGGGCCATCAGGGCAACGGGGTTCATTTCCGGCGAAATCACCAGAACCCGCTCACCTTGGGCCACGAACGACAGCACGGCTTGGGATAGCAACAGCGACTTTCCGTGGCTGTTGAAGCCCGTCCACAGCGTCACTTGCCCTTTGCCGAACCGGATGTTGCCGTGAGTTTTCGCCCAAGGCAGGTATGCCCCGTGGACTTCTTGGCTTCCGTAAAAATCATCAATCACCGCGTCAGCGTAGGCCGATGCCGGGATGATCTTGTGATCACGGTCGGTCATTCCGAGGTAGGCGTTGAAGTCGATGTCATCGCCGATTACGTTTGCCATTTTCAAATGATCCTCGTTTCGTTGTTTTGAAAAATCCAGCCCTCGACGCCCTTCCCAACCCCCGTAAATAGCGCAATCAGGCTTGCCGGCGCTGCGGCCTTGATGCGTTCAGCCACAGCCTCGAAGCGCGGGCTGTAATCGCTGCCCACCAGCAAGACATGCAGACCAACTAGCGGGCGCAAGTCCAAGGCCGGTAGAATGTCGGATGATTCGATGAGGATTTCAGGATGGCCCCAGGTTTCCCTGTAGCAATGCCAGTCAGGATGCCCGGCACCAAGGCGCACAGTAATCGTGCCGGTCGGTTTGATACCCTTTTTACGCATCGCCAGGAGAGGCTCCATGCCGCGCATCAGATGTAACTCCTCTGAGTTGCTGGTGCACTTCCGCCCACTCGCGGCGCTTTGTCTTGGGAACGCTTGAGCCAGTTGGTCAGGTAGCGAAGGTAGTTGCTCTTGCGGTTGGCGGGATTGGCAATGATCCAAGCTGCTGCTGCCGGAAGTTCTGAGTCCAGATTCACGGCTGGATAGGCGCTGTTCCAAAGATTCCGATGGTCGTCGGTGATGTTCAGCCAGTTGCCAGAATTATCAAGTGCGATTGCCTTGGGTTTTTCATGCTTTGCGGACACCGCTTTTCCTGCGTCAGCGGGGGACGATTTTTCGTCCACCGCAGAAGTATTGACGGTTAAGTGATGGTTAATGACGGTTAGGGTAGCGTGGGCGCTACCCCTTTTGTGCGTGGGTGCTACCCCTCTAGTAGCATGGGCGCTACCCGTAGCATCTACGCTACCCGTAGCACTGACGCTACCCGTCAGAGCGGCCAAGATAACCTGGTATCGGCGTGATGATCCGGGCGCGCCTCCATGCTCATTTCCGGTGACTCGGACATATCCGCCCTCGATGAGGCGATGGACAACGCGGAGAGCTTGCGACCGTGACAGCCGCGTCTTGGCTGCGATTGATGCCATTGACGGGTAACACCGTCCGTCATCATCAGACCAATCTGCCAACGCCAACAGGGCCAGCAGATCAGACCCGCCACCTGGATACGACTGCCACACTCGGGACATTACGTGGATGGACACGGCTACACCCCCGCTTGTCGTGCGATTCGAAGCATCGCCTGGTCGCGGGTGGCGTAATCGGCGCCGGGGTGGGCGGCGTCCCATGCGGCCTTGGCGGCTTCGTATACGGAAATCTTATTGCTGATCGGCGTGCGGCGAGATGGCCGTCGCTTCTTGGCAAGGCTGTGTAGGGGGCGTGCCATGATCGCGCCCTATTGCTGGATCAGGCGATCAACTTCTGCGGCATCCCACAAAAGTTTACCGTTCGGGAGTTTGACCGGGCGAAGGCCAAGATAATGCCCATTGCGGCAGAGTGCGGCGCGGGCGGTTTGCGGAACAATCCGAAGGGCGGCGGCGAGTTCTTCGGTGGTCATTTTTGCAGCCGGGCAGGCGCTCGGTGCGGTGGTGGCATTTTGCATCGTTGTTTCCTCTTTTTGAGGTCTGCGCCGCTGCGATTGATTCGCAGTGAAGCGCATAACGACACGAATTATTTGCCATAAAAAAACCCGCTTTTCATAGCGGGTTCAATATCTGCTTACTGGGTCTAATTTCTGCCTATTGGCGGCTTTTCATCCAGCTTTCAAGCGCCTTTCCACAAGCGTCAACGTCAAATAAACGTTCTTCTCCATTGTTTGTTCTCCAAATAACCCCTCGTTTTTCCTCGCTCGATTTAATCAAAGTATCCGATTCTTTCCCTTCACACGCCCATTCCTGCAATAGAGTTATGACATCTTTGGCCAGTGCTGCGCGGCCTGTCTTGCGCTCGATCTGCCATGCCGCTTTGATTGCCATTTTTCGCGATGCGACCCGTGGTTCCTTGCCTGGTGGGGTATCGCTCTGTGCTTGCTCCATGCCGGCATCTCCAATCTTTCCGGCTGCGGACGTGTCTGTACAGTCAACTTCGATCTGTCGCAAAGCGTTAAGATCGGGTGTATCGCCAAGCGCCATGTCATCCAGAATCTTGCGAAACCTTGAAATGTTCAGTGGACTGGCGCTATATGCCTTCGCTTGATCGCTGAGGGCAAACCGAATTAGGTTGGCCGTGTCTGCGCCACGCGGCGACTCTGGCCTAACAGTTACCGATGCCGATATTTCACCGCTGAAGATTTTGGCGGCAATAGCAGAGCGCGCGGATGGGTTGCCAATGGCGCCTTCCCGCAACAGGAAATCAAAAAGATTCATGCGTTTTTCTCCTGAAAGTTCCAGTCATTCTCATTTCCCCATCTCGGAAGTCTGACGCTTAACCGGTCAGGCGGTGGCCTGCTGCTCGATGCGGAACACCAGATGCCCGCCCACGGCTTGTGCGAAGCGTTCGACGGTACGCATGGACGGTGGGCGCTTGCCGCTTTCCAGTCGCGCCACCACACTTTGCGTGGTTCCCATGCGTTGCGCGACTTCACCTTGCGACATGCCGGCACGGGCGCGGGCGGCGATCAACTCGCGGGCGATGGCATATTCATCGGTCATGCCATCGTAAGCGGTGCGGGTGTCGGCATCGGTCAGCATTTCTTGCTTGAGGCATTTCAAGGTTTTCACGCGGCCGCCTTATCAAACGCTTCCAAATCCGGCAACTCACGGCGTCTCCCACGCTTGATCTCACGCACACCCGCCGCCGCCGTTGCGACCTTTGGACAGAAGTTGCCGGACATTGCAGCCTCGCGCCTTGCCGTTGTCTGCGCCTCGATCTGCGCTGTCAGGTAGTCGTCAAGGTCGGATACCTTGAACACCCAACTGATTGCGATCTTCGCCCCCGGCACTGCGCCGGTATTCGCGAGAGCGAGCATCGTTTCGCGCGACACGTTCAGAAAGTCCATTGCACCCTTCAGGTCTATTGTTGATTTTGTCATTTCATCACCTAGGTTGGTGTAAAAGCAGCCCAATATCATTTCACGCTGCCGCCATCTCATGCGCGGCGGGTGCGGGCTGGATTTTCGGCGCAAGGGCCTTGAATCGCTGCTCTGCCTGCCACATGTCATAGGCGCTTTGTTCAGCCAGCCATAGCCGGGCTTCGCCGCCACGCTCCACGCCAAGCCATGCCTCAAGGCGTAGCGCCATTTCCGGGGATATTGCGGCGCGGCCATTCAGCACCCGCGAAAGCGTCACACGCGCCACGCCCAATTGCTGCGCGGCCACGGTCACAGACAGCCCCAGCGCCGGCAACACGTCGTCACGCAGGGTCAGGCCGGGGTGCGGTGGATTATGCATTTTTCCCATGTTCAACTTTTCTATCGGTGTACTGATAGCTTCAAGCCAGCAGCGCCAACCACCGCCAGCAGCGTCTTTATTGTCGGGTTGCCCTTTGTGGATAACGCTCTGTGTAGACTTTCCCTCGGGATTCCCGCACGTTTTGCCACGGCGGTCATACCTTGCGCTTCCGCGATATGGCGCAGTGCGGCCAGCAGGGCTTCACGGCCTCCGGGCTGGTTGGCTTCATCCAGTGCGGCGGAAAGATATTCATCGGCAAAGGCCGGGTCTTCGTGAAGCAGTTCCACCACTGCATCATCATGGGGGCGGGATGCTTTGCTCATGTCTCGTTTCTCCTGTTCCAGTTTTTCCAGTATTCCAATGCCGTATCAATCTCGGCCTGTTGCTTCCGCTTATCCCCTCCCACCAGAATCAAGAGAAGTTTTTCCCCGGCTCTTGCGTAATACACGCGATAACCCGGCCCGTGGTCAATGCGCAATTCCCACACGCCATCGGCAATTGGCTTGCAGTCTCCAAAGTTCCCGGCGGCCATCCGTTGCACTCGCACCACGATACGCGCCCGCGCTTGCCGGTCTGTCAGATTTCCCAGCCACTCCTTGAATGGGTCGTGACCGTCGTCTGTCAGGTAATCGGAGACTTTATACATGGTGTGAATTATACGTTACGCCGGAATAAGTTCAAGCGGCGTTAATTCACCACGCGCAAACCCGCTTGCATTGGCGCAAATTCAATCCCGGCCTGCTCCAATATCCAGGCTTCAATCTTGACGTGCCAGCTACGCAACAGGTCGAGCGGGCGCACCCGGTAATGCTTCTCGGCGGTGGCGCTTGGCTTGTGTCCCATGATTTGCGCGGCAATACCGGCGGGGCATTCCACCCACTCAACCAAAGAACCGAAGGAACGGCGCAGGCCGTGGATGGAAAGCGCAGGCAGGCCAGCGGCGGTAAGCGCCCGGTTGTGGGCTATGCGCGGTTCCTGGAGTCTGCCGGATGCGGCGGTGGGGCTGCTGAATACCCATTCATTGCGGCGCGGCAGGGAAGCCAGCAGCGAGGCAACATAGGGCGTCAGCGGGATGACGCGCAAGCCTTCCACCTTGTCGTGAATGGTGATGCTGTTCCACTGAAAATCTACATCAGCCCAGCGCACCCCGGCCAGTTCTTCGCGCCTTGCGCCAGTCAACAGCAGGCATTGCAGATAGGCGGAAATAACCGGGTTGCCGATTTGCTTAACGGCGGCGAACCATGCGGGCAATTGCTCACGTTGCAGGCTGTCCGCCTTGGCGTTTTTCTTCGGCAATGCGTCCTTGGCAATACGTCCGGCGCAGGCGTCCTTGTGTACCAGCCCCCGGTAATCAGGGTGGAAAGCGCACCAGTTCAGAAAACCGCGCAACAGGCGGAACACCAGAGCGGCATGGGTCGGGCGGTGGGCGGCTTCATCCTTCAACCACGCTTTCACCCGGTCGGCGTCGATTTGGTTCAAGGGCAACAACATCAACACCCGAAGCGCGCCCGGTAGCGTTACGTCCGGTTCCCCTGGTCGCCTCCCCCTGGTGCGGGGTTTTCCCCCTTCGCTGATAACGGCCTCGTGGTCGGCAAGGTGGCGGGTGCTCCAGTTCGGGGCGCGGGCGGCGACATATGCGCGCCAAGCATCCATGGCCGGGATGTTGGCTCGCTTTGTTGCAACAACCTTGGCGGCGGCTTCCTCGATGCGCTCCTGTTTTTCTTGGCGCGGGTCTATGCCCTGGTCAACCAATGATTGCAAGCTGCGTGCTTCTTTCCGCGCATCCTCGATACTCCATGCGCGCACGTCGCCAATTGTGATGCGTGGCTCTTGCCCATTCGCAAGGACGCCTTGGAAGATATAGGCTTTGCTCCCCTCGGGGTTGCGTTTGCCTGGTGCCGTTGCTCGAACGGCCAGGCCGGGGGTATCTGCGTCCCACAGGAAGGCTTGCCCCTTGTCAGTGGCGAAGTCTCGAATGCGCCCAGCGGTCAGTTTGATGCGTGCCATGATTTCACCCTTTCCGACTTACAAAGATTTCCATGTAAGAACTTTGTAAGTGAAATGGTAGAATATCAATCAACACAAATCAACCATCTGATTTTTTGTAAGCGTCTTATCTTATTGTTTTGTGGATAATTGTCGATGTGACGTGAATGCAGATCAACACCGATAAATCCCATAAAGCCCAGACTCTTAATCCGTAGGTCGACAGTTCGAATCTGTCACAGCCCACCAATAAACAAAGGGCTTGCAGCGATGCAAGCCCTTTTGCTTTTTCTGATTAGTAGCCCCATAGTAGACCGAATCTTTCAAACACGATCAACCTTTAGGGCTTGTCTCTATCGATTGCTCTGGTTTTTCAGCCAGCGCCTCCTCAAAGCAACGCCCAATCTTCTACTTTGCTTTGGTGCTGCCAAGTTGTGATTTAACACCAAGAGGCTGACTCAGAATCTCCTCGACCCCAAGTTTAAATTCCTTTGCACGACCTTTCGCTATGTACTCACAATAAAGAGTGCTAATTTCAGAAACTATCTGATCATTCTGGTGAGCGGAATAAGCCATAACATTTTTTCCTTTATTCCCTTGCGTGCGCACATATTTGATTACATAAAACCCCATGTACTTGTCATATACTGCATTTGGAGCTTTAAACGCTGGCTGCCAACCCCCCATCGGAATGTTGAGGTCAATTATGTACCCCCGAAATTGGGATTTGTTTACCGCCTCTATTGCTTCGGCAACATTATTAGCAACAATAGTCTTAAGATTCTTAGAATGAATCAATTAGCCAGTCTATGTGTTCAGGCTCATCGTCTACAACTAAAATCGTTGATGAATCCAGTGTCGATGGTAAATTTATAGTTGCCATTTTTTCTGCGGGATTGTTATTCGAAAAGTTGATTCACCTGTTTTAACTTTGTGCGATGCGACTATCTTCCCATCCAGTATCTTTTCAGTTATTTGTTTGCAAATAAACAAACCTATCCCTGAACCTTGTGCAACTTTCCCAAGAGCTTCATTGCTACGAAACCCCATTTTGAAAATATTTTCAGCATCGTTATTGCTAAATCCGATGCTGAGCCCAACGATATCAATGGTTAACTCATTTTTCTTATTTACTTTAGGAATCACGCGAATTGTTTGCTCTGGCAACCCGTATTTCAACCAATTATCAAATAAGTTGATAAATATTTGTTTGATCAATTCCGGTCTAGCTGCGATTCGATACTGGTGAACCGAGTCAGTCAATTCAATTTTTATGCCCTTGCGTTCGGCTGCAATTTGGAAAAACTGCAATGACTCAATTATCACCTGCGGCAAAACGCTTGTTGCATTCTCGCGGGCGGTTCGCAATTCATCTTTTTCAGATACATCAAAAAAGAAATCAGAAAGATATGCAAGATTTCGAATAATACGTCTGCTAAATTAAAGCGCCAAACCTTCCGAAGTAAAAGCGGATTTATTTTTCTTATGTTGCCTGAGTGCATCCGTCAGGGTACGGGTCGCCTTGACTTCTGGGGTAACGACGCCGACCTTGCTTGATGTCAGAGAAGGAACCAGAATTTTCTTCTCTTCGCTGGACAGTGTTGAAAAGAACTCTCTAGCCGCCAAGTTCTGGCTTCTGAAATGCCCCGCATGGTAATACGTAACGAACCGGCGCTTAATTTCATCCAGCCCTTGGTATTTCTTCTTGGCGTTTTCCTTGCCAATCCGACTAATTTCTTCAGCGATGGGATTTTTCTTATTTTCGGGGGGCTGTGTATTTTCGAGCACCTCAGAATCTGTAGAAGCAGAAAAAAGAGGAAATAGGATGTATCTCCCATTACAGCTTAACGCCGACTTTTCATCGAGGCTCGCAATATCGACATCAAACATAGCGTCTCCAGGCGGAAACCAGAAAGCGGGTAATTCCTCGTCGTTTTCCTTGCACCACTTGGCAAGAGCAATGCGTGTCAACGTAATACTGTTGAGAAGCCCCTTATTAGAATTGACACCTTTGATTACCCTGCCCAATCTTCTTTTAACCTGAATTTTGCATAAAAAGGGCGAGTATCCAAGTAACCATTTGATATAATTTGTTTTGTCTAGAAACCAATTCGTAAAAAATGCCTACTGGTACTCGCCCTGCTGCCGATTTTACCCC
>Ga0163199_1001171_pt1 | contig 16327 bp, 16 predicted proteins | sample PL_2010_150m_FD_113537 | JGI IMG/M metagenome (GOLD analysis project Ga0163199, IMG submission 113537) | Freshwater microbial communities from Powell Lake, British Columbia, Canada to study Microbial Dark Matter (Phase II) - PL_2010_150m | ecosystem: Environmental > Aquatic > Freshwater > Lake ... | reverse complement strand
TCGTTGACGTGCAGCAGCAGGTTGCGATTGAAGGCTGCGGTGACGCCGAGCGAATCGTCGTAGGCGGCCTCCAGGATATCCGCCGGCTTGACCAGATCGACGCCGATCAGCAGTGCCCCGCCCTGTGCCGCCTGAAGCATCTGACGCAGAAACCGCAACGCTTCGGCCGGGTCGAAATTGCCGATGCTCGAGCCCGGATAGAAGATCAGCCGCGGGCCGTCGCCACACACGGATGGCAGCTTGAGCCGGCGTGAAAAATCCATGCCGATTCCGGTCAGGTCCATCGTCGGATGCTGGCGTTGCAGATGCTCGAGCGAGTGCGCAAGATAATCGACGGAGATATCCACGGCGACGTAGCGGCGCACGCCAAACACCGCGAACAGCCGAGCCGCCTTTTCACAGTTGCCTGCACCCAGATCGATCCAGGTCGAAATGCCTTCCCGGTTGGCGACCGCCATGGCATTTGCCATCGCCTCGCCATGTCGCGCGAAAATCTCCGCTTCGGTGCGGGTCGGGTAGTACTCCGGCAATTCGGTGATGGCAGAAAACAGGCGGGCGCCGAGCGCATCGTAAAAATGCTTGGGTGCGATGCTCGCCGCCTCGGCACACAGTGCCTGGATCAGTTCGGCACGTACCGCGAACGGATCCTCATGATCAATTTGCAGAAAGCGAGGCGTATTCATCACCTCAAGAGTGTTCGTCCGTGCGCCTCAAGAGCGCGGCCCGCGGCGCTGAGACAAAGACAACGACGGTCATCCGAACAACCATGATGCAATTTCCAATTTGAACAAAGATCGCATTGTGCCGTATTCTGCCGAAGCTGGCCCGCGCTGACAATTTTGCTCCAGCGATTGAGAGGATATGAACCCGAATAACGACCGCGGCGGATGGAAACGGCTTGCCGCCTGTTGCCTGATGCTCGTCGGCTCCCTGGCGTGGGGACAGGACAGCCTGCGCATCGGCTCCAAACGCTTCACCGAATCCTACATCCTGGCCCAGGTGCTCGCTCAGACGGCCGCACCCTATGCGGCCGTGGAGGTACTGCCCGGACTCGGCAATACCGCGATCGTCTACGCGGCGCTGCGAGCCGGCAGCATCGATGTTTACCCGGAGTATGCCGGCACCATCGCCCAGGAGATATTGAAAGATCCCCAGGCCACCTCGCTGGCGACGATGCGTGAGCGCCTCCTGCCACTCGGTTTGGGCGTCGACATAGCGCTGGGATTCAATGACGGCTACGCACTGGCCATGCGTGCCGACAAGGCCAAGCAGCTCGGCATCGGCAAGCTGGCGGATCTGGCCCGCCATCCCGAGCTGCGTCTGGGCCTGAGCAATGAATTCATCGGTCGCGCCGATGGCTGGGCCGGATTGGCCAAACGTTACGGTCTGGTGCAAAAGCCCCTCGGACTGGATCACGGCCTGGCCTATGATGCGCTGGCTGCTGCTCAAGTGGATGTGATCGATATCTACACCACCGATGCCAAGATCGCCCAGTTGGGATTGCGCGTGCTGGAGGACGACGCGGCGTATTTCCCACGTTACGACGCCCTGGTGCTGTATCGGCTCGATCTGCCGCAGCGTTTCCCGGCCGCCTGGGCCGCCCTGCAGCGCCTGGCCGGCAGCATCGACGAGACCAACATGATCGCCATGAATGCCAAGGCCGAGTTGCAGGGCATGGGCTTCGAGGCCATTGCCCGGGAACATCTGGCGGGAACGCGCAATACGGATGTGGCGCCCCCAGGATTCTGGAACAAGCTTCTCGGGCCGGATCTAATGCGCCTGACGCTGCAGCACCTGAGTCTGGTGCTGGGTGCCGTCGGCCTGGCGATATTCACCGGCGTGCCGCTCGCAATCCTGGTGGCGCCGCATGTCGGCTTGCGCAGCGTTGTGCTGGGTACCTGCGGCGTGTTGCAGACAGTGCCTTCACTGGCGCTGCTGGCGGTGCTGATTTCCTGGATCGATCGTATCGGCACCGTCCCCGCCCTCATCGCCCTGACGCTGTATGCGCTGCTCCCGATCATGCGGAATACTTGCACCGGCCTGGCGGAAGTGCCGGCCGGCCTCACTCTGGCCGGCATGGCACTGGGACTGACGCGTTTGCAGCGCCTTCATTTCATCGAGCTGCCGCTGAGTTTTCCCACCATCATTGCCGGCATTCGCACCGCAACCAGCATCGCCGTCGGAACCGCAACGCTGGCCGCTTTCATCGGTGCCGGGGGTTACGGTGAACGCATCGTCACCGGTCTGGCCCTGAACGACAAAGAACTGCTGCTCGCCGGTGCGCTGCCAGCCGCGGCGCTGGCCCTGCTGTTTGAGGGCGCGTTCGGATGGATCGGAATACGTCGCCAACGCAAGCTCGGCAGGCAGTCCACCTGAATAGTCAGCTCGATGTTCCGAGCGTCGGTCGACGCTACTCGTGGGACCCACTTTAGTTGAAGCGATTATTGCCGTTAAACGGCAAGAGCGTGATGGTTCACGTTCGTAACCATCAGGAGAGCGATCATGAGCTTTGGCTCAACCGCCAGAATCTACAATGACCCCAAGCCCGGAACCGTCCGCCGCCAGCCTTTGGCAGCCGAAGTTCAAACGGCGGGCTTTGACCATGCTTGCGATTCCAACGATGCGGGCGAGCGGACCCTGGCAATGGTTGTGACGGCTGACGTCACGCCGAATGACCAGAGGATCATCATCGACTTCTCCGCCTTCGCCGCCTATCTGCAACAGTACCGGGATGTTGATGACGAGGGCCGCCCAGCCCTCACCGATCAATACAACGCCTAGGTCCGTCGAACAGCCTGAAACGAACTTTCGGCAGAAGTCGCGCTTGACTCTCGAAGAGGCGTCACGCCTTTGGTTCTACTTGACCGCCGGGGCTGCATTTCCGTGCATGCCGGCATTCGGCATCTGACCAGCCATTCTCGCGCCACCCGGCATGCCGTTGCCCATCATGCCTGTGGCGCCACCCATCATTCCGCCACCCATCATTCCCTTGCCGCCCTGCCCGGTTGCCATTGGGCAGCCATTGTTCATATCCTTCATCATCGACTGCATGTCTTCCATTTGCGCCGTCATGATCGCAGTGCGAGTCTGAGGATCGGTGGTCTGTTGCATCGCCTGCATGCGTGCTTTCATCACCTGCATCTTGGCCTGCATCTGCGCTTGGCCTTGTGGCATCGGGCTGGCCGTTGCGTCGCCTGCCGCGACTTGTGCCGGATGATGGCTGTTATGGTCACTTGCAGCCTGGTCGGCGGCATACAGTGCGGCGGGAGTGGCCAATGCTGCCAACAATGCCAGGCTCAATTTGGATAGCGTCTTCATGGTCTTGCCTTTCGTAGGTTGGAATCTCTGAATTTTCCGGTCAATGATGGGCGTAGGTCGTCGTTGTCCCGTCGGTCTTGACCAGCAGGATGTCGTAGGGAACCTTTGCCTGGCCATCCATGCCCGGCGCGCTTGCCGGCATGCCTGGCGAAACAAGGCCGCGGGCACGAGGTTTTTCGGCGAGCAGCCGTTTTACGTCGGCAGCCGGAACATGGCCTTCCACCAGGTAGCCTCCGACTTCGGCGGTATGGCAGGACCCGAGGGTCACGGGTACACCCAGGCGCGTCTTGTGTTCGACAACGTTTTCGGTTTCATGCGTGATCACCTCGAAGCCATTGGCCTTCATGTGATCGACCCATTTGCCGCAACAGCCACAGCTTGGACTCTTGTATACCTGCACGACAGGCAACGCGGGCGCAGCCCAGACCGCGGGCGCGAATACCGCTAGAAGCGCTGCCAGTGGTAGAGAAGATTTCATGTTACGCTCCTGTCAATTGACTGGTCACAGTATGAGCCAACGCGTCCAACGGCAAGATGACGCAAAGCTTACAATTCTGTCATTTTCAACTTTCAGCAAGCTTCCATGTCTCCGGCAGTCCGCCGGTTGATTGGACGGAAAGGGAAACCCATGCGCTCGACTCGGGCAACAGCAGCCGTAGCCCGGTTGAATGTGCGCAGCACCGGGCATCGCTATGTGATGATCCTGATGAGTAGCGGCCTGTTCAAGCTGCACGAGCGACTCGCGGAAGGAGACAGGCAACTCTCTGACGCCCTTCCGATGGAAGACTTTGTACGCTATGTCGACTCCGTGAATCCTCCCAAAGTTCCCGTCATCACGAAAAGCGAGGCTGACTTTCTGAAACAGTTGGTCAGGAAAGACCGCTCACTGTAGGCTTCCGGGAAGTCGCAAGCGACGTTGAAGTCGGGCGTATGCCAAGGGACCCCTTGTTGAGCCGCCCTCCCCGGACTACCTCACAGACGGCGCAGCAGTGACGTCGATCTCTACCCGGCGGCCAAAGCCCGCCGAGTTATCGATGAAAAACAGACGTTGCGGAACCAGTTGGTACCAGCGCACCTTTGCCATAGCCTTGATAATGACCGCCGGAGCCTGAGCCAACTTGCCGATCACGGGAAACTTGTCTCCGTAAAGCCTGCGCGCCACTTGTTCTTCCTCACCCTGAATCTCGCTGGCGGCGCCCTCCAGTTGCACTCCCTTGATCGTTAGCCAATCCGAGTAGTCCTCCTGGATCGTAGCCGCCACCCGCATATTCCGGGACAGATTCAGGCTGTGCCGACTGGTCGGCGATGACAGGAAGAACAGCTTGAAGCCGTCGCTGGCATAGAAAACTGCGGCCGCCCATGGATCCCCGTTGACGCAGGTGGCCAGGGTCATGACGTGGTGGCTACGCAAGTAGCCGGCTACTTGATCCAGAGGCGAGTCTTGCATCAGGCCTCGGCGACCACCGTGTGGCCGCCTGGTTCCAGCCCGGCACCGAATCGCGACTCGGCGCTTTCATTCAGGCGCTTCAAGCGGTAGGCGAGTTGCGGCCGGGTCAGTCCGAGCATCCTGGCTGCCGACGATAGATTGCCGCGCGCCTTGTCTACGGCGCTTTCGAGCAACATGGCCTCGACCTGATCCAGCGTCATGACGCCGTTAAACACCGCCTCGCAAAGATTCTTGCCGGTCTCGCTGCAATGCATGCCGAGGGCACCATTGCTGTCGAGCCCGAACTCCCGTTCGCGATCGTCTTCACATGAAGTAAACAGGTGATTGACTTCGATGCGCGTGCCACTCGGCGCCAGGATCACGCCGCGCTCCACCATGTTCTGCAGTTCCCGGATGTTCCCCGGCCAGGAATAGGTGAGCAGCGCACGTTTGGCCTTGTCGGTGAAGCCGCGCAATTTCTTGCCGTGGATCGCCGTAAACTTTTCCAGGAAACTCTTGGCGAGCAGGGATATGTCTTCTCTTCGTTCCCTGAGCGGCGGAATATCGATCTGAAAAGCGTTGAGCCGGTAATACAGGTCGGACCGGAACTTGCCCTCCCTGACCAGTTGTTTCAGATCGCTGTTGCTCGCCGCGACCAGCCTGACGTTGATCTTGCGGATCTTCTGGTCGCCCAGGCGCTCGATTTCGCCTTCCTGCAGTACGCGCAGCAGTTTGGCCTGCACCGAAAATGGCAGGTCGCCGATCTCGTCGAGAAACAAGGTGCCGCCGCTAGCCCGCTCGAAGCGCCCCGGACGGGATATCAGCGCTCCCGTGTAGGCACCCTTTTCGACGCCGAACAGTTCGGATTCGACCAGTTCATGCGGAATGGCGGCGCAATTGATGGCGACGAAAGGCGCATCACGGCGCGAACTCCGGTCGTGCAGGGTGCGAGCGAACAGTTCCTTGCCGACGCCCGTCTCGCCGAGCAGGAGCACCGTGATCAGGCTGTTCGCCGCCTGCTTGAGCAGTTCATAGGAGGCGCGAAATCCGGCCGAGTTGCCGAGCATGTCGGTGGACGGCATGTCTTTTTCGCCGATGCTGGAGCGCAATTGCACGACCTGGGTCTGCAGGTCGATGAGTTGTTCGGCGATCGATTCACGGCTGAAGAATCGCGCATATTCGCTGGCGTCATCCCATTCCTCCATGGGCTTGCCGATGATGCGGCAGTTATTGTCTCCCATGCCGACGCATTCGACTTCCTTGAACAGAACCGGTCGCCCCATGAACGCCGAGGAATAGCCGCAGGCATAACCGATCTGCGACCAACACACGGGTTCGGAATGAATCCCGTAGTAGTGCCGATGCCACTGACCTTCCCAGGAGTTCTCCCAGAGAAATTCGCCGTAAAACTTGCCGGCGGCGCGATCGAGCTCGAGCTTGAGGGGCGTTACCTTGACCATGCCTTCCAGCGTATGCAGTTGCGGGCCGGTCATAAAGGCTTCCTTGTCGCTGGCGTTCTGCGCACGCGTGCGCGCCAATTCGGCATCGCGCGCGCCAGCGGCGTAGCCCATCCGGGTGAACAGCCCCTGGGCCCGGTTCATGCCAAGGGTATCGATCAACTCCTTGCGCAAAGACGCCTGAGCCTCCGCATGGACCAACAGCATGCGGTGTTCGTGCAGCCAGATCTGGCCGGTGTCGGCGCAAAAGTGCACTTGCGCGCGCAGGTCGGCATTCTCGGTGCCGACTGCCCTTGGGACGCTGCGGAGCTTGGTCATGATGGCAATTCCCCCTCTTCTACCGCTGGCACAACAGTTTCCGGTATCCCGGTCGTCGGCTGCATTGATCAAGGTCAAACAATGTCGATCCGGAAGCGCGACAAGAACGTTCGCTCCTTGATCGCATTCTTCACCAATTGATGAATTCTGGAAAGACATTACTGGAATTGTTGACTAAATGATCAAGCGTCGACTGATCAGCGATTGCGTGAACGACCCCCGCACGGGAACCGGATTACGCAGATGCAGCAATCTCCGCCGGTCACTATTGACGGCCATCAGGTCACCGTGTCGGATCGGCGTTGCTGCTTCGCACAATCGGCGCATGGCACGAGCCGTGCGTAGGCATAGTCCGTACACGGACGAAATTCGTTCCGCTGTATCCGAATTCACGAGGCATCCACGAATCAGGAGGAGAGACGCAATGAAATTCCCGAATCCGCACGACGTCAAGGCCAAAACAATACCCGGTACCGAAGGCTGGGAGAGGATGTATCCGTATCAGTATCAGTTCGTCACCGATGATCCCGAGCGCAACCAGTATGAGAAGGATACCTTCTGGTTCAACGACGGTCTGCATTACCCGGAGCCGCTCTATCCCTTCGATACGATCTGGGACGAGGCCTGGTTTCTCGCCCTGTCGCAGTTCAATAACCGAATCTTCATGGTGCCGCCGGTACGCGGCGTGGATCACCGCATGATCAACGGCTATGTGTATATCTCCCCGGTACCGGTGAAAGACGGCGCGGAAATCGGCAGCCGCGTCCCGCACTTCATGGAACGAGCCGGCTACTACTACAAGAACTGGGATACGCTCGAAGCCAAGTGGAAGGTGAAAATGGAAGCCACGATCCGCGAACTCGAGGCGCTGAAGATCCCCAAGCTGGCCGACATGGAGGACATGAGCGTGGTGACCGATGCCCTCGGCGAGTCGCAAGGCTACCACCTGCTCAAGAACTACGATGATCTGATCAATCTGGGCATCAAGTGCTGGCAGTATCACTTCGAGTTCCTCAACCTGGGCTATGCCGCCTACGTATTCTTCCTCGATTTCATGCAGAAGCAGTTTCCCAGCATGCCGACACAACGCGTCACCCAGATGATCTCCGGCATCGATGTGATCATGTACCGGCCGGACGAGGAATTGAAGACGCTGGCCAAGAAGGCCATCGAGTTCGGCGTCGATGGCTCCGTGTGTTCCAGCCCGGAATGGACCAAGGTCGAGGCGGCGCTCAAGCCATCGCCCAAGGGCCAGGAGTGGCTTGCCGCGCTCGAGAGCATTCGCGAGCCGTGGTTCAACGTGTCGACCGGTACCGGCTGGTTTCACCATGACCGTAGCTGGAACGACCAGATGGACGTGCCGCTGTCGGGCATCAAGACTTACATCGAAAAATTGAAGCAAGGCGTGTCCATCGAGCGACCGACCGAGAAAGTTCGGGCCGAGCGCGACCGCATCACCGCCGAATATCGCGGCCTGATCGAGAAGGACGAGGATCGCAAACAGTTCGACGAATTGCTGGGCTGCGCCAAGACAGTGTTCCCATACGTCGAAAACCACCTCTTCTACGTCGAACACTGGTTCCATTCGCTGTTCTGGAACAAGATGCGCGAAGTCGGGGCGATCATGAAAGAGCATGGCATGATCGACGACGTCGAGGACATCTGGCTGCTGCGACGCGACGAAATCAAGTCCGCACTTTGGGACGTGGTCACTGCCTGGGCGACCGGCGTTACGCCACGCGGCACCAAGGTTTGGCCGAAAGAGGTGCTGTGGCGCAAGGGCGTGATGCAGAAATTCAAGGATTGGAGCCCACCGCCGGCCATCGGCGCAGCCCCCGAAGTGATTCAGGAGCCATTCACCATCGTACTGTGGGGGGTGACCAACAAATCGCTCGGGGATTGGTCGGCCGTTCAGGAAGTCAAGGATCCCGACAGCATCACGGAACTCAAGGGTTTCGCCGGCAGCCCCGGCATCGTCGAGGGCCGCGCCCGGGTCTGCAAGACCGTCGCAGACGTCGGTCAGTTGCAGGAAGGAGAGATTCTGGTGGCTCCCACCACCTCGCCCTCCTGGGCGCCGGCATTTGCCAAGATCAACGCCTGCGTCACCGATGTCGGCGGCGTGATGAGCCACGCGGCGATCGTCTGCCGCGAGTATGGCTTGCCGGCGGTGGTCGGCACCGGACACGGGACGAAGATCATCAAGTCCGGCATGATGCTGCGCGTCGATGGATCGTCCGGCGTCATCAACATCGTGCGATAAGCCGACATGCAGGTTGCAGCCATGGACAGCGCGACGGATCAAGGCAGGGGTGATCCGCTGGTCTGCTGGTTCGAGAATTGCCGCAAGGATTCGGTTCGTCTGGTCGGCGGCAAGTGTTCCTCCCTGGGCGAGTTGATCAATGCCGGGGTGCGCGTGCCGCCGGGCTTTGCACTGACTACCGAGGGCTACCGGCATTTCATGGCCGAGGCGGGGATAGAGCGTGAAATCAAGTCCCTGCTCAAGAATCTCGACACCCAGGACATGGATGCGCTGGAGAAGGCCAGCGCATCCATCCGCGCCAGCATCGAGGCGCATCCGTTTTCCACCGAAATCGAGGATCTGGTGGCGGAGTGCTACCGCAAACTCTCTCTGCGTTGCTGCCTGCCGGCGGCGCCGGTAGCGGTACGTTCCAGCGCCACCGCCGAGGATCTTCCCGGCGCCAGTTTTGCCGGCCAGCAGGATACCTATCTGTGGATTCGTGGTATCGACGAAGTGCTCCACCACATGCGCCGCTGCATTTCCAGTCTATACACCGGACGGGCAATTGCCTATCGCGTCAATCGCGGTTACGACGACGACCTGATGGCGATCAGTGTCGGCGTCCAGAAAATGGCCAACGCCTATACGGCCGGAGTGATGTTCACCATCCACCCCGCCAATGGCGACCGTTCGGTAATCGTCATCGACTCCAACTTCGGCTTCGGCGAATCGGTGGTATCGGGAGAGGTGACGCCGGATAACTTCGTGGTAAACAAGATCACCCTGGACATCATCGATCGAACGATTTCACAAAAAGAGATTTGCTACACCGTGGATCTGCAGACGCAGGAGTCCAGATCCATGGAGGTGCCGTTCGAGCGACAACGAGTGCAGTCGCTGATCGATGATGAAGTCACCGAACTGGCATGGATGGGAAAACAGATCGAGAAGCACTACGGCCGCCCTATGGATATCGAGTGGGCGGTGGACAAGGACTTGCCGGCCGGCGGCAACATTTTCATCCTTCAGGCGAGGCCGGAAACAGTCTGGAGCGAGAAACCGAAAGTCGCAATCGCCAATCCGGGGGCATCCGCGGTGGATTACATCCTGTCCGGCTTTCTTGCCGGAAAGAAGGTGAATTAGTTTTTTTCCGTATCAACAATTTGGAGAGATCATGAGCAAAGGCAAGCCAGCAAAACGCATCGACGACATTCGCAGCTATATCGCCGCCCTCGACGCAAACGGCGAACTTCACCGGGTCAAGACCGAAGTGGACTGGAAGTTCGAGCTATGCCATGTCTCCAAGGTCAATGAAGAACAGAAGGGTCCGGCGTTGCTCTACGAAAACGTCAAGGGTTACGACATTCCGGTCTTCACCAGCGCCTTCACCACTTCGCGCCGGCTGGCCATCGCCCTGGAGCAGGACCCGTCGCTGTCGATGAGCCAGCTCGCCAAGACGTGGATGGAGCTGACCACCAAGAAGATGGTCAAGCCGGTATTCGTCGACAATCCACAGGTCAAGGAAAACATCATCGAGGGCGACGCCGTCGACATCAACATGTTCCCATCGCCTTGGTTCTACCCCGACGATGGCGGGCGCTTCTTCGTCACTTCGGGCTTCCTGGTGACTCAGGATCCCGATACCGGCTGGACCAACCTCGGCACCTATCGCGCCCAGGTACTGGGCAGGAACATCCTCGGCTCTCAGATCATCAAAGGCAAGCATGGCGACATGCACATGAAGAAATACCAGGAACGCGGCGAACTGATGCCTGCCGCGTATGTAGTAGGCACCGATCCGGTACTGTTCCTGGCCGGCTCGACCCTGGTCAGTGCCCAGGTGGATGAATACGAAGTGGCCGGCTCGCTGCGCAACAAGCCGGTCGAGGTTTTCAAGTCGGAACTCACCGGGCTGACCCTGCCGGCCACGGCCGAGATCATCGCCGAAGGCTGGATCGACCCCAACGAACTGATGGAGGAAGGACCTTTCGGCGAATACACCGGCTACTACTCGGGCAACAAAGGCAAGGATTATCCAAAGCCGGTGCTGCGCATCGCGCGCATCCTGCATCGCAACAAGCCGGTCATGTGGGCGACCACCGTGGGCAAGCCGATCAACGACATCCACATGATCCAGTCCCTGAACCGCACGGCCACGCTGTGGCACGACCTGGAAACCATGAAGGTGCCCGGCATCCAGAGCGTGTACATTCCGCCGGAAGCCTGCGGCCGCTTCTGGGTGGTGGTGTCGGTCAAGCAGATGTATCCGGGCCACTCCAATCACGTCGGCAATGCCGTCATCGCCAGCACCACGGGTCATTATGGCGTGAAAGGCGTGATTACCGTCGATCATGACATCCAGGCGGACGACTGGGATCGCGTCTGGTGGGCGCTGGCCACCCGCTTCGACCCGAAGCGCTCCGCCCAGATCATCGACCGCGGCCGTTCCACCCCGCTCGATCCGGGCCTGCCGATCGACGCGCGGGACATCACCAGCCGCATCATTCTGGACGCCTGCACGCCATACGAATGGGCCAACAAGCCCAACGAGATCTTCATGGATCGCACGGTGCTGCAAAAAGTTTCCGACCGCTGGAACGAATATGGCTTCAAGGGCTCCAGCCCGGTGGCCGGGATGATCAACCGCCTGACCCGGCCCGAGGTCAAGAAGGCGGATGCCAAGAAATCAAGCAACAAGGCAGCCAAATAAGGCAGGATCGGCCGCCCGTCAGCAATGACGGGCGGCGCAGTCAAGGAAATCCGAGCACATGAGCAAGAAGGGCATCGTCATCGTCTGCAACCTGGACACCCGCGGCGAGGACATCATCTTCGTCAGGCAACTCATTGCGGACCGCGGACATGAACCGATTCTGCTGGATTTCAGCATGGAGGAGCCGCCGCCATTTCCAGGCGACATCACCACCGAGGAAGTGGCCGCTCGCGGCGGGCTGGCGATCGAGGTAGTGCGCGAAAAGTATCGCTCCGACCGGGACGTCGCCACCAACAACCAGATCAAGGGCGCCGCCGCGATCCTCGACGAGTTGGTCAAACAGGGCCGGGTCCATGGAATTATCGGCATCGGCGGCGGCACCTCCACGCTGGTCGCCACCTCGATCATGAAGCGGCTGCCCTTCGGCATGCCCAAGCTGATGGCCTCGCCGATGGCGGCGCACCCGGCTTACATCGACAAGTATGTCGGTACCCATGACATCACCATGCATCACACAGTGCTCGATATCGTGAAAATGAATCCGCTCCTCAAGGCGCAGATCATCAACGCGGTCGGCGCCATCTGCGGCATGGTGGAAATGACTCTGGGGACGAATTTCGTCTTCGACAAGCCCTGTGTGGCCGTGTCGAATTTCGGGTTTGGCGAGATGGCGGTGCAGACCGCGCTCGGCATGCTGGAGGAAGGCGGCTTCACGCCCATCGTCTGCCATGCGCAGGGCAAGGGCGACAAGGCCATGGAGGAGATGATCCGCGCCGGCGCCTTCCATGGCGTGCTCGACATCTGCATCGGCGGGATCATGGAAAACCTCTTCAAGGGCAACCGCGACCCGGGGCCGGACAGGCTGATGGCGGCCGTGGACACCGGCATTCCGATGGTGCTGACACCGTGCGGGCTGGACATCCTGTCTTACGGCGGCCGCCCCGACATGCTGGAGAAGACCAGGGACAGGGTCCAGTATGTGCAGGACGCGCTGCGCGTCCAGGTGCGCACCACCGCCGAGGAATTGCGCCAGGCTGCCGACGTGATCGCCGAGCGGCTCAATCGCGCCAGGGGCCCGTGGACTTTCCTGATCCCGTTGCAAGGATGGTCGTCGCTGGACAAGGAAGGGCGGCCGATCTACGACCCGGTCGCCGACGCCGCCTTCGTCGCGCGTTTGAAGGAAAAGATCAACAATCCCGAGCGGGTCAAGGAGGTCGACTTGCACTTGTATACAGCCGAATTCGCCCGGGTCGCCGTCGATGAATTCATGCGGCTGTTCATGCAGGCGGGAATACCCCTGCCGGCGGCTGGCGTGGCGGCAGCGCGATGATCCGTCCGTGGCCGCTGATTGCTTCGGAACCGGTGTTCGACGCCGGCCTGTTGCGCGTGTTTCGAGATCGCGCGCGTTCGCCGCGCACCGGGGGCGAGCGCGACTTTCAGGTGATCCGGATGGTGGACTGGCTGACGGCCATCGCGCTGACCGAGGACAACCAACTCGTGATGGTGCGGCAGTATCGGCACGGCTCGCGTGAGGCCAGCCTGGAAGTACCGGGTGGCTTGCACGATGGCGACACGGCGACGGAAAGCGTCGAGCAGGGTGCGGCGCGCGAACTGGCGGAGGAAACCGGTTACCGTGGAGGCACCTGGACATTCCTCGGACGACTGCGGCCGCAACCCGCGCTGCTCTCGAACCGCGTGTGGATTTATCTCGCCCGGGGCGTGCAGCCGACGGGCCTGCCGGACCTCGATGCGGGCGAGGACATCGAGGTGGTATTACTCGACGCGCGGGAAATCCCGGCGCGCATCGCCAGCGGCGAAATCAACAACGCCATGACCGTTGCCGCGCTGGCGCTGGCATTCTTCGGCGGCAAACTATGACCCGCCTCCCATTCTCCTCCTCAGGGAGGGACGTGACTGCGGTTCGCTGCGCTCGAAGCGCTTTGATTGCGCCTCCCTGGAATTACCCGGCGGCGACGCCATGAAGGAGGCTCAACCATGATTGTGCGACACTGGATGCAACGCAATCCGATGACGATTCCGAGCGATACGCTGGTCTCGGACGCCAAGCGTCTGCTCAGCGACAATAATCTGCACGCCCTGCCCGTGGTGGATAACGGGCGGCTGCGCGGGCTGGTGACGCGTGCCAACATGTTGCGCATGGGACACTTCGTCTTGCGCACCCAGAGCACGGACGAATTCAACTTCTTCGTCAATCGCCTCAGGGTGCGCGACGTCATGGTGCGAAATCCGTCAACGGTGCACAGCGACGACACCATGGAACATTGTCTGCTCAAGGGACAGGAGCGGGGCGTAGCCCAGTTCCCGGTCATGGAGGGTGACGATGTGGTGGGCATCATTTCCGCCAACGAGATCTTTCAGCTCGCGGCCCACTGCATGGGGGCCTGGGAGCGGCGTGGCGGGGTGACGCTGGCGCCGCTCAAACTCGGCCCCGGCGTGCTGGGCCGGATCACCGACGCGGCAGAGGCTGCGGGCGCCGTGCTACAGGCCATATACCCGGTGAGCCGGCAGGCCAAGCCGAATGACGACGCGCTGCAGGAGAAGACCGTAATCTTGCGTTTTCACTCTCCCAAGGTCGATGCGGTCGTCGCCGCGCTGGAAGCCGCGGGTTTTCCGGTTCTCGAGTCTGCGGAAGGGCGGGAGTCAGCCTAGAATGCGCTATCGTGTCGTCGATGGCGACGATGCGCGATGATTTGACAGAGAACGACGGGAGAGGAAAATGAGTTTGCCATTGGTGGTGGCGATTACCGGCGCTACCGGCGTGATCTACGGCGTGGAAATGCTCCGCGTCCTGAAGGACCTGGGCCAGGAGACTCACCTCATCCTGAGCGAGGCCGCCGGCATGAACCTCGCCATCGAGACGAATTGCTCGATCGAGGAAGTCAAATCACTGGCAAGCGTGGTCTATCCCAACAAGGACGTCGGCGCCGCGGTTGCCAGCGGCTCCTTCCGGACCCGCGGCATGATCGTTGCACCCTGCACCATCAAGACCCTGTCGGCGATCGCCAATTCGTTCACTTACAATCTAGTGGTGCGCGCCGCCGACGTGACGCTCAAGGAGCGGCGCACTCTGGTGCTGATGGTGCGCGAAACGCCGCTGCACAAGGGCCATCTGGACCTGATGTCGCGTGCCGCCGACTGCGGCGCGGTGATCCTTCCCCCGATGCCGGCGTTCTACCACCAGCCGGAGACCATCCTCGACATCATCCATCAGAGCATCGGCAAGGCACTCGACCAGGTCGGCATCGAACACAAGCTGTTCAAGCGCTGGTCCGGCCATACCCGCAACGACCTGGGCAAGGAGTCACTGCGCGTTGCAAAATGAAACTCGTCCCCGGCGATAGCCGGACACCGCCCGACACGGTGGTTTACGCCATCGGCGACATCCACGGACGGGTCGACCTGCTGGCGTCGATCACCGCCCGGATGGTCTCGGACGCCGCCCGGCGTCAGGCAGGACGGCGCATGGTGGTTTGCCTGGGCGACTATGTCAGCCGCGGCATCGACTCCCGCCAGGTGATCGAGATGCTGCTGGAGCCACCACCGGACGGATTCGAGCGCATTTGTCTGAAAGGCAATCACGAGGATTTGCTGTTGCGATATCTGGCCGGCGATATGGCTGCCGGAAGACATTGGTTCGACTATGACGGACAGGACATGCTGGCTGACTACGGGGTCGAGATTCCGGACCGGCAGGCACGCGATGATGCCAACATGGCCGCATTGCGCCAGCGTTTCGAGGCTGCGTTGCCACAGGCGCACCTGGAATTCTTTTGCTCGTTGCGGGTACGCTATCAGGCAGGTGATTATTTTTTTGTCCATGGGGGAGTGCGGCCCGGCGTCCCGCTGGCGCAGCAGAGTGATCACGATTGCATGTGGATACGCGGGACATTTCTGAATTCGCAAGTCGAACACGGAGCCATGGTGGTGCATGGACATAGCATCAGCCAACAACCGGAACTGCGGCATAACCGCATCGGCATCGATACCGGCGCATACCGCAGCGGTGTACTCACCTGCCTGGTGCTCGACGGCGCGACGCGCGCCTTCCTGTAGACCTGATTTCAGCCCGAATCACACCTGATGCGCGAGCCTAACCCCTTCTGGAGTTATTCCCTGAAGATCTACGGGGTCGACGCGGTGGCCCGCGCCTGTCTGGCGCTGCAGGATAGCTGGGGAGCCGACGTCAATCTGCTTCTGTACTGCTGCTGGCTGGGCCACGCCGGCCGCACGCTGGACAAACGCTCATTGCAGATGGCCATCGCCCGCGTCTCCCGCCTGCAGACAGAGGTCGTCAAACCCTTGCGGCAGGCTCGGCGCGCGTTGAAGAAGTCGCCGGACGGCCTGCCCGCCGCCTCGGTGGCGGAACTCAGGAAACGCCTGGGTGCGCTGGAACTCGATCTGGAATACCTGGAGCAACGCTTGCTCGCGGATATGGCACAAACCCTTGCCCCGAAAATGCATCCGCAGCCGCCGAGAGTTGCCACGGCGGCGAGTCTCGTTCGTTATCTGGCGCTGCTGGGAGTTCCGGCCGGTCAGGTTGACGGCCAAATTGAGCCCATTCTGAAATTCGGTTGCCGGCTGAAGGTCAAGGCGCCGTCGAGATTTAGGCAAGACTAGGGACGTCTTCCGATCAAGCGATCGCGATACTCTCAGGGTGCAAGGTACAGGTTGGCGCTGGCGATGTTGCTGAGCAAGGTATCCGTCGCCAGCGCCATTCCCGCCCGATTTATCGTGGCGTAGACCACATAGTACCCAGTCGGCATTCCACCCGGCAGCGGCAGTGCATTGAACAGATTGATTTCGCCTGATGAGCCCCTGCCGGCGACCCAGGGCCGGAC
>Ga0163199_1001169_pt1 | contig 16344 bp, 11 predicted proteins | sample PL_2010_150m_FD_113537 | JGI IMG/M metagenome (GOLD analysis project Ga0163199, IMG submission 113537) | Freshwater microbial communities from Powell Lake, British Columbia, Canada to study Microbial Dark Matter (Phase II) - PL_2010_150m | ecosystem: Environmental > Aquatic > Freshwater > Lake ... | reverse complement strand
GCGAAGACGGTGGGGATTTCGGTGCCGAGCGTGCAGAACATCAAGAAAGCTCTCGGCCTTGTGAAGTCCCGCAGCGGGAAGGCCAAACCGGCGCCGGCCAAGAAAACGGCGGCAAAGAAGCGGGTGGTTAGGAAGGCGCCCGCGAAGAAGGCTCCCGCCGCACCGCAGCCAGAGGCGCCAGCAGCCGCCCCGTCCGCATAAGCTGTCCTATCTGTTCCTCAAGCCGCGGTTCCGCTGGATTCACTGTCCCGGGTTTTCCGCGGAGCCGTCGACGCTGGCGGGCTGGCGACCGGCGGCACGTTCAGCAATTTAGTCCCTCGCGCGCCGAGATAGCTTCCGAGAAATCTCCTTGTTGAGCGGGATTGCGTGTGGGAGAATCAAACTTGGTCGCAGCGGACGCTCGGCCCAACCAGAAGGAGTAACTATGAAAATGGTATCTGTTGTCGTTGGTGGTTTGGGAGTGCTGGCGCTAGTCTTGGCTATGGCGGGCCGATTCCTCGGCCTTCCCGTTACGATGGGAGTGGCTCCCGGCAGCCTTGTCCGGGGTGCATCTTCGCTGTTCTTGCTCGCGTTGGTTATCATGGCCTATGGCCGTTGCTACTGCTGCAACACGCCGCCGGTACAACCGCCGGCGAAATCGTAGCACAGGGACGGTGCGCCGGCCCACGGCGCACGTTCGAGTCGGGCGCGAGGCGTGCATCAGCGACAAATCTGACAGGCGAGCGCGGTTGCCGGCCTGATGCCCGACCGTCTGCACAAGCAAGCTGCCTGTTTGCGCTGGACGACAGATTAAGGTCCACGACCCTGCCCACGAACCGGCAACAGCGCTATTGAAGAACGGTCGCCGAGGTTCAGATTGAATTTCCACGAACCACGCCCACACAATAAGACGATGAAGGTATTCCTCGTTTACGCTCACGCCGAGCCGCAGAGTTTCAACGGCGCCATGTTCCACGCGGCGCAGGAAACTCTGCGCACCGCCGGCCATACGGTGGCGGTCTCCGATCTCTACGCACTGAAGTTCGATCCAGTGTCCGATCGGCGTAATTTCACCTCGGTGAAGAATCCTGCATCCTTCAAACAACAGCTCGAGGAAATGCACGCCACGGAGGTCGGCGGCTTTGCGCCCGACGTGGAGGCGGAGTTGCTCAAGATGGAGGCGTGTGACCTGATGATCTGGCAGTTCCCGCTCTGGTGGTTTGGTCTGCCGGGTGTCCTGAAAGGCTGGGTGGACCGCGTCTTTGCGATGGGCCGTACCTACGGCGGCGAACGGTTCTACGAGAACGGCGCGTTCCAGGGGAAGCGCGCCCTGCTGTCGCTGACGACGGGCGGGCCGGAAGCAGTCTACCAAAGGGGCGGATGGAACGGCGATATCCACGCCATCCTGCGCCCGATCCAGCGCGGGATTCTGCGCTTCACCGGCTGGGATGTGCTCGCTCCGCACATCGTCTATTCGCCTGTGCGGATGTCGCAGGAGGAGCGACAAGCTAGCTTGCGGTCCTGGGCAGCGCGGTTGCACACAATCGAGCACGAGCGTCCCATCGAAGTCGGAGAATACTGAACCGTCATCGATGCTGAGCGGGGCCAACCCCGCGCTGCGACGTGGCGCGGGGTCCGGCGAGCGGCATGTGCTGTTCGAAAACGAACCTCGGAGTCGTTGCTAGAATGGGTCCTGCATCGCGGGATAAGACCGGCTGAATATCTGGCGGGACTTTCAAAGGGATTTTGAGCGTTTCGACGGAAGGGGCGTCTCTCCTGTCACCCCGATCGTAGCTGCTTCTTTCCCCTAATGAACCCCTCCGTTGTTACCGCTGCCACGTGGCGTGATGAGGCTGTCGCGCTCGCAGCCAACACAGTGCTGAGTGAATTTCCGGACGTGGATTCTGAAACCGTGATGGCCGCGGCCAAGCGCTGCTGCGTCGAAGTGCCCGTGACCAAGGGCCTGCCTCTGCTGCGCCACCGCATCCGGCAACGGGTGCTGGGGATCGCAGTGCTGGTGAAGTCCTGAGTTGGGCGATTCCTTTGCTGGAGAGTTCAATTCATCTGGTTGGGCCGTAGGTGGCTGACCCCGATTTTGCGCTGTTCCTGAAAGCAACGTCATGGGAACGGCGGGGCCGGTTTTTCAGCCTTCCGACCGCCTTCCCGGCAAAACTGGCAGTGCCACTGACGGTCGTTTTGGGCAAGGAATGAGATTCCGCAATGACTGACTCCCGTCCTGCACCGACCACGGGGCACACCGACCATCACCGACACGAAATCAACGAGGTGGTGAAGGTGCCCGTTTGGGATACGTTTTCTCCTTCACGTATTCCAACGACTTCAGTGACGCGAACAGCACGAACTTTCTGCCGTCAAAAGTGAATGGAGTCGGGGTGTCCCAATTGGCTTCCACGTATTGCAGTTTTCCTGGACGGGCCTCGGCGTCCTTTATTTCCCAGTCGAACCTCACCCCAAAGATTGCGACGTCGGATACCGTCACGGGAGTTGCGACGGCGAAAAACGGCTTTCCATAACGTGGATACCAATACCAACAACAGCCGTCAGGAATTGCATCAGTTAGGGTTGGTTTGAGACCCCACGCAATCCAAGCATCTTCCTTCGTCTCGTCGTCAGCTAGACGGGTCACTGCGAAATAAACCGAAGGACGATTATCAGCCCCGAAGAGGGCTGTTACCCCAAGACCCCAAACCAACACGATTATGGGAAGTCGGTTCTTCATGACGAAAGAACAGTTCCCGAATATCCTCATGCGATCCACTCCGAATGTCCATCGAATCCACCCACCCATAAGGTTGGCACGTTACGAACCTGCTCGGGCCAACCCCCGTCGCCAATCCCAGCCACGCGCCCGTGGCGATTTTCGGCCGTGCCGGAAATCAACCTAATCGGCACGGGCAATTTGCCCCCTCCGATCTGCCCCCTGAGAATCCGGCTTCCTTTCAGTAGTTGGGTTTGCGGAAGCTGCGCGCTTACTTCTCCTGATAGCCCAACCGCACCACGCCGTTCGACTGGCCGTTGACGGTGCCGTGCTCCAGCCACTCGAGCGAGGCGCGGAAGAGCAACAGGTGGTTTCGTTCCCACAGCGCGTTGTGCGAGGAGCGGGCGAGATCGACGAGGACTTTCTGGCCGCTGCCAATATCCGCGTGCAGCGTGCGCACAAGTTCCGGCGCTGCCAGCCCGTCGTGCTCGCACGCCACCAGCAGTGCGGGCGTCGTTAGCTTCTCCACCCTGGGACCCCAGCCCGATTGTGTCCACTGGCCTCGAGTGAAATGCGGCGAGCGGCGCACACCCGGCCCCCACGTCGCGCCCACCGGATCGGAGGCCAGCATTTCACTCCAAACCGACTGCGCAGCCTGCGGGTCGTATTGATCGGGGCTCGGCATCTGGCGATCCCAAATGGCGAAAAACTCGGCGCGGCTCTGGGTGTCAAACGCCGGCGCGGGCATCGACGGACCCTCGAGTGGCGCGGTGCGATGGTGGGTGGGCGCCAGCAGCACCAGCCTCGACACTTCGCTGGGATGCTGCGCAGCCCAGCCGCTCACTCGCTGGCAGCCTAGCGACCAGCCAATCAACGCGACGCGCTCGAAAGCGCGCAGCTTGCGGATGTAGGCGACGACCGCGCTGATGTCGTCCCAATCGGACGCAACGGTGGTCATCGCGCCGGGATAGGTTCTCTCTTTGGCCTCCGACACGCCGAAGGACTTGCGCTGTTCCGCCGAAAGATTGGCGGGGTCGTTCATGGCTGCCGGCCGGGTGGAGCGGCCGTAGCCGGTCAGGTCCACGGCAAACGCGTCGTAGCCAGCCGCCGCCAGAAAGGCCATCCAGCTGTAATCCTGATACGGCACATCAAACGCGACCGACCCCGGCGTGCCCGCGCCATGCACGAACAACACGACCTTGTCGCCCGCAATCCGCTTCGGCGCCGCCGCGCTGACGCGCTCGCGCAGGTAGAGTTTCACTGTCTGTCCAGCGATGGCCGGCACCGTAGAGCGCACCTCGACGTAGTGATCGCGGGTGAGGATCTTCGCTGCGTCTTCCGCGTGCGCTGAGAGCCCCCAGAGGGCAAGCAGCGCCAAGAATTTGAGCGGGGCAGCAGAGCTGAAGATTGCAGGGGTTTGCATCATGAAGAGATTTATCGGTGGAGCATCTGCTAGCGTCAATGTCCGAGGTTTTACCGGCCTCCTAGCGGGCCAGATTTGGGCGTTTCGCAATGGAACGTCAGAGAAACGGTCGATCAACACGGGCCGACTTTTCAAATAACCATCACGTGATCTCGCCAGACAATCCGGTCGTTGCGCTGACGGTTGGATTAGCAACTCCCCTGAAATGACGCAGGCCGGGCCTATGCGGCTTTGGGCTTGGGGTGACGACGGGAGTGCAGTTGAGTTTCTACGCGGCCCCCTCCGCGACCCCCGTCCAAATCTGATTCCCTGAAAATCCAGTTCCCCACCACGATGATCTCCCGTCGCAATCTACTCAAACTTGCCGCCGGCGCGATCGGGAGCGCGGTCGCTCATGGTCGTGCAGTGGCCCAAACTCCAGCCAGTGGAAAGGCCACCGCCGCGCCGCCCGCGGCGAAAGAAACCAAACTGAAGATCATCGGACTCGAGGAGCATTATTGTCTGCCGGCGCTCTTCAGTGCGTGGGGGCAGCTGACGCCCGAAATCAAGGGCGGCATCCTGTTCCACCAAAAACCCATGGCAGACATGCTGGAGGACTTCGCCGAAAAGCGGCTGGCCCGGATGGACGCCATGGGCCTGGATGTTCAGGTCCTCTCGTTGACCACACCCGGCGCCCAAGTTTTTGATCCCGCGTCGGCCATCACCTTCGCGCGCCTAAGCAATGATGTCGGTGCCCGTGCGGTCGCGGCGCACCCCGATCGCTTTCAGTGTTTTGCCACGCTGCCCACGACGGCGCCGCCCGTTCAGTCGGTTGCGGAATTGAAGCGCTGTGTGGAGGAACTCGGCTTCAAGGGCTGGCTCGTCAACGGCCGGACACTTGATCGCAATCTGGATCATCCTGACTTCTTTCCGATTTTTGAAGCGGCGGCGAAGCTCCGGGTTCCCATCTACCTTCATCCCCAATTGCCCGCCAAGCCGGTCCGCGATGCCTATTACTCTGACCCGCGCTTTGGTGGCCCCATGGCCGACAGCATTTTTGCCGGCCCCGGTTTTGGCTGGCACGTGGAAACCGGCATCCAAGCGGTGCGCCTCATCCTGTCGGGGATGTTGGACCGCCTGCCCGAGCTTCAGATCATTCTCGGTCATTGGGGTGAGACCGTCGTTCCCTACATGGATCGCATCGAGGGAATCTCGCGCGTCGCGCCGGGAAAACTGGCGCGGAAAATCCCGGAATATTTTCTGAGTAACTTCTACGTGACGCCCAGTGGCATGTTCGCGGGCGGATTCCTGCATCAAGCGATCGAGATCATGGGCGTCGACCGGATCATGTTTTCCGTGGACGACCCCTTCGTCCCGTTGCCGTCCGGGGGAGCGCGACGATTCATCGCGGATGCGCCACTGACCGAAGTGGAAAAGGCCAAGATTGCGCACGGAAACTGGGAACGTTTAACGAAGCGAAGTTGAGCCGCACGGGGCCGCCTTCGCTGGCCTGTCACAACCCGATGCGCCGAACGAGTTCCTTGAATCGCGGGTCCGGCCGCAGGTCATCGAGCACGGGAAAGTCGGTCAACGAAAAGGTCAGCCAGTAGTCGCGCGTGGTATGCGCGCGTTCAAGCAGCGCAAACGCTTCATCCCACTCGTGAAGTCCCGCATGAACGTAGACCAGAGCGATAACAGGCACGAAGTGTGATTTGGCGTGGGCCTGCAGCTTGGCGAGTTGAGCGAGGGCCTCGTCGCGACGGCCGGCCTTCGCCAGTGCGTTCCCCAGGAGGCCGATCGTGTAGGGCACCTCGCCAGAAGATTTCACGGCGCGCTCGAACTTCACAATGGCCTCGTCCAACTGTCCGGATGCGACGTGGGCCTGACCGGCCAATTGGAGTGCGAACCAGTATTCGGGAACCACGTCCAGCGTCGCCTGCGTCTGTCGAAGAGCCGCCACCCAGTCGCGTTTGCCCAGCAGCGCCTGGATCAAGCACGCGTTCCAGAGCGGACCGAGCGGATCGAGCTCAATCGCACGCCGGTAGGTGGCGACTGCTTCGTCGTGCCGGCCCGTGACGCTTTGCAGCAAGCCATGCACATTAAGGATGTGCGCGGAGCGGGGATCGAGGGCGATGGCGGTCTGGCAGCGCGACTCCGCCAGCGGCCATTTCCATTCGACCACACCATCAATGATCGCCCCGAGCACCGCGTGCGCGTCGGCCAGATCCGGGTCCAGTCGGATCGCCGTTTCAAACAGTGTCCGAATTCTCGGCAGGTCGATCGGCTCCCGGCCGAGAATCCCACGGGAGGCGTAGCAATCACCGAGGCCGAAATGCGCGAAGGCGTAGTTGGGATCCCGTTCGAGTGCCTGATTGAATAGCGTGACCGCGGTGCGGAACCCCTCGTCCGTCCAGCGGTGCCAGGCATGGTAGGCCTTCAGGCAGAGTTGGTAGGCTTCGGGATTGTCGGTGGATCGCTTCAGGACCGCTGCTTTTTCCCGACCGAGCAGCGTCACCTTGAGCGCCTCGACGACCGCGAGCGCGATCTCATCCTGAATGTCGAAGATGTCCTCCATCTGCCGGTCGTAGCGTTCCGACCAGAGGTGGTAACCGTCCGTGACCTTGACCAACTGGACGGTGATCCGCAGCCGGTCGCCCGCCTTACGGACGCTGCCTTCCAGCACGGAGCCGACGTTGAGCGTCCGCCCGATCGCGCGCAGGTCGCCGGTCTTGCTCTTGAAGGAAAACGCCGAGGTGCGGCCGGCCACCTGTAGTTGCCCCACCTTGCTGAGCGCGCTGGTGATTTCCTCGGCGATCCCATCGCAGAAATATTCGTTCTCCGCATCCGAGCTCATGTTCGCGAACGGGAGCACCGCGATGGAGCGGTCGTCGGCCGTCGGACGAAGTTCCTGAGCCGTGGACCCGGAAGACGCGGACCGCAAAACCTGCACGACATCGGCCGGCACGAGCAACGTCTTCACTCGCTCGACAAACTGCGGCGAGGGCTCGCCACGAGGCAGTCGGGTCCACTGCACGGCGCGAAATTCGCCCGGCACATGCGCCTCCGCGTCGCGAGTCGCATCAACTACGATCGGCAACAGGAACGGCTTCGCCTCCGCCATCGCGTGGGTGCGTTGTGCCGCGAGCTTCCACTCGATCCGAAAATACCCTTCGAGCCGCGCCTGCGTGTTTGCAGAAATCACCGGCAGGAACAAAGCGCACTCCGCGATCTGCTTTCGAATCTTCGCATCCCACGCATCGCCGCCCACGAGTTCGTTCTGGTCGAACCACACTTCAACGCCCGACGCACGGAGCGATTCGCAAATGTGCTTCGCGGCCTCCGCATCTTGCGAGGCGTAGCTAAGGAAGACGGCTTTGCTGGCTTCGCTCACGACGAAAGTTTTTCTCCCCGCAGCACGCGGCCCATCGTCTCGAACGCTTCCGTCGCGCCGAGCTGGCGCAGCAACGGTTCGCAGCGCGGGTCTTGGCGCATGACCGGCGTGTGGTGAAGGAACGACAGCAAGAAGCCGACGTATTTCTGCGGATAGTCGGCGAGCAACTCGAAGGCGTCGTCGACGTGGCCGAGCCGCCCCAGTGGCAGACCTGCGCCCCACCGGGTGCCGATCGATCCATTTTGGAGTCGCCGGGCAATCGCTTCGGCTTCGTCACTCGCCCCGGCTACCGCCAGCGCCCACGCCGCGTGGCTGTCCGCGTGGTCGACCAAGCCTTCGGGCCAGCCGCGCGCCCGGGCCGAATCCATGGTCATGCGCACCCGCGCGATCGCTTCGTCGCGGCGCCCCAGCAGGGCAAGGGCGAGCGCATGGTGCGCATAACTCACGGGACAGCCGCCCAACTGTTGGGCCCTTTCCAAATGGGACAAGGCCGCCTCATAGCGTCCGCCGTATAAATGGCCGACCCCACAGAGATCGAACGGCAGGAAGAAACACGGATTCAGGGCCTGCATTTTTTCCGCGGCCACGGCCATGCGATCAGGCCGTCCCGTGCGCAGGAGCAGAAAAAGGTGGGGGGTGACGAGGCTTTCGCTTTCGGGGCAGAGCGCGAGCGCCCGCTGAATCTCCTCGACCGCCTCCGGGACCCGCTCGCAGACCAGCGCGATTTCGGAGAGGGCAACATGCGGCTCGCCCGCCGCCGGATCGAGCCGCAGGGCCTCGCGGGCGTGGCGCTCTGCGCGTGCAAGCGCCGCGGGCGCGAGGCGCGCGTTGGACATGCTCGAGCTTATCCGGTTCAGTTCCAACTGCGCGAGTCCGGCATGGGCGTCGGCAAAAACCGGATCGATCTGCAGTGCGCGCACGAGGAGCGTCTCCGCCCGCGCCAGCCCGTCCAGGGACAGCGCACTCGCCGCGCGTCGCGCCTCGAGCACGAGTCGATACGACTCAGGATCTACCGTGCGGGTCGCGCGCGCAGCCGCGCCAAGCTTGAGCTGCAGGTTCTGCGCAATCAGCCCCGCGATCTCATCCTGCAACGCGAAAATATCCTTCAGCTCGCGGTCGAACGTCTCGGACCACAGATGCGTGTCTTCGATCGCGTCGATGAGCTGCGCGGTGATTCGCACGCGGGGACCGGATTTCCGCACGCTGCCCTCGACGATGTAGTTGACGCCGAGTTTGTAGGCGATTTCCGGGACCGGCAGGTTCTTGCCTTTGAAATAAAAGGACGACGTGCGCGCGGTCACGCGCAGGCCCGGCACCTTGGCGAGCACGTTGAGCAGCTCCTCGCTGATGCCGTCGGAAAAATATTCGTTTTCCGGATCGTGGCTGAGATTGGCGAACGCGAGCACGGCGATCGATTTTTGCACGGCTGGTTTCGCGGGCGACGCAGCGCCCTCGCCGTCTTCTGGGGGTCGGATCCGCCCCGGCTGCAATTCGGAACCACCGAGCAATTTCTTCACCCGCGCGCAGAATTTCTCCGCCGCCTCGCTGCCCGGTAGCCGCGTCCACTGCACCGCGCGAAACTCCTCCGGCACGTGGGCCTCCGCGTCGCGCGTCTCGTCGATGACAACGGGCAGCAGAAACGCCCGCACGCCCGACATCATGTGCGTGCGCTGCGCCGCGAGTTTCCACTCGAGACGAAAATATCCTTCGTGCCGGGCTTGGGTGGCCGCCGAGATGATCGGCACGAACAGCGCGCACTCGGCGATCTGTTTCCGGATTTTTTGGTCCCACGCATCCCCACCGACGAGTTCGTTTTGATCGAACCACACCTCGACACCGCTCGCACGCAGCGCCTCACAGATGCGCCGCGCCGCCTCCGCGTCCTGCGACGCGTAGCTAAGAAAAACGGCGCGATTGGCAGAAGCTGGCTGGCTGTCCGACATGAGTCAGTGGGTCGAAAATAGGTGCCGTGCCAACGTGATGCTGACGAGTCAAAAGCAAGAACACCCCAGAGTCAGGGGGCGACCGACTAGGCATGAACTGCTGTTTCACAAGGCAAGGTATTTGAAACGCTGGCTAAGCTTGCTGGTATTTTTTTGAGATGACGTAACCGATGGCCAAAGGCGAAATGACGTAACTCGTGGCCATTCCGGCCACCGTCCGTGGCACTCATCAAATATCACCTGGAGGGTGACAGTGCAGTGGATTTCAAGGGCCATTGGCCACACTTGGAGGCAGGCTCCGGCATCAGCATTTGCTGGTTGTTAGCAAGCAACGGTCGCTAGAAACAAAACTTTCACCCAATCAGGCGATTACAAAAATACACGTAAAAATCATGGCAGGTCTTTCTGACGCGAAAGAAACTCTGGCAGGTCTTTCGGTCATTGGAACGGTTGCTCGCGACAAAGGGGTGCGTGATTCTGGCAGTTCTTTCCGTCATTCACCCCTAAATCATTTTGTCATTCACCACGTTGGCCCTGTCGATTGAACTAAGATATGTCCGCGGTGTGAAGCATGAGTTGTCCGGTTCTTCGAGGAGGGACGGCGGCCCGATTTTTCTGCGACGAAGCATGAGCTGTCCGGAATCGCCAAAAGTGAATCATGAGATGTCCGAAAACCTTCCCAGTTGCCCTCCGGGCGCCGGCACCAGAAACGCTTCCGCTGTCACGCGCCCCGGGGATCGAGGCCGTAGAGATCCATTGTCTCAGTCAGTGCGCTGATCGAAGTCGCGGCCATAAAGCCGAGCTCGGTTGGGAGATGATTACCCGATTCGTCTGTCGACGTCAGCGCAGTTGTTACAACCCCAATAACGGTGCCACTGTTTTCAATGGCACCTGATGTGCCTGCTTTGGCCACAGTCGGATTGCCCATGAGAAAAACCGGACCTCCGCTGAATCCGCCACGCGCGGTTCCGGACAGAATGAAGTGCCGTCTCCCATCCACGCGATTATTTATCACGGAGGAAATGACGCCACGGATCGCAACGAGATCTGCGTCCGAGGCACATGATAACTGAATGTCTTCGTCCCAGTCTAACCGGGCGAAGGGTAGTGAAGCGCAAGGGGCATCGGCGACTGCACGTCTGGAAGCAGCGTGGAGCAAAACTGCGGGGCGATGCACAAGAATCGGCTACCAGACGCAAAGGGCGAACAAGTGGACAAAAGGCCGCGAAATCCATCTCGATCAGAGCCCTGCCAAGTAGAGCCGGCGGTCGTGCAGCGAAGGGGGGACGGCTTATCTCAGGAGGCCTGCGCAGTGACGCGACGTGAGTCGCGTCTGGGTGCGCCGCGAGGCTCGCCGAGCACAGCGCAGAAGTTAGCACAGGGTGTAATGACGACGAAGGCCGAGAAAGTCGGCTAGAGCGTAGGCCCGAGCGGTGCGTCCGAGTGGGCGCAAGCAAGCAGCGGGCGAGTAAACCGAACCTCCATGGCGGGCGCCTGCACGCCAATACCCGGTGCCCAACTCCCGATGAGGCCGAAAAAACGGCAAAGAAACGGCCAAACCGGCCCTAGTCCGACGACGCTTTACCTATGAGAAAATGCCTCTTGACCAAAGGATTATGAGTCCTCTGCTCTAACCGTTGAGCTATAGGCCCGAGGCCGGGATCGTGTTAACCGCGGGCGGGTTCACAATGCCAAATGCCGCGCACCATTCGAAGCCGCCTGCTACCGCTTCGTTGGCAGCGATGGCTCGCCGTCTGCGAGGTTGAGCTCGAAACGAATCGTTGTCCTCAGCTTGTCACCCGGCGGCGGCACGGTCAGTTCGATGGGAAACGCACGAACCGCGGGATAGGGCGACCAGTATTGGTCGGCGTCGCGGCCGAGCGTGAGCGTGGCGTCGCCAGTGGTGAGTTGAAACCGGAGCCGGCGGTTCGCGCCCGCGATCATCACGGTGCGGGCGTCGACTTGGGTGAACGTCATGCCGGCGGGAAACACGATCGGCTCGACGATGCGCACGGCGGGCGAGGCGCCACGATAGAACAGCGTGATCTCCTTCGCGAGGGCATCGTCCCGCAGCGTGTGGGTCAGCCGGTAGCTGACACCACCGTAGTGCCAGTGGCGGTCCTTCAGCTCGCCGTAGGTCGACACGGTGAACTCGCCGGCGCCGGACTCGCGCGTGGTGAGCTTGCCGGCGAATTCGTAGAGGTTGGTGAAGGTGTCTTTGCCGGCCGTGTATTCGATGCGCGGCGTGAGCGACCGCAGGCCTGCGGCTTCCGGAAAGTGCATCGGCTCCCAGCGGTGATATTCGGTCTGACTTGAGGCCTGCAGCATGCCATGGCCTTCCAGCCACAGGTAGGACATCGCGCCGCCGGTCGGCCGGAACATGTATTTGCTGTCGGCGCCCTTCGCGATGTCGGTGTAGCCGTAGGCCGTGGTCGTGGCCATGAAGTTGCGCGTGCGCGTCGCGACGACATCGATCGTCGGGAAGTGGCGCTGCCAGCCGGTGCGCTGTGTCGGCAAGTCGACGAGCGGACGCTCCGCCTTCGTCTCAAGCATCATTGCCATCGCAAGGTTCTTGGCCTTCGCGAAAGTCGGGTAGATGCACGGCGGGCCCGACATGACGACCGCGTGGTGCGGGCCGTAGTCCACGAGGCCGTCGCGGATGCAGGTGCGGAGAAACTCGAGGTTGCGCCACGCCGCGCTCGCGTAAACCGGATCGGCGTCGGCGTAGAGCATGAACAGCACCTGACAGCCGTCGGAAGTCGCGCTGCCGTAGGTGGTCCATTTGTTGGAGCGGATGCCCCACGACCCGTCCATCGAGCCATCGGGGTAGATGAACGCGAGGTGTGGCTTCAGCGCGGCGCGCACGAGGTCGTTCACGAGCGTGTCGCCGGTCAGCCGCGCATAGTAGCCGAGACCCCAGAACGACATCTCGAGCGCGTAACCCAGGTCGACGCCCATCTTGAGGTCGTGGCACTTGCCGCCTTCACCGTTGAGGAAGCCGTCCTCGTCCATCTTTGCGCCGACCTGACGCGCGAGCTCGCGGGCTTTTGTCAGGTAAGCGGGCTTGGCGACGAGCGTGTGCGCGGCAGCGAGCGAGGCGGTCGTGGTGGCGCAGTAGTTGATGCTGGCAAATTCCGGGCTCATCACGCGCGCGAGGTAGTCGGCGGCGCCCTCAATGGAGCGCAGCCACGCCGAGCGCTCGGCGGGGTCGAGCCGCGGAGAGATCTTTGGGAACGCGAGCACGAGCATGAGCAACTGGTCCGTGGTCGTGCCGGTCCACTCCTCGGGGGTCTCCTTCCAGCTGCCGTCGGGTTGTTGCTGACGGAAAAGCCACGTCGCGAGCGTGCGCGCCGCGTGCAGGTGGCGCTCGTCGCCCGTCTCGGCGAACTGCATCGCCATCGGCCACACCGCTTCCGCCGCACGCGTGTGCAACACGCGGCAGTGCGGGCATTGCAGCGCGCCGGCGTTGGCGGAGTCGGCGGCGCCGACCTGCAGTTTCTCGAGAGCAGCGGTCAGTTGCGCGAGCGTGCGGGAAAATTCGGCGCGCAGCGGAATTATCGCGGGCGCCGCGGCCATTCCGGTGGTGGCGAGCCACAGCAGCGCGCCGGTCGCGACGCTATTTCGAAAGGGTGAACGAGTCATAGAGATTTCCCGCGGCGGTGCGGGCCTCGAATGTCAGGGTGCGGCTGTCGATCGTGATTGGGTGGAACAACATCAGGCCCTCGCCGGTTTTCGCCATCAGCTCCTTGTAAAGCGGCTGGGCGACGTAGGTCTTCGGTCCGCTCGACGACACGACGTAGACCGTGCCCTTTTCGCCCGGCGCCGCGATCTGGCTGTTCCGCAACTTGTGGCTGCGTGCATAGGCGTGATCGTGGCCGGTGAGCACGAGATCGACGGCGTATTGGTCGAAGAGCGGCAGAAAGGCATTGCGCGTGGCCTTGTCGTCGCGCGTCCGGCCGGCGGAGTAGAGCGGGTGGTGAAACGTCACGATGGTCCAGCGGTTCGGATTCGTCGCGAGCAGCCGCTCCAGCCACGCGGCATGCTCGGCGAACGCGACGTTGCTATTGATCAGAATGAACCGCACGCCTTGATAATCCACATGGAAAGAGGCCTCGGCGGTTCCGGTCGGGCCGTTTTCAGGCAGCGTGAAATGTGCGCGCCATGTGGTCGCGACAGTGTCGGTGCGTTTCTTCTTCTTCCGGTCGTCGAGGACGATCGCGCCGTCCTTCACAAGGTAGGCCATGTCGTGGTTGCCCGGCGTCATGAGGCTGGGCGTCGAGCGAAACGCAAAACCGGCGGCGTAAAACAACTCGCCCCAGCGCGAATCTTCCGGTTCCGAACAAAGGTCGCCGGAAAACAGCCAGAACTTCGCGTCGCCCGCGGCACGATAGGCCTCGCGAAACATGCGCGAGCAATGCTCGGCGATGTCGTCCTGCGGATCGCCGAACCAGACGAAGCGGAAGGGCGCTGCCGCGGTGCGCGCGGTTTCGAACTGGTTCCACTCGCTTTGCGCGGCATCGTGGCCGACACGGTAGGCGTAACGCGTGCCGGGGACCAGACCGTCGATGACGACCGAGTAGTGGTAGACCACGTCCTTCTTGTCGGTCACGAACCGCTCCGCGTGCGCGGGGATCTTCTTCGCCGCCTTTGCAAATTCGGCGGTATCGGTGGCGCCGGCGAATTCGGCCGCGGCGCCGGCGTGCTCGCCGGTCGTGCGCCACGTGACGGCGATGCTCGTGGCGGGCTGGGCAGTGAGGTTGAGGATGACGCGCTCCGGTAGGTCGGCGGCGCGGAGCCACGCGCCTCCCAGAATGGCGCCGGCCGCAAGCGCTAGGAGGAGAGTTCGGGGGGACATAGAGGTTGTCATCAGATCTTTTTCAGAAATGCTGGCGCCGCCCCCTTGGGGTTGCGCACGAGCAGCAGGACGAGGATGGCGCCCACGAGCGGAATGATGCTCGAGGCGATCAGAATCGGGGCGAACGAGTAGCGCTCCGAAATACGGCCGATGAGAAAAGTGGAGCCGATCGTCAGGATGCCGGCGGCGGTGCCGCACAAGCCGCTCACCGTGGCGACCGAGCCCGTCTTGTAGAGATCGGAAGGCAGCACGAGCGCCATCGTGGAAAACGCCGCATAGGCAAACGTCGCCACGGCGAACAGCCCGGCGATGGCGAACAGGTTTGTCAGTGGGATCGTGGGGATGAGGAGCGTCATGCCGAGGCCGCCGAACACGACGACCGCCTTGCGCGCCCGGCCCACGGGCCAGCCGCGGCGAATCAGCCAGCTCGACATGCCGCCGCCGGCGAAATTGCCGAGGTCGGCCGCGACGAACGGAATCCAGAACGCGATCAGCGTCGACTCGGGTTTGAAGCCCTTCGACACGAGGAAAATCATGAACCAGTCGGCGATGAAGAACCACACCGGATCGGTGAACGAGCGGGCGATGATGACGCCCCAGGTTTGCGGCAACTTGAGCAAGTCGATCAACCGCGGCCGCGACGCGGATGCGTCGGCGGGAAGGTCGTCGTTCTCCTGCCGGTCGGCGAGGATCATGCGGCGCTCGTCTGCGCCAAGGCGCGGATGGGTTTCCGGCGGGTGATAGAGCATCCGCCAAGCGATGATCCAAACGAAGCCGAGCGTGCCGGTGAGGAGAAACGCCGGGCGCCAGCCGCCAAACTGGTGATAGAGCCAGATCACCAGCGCCGGCGCGATGGCCCCGCCGATCGACGAGCCGCTGTCAAAGAGCGCCACGGCCCAGCCGCGCTCGTGTTTCGGGAACCACTCCGACACCGCCTTCGTCGCCGCGGGCCAGTTGGCGGACTCACCCAGACCGAGCAGAAAACGGAAGGCCATGAAGCTGCGCAGACCGCCGGCGAGCGACGTCAGCATCGCCACGACGGAGTAACACGCGACGGTGATGGTGAGGCCGAGGCGCGTGCCGATCCGGTCCATGACGCGCCCGAGTGCCGTCTGCCCGATCGCGTAGGCGACGCGAAACGCGATCACGATCAGGGCGTAGTCCTCGTTGGTCCACTGATACTCCTGCTTCAGGAACGGTGCGAGGGCCGACAGCGTCTGCCGGTCGATGTAGTTGATGACGGTGGAGGCGAACAGCATGCCGCCGATCCACCAGCGGAGGCGCACGATGGGGCGCAGCACGCGCAATTCGGGAGCGGGGCTCATGGGGTTTTGTCGCCGAACGTGTGCTGGTAGTAAGCGGCGAGGAACCGCAGGCCGAAGGCCGTGCCGATGTCCCGATGCACGAATTTCACCGCCCCGCTGCCGTAGCCGGCGCGCAGGTTAAAAAAACCACCGGCGAGATTCGGATCGGGGTGATTGAGCGGGTAGCGGTTGCGCAGCACCCATTGCAGCGAACGATCGAGCGGCTGGGCGAATTCAGCGCCCGCGCCGAGCTGCGTGAGGCGCAGCCACAAGAGTCCGGCAAACGCGACTGTGGAGCCAGAGGGCGAACTTTCGTTCGCGGTGCCGTTGAGAAAATTCTCGTAGAAAATCGTGCCGTTCTTGCGCTGGTATTTCGTGTAGAAGAGGAGTGTCTTCCGCGCAGCGGCGAGGTAGCGCGGATCGTGCGTGAGGTCGTAACCTTCGAGGAGCGATTCCGCATACCAGAGGTTGAAGCGCGGGTGGAAGCTGCCCTTCGCGGCGTTGTTCGGCGTGAACTCCATCCACAGTCCCTCCGGGCCCTGCTTGGCGACGAGACTGTCGCAGAGCGCGAGAAAGACCTTCCGGTGGCGCTCGTCGCGCGTGTAGGAGAACATGTCCTTGAACAGCGAGCCCTCGTTGTTCGGGCGGGCGACGTCGGAGAGAATCTGCTTTTCTTTCTCGGGCCAGAACGGGCTGCGCGTTTTCAAGACCTCGCCGGTCTGCGGATCGACGGCGTCGTAGCACACGCCGT
>Ga0163199_1001168_pt1 | contig 16344 bp, 15 predicted proteins | sample PL_2010_150m_FD_113537 | JGI IMG/M metagenome (GOLD analysis project Ga0163199, IMG submission 113537) | Freshwater microbial communities from Powell Lake, British Columbia, Canada to study Microbial Dark Matter (Phase II) - PL_2010_150m | ecosystem: Environmental > Aquatic > Freshwater > Lake ... | reverse complement strand
GACCCGCGTAGCCTAACGCCTCAACCAATACCTGTCAAGAAATTTGCGCAGGTTTAAACACTCTGAACCTACCCCGGAAAACCTCTGTTCTCCATGCTGTCAGCATGGCTATCCTTACTTGCCTGATTATTGGGTGAAATACGGGGAATTTTGCAGAGCGGGGCAGAAAAACAATCCGATCACTGCAGTTTTTGCCGAAAGCCAGTTCCCTGGGAATAATCGGGTATGAATCGTGCAGTTGCACTTCTCCGAATGGTCAGCAACTGCCTGCCAATGAATACTTGATGACAGCAAGAACCACACCGCCAAAGTTTTATCCCTCATGCTGAAATATGTTTGGTTTTGGGATTTATTTCCCAATACGCATTGTGATAGAATTGCGCGTTTTTCAAATTTGTTAACGGACCTGCAAGGGAACTGCAAGATATGACAGATGCTTGGAACAAAAATGGAATGAATGGCAGGAGGCGTTTCCTGATCGCCGCAACCTCGGTGGCGGGTGGGGTCGCATGCGTTGCCTGGGCGACACCTTTCGTCCTGAGCATGATGCCCAGCGAACGCGCCAAAGCAGCAGGTGCGCCAGTTGAAGTCGACATCAGCAAACTGGAGCCGGGTATGCTGCTGGCGGTGGAATGGCGCGGCAAGGTGGTATGGATATTGAAACGCACCCCTGAGATGCTGGCTAACCTTCCTAAACTTGACCCCCTGCTAGCCGACCCCAAATCGGAAAAAGAAGATCAGCAACCCAAATACGCACAGAACCCGACACGCTCGATCAAACCGGAAATTCTGATAACGGAAGGAGTTTGCACCCACTTGGGATGCTCCCCCGTATTTCGCAAAGACATTGCTCCTGCCGATCTGGGCTCTGATTGGCTGGGTGGTTTTTTCTGTCCCTGCCACGGTTCGAAATTTGACCTTGCCGGTCGCGTCTACAAAAACCTGCCTGCGCCCACTAATCTGATTATTCCACCCCACACATATTTAAGCGATAGCCTCTTGCTAATCGGGGCTGACAGCAAGGAGACCGCATAACATGGGCAAGCTGATGGACTGGATAGATGCGCGCCTCCCTGTAACCGCCAAATGGAAATTACATCTTTCCGAATACTACGCACCCAAGAACTTTAATTTCTGGTACTACTTCGGTTCCCTGGCGATGCTGGTGCTGGTGAATCAGCTCCTCACCGGTATTTTCCTCACCATGAACTACAAGCCGGATTCCAGCCTGGCGTTTGCCTCGGTGGAATACATCATGCGTGACGTGGAGTTTGGCTGGCTGATCCGCTACATGCATTCCACCGGCGCTTCCATGTTTTTTGTGGTGGTTTATCTGCACATGTTCCGCGGCATGATGTACGGCTCCTACCGCAAGCCACGGGAGCTTCTGTGGCTGATCGGCATGCTGATCTTTTTCGTCCTGATGATGCTGGCATTTACCGGCTATATCCTGCCGTGGGGACAGATGTCATTCTGGGGTGCGCAGGTAATCCTGAGCATGGTGGGCGCGATTCCGGTAATCGGCGAGCCCCTGAAAGATTTGATCATGGGCGATTACATGCTTTCCGATGCGGCGCTCAATCGTTTCTTTGCGTACCACGTCGTGACACTGCCGATCCTGCTGCTGACGCTGGTAGTGGTCCATGTGCTGGCACTGCATGAAGTCGGCTCGAATAACCCCGATGGCATTGAAATCAAAAAGAACAAGAATCCCGAGACGGGCATTCCGGTAGATGGGATTCCATTCCACCCCTACTATTCGGTGAAAGATATTGTTGGGGTAGTGGGCTTCCTGATCGTGTTCTTCGGGATCATATTCTTCGCGCCGGAAATGGGCGGCTACTTCCTCGAATATAACAATTTCGTCCCCGCCAATTCGCTGCAGACACCCGATCACATCGCCCCAGTATGGTATTTCACACCCTACTATTCGATGCTGCGGGCAGCCACGGTCAACTTCCTTGGAATCGACGCAAAGCTGTGGGGCATCATACTGATGGGCGGTTCGGTCGCCATCTTCTGTCTGCTGCCCTGGCTGGATCGCAGCCCGGTAAAATCGATCCGCTACAAAGGACCTTATTTCAAAATCGCACTGACACTCTTCGTCATCAGCGTTTTCGTGCTTGGCTGGCTGGGCACCAAGACACCCACACCGCTGTATACGACGCTAGCGCAAATATTCACGGTGGTCTACTTCGCGTTCTTTCTTCTGATGCCGTGGTACAGCAAGATAGATAAAACCAAGCCTGAGCCTAAAAGAGTGACATAATGAAAAAAATAAAAAATATTTTATTCGTTTTATGCCTGCTTCCACTCGCCGCATTCGCCTCTGGTGTAGAAGTAAAACTTGATCACGCGCCGATCCAGACAACCGACAAGCTTTCTCTGCAACGCGGCGCGCAGACTTTCGTCAACTATTGTCTGACTTGCCACAGTGCCGACTATATGCGCTACAACCGGCTGCGCGATCTGGGACTCAGCGAAAAGCAAATCAGCGATAACCTTATCTTCACCGGACAGAAGCCTGGCGGACTCATGCACACCGCCATGGTGAAAAAGGAAGCCAAACAATGGTTCGGCGTGCCCCCGCCCGATCTGTCGGTGATTGCCCGTTCCCGTGGCGCCGACTGGCTCTACACTTACCTGCGTCAGTTCTATCGTGATGACTCCACCGCCACCGGCTGGAATAATCTGGTATTCGACCGAGCTGCGATGCCCCATGTGTTTTACCAGTTGCAAGGGGAGCAATCGCTCAAGGTGGAAATGGTTGATGATGGCCACGGCGGCAAACATGAAGTGAAAAAACTGGAACTCAGCAAGCCGGGCTCACTTTCCAAAACGGAATTCGACAAGCAGGTCGCCGATCTGGTGAACTATCTGGTCTACCTGGGTGAGCCAGCAGCAGCCTACCGCGTACAACTGGGAATTGTTGTAATGCTCTTCCTGTTCTTCATGCTGGGACTGGCCTATGCTCTGAAGCATGAATACTGGAGAGACGTTCATCATTAATAATTATCTGCCACCCGTACTCCACGTTCCACTGGGAAGAGATCGATCATGATGACGCTGTATTCAGCCACCACCTGCCCGTTCAGCCACCGCTGCCGTATCGTGCTGTACGAGAAAGGCATGGACTTTCAGATCATTGATGTCGATCTGCACAATCGGCCCGAGGATCTGGCGGTAATGACTCCCAATGGCCGCGTGCCGATACTGGTGGAGCGCGACCTGATTCTGTACGAATCAAATATCATCAATGAATACATCGATGACCGCTTCCCGCATCCGCAACTGATGCCTGCCGATCCGGTGATGCGCGCGCGCGCGCGCCTGTTCCTGCATCGCTTCGAGCAGGAGCTTTTCTGCCATATTGATGCCATCGAGCATGGCAACCAGAAAACATCGGATAAAGCTCGTGTGCTGGTACGCGACAATCTGTCCATGATCGCACCCGTGTTCACCAAACAGAAATTCATGCTGGGCGATGAATTTTCCATGCTTGATGTCGCGATCGCGCCTTTGTTGTGGCGACTGGATCACTATGGTATCCAGCTTCCCAAGCAGGCTGCACCACTACTGAAGTTCGCCGAGCGCCTGTTCAGCAGACCCGCATTCATTGATGCGCTGACCGCTTCCGAGAAAGCAATGCGCAAGTGAAAGAGCTTTCCACCAAGCCCTACCTCATCCGCGCCATTCATGAATGGTGTACAGACAGCAATCTCACCCCTTACCTGTCGATACAAATCGACGCCCAGACCCGTGTACCCCTGGAATATGCAAATAACGGCGAGATCACGCTCAATATCAGCCACAGTGCCGCGCACCATCTCAAGCTGAGCAACAATGCGATCCAGTTTTCTGCTCGCTTTGATGGCGTCGCGCGCGAGATATCAGTGCCGATGAGTGCGGTCAAGGGAATATTCGCCAGGGAAACGGCGCAAGGCATGCTGTTCCCGCTCGAGACGGAAACAAATGCACCGCAAGCTGAGACCGCCACTGTCTAGAATTCAGACAAACCACAGCCTGCATCATCCGGCCTTTCGCCTGCCAGCGGCGGCAAACAGCGCTTTCAGGTCATCAAATAATTCCTGGTTATTTTCCGTCGCATCTTCCCAAGTTTGCCCCCTTGCCTCCCAGTCTCTATAATTGCACCCGCGCCGGCATAGCTCAGTTGGTAGAGCAGCTGATTTGTAATCAGAAGGTCCCGAGTTCGACTCTTGGTGTCGGCACCAATACTCGTGCGGCTTACAGCAATGTAAACCGTTTTCACTCCAAGTGTATCTGAACAGATGTAACCGGTTTGTAACCGCACTTTCTCAATGACGTGGCATTGTTGCCTCTGGCTACAGTACGTCAAATTTCCAACACGATACCGTGCTCAACCGGCACAGATGACCAACATTCGGCCGACAGCAACAAGCATGATTGTAAATTGCATGCTCGGCGCCGGCGGCTATCACATTTGCAGGTACTATCTGAATTCGCCCACTCAAGTCATGCAACCTCCTAATGCAAAGAGAAGTTGAAGAGAAATCCAGGTACGCTGTCGTGGCGGCCGTACAACTGCCGAACGTGAGCGATAACGAGTTTGAGGCGTCGCTGAATGAGCTGCGCGAACTCGCAAAAACATTGGGGTATGAGGTCGTCCGCACGTTCGTGCAGAAACGCTCAAGCTTCGACATAACGGCATACCTTGGCGCCGGCAAGCGGCAGGAAATACGCAGCTTCGTGAGCAACGAACCCGCCGAGTCCGAGGAAATAGTCGCCAGCCCCGATAACCGCGACATTGATGTCATCCTGGTCGACCACGAGATCTCACCATCGCAGGCGCGCAACCTAGAAAAGGAGGTCGGCTGCGAGGTAATGGATCGCACGATGGTCATCCTCGAAATCTTTCATCGCAATGCCCGCTCGCGCGCTGCGCGCGCCCAGGTGGAAATCGCGCGCCTCAGCTACATGGCACCGCGCCTGCGTGAGGCGGCGAAGCTGGCGGGGCCGCAAGGGCGGCAGCGCAGCGGCGTCGGTGGCCGGGGGGGCGGTGAATCACACACTGAATTGGACCGACGCAAGATCCGTGACCGTATTGCCGAACTGCAACAGGAGATTGTCGCGATGGATGCCGAGCGCAAGACCCAGCGCGCACGGCGACAAGAGCGCCAGGGACTCGCTGGCGTGGCGCTTGTGGGCTACACGAACGCCGGAAAATCCACCTTGATGCGGGCACTCACAGGAAGCGAGGTGCTGGTCGCGAACAAGCTCTTCGCTACGCTTGATACCACAGTGCGGGCCCTCCACCCGGAGAGCATGCCACGCGTGCTGGTCAGTGACACGGTCGGTTTCATCAAGAATTTGCCGCACGGGCTCGTCGCCTCGTTCAAGTCAACACTCGACGAAGCGCTTGATGCATCGCTGCTGCTCCACGTCATTGATGCAAGCGACCCCGGGTTTGAACGCCAGCTTGAGGTCACCGATGGAGTGCTGGAGGAGATCGGGGCGAATATCGTGCCGCGCCTCCGCGTCTTCAATAAGATCGACCACGTCGGCGATGCAGCGGCGCAAGCTGAACGCGAAGCAGCCTTGCGGGCACAGTACCCAGATTGCATCGTGATGAGTGCACGCCGTCCTGATGATGTCGTAAAACTCCGCCAGAAGATCATTGAATTTTTTCAGCAGGGTCTGGTTGAGGCCGAGCTTTTCCTTCCCTGGTCAGCACAGCAACTGCGCGGTGGAATCTACACGAGCTGTCAGGTGCTGGAGGAGCGCTCAGACAATGAGGGCGCTTTCTTCCGGGTTCGCGGCGAGCCCAACGCCATCAAAAACCTGCGCGAACAGTTCAGCCAGGCGCGATAAATTCAGTGCCTTTGCTCCCAACACGCTGACTCTATGTGCTGGGTGTTGGCACCGGTTGAATATTAATCAGAAAGTCCCGAGTTCGACTTTTGATGTCGGCACCAAGAATTCCATGCCTTATAGAAGTAACTGGGATGAGGGCAAGACCAAACAATGGCAGCTTAGCGTTGAGTAGTATTACGCGATGCTCTTGCGAGCGCCCATTGCCACCATCTGGCGATTCACATAGGGGCAGGTGAATTCGTTCACACTATACGCTCGGGGTGTGTATGCATCTCATACCAGAGCAAACTGCCGAGTGCCACCCGGTCACTGGGCTGCAGATCCTGAAATTCCACGCCGTACTCGTAGTGCGTTAGAGCCTGCTCGCTTGGCAATTCTTTCGAGCTGCGTATCCTGGCATGCACCTTAAGCGGCACCTGAACATCATACAGCTCGAACTGCGTAATGATCTGTAGCGGGCTTGCATCCTTGAGCGGTTGAGAGGTGCTGATGCAAGCCCCGTTTACGCCGATGTTCAGCATGTACCCCTGTGTGCCTGTCGTCTCGTCGGCAACGGCGACCGTGATGGGGAAACGCACACTCTGACGAACCGAAGTACGTATCCTTACGGCTTGTACTTGAGCCGGGAAAGACAGATGCATATAGGTGTATGGAGCATGCGTTATCTTGACTATCGTGGAATGGAAGGCAAATGCATTTTGGCCCGTGAATGCCCGCAGCAACACCTGCTCGTTCTCTCTCACCAATCCAGCATGAACCGCATTTTGCTGAATGCTGACAAGAAGGCTGTTGCCCTCCAACCAGCCGACCACTTTTCCCACCAGACGCTTTCCTTTTCCTCCGCCACTACTGCTGTATTCGGCCGTCTCAATCGGCATCCTGTCACCGGCTCTGATGTTCATTTCTGCAAACGTGGTCGGAGCTGCAACCCGGTGCGGTGCCGGGGTATTGGTCGCAGCTGATTCAGCGGTCCCGGCAATCTCTGCAGTCTCTGTCTCTACTTCTGATTTCGAAAAAAAGAATTTTAGTTTCTTTGATCTCTCGATCCGGCGCGGTGCCGAGGTATCGGTCATGGCTGATTCGGATGCCTCAGTCTCTGCGGTCACTGACTTTTGCCCCGGGAAAAAGAATTTCGTTTTGCTCATCTCGCTCTTTACTACTCAGTTGAAAAAGTGATGTAGCCCAGCCGCAAGCATTATGCGTGTTCCGAGCGCGCTTGCAACTCATACCAAAGCAGACTACCCAGGGCCAGACGGTCGTTGGGCTGCAGGTTCTGAAACTCCACACCGTACTCGTAGCGCGTTGCACCCCGCTCATTTGATGTCTCTTTGGAACTGCGTATCTGCGCATATAATTCGAGCGACATCGGAACACCGTGCAACTCGAATTGCATGCCAAGCTGTATCGGGTTTTTATCCGAAAACGGTTTGGCGCTGCCGGCGCGAGCACCATTCATACCGATATCCAAAATATATCCCGTCACATCTGCCGTATCAGCAGCGCTGATCTTGACCGGAAAATGCACTTCATGGCGGGGAGAATGGCGTACCGTCACGGCTTCCACTCGATCCGGGTAGCTCAAATGCAGGTAGGTAAATGGAAAATGCTCTATCTTGAGCACTGCAGCTTGGAAGGAGAATGCCTTTTCGCCAGTGAACGCCCGCAACAGCACTTTATCGTTTGCTTGCGCCCATCCACGCTGGGACATTTTTTGTGGGATAGCGACAACAAAACTGCCGCCTTCCAGCCAGCCAATCACTGTCACCAGCACACGTTCTTTCGTCCCAGGATTGGTGGAGTTCTCGATTTGAATCTTATTACCGATTTTGAGGCGCATCTCCGCGAACGAAGTGGTGGGCAGGTCCGAGTGCGCCGGAGGGACATCGTTTGCGGCTGGTTTGACGGCCTCTGGTTCCGCAGCCTCTGTTTCTGGTACGGTAAAGAAAAAACTCTTTTTCATTTTGCCGATTCACTTCCGAAATGTGAGTGGAATCCTATTTGGTGGCTGGACGAGCCATCTAAATCTCTGCTGTCAACCGGTTCGCATGACTCTCCTTTACTGATTTAAAAGGAGGGTTGTCGCTCAGCCCGTTACTCGGCATTGTCCAGCGATTGGTGTATAAACGCATGCGTCATCCTGCAGCTCATTGGCCATTATCTCTCTTAATTACATGTGCTTGAACAGCAATCCCAATGTAACAACATAACATGGAAATTCGGATGCGGCCATACTTTTTTAGAATCGTCTACTTGCGGAGGGGCTTGCGAAGGGGGGGCTTGCGATGGAGCAACACAAACAACGCAGATCAAGACATTCAATTCTGCGAGACGCAACATCTCTTCGACGCGTAATATTTTCTATCAAACAGATGGTTCAAAGGCGGAGTTTTTACGTGTGGGAAATCGCCCACGGAGAACAGCGCCGGGGGATCGTTGTTCTTTATGCAGCGCGCTCCGGGTGCATATGCATCTCGTACCAGAGCAGGCTGCCGAGTATCAGGCGGTCGTTGGGCTGCGGGTTCTGGAATTCCATGCCGTACTCATGGCGCATCGCGCCATGCTCGTCCGACACGCTCTTCGAACTGCGCACCTGGGCGTGCAGTTCGAGTGACACCGGCACATCGTGCAACTCGAACTGCATGGCGAGCCGTATCGGGTCTTCGTTCTGGAGTAGTTCAGCGGTGCCGACGCGCACTCCGGTCATGCCGATGTTCAGAATATTTCCGGTTATATCTGCCTTGCCGTCGATGGCGATTGTAACCGGGAGGCAGACGCCATGACGAAACGAACTGCGTACTACCACTGCCTCGATTTTTTTCGGGAAACTCAAGTGCAGGTAGGTATACGGAAAATGCTCTATCTTGAGTATGTTGGTGCTGAAGGCGAACGCACTTTTGCCGGTAAACGCCCGCAGCAGCAAATTTTCGCCTTCCTTCACCAATCCGGCCATGATGATTTTCTGCGGCAAGGTGATAAGAATACTGCCACCCTCTATCCATCCAATCACCTTCCCAAGCGTACGCTCCCCTTTTGCTCCGCAGGGTATCGCGATCGGAATCTTGTCGCCGACCTTGAGGCGCATTTCCGCAAACGTGGCGGGGGATGCGACCGGGCCTGATTCCGGAGCGCTGGTTGAGGACGGTGCATCAACAGTTTCGAGTTGCGGAGAGGGGGTTTCCAGCGTGTCGAGTTGTGGAGGAGGAGTTTCCGGCGTATCGAATCGTTGAGCGGAGGTTTCCATCGTGTCCTGTTTGATTAAAAATGAGATTGCTGTAGCCAGCCCTGGTTTATTCCGGACTCGAAAATATCCGGTCTTTCCCAGCCTGAGTGACGAAACAAATTCTTCATGGATCTGGCTGAACAACAAGCCTGCTCCACATCACTATGCTTGAATTTCCTGCGGCAGAAATATGGCATAACTCAATGTTCGTAATGTGGGCATTGTGCCTGCATAGGCCAATGCCCCATATAGGAATACACTGATTCTGCTGTAGGAATAATGGAATAGACGATGGAAATTTCTTCAGTTGCAGGGTCGGGAGAAACGATCCGTTTTGCCGCTGTGTCAGCGCAGCAAAATCAGCCTGGAGATGGCATCCGCACCAGCCCACACGACCGCATTTTGTCTGAACTGCCTGCCCAGCGCCTCGGCCACATCAAGCTTCACTCCCAGCGCAAGCAAACTTGGCTCCGGCGGCCATGCGCCGGATGGATCAGAGCCCGTGCCTTCGATGATCTGGTCGGTATGACGGCTCAGTTCTTCACGCAGGAGCGCGTGCGCCGCCCGGTTCGTTTCGGGACTCTGCGGCTGGCTGCCGGGATTGCAGGCAGTGATGAAGGCTGCACATTGCCGGCCTGACGCCGCCAGTAGTTGCGCCAGCGATTCGGAATACTGATCGATACGCAGCGTGACCGCGGCAGGACCGGACCCTGCCTGATAGTCAGCCGCGCGATAACTGGCAACGAGATCGGCAGAAATTGCGGATGGCATCAGCAAAACCTCAGTCGCGCCATGCCGGAAATTGCGGTAAGCCATGAAAGAAAGCCATGTCGTGGTTGGGCCAGAGTTCGGCATCTTCAGCACAAGCGAGAGCCTTGAGCTTGCGAATACTGGCAAGGGCCAATGCTGCGTTATCCTGCCAGCAGCAACCGGGGGCGATTTCCTCCGACAGATTCTCGGTCAGATCGGCGGCATCCCCACAGAGGATCACAGGTCGGCCTTTGGGCAACTCGATCAGCAGCGACATATGGCCCGCGGTATGGCCTGGACTGGCGATGGCCTGCACGCCTGCTGCGACGGTGTATTCACCAGTCTGCAAATGCCATTGATCCGCAGCGGCCAGTTCGTCGGCAAACACGCCGCCGTCCAATCCGGTGCGCGCGGCAGCGAGTTCATCGGCGTGGACATGCACTTCGCAGCCCGGCAGGTCACAGATGCCGCCGACATGGTCAAAGTGCAGATGGCCGATAAAGACCACGTCGATATCGGATGGCCCCAGTCCCAGTCGCGCCAGGTAGCGTGGGATGCGTTGCTGTTCCTGCATGTTGGGCGCTTCGATCTGGGGGCGCATCGGGTCGAAGTACTGGGCGCGCAAGGCAGGGTCGGCCAGCTTGCGGTAATCGCAGCCCGCATCGTAGAGGATGCGGCCGTCCGGCGTCTCGATCAGGTAGGCGAGGATCGGCGCGTCGATGAACTGACCGTGGCCACGGTCGCGAGTTGAAATGGTTTTCTCATAACGCAGCGTGCCGATGAGCAGTGGCCAGACCTTCAGAGCACGAGACATGTTGAACTCCTGAAGACACACATAGCCTGCGCTTTATCGGCCTATACGCGGGCAATGCAAACGATGCACCAAGTTTCCGAATAGATGCCGACCCCATTAGCTCCCGAATTGATCTTCCTCTTTTCATGGCGGCGTCCTGGAACTATTTCGAGCTTGGCCTCTTTAATTTCCACGATAGCTCGATAAAAGCAATTGCGACGCTGATCCCTTTAATTTTAATTCGCTTCATGCAGCAGTGGAAATCTCAAAGGAGAATCTATTAGTAGCTAATGGCTTATCTTTGGACGAACCTTTTTGTTTGTTGCTTGACACGCGGATAGTAAAACTATTTGCATCTGCAACAATTTGGGCAAGGTATAAACCAACCCCACTGCCTGGTGCAGATTTTTTAGCCCATTTACCCCTGAAGCGCTTGTTAAAAATAAGTCCCAACTCTTCTGGTTCTATTGGTGGGCCAACCGATTCAACAGAAACCTCAACAACTCCAGCCCTATCGATAAGATTTACTCGCACCTTTCCATCTGCACTATATTTTACAGCGTTGCTAATGAGTGCAAATGGAACGAGTTTAAAACTTTCATAGACGGATATTTGTCGATAGCACGACCCGCTTAAATATATTCTGACGGGATTGCTATTTTCTTCTGATGAATCTGGATTGCTCAAAATACTGACTAATTTTATAAGCAGCCCATGAATCGAAATATATGTTTTTCGTCCAAATGAAGCTGCTGCCGGATTGAAGTAGATCGTCAGAAAATCAAATGAGTCACTCAGTAGACCTGCCGCCTTCACAAGAGATTTTAAATCTGGTGGTGCTCGCTCAATTTGTTCATCGAGTGGCCGAGAGGAATCAATAGAAACTAGGCGGTTTGCAATACTTTCTATTTGACGGCCTAACCTAATTGGGTCATGAAGAGGATCAAGTAATTCGGATTGACGACGAAGAAATTCATTTTCAACTGCTGCTAGCAGGCTTTCAGTTTTACATGCCCAATCTAGCACTTGTTTTGAATTTACAGAACGCCCTTTTAAAGCATCCTTAAGATGAGGCTTGCTGGTATTGGGATTATTTGAACCCCGAACTCCTAGAATTGTGACTGCGCATTCTTTCACTTTGATTTGGAAATACGACATTCCATGAATGCAAACCTCCTCACCTTTATCGGCGAATGCAGATGCACAAGCCGATGCGCCACCACACTTTTTTTGGCAAATACTCGATAGGTGCATGATGTGGCCATCAAATATTTCCCCTGAAACGGAAATTGGCCATGGCAAATGAATGGCTCCAGACTGGAGCGCTTCATCAAGTTGCATGACGAAGTACTCGCGTGTAATCCATCAGCAAATAGTTTAAAGCTGGGCTGAGTTTTCCGGCTGCGGTAATTTGAGTAGCCACTTCAGAAAAAGGCTTTGTTGTTGCCGCAAACTTTTTTACTTGCCCTAGGAGAGTACGCCGCTTGTAGGTACTTAGGTGGTTGACCTCGGTATCGAGATGTTTGGCTAGTGCAGTCGGGTTTAATTTTTCTAGGGCTAGTGCATCAATTACATTTTGGCATTTCTGTGCATTTACGGGTTTCTTTTGAACGTCATCAGCTTGCTTAAAGAAAGTGGTAGCTGTTGGATCAAATGCTTTACTTGAGACCGCGCAAATTTTTTGACGAGGGTTTGCATCACGAAGTTTGGGCAAGAGTTTTAAACCGCCTTCTTCAATATCATCTTTGACAATGCCGTGAATATCCAAAAACACCACATCATATTCAGCAAGGCGCTCTATGTCATTTAGGTTTACTTGCTTATATATTTTGACGCGATAACCTGCTTTTCGAAGTTCAGTAGTTGGAAAATCATTTGGATTATCATCAACTATTGCAATTTCAGCTATTTTTCTTATCGAGTCTGAATCATGCCATTTTGGCAATATTAGATCGTTGGATTGTTTGACGAAAGTAGATATTCCAAATATTGCAGCCCGATATTTGTACAAAAAGAAACAGATCCCAAATATCGGAGTTCCGATTCCAAAAAAGTTTGCGAGCCATCCGAGTGACTCAAAAGTGGATTGTGCTTCAGTGATTACAGTCATTAGCAACTCTCAATGAAACATCCAATGTGTAGCGACAATATTTTCTTATCGACTAATCGGCTTATACCGTATCCGCTTCGGCTTGGCGCCCTCTTCACCCAGCCGTTTCCTCTTATCCGCTTCGTATTCCTGATAGTTGCCGTTGAAGAAGGTCCATTGCGAATCGCCTTCCGCGGCGAGGATGTGGGTGGCGATACGGTCGAGGAACCAGCGGTCATGCGAGATCACCAGCACGCAGCCGGCGAATTCGAGCAGCGCATCTTCCAGCGCACGCAGGGTTTCCACGTCCAGATCATTTGACGGCTCGTCCAGCAGCAGCACGTTGCCGCCCGAGATCAGCGTCTTGGCCAGATGCAGCCGGCCGCGCTCGCCGCCGGAAAGATTGCCGACGATCTTGGCCTGGTCGCCGCCCTTGAAGTTGAAACGGCCAATATAGGCGCGCGCGGGAGTTTCGTACTTGCCCACGGTGAGAATGTCGTTGCCGCCGGAGATGGCGTCGAACACGCTCTTGTCATTCTCCAGCGAGTCGCGTGCCTGATCGACGTGCGCGATCCTGACGGTGGAGCCGATCTTCACTTCGCCGGAATCCGGCTGCTCCTTGCCGGTGATCAACTTGAACAGCGTAGATTTGCCCGCGCCGTTCGGGCCGATGATGCCAACGATGGCGCCGGGCGGCACCTTGAAGCTGAGGTTGTCGATCAGCAGGCGGTCGCCGTAGGCTTTGGAGACACCATTGAATTCGATGACCTCGTTGCCGAGCCGCTCCGCCACCGGAATGAAAATCTCCTGGGTCTCGTTGCGCTTCTGGTATTCCTGCGAATTGAGTTCTTCGAAGCGGGCGATGCGCGCTTTCGATTTCGCCTGCCGCCCCTTGGGATTCTGCCGCACCCATTCCAGTTCCTTGTGCAACGCTTTCTGGCGCGCGGACTCGCCGGATTCTTCCTGCTTCAAGCGGGCTTCCTTCTGCTCCAGCCAGCTCGAGTAATTGCCTTTCCACGGAATGCCGTGGCCGCGATCCAGTTCCAGTATCCACTCGGCGGCGTTATCGAGAAAGTAGCGATCATGCGTGACCGCCACCACGGTGCCGGGGAAGCGCACCAGAAATTGTTCCAGCCATTCCACCGACTCGGCATCGAGATGGTTGGTCGGCTCATCCAGCAGCAGCATGTCGGGCTTTTCCAGCAGCAACTTGCACAGCGCCACGCGCCGCTTCTCCCCGCCGGAAAGATTCTTGACCACGGCATCCCACGGCGGCAGACGCAATGCATCGGCGGCAATCTCCAGCTGCTGGTCGCTGCCCCCGCTGCCGGCGGCAAGGATGGCTTCCAGCCGCGTCTGTTCGGCGGCAAGCGCATCGAAATCGGCATCCGGCTCGGCGTAAGCGGCATAGACCGCATCCAGCTTCTGCTGCGCGCTGGCCGCCTCGCCCAGCCCTTCCTGCACGGCTTCGCGCACGGTCTGCTCCGGGTTGAGCTGCGGCTCCTGCGGCAGATAGCCGATATTGAGATTGGGCATCGGCAGAGCTTCGCCCTCGAAATCCTTGTCCACCCCCGCCATGATGCGCAGCACGGTGGACTTGCCCGAACCGTTCAGGCCCAGCAGGCCTATCTTGGCGCCGGGAAAGAAACTGAGCGAGATGTTCTTGAGTATCTGCCGCTTGGGGGGAACGACCTTGCCCACGCGGTTCATGGTAAAAACGTATTGCGCCATAGTATGTTGGTGTCAGTAAGAAATAGTGATTTTGTTTCTCGGAAGTGCCCAAGGCGAACAGGTTCTTCACCTCAATTTCGCTGCTGAATTATACCCCCTTAATGCTTTGTTCCGCCTGATCCGCAGAGCGCATTTTCCAGCATGCCAGCTGCATCCGGTATGACGAAAGCCGTCAACCGGTCTATACTTTTTCCTGATGCACTCGATAAACCTCAGACCGGAGGATCACATGAAACTACGCCAACTGATTGCCATTGCCGCCCTGACCCTGTTCAGCAGCGCGGCCTTTGCGTACCACTGTACAAGCGACATGAGAAAAATCGATACGGCGCTGGAAAATAACCCGAAACTCAGCGAGGCGCAGGCGGTGGAAGTCAAAAAACTGCGGGCTGAAGGCGAAGTGCTGCATAAAGAAGGCAAGCACAAGGAATCAGTCGAGACTCTCGGCAAGGCGATGGGCATACTTGGTATCAAGTAGCCGCACCAACATCAGGTCTTCGGATGTTGCGCCTCCTGGCAGGCGTGGCGGTAGGCCAGCAAGGTCTGCTGCGCGCGGCCCAGCACGCTGTCATGCGGATAATTACCCGCCGCATCCGCTATACCAAACGGACATCCGGCAAGCAGCTCCATGCCTTCGCTCACATGCTCCGCAGTATGAATATGGAATAAACCTTTGGCGATCGCCTCGACCACCTTGCGCTCCAGCATCAGGTGGCGGCGGTTGCGGTGCGGAATCAGCACGCCCTGACTGCCATCCAGTCCGGCCGTTTCGCACACGCGGAAGTAACCTTCTATTTTTTCGTTGATCCCGCCTACCGGCAACACTTCGCCGTGCTGATTGACTGCGCCGGTCACGGCAATGCTCTGTTTTAGAGGCAAATCCGCCAAGGACGAGAGCAGGATATACAGCTCGGCACAGGACGCGGAGTCCCCTTCCATGCCGTGATATTCCTGTTCGAACACGATTGAGGCATTGAGCGCGAGCGGGGCAGCATGGACGAATAAAGCAGACAGATAGTTCTGCAGAATGAACACGCCCTTGTCGTGGATCGGCCCGGACATTTCCACCTCGCGCTCGATGTTGAGCAAGCCATCCTCGCCGGCAAAAGTGCGCGCCGTGACGCGTACCGGGAAGCCAAAGCGGTAATCCCCCAGATCCACCTGGGTCAGGCTGTTGAGCTGTCCCACTTTCGCACCCTGCAGCGTGATCAGCACTTCACCTTCGGCGATGGATTCCTGCAGGCGTTGTTCCGGGTAATCATGGCGCAGGATGCGCGCGTGCAGCGCGTCCTCGACATCCGCTGCCTCGACCAGGCGACCGGCGCGCGCATGGCACAGCGCGCCACTTTCCATCACCAGCGCCTCGGCGCGGGCAAAGATCGCGCTTTGGCGGGCTTGGTCGTCCACCTGCCGGTGGGAATCCTCCAGCAGGCGCGCGACGGCGGCGGCGGAAAAATGCGGCAGTCCCAGTTCCCGGCAGGCGTGGGCGACGAAGATGGCCGAGGCGCGGCGGGTTTCGGCGCTGGCTGCAAAGCTCTCGGCAAAGTCCACCTTGACGCGAAAGCGGCGTCCGAACTCCGGGTCTGCTTCCTGCAACTCGTAATACTGTTGGCGTGAACCGATCAGCACGATCTTGACTTCTACATCCACCGCCTCAGGCACCAGCGAAACCGCCGCAATCGAAGTGAAAGCCGTGCCCGGCTCCTCGATCTGCAGCCTGCCGCTGCGCAGCAAACGGCGCAGCTTCTCCCACACCAGACCATCGGCCAGCAAGTCGCGCAGATGCAGCATGAGGAAACCGCCGTGTGCCTTGAGCAGGCTGCCGGCGCGAATGCGGGTAAAATCGGTCACCAGCACGTCGTTCTCGGACTGGTATTCGATGCTGCCGAACAGTAAACGGAATAACGG
>Ga0163199_1001167_pt1 | contig 16347 bp, 15 predicted proteins | sample PL_2010_150m_FD_113537 | JGI IMG/M metagenome (GOLD analysis project Ga0163199, IMG submission 113537) | Freshwater microbial communities from Powell Lake, British Columbia, Canada to study Microbial Dark Matter (Phase II) - PL_2010_150m | ecosystem: Environmental > Aquatic > Freshwater > Lake ... | reverse complement strand
GTGGTGCTGAGCCTGCATGTCCAGCCGGGTGCCCGGAAAACCGAAATCGCCGGTCTGCACGGCGAGGCGCTGAAAATTCGCCTCGCCGCCCCGCCGGTGGATGGCAAGGCCAATGAATGCCTGATCCGGTATCTGGCGGAGACGCTGGGCATTGCCAAGAGCAGCATCGAACTTGTGGGCGGTGCGACTTCGCGAGCCAAACGGGTACGTATCGGGGGCGTGTCCGCAGCGACGGTCTGCGAACGCTTGCTACCGCCCTAGCAGCCCAGCGAACTCTTCCCGCGAGATGCAACCCTGCGGGACCTTGGCGCGCAGCGCAGGGGAGGGGTCGATGTCTTGGCGACGCCGGGATTCGACCACGATCTCCATTCGAAGCGCATGTAACACAGAGTAACCATCCAGTGCTTGCAATGCGGTGATGCAATTCCCCCCACAGCGGAAATACTGGGGTTACAAGGAAAGAATAAAATGGCGCTATTGAGACATTGATTGCGAGAGGAAAACAATGAACGCGAATTTCGGCTTTGGCGAAGAAATCGAGGGCTACGACGTGCCGGTGTTGAACGAGCGCGAAGTGCGGGCCGCCGCCGGTATCCTGTTCCTCTTCGCCCTGGTGTCCTTCCTGAACTCGTGGTTGATGGGCAACTTCCGCCTGACGCGGATTTTCGTCATCGCCTTCCTGATCGACTTCACGATCCGCATTTTCATCAACCCGAAGTATTCGCCGAGCATGATCCTCGGCCGCTTCGCGGTGAAAAATCAGGCGCCGGAATGGGCCGGCGCGCCGCAGAAACGCTTCGCCTGGGCGGTGGGCTGGACGCTGGCCGTGATCATGTTCTACCTGATCGTGCTGAATAACCTGATCGGGCCAATCAACCTGATCGTCTGCGCCACCTGCCTGACGCTGATGTTCTTCGAGAGCGCCTTCGGCATCTGCCTCGCCTGCAAGGTCTACAACGCCTTCCCCCACCAGCAGGCCCAGTACTGCCCCGGCGGCCTATGTGAAGTCTTCACCCCGCACGCCAGCCAGAAAGTCGGCGCCGGCGGGACGGCGATCGTGGTGATGTTTCTCGCGCTGATCGGCATTGTCGGCGAACGTTGGTTTCCCGCCGCCGAGGTGGTCGCCGCCGTAGCCGATGCAACGACGGCGACCGCCGACGGCAAATGCACGCCGCCGGACTGGGCCGTGGCGATGGGCCACGCCGAAATGTGGAAGCTGCATAACAACTGCAAGTAAGGACGATATAATGAAGACAGGCAGTCATTTCCTGGCCGAACGGATGAAACGGCCATGAGCCTGGTTCAAGCAGAAAGCCTGACCAAGACTTACCGCGTCGGCGACATCGATGTTCCCGCCATCAAGGGTCTCGATTTCGTCATCGAGCCGGCGTCCTTCGTCGCCTTCGTCGGCCCCTCCGGTAGCGGCAAGAGCACGCTGCTCAACCTGATCGGCTGCCTCGATCACCCGACCTCCGGTACGCTCAAGGTACTCGACACCGACATCGCCACGCTGGACCGCCGCGCCGCCGCGCGTTTTCGCGGTGAAAACATCGGCTTCATCTTTCAGGACTTCAACCTGATTCCCGTGCTCACCGTCTTCGAGAACGTCGAGTATCCGCTGCGCATGGTTCAGCAATGGCCGGCGGAAAAGCGCCGCGCCCAGGCGCTGCGCCTGCTGGAGGCTGTCGGCATGGCGGACCAGGCCGACAAGCGGCCCGACCAGATTTCCGGCGGCCAGAAACAGCGCGTCGCCGTGGCCCGCGCGCTGGTGAGCCAACCCAAGCTGGTGCTGGCCGACGAGCCGACCGCCAACCTCGACCACGACACGGCCTACCGCGTGCTCCAATTGATGAAGAAGATGCGCGACGAATTCGGCACCACCTTCGTGTTCTCCACGCACGACCCGAAGATCATGGGCGAGGCGGAAACCACCTTCACGCTCGAAGACGGCCGCCTCGATAGCGACAGCCAACGGGAGGAGTTGGGACATGCTTGACATCCTCGCCATCGCCAGCCGCAATCTACTGCGCTATCGCCGGCGCACCCTGTTGACCCTGCTGCTGATCGTCATCGGCATGGTCGCGGTACTGCTGTTCATCGCCGTCGCCGGCTCATTCAAGACCATGATGGTGGGGCAGTTCACTGATTCCGTGCTGGGCCACCTGCAGGTGCATCGCAAGGGCTATGTCGCCTCCATCGACAACCTGCCGCTCAATCTCAACATGAAACCGGCGATGGTGGCGAAGACCGAGGAGGCCCTGAAGGCGGACCCGGGGGTCGAGAGCTGGTCGCCGCGCATCAAGCTCGGCGGCATGTTCAGCAATTTCGCCGAAACCACCAGTATTCGCATCAACGGCATCGACCCGGCGCGGGAGGCGGCGACGGTACCGCTGCTATCCGACCGCCTGCTCGAAGGCGACAAGACCAAACCGCTGGTCGAGCGCGGCCAGATCGTCATCCCCGCGCTGCTGGCGCGCGGCATGAAGACGAAGCTGGGCGATACGGTGGTGGTGGTCGCCACTAACCGCGACGGCTCGGTGAATGGCAAGACCTTCGTGGTGCGCGGCATCCTTGAAGGCATTTCCGGACCCGGCGGACGCGACGGCTACATCCACATAGAGGATGCCCGCGAACTGCTGCGAATGACAGACGCCGAGGTCAGCGAGATTGCCGTGCGGCTGAAAGACTTCTCGCGACTCGGCCAGGCAGAGGCACAGATGAAGCAGGCGCTGGAAGGGCGCACCAACCAGGAGGGCAAACCCGCACTGGAAGTCCATACCTGGGCCGACCTTTCGCCGTTTGCCAGCCTGGCGCGCATGATCGACTTGATGACGCTGTTCATCAAGATCGTGCTGGTTTCCATCGTGTTGGTCTCGGTGATGAACGTGATGATCATGGCGGTGTTCGAGCGCATCCGCGAGATCGGCACCATCGCCGCCATCGGCACGCCGCCGGGACGCATCCTCTCGCTGTTCCTCGCCGAGGGGCTGATGCTGGGAGTCGTCGGCACGGTGGCGGGAACATTGCTGAGCCTCGTCGCGATCTTCGGGATCAATGTCTGGCGCCCGACCTTCGCCTTCGGACAGCAGCAGAATCTGGTGATGGCGCCGACCATCGCCACTGGCGACGTGCTGACCATCGCCGCCCTGGTCGTCGTCGTGGCGATCGTCGCCAGCCTGCAACCGGCCTGGAAGGCCTCGCGCATGGATCCCATTAGCGCGCTGCGCCACGTCTGACCTACCGGAACTCGCCATGAAGAAACTGCTCTCCCTGCTACTGTGCCTGCTCGCGCTGCCGGCGCTTGCCGTCGACGGTGCCGCGATCCTGAAGAAAGTGGACCGCAACCTCGAACCCGAGTCCTACGAGATGTTGAGGAAACTCATCAACGTCGAGCCGGACGGAAAGAAGAAGGAGTTCGTGCTGTATTCGGTGAAGAAGGGCCGCGACAAAATCGTCGCGCTCTTCCTCGCGCCGCAGAGCGACAAGGGTCGCGCCACGCTGCGCCTCGGCGACAACATGTGGCTCTACATTCCAGAAGTGGGCAAGCCGATGCGCATCACCAGCCTGCAATCGGTGACCGGCGGCGTCTTCAATAACGCCGACATCCTGCGCATCGACTATGCCGCCGAGTATGACGTGGAAACCGCTGCCGAAGAGGGCGAGCAGTACCTGCTGACCCTCAAGGCGAAAACCGCCGAGGTCGCCTACGACAAGCTGAAGATGCGGGTGGACAAGAAGGCCATGCTGCCCGTCACCATCGAGTGCTATGCCGCCAGCGGCATGCTGATTAAGACCCTGCGCTTCAAGGACACCAAGGATTTCGGCGGCGGCATCAGGCGCCCCGCGACCCTGGAGACCGACAGCCCGCTATACAAGGACTACAAGTCGGTGATGCTCTATTCGACGATCAAGAAGCGCGATTTCCCCGACGAGGTGTTCTCGCTCAACTATCTGCCGCGAGTCGAAGATTTACGTAAGTGAGACGCAATTGAAGCATACCCTGGCGGTGCTCGCCTGCCTGCTGGCAGGCGCGGCATTGGCGGAGGAGTTCAGCTTTGACGCTAGCGAATTCGAGAAGAAGCCCTTCGAGTTGGGCGGCTACTTCGAGTTCAAGACGGAGCGCGCCTGGCTCAACCGCGACGGCTCCTTCTACACATTGAACGGCCTCGACCGGAGCACCCTCGATCGCAACACCGGCACCCTCAAATTAAACGCCAAAGCCACCCAAGGCATTGCGAGCGTGAACCTGCGCGTCGGCGCCGATGCGCGCCGCGACGAACTGACCAGGGAAAACAGCAACCGCTTCGATGAGGCCTACGTCTCGTTCAAGCCCGATCCTGGATTCACGCTCGACATCGGCAAGCAGGCGCTCAAATGGGGCAAGGGCTACGCCTGGAATCCCGTCGGTTTCGTCGAGCGGCCGAAGGACCCCAACGACGTCGAACTGTCGCGCGAGGGCTACACGATGGTCGCGGCCGACTTCATCCACAACTTCGACGGCGATCTCAAGACCGTGGCCTTCACGCCGGTGCTGTTGTCGGTCGGCAGCCAGAACAACGACGACTTCGGCAAGCCGAACCACCTCAACGCCGCGGCCAAGCTCTACCTGCTCTATCGCGACACCGACATCGACTTTACCTGGCTGGGCGGCGGCAGCCGCACGCCGCGTTTCGGCGTCGACTTCTCGCGCAACCTGAACAGCGCGCTGGAGATTCACGGCGAATGGGCGCGGGTCCGCGACGTGGAAACTCGCCGCATCGACAGCGCCGGCAATATCACTGCCCAAACGCGAGATGCGACAAGCTTTCTACTTGGCCTGCGCTACCTGACCGAAAGCGACATGACCTGGATCGCCGAGTTTTACCGCAACGGCACGGGCTATACGGAAAGCCAACTGGCGGATTTCCATCGCCTGGTCGATAGCGGCAACCCGGCGCTCCTGAACAAGGCGCGGCAGGTAAGCCCATCCTTCGGTCGCCCCAATGCCGGCGAGCGCTACCTCTATTTGCGCGTCAGTCAGAAGGAACCTTTCGACATCGTCTACTTCACGCCGTCGGCGACCGTGATCGCCAATCCCGACGATGGTAGTTATTCGCTGATGCCGGAACTGCTCTACACCGGCATCAGCAACCTCGACCTGCGCCTGCGGGCGACTTGGCTCAGGGGCGGTAGCGGCACGGAATTCGGTGAGAAGCAGACAGCCCGCAAGCTGGAATTGATGGCGCGTTATTACTTTTGACGCACCTGCGGCAACGCCGGGCGGTGTCGCCGCACAAGGCAAGCTAAGTCAACGGACAACGCTTACCTGATTTATCATCGCCTATCCCGACGACTCGAAGACGAATATGACGGCCACCAAAAACCGCTACGACCTGCCTGAACTCGCCGGCGCTTTCGGCGACCTGGGCACGCTCATTCCCTTCGTCGTCGCCTACATTTCTCTGCTCAAGATGGACCCGGCCGGTATCCTGCTCGCCTTCGGCGGCAGCCTCATCTTCGTCGGGCTGCTCTACCAGACGCCCTTCCCGGTCCAGCCGATGAAGGCCATCGGCGCGGCGGCCATCACCCAGACGGCGGGCGCGGTAGCACTGACACCGGCGATGGTGACGGGCGCCGGTATCGCGACCGGGCTGATCTGGCTGGCACTGAGCACCAGTGGGCTGGCCAAGCGGCTGGCACAGTGGATTCCGAAACCGGCCCTGCTCGGTGTGGTCATGGGACTGGGCTTCAGCTTTATGCTGGAGGGCCTGCGCATGATGGCGCAAAGCTGGCTGGTTTCCGCCGCCATGCTGGCCCTGACGCTGGTGCTGCTGGCCCGCTCCAGACTGCCGGCGATGGTGCTGTTGCTGGTGGCCGGCGCCGCGTTGGCGGTGGCACAGCAGCCCGCGCTGGCGGACGATCTGGCGTTGATCAGGCCGGCGTTGCGGTTGCCGGCTTTCGCCTGGCCGTCCCTCGGCTGGCAGGATATCTGGTTAGGCGCGGTGCTGCTGGCGTTGCCGCAACTGCCCCTGACCTTCGGCAATGCCCTGATCGCCATCACCGAGGAGAACAACCGTCTGTTCCCGGATCGCCCGGTTACCGAGCGCCGGGTGGCGTTTTCCACCGGGCTGTTGAACCTGTTTTCCAGTGCGATCGGCGGCATCCCGATGTGCCACGGCGCGGGCGGCATGGCCGGGCACGTGAAGTTCGGCGCGCGCACCGGCGGCGCCTCCGTCATGCTTGGTGTGCTGCTGACCGTGCTGGCATTGTTCTTTGCCGATTCGGTCGGCACTTTGTTCCGCCTTTTCCCGTCGTCCGTCCTCGGCGTGATCCTGTTTTTCGCCGGGGCGGAACTGGCGCTGGGCAGCCGCGACCCAGGCGCCGAGAAGGCCGAGCGCTTTGTTGTCCTCGCCACGGCGGCCATCGCGGTATTGAACGTCGGCGCCGCGGTGGTATTCGGCTTTCTCGCCTATCATGCGTCGAGACGAGGATGGCTGAAGGTCTGACGGAGCGGGCCGCTAAAGTGGTTAACCGGAGTGACGGCACGGACGGCTCGGCGGTGCTGGATCGACCACCCCTTACCGATCTGTTTTGGGCGTTCTTCCGCGTTGGCCTGACCTCGTTCGGCATGGCCATCCTGCAGAATCTCCGGACGACCGCATCGCCCGCGCGACCGAGCCGCTATCCTGGCGGCATCTGTCGACGCCGCTGCTGCTCGGCCTCGGCCTTCTGGCGGTGGCGCTGGCACTGAAGCTGAATGGCGGCACGACCAGCGATCTCGCGCTCGCCGTCATGAAGATCGGGGCCGCAACCTTCGTCGGTCTACGCCACTTCAAATGGGACACGCTGCGCATTTTCGGCTTCGGGATGCTGTTGTGGGAGGCGGTATTACTAGCCGGGCTGGCATAGCGCGAGAACTTGGCCGTCGCGCCGGGATGGACACTATCCGCAGGAGCGGCGGTAGGCTTCAACGCAAACGCGCAACCCGTTGCACGGCGCGCTTTGGATCTTCTGCAGCAGCGCCAATGGCACGCTTTGCAGCTTATAGGATGTTTCGAGCTCTTGGTGCATCTTCAACCACAAGCCGGCGGTCATTTCCGCATCCGCCAAGGCGCGGTGATATGGACCGGTTTCGGCGATGCAGGCGTGCCGCACCAGGGTCGCCAACCGGTGATTGGGTGCGGTCGGGTAAATGCGCCGCGCCAGCCGCATCGAGCAGAGCATCATCGCCCGCCGAGGCTGCCCGATGCGCTGCAGTTCGGCTTCCAGGAATTTTCTGTCGAAGGCAGCGTTGTGCGCGACCAGCGGAATTTCACCGATGAACTCGGCCAGTTGCTGCATGACGGCAGCCGCGCCCGGCGCCTGCCGGACCATCCGGTTGCTGATGCCGGTCAATGTCTCGATGAACGGGGGGATGCGTACCCCGGCATTCATCAAGCTCTGGTAACGGTCGACGATGGTTCCGTTGGCGACCACCACTGCCGCCACTTCGGTCGCCCGTGCACCGTGCTCGGGGGACAGACCGGTGGTTTCGAAGTCGATGACGATTACCGTTTCGGACACGAGCGTCAACCGAGGTTGGGTACTTTGCAGGTCACTGGGATGCGCCTCAGGCCACGCCGGGTGGCCATGACTCGGACATCGGCAATGCTAGTCGAGCGGGAACTGTGTGCAGCCAAGCCGGGTTGAAATGTCGCGGCTCGCAACCTTTAACATTGCGACGAGTTCTGGAGCTTTGGCTTCGTCGTATCGAAAACTTGGGAACGAAATACTCATTCCGGCAATCGGTTGGCTGAGACGATCAAAGATCGGAATTCCGAGGCAGCGGATGTGGTCGTCAAATTCCTCTCGATCTTCGCCAAAGCCCTGTTTCTTCACGCGCTCCAGTTCGGCTAGAAACGGTTCCCGCTCGACTATGGTCTTCTCGCGGTAACGTTTGAAATCCACACCGGCGAGAATGCGGTCGCGCCGTTCCGGCTGTTCCCAGGCCAGCAACACTTTGCCGATCGCCGTGCAGTGCAGCGGGGCCCGTCGGCCCACCCGCGAATACATGCCCAGAGTGTGCCGCGAATCGATCTTGTGCACGTAGATGATCTCGCTGTCGATCAAGGTTCCCAAATGCACGGTTTCACCGGTCTTGTCCGCAAGCAACTGCATGTGCGGCCGGGCCAGGTCGACCAGGTCCGGATACTGCAGCGCCTTGCTGCCCAATTCGAAAACCTTCATGGTCAGGCCATAGCGCTCACTGTCAGCCTCCTGGCGCACGTAGCCGAGGGTCTTCATCGTATGCAGGAAGCGATAGATCGTCGCCTTGGGCATGGCCAGCCGGATCGAGAGGTCGGAAATGCCGGTTTCGCTGCGTTCGGAGAGCGCCTGCAGCACGGCAAACACCTTCAGCACCGCGGCGACCGACTCTGGTTGGCGGGTATCGTTCAGTTCATCATCCATTTGTTTTGATTTCTTCGAATTGGTGTTTCAAAGAATATGAATTATCCACTTTTTGGCGCGATCCGCTACTACAATCGGCCGGCGCCGGCGCCAGCCCGCACTTTTTTCACGACCAATTCGGCGGCGTCCAAGGGCAGCGCGTGTTGCGGTCTCCAGCCGACCTCGGCGGCAATCGACACCCCCGGATTTGCCTCGCGCAATGCCCCGAGCAGATCTACCGGCCGACCGTTGAGCAGCGAGCCACTATCGACAAAGGTGTCGCCCTTCCACAAATGCAGGAGTTGCCGGGCCTGGATCGCGGCGGGAGTTTCCCAGACATTGTTTTCACTGACCACCCGCGAGTGCACCCCGATGCCGATCGAATAACCAAAAGGATAGGCGGGGTCGTTACCGGCCACGTAGAGATTGTTATAGACATGAACCTGTCCGAAGCGCACGCGCGGAGCACGTTCCTTGACCTGTTCCCAAAAGTTGTGGTGAAAAGTCACTCGCAGCTTGCCGGCATCGTCCGCCTGGTGGTCACTGCCCCCAACCAGCGTGGTCTTGTCATGCCGGCGAAAATGATTCCACGACACCGTCACAAGATCGGACCCGCGGGTGATGTCCAGCAGACCATCGTGGTGTTCCATCGGGCGGCCGAGTGCCGTCAGCGGAGGTTGGTGAAGCGGCGATTGGTCATCGAAGGTACAGTGGTCGACCCAGACGTGCGTGGCGTTGCGGAGGCTCAAATTGTCGTACTCGGAATTCCACTCGCCGCGCGCGTTGTCCTTGGGATCCCACAGCGGGAAGAAATCGTGGGCGTCGGAAAAACTGAGATTGCGCACGATGACGTTGTTGACGTTCTCCAACAGGATCATGCCGTGACGAAAGCCGGCCGGCGAACCGATACCCAGCAACGTCGTGTTGGAGGGGACACGGATCACCACCTGTGCGGCCTGACGCCTGGCCGAACGCCGCCGTGCCCGCTCCAATGGTCCGTCGGGCGATTGCCGGCCCCAAACCGCAGGATCGTAGGTTCTCACGAAGGCAACAAAATCGAACTCGGGATCACGGTAGTCCGCATAGCCGAGCGGGCGTCCCAGATGGTCCAGTCCCAAGTCAATGCGGCCATGAATCTTGACGATGCGGGGACGGGACGGGCCGGCAAGGGCGGCCACAAGTTCGCTGCGGTTGTTGACCTCAAAGACGTCCGCTGGAGATGCGTCCGCCCCACCGGTTGTGCCACCCTGCGCGGCCGCCCAGCCGTCGTTGTCGGGGAGTATGGCGCGGGCGATATTAACGCGTTCCGCTTTCCCCTCGTCCGCCGGCGGCGGCGCAACTGCGGGGAAAAGCGGCAAGTTGCGGTACTCGAACAGCCGGTTGGCCTGTTCGCCGGTTGCGCTAAACGGACGTCGCGAGGTTGATGCTGCCCACGGGCCGAGGTGCGGGCCGATGATGCTGTCCCGAACGACGGCTGCGCCATTGGGTGACACGCCTGCCTTCCAGGCGCCGTGAGCGACGCCATGATCCCAGGCGCGTCCCAGCGAGATCGAGCCGGCGCACACGCCATCGTCGGCAACGAATCGGCTGCGGGAGACCAGCAGCCCAAGGCGCGTGTCGAAGGCCGTGCTGGGCGCCAGCACGTGTCCGCCATTGCCCGGCGTGCGGCGTCCGGCGCGGCTGAGTATGGTGCAATCGTCGATCACCAGGGTGGCGTTGCCGAAGATGAAATCGACATCGCCGGCGATCAGGCTGCGGTGCACGAAGATCCGCGCGGTGGCCCCCGGCGCCGAGGCACGGACATAAAGAGTATCTTGATGACCCAGCAACCGAACGTTCTCGATTTGGATTCGGTCGCCTTGAACCATCAGCGCGACCGCCTGTGCGCCGCCGCTTTCGCCTGCTCCGGGCGGATAGCCGGTTCCCGCCAGGACCCCGTCCATCGCGTCATTGGCGACGGTGAGATGGGCGAGTTGAAAGTCGTTGCCGAACAATGCCGCCGTGGCACTGCCGGCGGTGCCGTAGCTTGCCGCCGACTGATCGGGCACACAGGCGTTGGCGGCGTCGATGCCAGAGCGCTTGGCTTGCGCGTTGTAATGGCCATGCACGAGGCGCACGGCCTTGGCGTCAGTGGTCTCGCCATACAGCGTGATCGGGCCCTTGCCGACGGCGCAAACCTGCTCACGATAGACACCCGCCTTGATTCGAATGTAGTAACGACGCGACGCCGTGCCCAGCGCAGGCACGGCATCGATCGCCGCCTGCAGGCTGCGGTGGGTGCCGCCGCCATCGGGCGCGACAACGAAGTCCGCCGGCCAGTTCGCCGGGCTTTCAAGCACGGCCGGTTGCCAGGGGGCGGCAGCAGTGTCCGCGGGATCGCTTAAGTAATCGACGACGCTATGGTGCGACGCGGTGACGTCGTCAAGCTGCGGGCGCGATTGCGCCTGCGCCATGCCGCCCGCCACCAACAGCACCAGCCAAAGTTGCTTCATGCAGCGTTCACATCGGCGAGGAAGAGCGCCGGCTCGCCGTCGCAGTCGGAGCTGAACAATACCTGCCGTTGATCGGGGGTGAAAGAAGGGTGGGGATGCGTCACCTGACGATTGCCCTTATACACGCGCCAGGAACTGTCGTGCCGGGCGATGCGCCGGGTCCGGCCTGCATTCAAGTCAAAAAGATGCAAGTAGGGATCGGTTGCGATCTGGTGTCCCGGCACATCGGCCACGTCTGCCGGCGAGCCGCAACCGTCGCCGACCAGCCGGCTGCCGTCGAAATTGCTCATCAGGTGCGAGCACGGCGGCATCGGCATCAGGCGCCGGCTTTGCAGCGTCTGCGGATCAAGCGCACAAATCCACCGTTCGGTCTCTCCCTTGAGGTAGCTGACGTAGATCATCGCCGAGCCGTCGGGGACCCAGAATTCGTGGGTGCAACTCTCGTCGGGCAGATGCTCTTTGCCGCAGCGCACGTTTCGTCCATCCTCGTCGATGAACCACATTCGCGCGTCGATCAAATCGTGCGGGCCCTCGTGGCAGAAGGCCACGGTGTGGTCATCGAAGGGCCGGTACTGGGGGTGACCGAGCCAACCATGCTGTTCGAGTATGACCTCGCGGTGGCCGGACTCAAGGTCGATCCGGATCAACCGACAATGCGGTCGGCGCTGGAACATCTGGTGAAACTTCTGCCAGTCGCTGAGCGGAAACCAGTCCTCCCGGCGTATCTCTATGCCGACGATCCGGGTGCAGGCGCTGTTGCTGACCCAGGTGCCGTAGCCGACCCATTCTTGCGGAACAACGTACGCGACATGCTCCTCAAGCGTGGCCAGGGAGAGTCGAATCAGTTGCCGTTCGGCGCGGACGAAGTAAAGCCAGCGATCGTCGGGGCTAAGAAAGCCGCCAAAGGTGTTTTCACCGACTTGATCGGTCAGCTGGACCGCTGTCTGGCTGGCTAGATCGAGGAGGTGGTAGTTCCAGTTCGGAGCCGGGGCGGGACCGAATTCTGCACCGAAGATAAGGCGCTTGCCGTCGTTGGTGAAGCACTTCTGGTAGAAGTAGTTGCGATGACAGGTGACCTCGGCCGGTGTCAGGCACGTCACAGCGGCGCCAGTGTCCGGATCGGGTCGGGTCTCGAAGTGCAGTTGTCGTTGACTGGATTTGCTCATTGAAGGTTCGCCGCGGGACAGGTTATTTGATTCGCTTTAACAGCGCGTTGCCTTCATCGATGAGACGCCGCGCGGCCTGATCATCGGTGGCCTTGGCGTAGGCAACGGTCTCGAAGACTTCGCGCATGAACTTGTGCATCCGTGGATGCTCGAACAGCGGCGAGGGAACCAGCACCCTGCCGGCCTCGCGTTGCTCCTTGATCTGGCGATGCGCGGCGAGTTCGAGCGCGGGAAGCTTGTTCGCCTTGAGCAAGGCCTGAAACTGGCTCTGCGCCGCCGGCAACCCGCGACTGCGGCCGACAATCGCGGCCACGTCGGGGTCGGTCAGCAGAAAGTTGATCAAGCGTGCCGCCAGTTCGGGATGCTTGCTATTGCGTCCGACCGCGAACATCAGGGTGGGCCGCCCGAACATGCCGCTGTTGTGCGCATTCGGCAACACGGGAAACTCGCCGAGGACCAACTTCTGACGCGGGTCAAGCGTGCTGGCACGCAGGGAAATCGCCGAGTCCCAGGTGTAATTGCCGGCCCAGTTGCCGACCACCCAGTCAGGTTGCTGCTCGGTGGGCTTTTCTGCGCCGCCCAGGCTGGCGCGCAACGGCAGCGGGGTGGCGACGTGCTCGGCGATCAGTCGCCGATATACCTTTACCCACTCGAGCGCCGCTGCTTCGCTCATGGCCACGCGGGCTTCCCGCGGATCGACATAGGGTGTGCCGTGTTTCTGCTGGATATAGGCCTGCGCCAGCAGAATCATGTCGTACAACTCGCCATCCAGCGGAAAGGCATTTTCGCCAACGCGTTGCCGAAACACCTTTCCAGCGGCAAACACTTCCTCCCAACTGCGCGGCAGGGGCAGGCCGGCGCGGTCGAATGCGGCCTGGTTCCAGAGCATCACGCGTGCGCTGTATGATGCCGGCAAGGCATTGAGTTTCCCGGCGACCACGCCTATGCCGAGGTCCTCGGCGCTGAACTGGTCGACGGCCAGGAGGTGCCGATACTTGTTCAAGTCGACGAAGCCATTGCCGCGTTTGGAAAACATCGCCAGCCATGCCCAGTTGATCTGCATCACGTCCGGCTCGGACCGGCCTGCAATCTGGATGGTCAGTCGTTCCAGATAGCCATTGAACCCCATATATTCGGCTTTGACCTTGACTCCCGGGTTCTGGCGCTCGAACACGGCGATGGCCTTCAGCGTGGCTTCATGACGGCCGGCTCCTCCCCACCAGGCGAAGCGCAGCACGGCTGCCTCCGCACACGCGGCGCCGCTTAGGCCGGTCATCGCTAACAAGAGTCCGAGCCGTAGCAGACGATGCCAGCGCTGGCGAATGGTCCTTGCCATGTCAGGAAAGCAGAGTCGCGCCGTTATCGGCATCGAACAGGTGACAACAACCCAGTTGCAAATGGAAGCCGTGCGCGTCGCCACGTACCTTTCCCGCCAAACCTGCGAGTTGGTCGGCGGGTATACGTGCGGTCAAGGAATCGCCACCAAGGTCCAGGTGGACGAAGACTTCGCTGCCCATGTGTTCCAGAAAGCGCAAGGACGCCTTGACTTCGACGCTATCGCCTTGTATTCGCGGCGCCGCTGAGATGTGCTCCGGGCGCAAGCCGAATTTCACCGCCCTGCCCGGCCCAACGGTGGCAAGCAGGGGCCTGGTCTTGCTTGCCGGCAGCGGCAACTCCACTGCTCCGATCACCACGACAAGACCTTCCCCATCCGGCTGCAGGCGGGCATCCAGGATATTCATTTCCGGCGAACCTATGAAGCTGGCGACGAAGGCGTTGGCGGGACGGTCATAGAGCACGGTGGGGACGTCAACCTGCTGGATGATGCCGTCCTTCAACACGCAGATACGTTCACCCATGGTCATGGCCTCGACCTGGTCGTGCGTAACATAGATGACGGTGGCCGGCTGACCGGAGTCGCGCAAAGTGCGGTGCAACTCGGTCAGTCGTACGCGCATTGCGGCACGCAGTTTGGCGTCAAGATTGGAGAGCGGTTCGTCGAAAAGGAAAACCTCCGGTTTCTTGACGATGGCGCGGCCGACGGCGACGCGCTGTGCCTGCCCACCCGAAAGCTGCTTGGGATAACGGTCGAGCAAGTGTTCCATTTCCAGCAACTGGGCGGCGTGCCGCACCCGCTGATCGACTTCCGCCCTGGGTGTGCCGGCTAGCTTGAGCCCGAACGCGAGGTTGTCATAGACCTTCATGTGCGGGTACAGCGCGTAGTTTTGAAACACCATCGCGATGCCGCGCTCTTTCGGGGCAAGAGAATTTACCCTTCGCCCGCCAATGTAAAGATCGCCGCCGGTGATGCTCTCCAGTCCGGCAATCATCCGAAGCAGCGTCGATTTGGCGCAACCCGAAGGTCCGACAAAGACCAGAAACTCCCCGTCGCGGACCTCAAGGTCCACGCCGTGGACAGCCTTGAAGCCGTTGGGGTAGGTCTTTTCTATTCTTCTGAGGCTCACACCTGCCACGCTCGTCGCCGCCTTTCTCTCATCCCTTGATCCCGCTACTCGCGGCGCCCTCGATGAAATAGCGCTGGGCCATGAAGAATACCGCTACCGAGGGCACCAGGGCCACCACGGAAATCGCGATGACATTGGCCCATTCGACCTCTTCGGTGGCACCGATGCTCATCTTCAGCGCCAGCGACACCGGGTAGTTTTCGACCGACGCGAGATAGATCAGCGGTCCCATGAAGTCGTTCATGGTCCAGATGAACTGGAAGACTATGACTGAAATGATGGCGGGTTTGAGCAGCGGCACAATGATGTACCAGAGCAGCTGCAATGCATTGCAGCCGTCGATTTGTGCCGCCTCCTCCATGTCACGCGGTATGCCGCGCAAAAACTGCACCAACATGAAGACGAAGAAGGTATCCGTGGCAAATGCAGATGGCAGTATCAAAGGCAGGTAGGTATCCAGCCAGCCCAGTTCGCGGAACATCAGGTATTGCGGCAGGCGAAGGACGATCAGTGGCAGCATCATGGTGGCAACCATAATGCTGAACAGCAGTTTCCTGCCGACGAACTCGAAGCGTGCGAAGGCATAGGCCACCAGTACGCATGAAATCACCGTGACGATGACGCGCGGTACGACAATCGCGAAGGAATTCAGAAAGTAGGTGGCGAAAGTGTATTCGCTGCTGGTCTTCCAACCTTTGGCATAGGCACCGAAGTCCAGGCGGTCCGGCCAGAAGCCCAGTTCGGTGAAGATTTCGCCGTTGCTTTTGAACGATGCGCCGACCAACCACAACAAGGGGTAAAGCATCACCAGTGCAACCACGCCGAGTGCCAGATAGCGCAGACCAAGCTGCGTGCGTGTATCGCCCCCGTTGGCCATCATGTGGCGCGCTCCTTCTCGCCCGAGTAGAACACCCAATACTTCGAACTCCAGAACGAAATGCCAGCGAGCAAGGCGACCAGCGCGAACAGGACCCAGGATAGCGCGGCGCCGTAACCGAGGTTGAAGAAGCGAAAGCTTTGATCATATATATAGAGCGCCAGGACGTAGGTCGAATACAGCGGACCGCCTTCGGTAATCATGTAGGGTCCGTTGAACTCCTGAAATGCATGCACCATCTGCATGATCATGTTGAAGAAGATTACCGGAGTGATCAGCGGCACGGTGATCCGCAAGAATTGCTGCCACTTGGAGGCGCCATCGCATTCCGCGGCTTCGTAAAGTGACGCTGGCACGCTCTGCAATGCCGCCAGGAAGATCACCATCGCCGACCCGAATTGCCACATGAAGAGCAACACGATGGTCCACATCGAGTAGTGCTCGTCGGCGAGCCAGGCGATAGGCTCGAAGCCAAGCTTGGTCAGCAGGAGGTTAACGAGCCCGTGCTTGGCGAATATGAATCGCCACAGAACGGCAATTGCGATGGATCCACCGAGGATGGAGGGGATGTAGAAGGCCGAGCGAAAGAAGTTGATGCCGCGCAGTCGGAAGTTCAGTACGTGGGCAATGAACAGGGCGAAGCCGACCCGCATCGGCACGGCAAGGGCGGCGAACAACAGCGTGACGCCGAGGGATTTACGAAACAGCGGATCCTGCGTGAGGAGTTCCTGGTAGTTGGCCAATCCGATGAATTCGGGAGGGTCCATCAGGTCGTACTGGGTAAAACTGAGCGCAAAACTCATCACGAACGGAAACAACTTGAACCCGACAACCCCGAGCACGAACGGCAAAACGAAGAAGAACCCCAGGCGGCGATTTTCATACATGCATCGAGACTCCTGCGTCATCCATTGGCGATGCCGCGCAGTTCGCGCGGGGCT
>Ga0163199_1001166_pt1 | contig 16360 bp, 26 predicted proteins | sample PL_2010_150m_FD_113537 | JGI IMG/M metagenome (GOLD analysis project Ga0163199, IMG submission 113537) | Freshwater microbial communities from Powell Lake, British Columbia, Canada to study Microbial Dark Matter (Phase II) - PL_2010_150m | ecosystem: Environmental > Aquatic > Freshwater > Lake ... | reverse complement strand
GTCGCCCCACAGGCCGGTGATGTCGCCCCACAGGCCGGTCACGTTGCCCCGCAGGTAGGTCACGTTGCCCCACAGGCCGGTGATGTCGCCCCGCAGGCCGGTGATGTCGCCCCACAGGCCGGTGATGTCGCCCCACAGGCCGGTCACGTTGCCCCGCAGGTAGGTCACGTTGCCCCGCAGGCCGGTGATGTCGCCCCACAGGCCGGTGATGTCGCCCCACAGGCCGGTCACGTCGCCCCACAGGTGGGTCGGTAAGCCGGCGATTTGCTCGCCGTCAACGAAGTGGAAGACTTCGGTGGGTTTGGTTCTGGTGATTGCTGCTTTCATCTTGACCCTTTCTTTCCGCTTGATTGCGGGATGGGTGAATTCTAGCGTTACGCTATTTGATTAGTCAAGCGTTTCGCTAAATTAAATGTAAAATATCTTCTAGGGACAAACCCTAGGACGTAAAAAAGCCACCCGAAGGTGGCGGAAAGGTGGCGATGGCGGGTGGTCGTGTGATCTGGTTCGAGCGCGGACATTACCCTACGTACATTGGGTTTTGCCCGTCAGAGCGAGCGTGGCGCAGCGAGATGCGCAAGCTGCAAGCGCTGGACGAGCCTTATCCGCAATCCGATGCCAAATGCACTCGGTTTGGAACTGGCGACAAGACGGTAGTTCTAATCACCATGAGCGAGCGTATGGACGATGGATGCCCCATTGGAAGGGCTGCTTTGCTCGTGCACGAGGCGGTCCACGCCTGGCAGTATGTGCGCGAGGATATCGGCACGATCTTTGCAGTGTGTGTGTGTGGACATCTTGTAGAGCATCCCCCAAATGGGGGATAGACAAAGGCGCGGGGAACTGGAAAACTTGACAAAGCGGCTTCACCCGTTCGAGCGTTTTTTGTCGGTAAATGCCGGGGAGGCCATGGCCTCGATTCTGGCGGTGATTTTTGCAACAGCCTGCGGCTCGTCTGCCAGGTCGGCAATGTCTCGCACCGCCCTGGCCCTGTCGCCCGCATCAAGCGCGATCAAGTACCCGGCCAGGAACTCAAGGGCGTTTTGCAGCGTTGCCGGGGCCGATGCACCACTTGACGCCTGGTGTAAAGATGGGTTGACGTGGGGCGTCCATTCTCCGCTGGGCAACTGCGCGGAGAGGGTGGGGGATAGCCAGTCCGGATAGGTGGCAGTAATTTTCAGACGTAACTTCGGTCCAACGCCGCGCGGGTTCCCCGACGGAAGTTTTGTCCCATTGATGATTTGCCACAGGTTGTCAGGGCTGATACCTGACTTGTCAGCCACGTCCTTGTAATCACCCTCTCTTTTGCAGAGCGCCACGAGTGCCGCAACCATTGGATCAATGTGCATTTTGAGTTTGTAGCACAAAGCTAGAAATATATTTGTCGAAACGCTTGAAATTGCTTTAGCGTTACGCTAGACTTCCGCTCATGAACCTTTCGAGCTACTTTGAAATGCAGGGGCGCGGATCGGCAAGTGCTCTCGCAAAAGCCATAGACGCACATTCGTCTGACATGTCTGACTGGGCCAATGGATTTAGGCCGATCCCAGCTGAACGCTGCCCGGCCATCGAAGCCGCCACCAACGGCCTCGTGCGCTGCGAAGACCTGCGCCCGGATGTGGCGTGGGGGGTGCTTCGGGGAACGGTTGTGCCGGCAGCAGCAGGGCAGGGGGCCTGAGATGAATGAGCAACAAGCTACCGAACTACTCGCGCTGCTGCGCCAGACGGCTGCTGATATGGCGGCCATCAAGGCAATGATGGACCGCGCAATAGAACTTGGTCCACCCGTTATTCGCATTGATTCGGTGTTGGCGGGTATTCGTTCCAGACTTTCATCAGTACCTGCCACATGGACAGGCGTTGCTACTCCTTCTGCAAACCCTGAATCAGCGCCCCAGTCTTCCGGCCCCACAGATCGAGCTGCATCTTGATCTCTACTCGCAACTCCACGCCCTCCTCGCTGGACTCCCGGCCTGACGCAGGCTTGTGTTGCCACAAGCCCTCCGTCTGCGATTTCATAAATTTTGCAAAGGCGCTTGGATCGTCCGAATACAGCAGAGCGAAAAGATGTTGTATCAATTCGCTTTGCATTTGCAGACGAGCTTCGATTGACCGCAGATATTTCTCCTGCATGAGCGCCCCTTTCAATGGACGAGGTTGTGCGAGAACTCCATTGTCTGCGGCATGGGTCGCCCATCCCGACGTGGCCCAGGGCGTGCTCAGGAATTCCACACAGGAGAAGGCGGGTGTCTGAATCCGAGCGCATCCTGGCCATGGTGCAAAGGGCCAAAGAGGAGATCATGTATCTGCCTCTTCGGCGTCGGGGAATAACTGCTGAATTGCTTGCTGGAACACCTCGCGCTGCTGGGCCAAGGCGGCTGCGTCGTGCGGACCCAGGGCAGCGCCAGATTGAAGCGCTGCGAGAGTTGAGCAGAAGTCTTCGCGTACTCGGCGCCTCAGTGTCGCAGGCATCGCTCGTGCTATCGCGCCCAGCGCGGCCTGGTGCGCAAGATGACGGGAGGTCGCCATGTTGAGTGCTTGTGCCATATCGTCCTGGCGCTGCTCTATCTCTGCTGTCCATAGCGCCAGTTCTTCGTTGTTCACGGGCTTGCCTTTCGGTCATGGTTGGTGTGAGAACCCCATGGTAAATCCGGCTGGCAAGCCCACCCTCTAGCCAATGGAAAAACTCATCACCCCTGTGACCGTGAAGTTCTCGCCAGAGGGCGCCGCTGAGCTGCACTTGCTGGCCCGGGCCGACGGCATGGAGGTGAGCGAGTTTGTGCGTCATTTGGTTGAGCTCAAGAAGCTGGCAGAGCGGGAGCGCTGGAATGTCATGAGTCAAGTATTTGGCAATGAGGGGCCGAATGCAACGTTTACCAGAGACAACGAGGTAGGACTCAAGCCATGAGCAACACCGACCCATATCACAGCGACTGGGAGGCCATGGGGCTCCAGCACTACGGCGCGCAGCCGGCGCCAGCGCCCAAACCCCTGACGGCCGTGGAGAAGAACCGCATTCAGATGCGCGAGAGGTACCGGATCAGCAGGCATCAGGGCCAGCAGATCAAGTTGCCCGGCAGCCTGCCAATGCGCACCAATGCCGAGGGTGTGCAGGCGTATTCGAGGGCCGGCAAATGAGTTTTCACACACGGATAGGGGGATACCCCGAAGAGCATGTTCGTCCATGCCTGCCGTGTGTGTTCTGTTTTGACGAGTGCGCTTTGGGCGGCGCAAAAACCTACTAAGGCGAACTGTTATGAATCAAGTCATCAAGTCCGAGTCTGCAAAAACCATGTCCAGCGTGGAATTGGTGGAGGTCATTAACGAGCTCCGACAGGCTGGAAGTGCAGAGCTTCGGCATGATACTTTTGTGTTGAAAATAGAAAAACACCCCGGAATTGACGCTCCAAAATTTTCTGGAACGCAAAACTACGGAAACGGCAACACGCGCAAGGTCTACAACCTGCCAAAACGCGAGTGCGAGCTGATGGTCATGTCGGAGTCTCTGGCGGTGCAGACCCGCGTTTACGACCGCATGACGGCGCTGGAGCAGCAGGCTGTCGTCGCCGCTTTTAACCTGCCAACCACCTACGCCGGCGCCATGCGCCTTGCCGCCGATATGGTAGATCAGCGCGACCAGGCGCAGTCAGCGCTGGCCATTGCCGCGCCCAAGGTGGCCGCTCTGGACTTGATAGCCACGCGCGCTGAAGGGTCGGTGTGCATCACCAACGCGGCCAAAGACTTGCAGGTGCAGCCCAAGCGCTTGTTCAACTGGCTACAGGAGCATGAGTGGATTTACCGCCGGGCCGGTGGCTCTGGATTCGTTGCGCACCAGCCGCGATTGAAGACGGGATACCTGGAGCACAAGATCACCACCGTGGAGCGCTCAGACGGCTCCAGCCGCATGGTCGAGCAGGTGCTGGTGACGGCCAAGGGCCTGGCCAGGCTGGCCGGTGAGTTTGGTTCAGTAGGGGGGGTGCAGTAATGGCGCGCATCAGAACAATCAAGCCCGAGTTCTTTACCAGCGAGGACATCGTGTCGCTGTCGCCTTTGGCGCGCCTGCTGTACATCGCGCTTTGGTGCGAGGCGGACAAGGAAGGGCGCATGGTGTGGAAGCCATTGACGTTCAAGCTACGCTACCTGCCGGGCGACAACGTCGACGTTCAGCCACTGTGCCAAGAGATCATTGATCGTGGTCTTGTAAAACTGTATGGCGATGGTTTCGCAGTTATTCCGGCCTTCGCATGGCATCAACATATCAACCCAAGAGAGTCGGAAAGTCAACTCCCGGACCCAACACAAAAACAGGCCGTGGCGACGCGTAAACCACGCGTGCCCGACGCGTCGCCACGCGTGCCCGACGCGCATGTAGGAAGGGAAGGGAAGGGAAGGGAAAGGAAAGGAAAGGAAGGAGAGAATACAAGCGCTGTCGCGCCGCCTGACGGCGTTGTTTTGTCCGTTTGGGCTGATTTTGTCGATTTGCGAAAAAGCAAAAAAGCCAAGCTGACGCAAACCGCAATCGACGGGATTCGGCGGGAGGCAGACAAGGCCGGGTGGACGCTCGACGCCGCTTTGCGGGAGTGCTGCGCCAGAGGCTGGACCGGGTTCAAGGCCGATTGGGTGGCCGAAAACAAGCAGCCCAGGGCGTCACCCGCCGAGACACCGTACCAGCGTTCCATGCGGGAAAGAATGGAACTGATCGCGCCAAGTATTGCGGCCAAGAATCCGAACGGCCAGAGGGGCGTCGACATAAATCCAAATACGTTTTTTGACACGTTGCCGGGTCCCAAACCGTTGGAGCTGAGACATGGATAGCCTGACGATTGAGAACCTGACGGACGTGGTTTTCAAGAAGCTTTCTTTGGCGTATGGACGGGACTTTACCGGCCGCTGGGAGGGCTTGGACCTGCTCGACGTCAAGGCTGACTGGGCGCATGAGCTCAGTGGTTTTGAGCGTAATCCGCAGGCGATCAAGTACGCGTTACAACATCTTCCGCCATCAAAACCGCCGACCGTTTTTGAGTTCAAAAACATCGCGCTTCGTGCGCCGGAACAACCACTTGAGAGACTGGACGCACCGGCGGCAAACCCGCAGGTTGTGCGCAAGGCGCTGGCTGAGGCGAGGGCTTTGCTTTCGAGGGTGTCCCAATGAGCGTCACGCTGGCCGAAAAATACGAGTTGATGGCGCGCTACGGCATGAAGGCCTGGGCTCACATTTTGCTCTTGGAGCAGTCTCGCGGACGCAAGCTCAATCTGTACCAAATTTCCTGCATCAATTCGGCGCTTGGCATCACCCCAGAGACGCAACCGGAGGCGGTATGACCCATGTGCAACAACTGCAAAACAGCCCAGGAATTTCGCAACCATTCGATGTTCGACCCGGCCTGCATCTTCTGCGGCGCGCGGCTGATTCAGCGTATCGGAAAACTCCCCATTGCTCAATCCGAGGCTGTTTTGCGCAGACGATTGGTGCTCAAGGACTGGGTGGACTGGGGTCACAGCGAGGCCAAGATTCGCCAGTTGGCGAAAGGCCCGACGGCATTTTCTCCGGACTCGACTGGCCCGGTAAAGGCACCGGCGTGCGCGGACCCGAAGACGGCGAGACGCCGCTGAGTTGGGCCGAGGTGATACACGCCATGCAGACCGAAGAGGGGCTACCGCGATGACCAGAACCATCAACTTCATCGTGCCAGGCGTGCCAGTTGCCAAAGGCCGCGCCCGCTCCTTCATCCGCGCCGGCCACGTGGCGCACTACACGCCGGATCAGACCGCACGATACGAGAACCTGGTGAAGCTGGCCGCCAGGCAGGCCATAGGTAGCTGGGAGCCTATGCAGGGGGCGGTGGAGCTGGTGCTGCTGCTTCACATGCCCGTGCCTGCCTCATGGTCGAAAAAACGCCGTGCAGCGGCTTTAAGCGGCCAGGTCAGGCCGATCACAAAGCCCGATTGCTCCAATGTGCTCAAGGCGGTTGAGGACGCTATGAACGGCGTGGTGTTCGTTGATGACAAGCAGATCGCCGATGTGACAATTTGCAAGCGCTACTCGGCGCAGCCGCAGGCTTGCGTGCAGGTGACGGAGGTTCCAGCATGCCACGCCTGACAAAAGACCAATGGGCCGAAGCCCGTATCAAGTGGGAGGCAGACCCGACGATGACGTTTGAGGACGTTGCTCAGTCGTTGGGCGTGTCCAGGCCAGCTGTAAGCAAGATGGCGGACAAGGTCGGATGGGTCAAATCTGGCAACCTGCAATCGATCAACCGGGCTGCCCACATTCGCGCTGATACGTCCGAAGTTACGGGGGAAGTTACGGGAGAAGTTACGCTGGGGGCCGCTAAAAAGCCGCTGACTGCCAGCACTGAGCTATCGACCGACCTTCGATCAAGGCTGATCCAGCAGCACCGCGTTGAATGGCGCAATCACTCCAAGCTCTACCCGCTGGAGGAGATCAAGGCGGTGTTCGAGATCGGCAAGAGCGGCAAGATCACCAGCGAGATGATCGCCATCCGGCAAAAGGGCGAGCGCATCGCCTGGGGCATGGATGACGGCGACAGCAATACCACCATCACCATCGAAAGGTCTTATGGCAAGGCAAATGGTTAATCAGATTGAGGCGGTGGCGGTTGATGCGCTGATCCCGTACGCGCGCAACAGCAGAACGCATTCGCAAGAGCAGGTGGCGCAGTATGTTGACGTGGCCGTCACCCGCTGGCAGAAGTTCACCGGCAAGCAAGCCACGCTGGAGGCCACGGGCGAGCCATTCCCGCTAACCCCGCCTCAGTCGTGAGCCGCTTTCACCCACTCGCCCAGGGCCTGATTCATGCGTGACTGCCAGCCTTGCCCGGTTGCCCGGAATGCGGCCAGCGTGGCGTTATCCACGCGCAGGGCAATCTGCGTCTTGTCCGACCCGGCAGGTCGGCCACGGCGGCGCTTGTCCGCCTCGATGCCGGCGCGCATTTCCTCTTTAGTCAGTGGACGGTCATCTTCATCCACGCCGTCCCAAACAAAGTCACTGCTAGGTGGTATGGCGCGCACGGCAGCGGCAACTTGTGCCCGCGTCATGTTATTCACTGCTTCCAATCCATTCATAGTATTCCAGCCTTTCTTGCGTGCTTGCTTTGCGGTAACTGATCACCCTTGCCGTGCCGTCGCGGTCGGTATGCACCACCGACAGCACCCGCAGGTAACCGAACACATACGAAAACGACTGCGTGCGGGTTTCGCCCTTGCGCACTACAGACACGTCAAGCCGGTAGGTCGAATCCAGAACAGCGCCAGCGTCGCAGAAGTCCAAACCATGCTTGGTAAGGTTTTCCATCCGCTTGGCTTCGTCCCAGATCAGCGTCATTTGCATGTTAGTAATTGTATATGCGTTTAATAGTATTGTCAATGTTTATTTGCATATTCAAGAAATATAAATGCCCAAGATAGTCATCCCCTCACTACCCATGCACCCGGCGCAGAAGGAGGTGGATGCTTCGCCTGCGCGGTTCAAGGTTTTGTGCAATGGCCGGCGCTGGGGCAAGACGCTTTCAAGCCTGGAGTGGTTGCTCTTTGGCGAAGTCGGTAGCGCCATCGAGGGTAAGCCGGTCGGCTTCTTTGCGCCGACGTACCAACTCATGCTGGAGGTGTGGAAGGATGCCGAGCGCACCCTGCGCCCAGTTACCCGCAAGGCCAACAAGACCGAGAACCGAATCGAGCTCGTGACCGGCGGCGTGGTGGACTTCTGGACCCTGCAAGACGACGGCGCCGGGCGCGGGCGCAAGTACAGCAGGGTAGTGATTGATGAGGCGGCGCATGCGCGCTACCTCAAGGACGCCTGGCAGAAGGCCATCCTGCCGACGTTGACAGACTACAGCGGGCAGGCGCGCATTATCAGCACACCAGCCGGGCGAAACTACTTTTGGGAGTTGTACCAGCATGGTCTACCTGGGCCGGACCACCTGGACGACTGGGCCAGCTTCACCTACCCCACATCAAGCAACCCGCATATCAAGCCAGAGGAAATTGAAAAGATGCGCGCCATCCTGCCAGAGCGCGTATTTGCGCAGGAGTACCTGGCACAGTTTATGGAGGACGGTGGCGGCGTGTTCAGGCGGGTGACGTATGCCATTGATGCCAGCCTGGCCACGGATGCGCACACAGCACGCGACCTGCAAGACGGAAGCACCTACGTGATCGGCGTTGACTGGGGCCGCACCAACGACTTTACGGTGTTTGCAACGGTCAACGCACGCACGGGCGCGTTGGTGGCGCTGGACCGGTTCACAGATATTGACTACGCGGTGCAGCTCGCTCGCTTGCAGGCCTTGCACCAGCGCTTCCCGAGGGCGCAGATCATGGCTGAGAGCAACTCCATGGGTGGGCCTCTGATTGAGCAGTTGCAGCGTATGCGTCTGCCGGTGCAGGCCTTTCACACCAGCGCGGCGAGCAAGACGCAGGCAATAGATGCGCTGGCGCTGGCGTTTGAGACTGGCGCTATCCACCTGCCCGCCGTGCCGTGGCTGATTGATGAGTTGATGGCTTTTGACCAGGAACGTTTGCCCAGCGGCGCCGTGCGTTACGGTGCACCCAAGGGAGGCCATGACGACGGGGTGATGGCGCTGGCGATTTGCTGGCAGGGCGTAGCCAACCCGGCGCAGCCGCTACAGGCTTTCAGCCCGAGGGGCCTATGAGCAACGCATCGGACGAGGTGCGCGAGGATGAGTGGCTTATGCTGGAGATTGACCGCGCGCCGGGGCCGGTGGAGTTCAAGGAGCACATCAAGTCTGTCTTGCGGGGCATGGCTGGGCGCAGCATGTACTGGCGCCGCTCGGTGGTGGTGAAGACGTGGCAGGTTGGCCGGGCGTTGGAGTTGCTGGAGGCGCAGCGCACGGTGGCGCAGACGCGCGCGGCGCTGCTTGACTCGGGGGTGGCCGCGTCTGAGCGCACGGCGTACCGGCTGATTCAGCTGGCGCTGGCTGAGCGGGGCAAGAGTTACGCGCAGAAGATGGGCCGGGCGCAGGCTGATTTGTTTGGCGAGTTGGTAGGCGCGCAGTCGCTGGCCGTATCTGAGGAGGATTGACAGGTGCCAACATCAGAGAATATTACGGGCGAAGCCCAGGCGCTGGCGCTGGCCGTGGAGCGCCGCGCGCAGCAGGCGTATGAGGATCTGCTGGCCAAGCTTGATGAGGGCGTTGACCCGAGGATTGCCATTGCCCAGGTTCAAAAGTCGTTCGATGGGGAGTTTGCGGGGGAGCTTGCCGCAGCGTTCAGCACGGTGTTGCAGCGCTCTGTATCGGTGGGCTCTGTGCTGGCCATGCCGGTGGGCGAGGTGGTGCTGTCGAGGCGCCTGTGGGCGCTCAATGGGGAGATGGTTAACCAGGTCTCGGGTCTGATACGCCAGCATGCGCAGGGCCTGCAGAGCGCGCAGACGCTGGCCCGGCAACTGTACGACGGGTACAACCCGATTGACGGGGTGCAGCGTCCGCTGGAGGGCGCAGCGCGTGCCAAGCTGCCAAAGGCGTTGCAGGCGCTGACCAGTACGCCGCAGACGCGCGAAAGTTTGGCGCGGGTGCTTGAGCAGGGCCAGCAGCTGGCCGCGCGCCTCAAGAGCGAGACTCTCAAGGCGGGCTACATGGAGTCGGTGCAGGCCTGGGTAGACGGCGAGGGCAAGCAGGCGCTGAATAAGCGGCTGTGGGTTGCGCAGCGCGAGAAGAACCGATACACGGCAGACCGCATTGCGCAGACGGAGCTGGCGCGAGCGCATCAGGCCAAGGTGGGGCAGGAGTTGCTGGCGGACGGCTCGATCAGTGTGGTGCAGGTGCGCATTAACCCGGCGCACCCGGTGACTGATATTTGCGACCTGCACGCGCGCGCTGATTTGTTTGGCTTGGGCGCCGGGTGTTACCCCAAGGCGAAGGCGCCAAGGCCTCCGTTTCATCCGCACTGCTGGTGCCGCCTGTCGTCACGCCCGGACCTGACGGCTGGCGCCGATACCGCAGAGCGCAAGGGTGCGGTGCAGGCGTATTTGAAGACGCTTGCGGCCTATGAGGCGGCGCGGGTTATGGGTAGCAAGGAGCGGCTGCTTGATGTGATGCAGCGTGGCAAGAGCGTTGATGCGGTGGTGAATGCGGGGCGGGACCCGATGTATCACCTGGAGCGACTGGGGGATGGCGTAGCATACAGGTCAATGAACGCAGCATACGAAGAGTCTAAGAGGCCGGGAGGAGATAACGCGGGGCTGCTTCGCAATTTGAAAAACCTTGGCCCAGTTCAGAGAGAAAAGTCTATATCGTCGCTTGAAACGCAGGCGTCGTTTCATGAACACAAGGCGCTAAATCCGGGTGAGTTTGTTCCAGACTGGAATGATAGGCCATCGGCTTATCAAATTGGATTACTTGCCAAATGGCGCTCAGAGGCGCAAAATTTCAGATCACAGGTTGATGTTATCAAGGGGTTTAATGATGAGTTCGGACAGTGAAAAATTAGCGGGCGCTTTGATTTGCCTTGACTCGGTAGTCAATTTGTTGCGTTCTGAAGGTCTCAAGAATGCGGGCCAAAATGATGGGCTTCTGGCTTATCAGGCGCTCAGTCGCATCAAGGCTGAGGCGGAGTCATTCGGTGTGCCGCTTGCTGATATTGGACTTGCAGGATTTAACCCGGATGTTCTCTTGAAACGGCAGTTGCAAGCCGCCTGATATAGAGGCTGTAGCCGATTACCCTTGCACCATCACCCGCAGTGCCATGAGCTTGTATCCGTCAACGCGGTCTTCGTCGGCGATGGTCTCGCGGTACTGGCAGTACACGCCAGAGGTCTCTGCGGCGTTGATCAGGGCGGCCTCTAGGTCGTACAGGGTCTGGTAAAGCGACTCAAGGCCGGACTCGAACTCGTGGATTGGCTTGCCAAAGTAGATGAGCACTTCGGTCTCGCGCGAGCCGATAACCGCTGAGTGGCGCGACAGGCTGGGCACGATGCGCACCATGGGATAGTCTGCCGGGGTCATGTTGGACTCTAGCCCGATCTTGCAGCTGGCGACGCCGGTGACCAGCCCGAGCGCTGTTTTGAGGACGAGCAGCGCCGTCATGGGGTTGGTGGTGCTCATGGCTTAACCTCTCTCAAGGGCTACGGTGAAGATGGAGCTGACGCCCAGGCTAACGCCGTCTGCCGCCAGGTCTGCCGCCTGTTGGGCCGCGCGGGCCTGAGGGAGTGCCTCTGCGTATTCCTTGCGGTAGCTGCTGAGTTTGGCGCTGAAGGTGTCGTCGGGTGATTTTTGGCACTCGATGCAGGCGATGATGTAGGCGCGCAGGATGACAAGGCGCGTTACCCAGGCTGCCGGGAAGGTGCCCAGGGCGGTGACGTCAGCGGTGGCGCGGGTCTCGCGGTCTACGGTGACGAGGGCGGCGAGGTAGCCGTCTGCATAGGTTTGGGTCAGTGGCATGGTGTTTATCCTTGGGTGAGTTGTGGCGGGCCAGCCCGGTCTGCTAGCGCGAGTTGGCGTCCTTGTATTGACAGGATCACAGATTCGATTGCGCCTTTTCGAATGTCATTTGTTGCCAATGTCAGTTGCAGAGAGCGGCCCTGTTTTTGGGCGGATACCAGACCGATGGACCGCAGGTAATACGTGCAAAGGCTTACACTGTCTTTGGGGATTGCGCTTCTTGATGAAATATCTGCGTTCGAGCATGTTCCCTTTGAGTCAATAAGTTCTGAAACAACTTTTCTCAAACAGGAGCCAAGAATTTCAACATCGAGAGCAGCGCTGTCATCAGATAATGGGTTTGGAACTTTTCTCTCTCGCAAGTCAATTCGCAAGATATTCAGTGCTTCCATGTTGCGGACGAACTCAAATAACTCTTTGGAAGAGTTGACCCTTTTGACGGCCTCTTCGACTTGGGCAAATGCCAAATAGCTATCCTGCCTGGTCGATTCTTTGGAGTGTTGCAAGTACTTTCTCCTGAAATATCTGCGGAGCCATGGCGCAAGCGCGCTGGATGTATGGATCGCCAGCATACCCCGGATGGTGTGGCCATCGGAACATGACGCGGGTGTTTTGGCCGTATCCTTTTTTCTTGATCCATGCGTAAATTCTTGCCTTGTCCTGTTTTGATTCTTGCGGACCGAACCAGAACCAGAAGATGCCTCCTTTGGCATAGCGTAGGGCTTGTTTGTTCTTGGGTTTGATGTCATGCGCCTTAGTTGGGCCGACAACGAAGGCAGCATGCTGCGCCACTCTGGTGTCATGCCCGATCACCCACGAGCCGTCTGCCAGGCGGGTCTTGTAGATGGAGCGCACCAGCGCGCCCTTCTTGTTGTGCTTGGCGGCTTCTTGCTCGATGTAGTGCTCGACGTCGAGCGCGGTGCTGGCAAGAGCCCGGCCAGATAGCGCGGGGCCGATGCGCTGTAGCATGGCGCGCACTTGTTCAACGCCGGCGACGTTGATGCTGATCATTACAGGCCTTCGGGCGGTGTGCCGGGCGGCGTGCCGCTTGCCTCGGGGTTGGGCCGGGGCGCTTGCAGGGTCTCATCAATGGAGGCGAGCAGGAGGGCTTTGACGGGCTCTTCTGAGCCGTCAAACTCGGCGGCGACGATGGCGCGCTGCTTCTCGGCCAGCACGGCGGCGGGAAAGGCGGCGAGCTGCATGGCGCTCAAAATGTCGATCTCGGTCAGGGTGTCGATCAGGTTGTAGTCTGACGGCCAGGTGACCTCGATGCGGTTGGTGGTGCCCAGGGCTCGGTGGAACAGGCCCCACATGCGCCGCTCAAGGTTTTGCATTTGCACGGCAAAGGTGGCGATGTCGGCGTTCAGGGCTTCGAAGCGCATGCGTCGGGCCAGGCCGCTCTCGGCCTGCGCGCTGGGGGTGGTGCTGTCATCCATGGCGATGCGCCGGATGGAGTTTTCAAGCTGCTCGATGACGGCCTGGTAAGTGTCTGCCGGGCCGCTGTCGGGGGCGATGAAGCTCGGCGCTATGCCCTGGTGCACGAGCATGGAGTGGGTGCCGATGGTGGCGGCTGTCTCATCGGGCTTGAATGTGTTGCTTTGCTCGGGGGTGACTTGCAGGGTGAGCAGGCTGAAGGTCTGGCCGCGCAGGATTTCATCACGCTCGCTTTTGCGGTTGAAGATGGCGCGCGAGATGTCGGCGATCTGGGCGTATTTGCCAACCTGCGGGTACAGGCCGCCGTTTTCGGTGAAGGCGAGCACGGGGCACTGCCTGAATGGGTGGTGGCCTTCTTTGATGATGCGGTCGTCAACGAGAAGTTGCCAGCCCGAGGCGTCCCAGCGGCGAACGCAGGGTTTGCAGGCCGTGGTGCCGTTGGCGCCGGTGACGCGCTCTGTGGTGTTGATTGCAATGCTGATGAGCAGGCCGGTGTCGTCGTCAAGCTCAAAGTCTTTGACGTTCTCCGGGAAGACGGCTCGCAGCACGGGCACGGCCCGGCGGGCGATCTGCTCGGCCAGGCTTTGCACGCCGTGGTCTTCTTCTTTGGAATCGGGCATGTCGATGAGTAGCAGCATGGAGCCGCGCGCTTTGGCTTGCAGGGCTAAGTGATTCCAGAATGAGTCCAGATTGGAGCCGCGCAGGTCTGCATCGTCAGTGAGTAGCTGGACCAGGGGGCTTTCTGTGCCTGCGCGCTGGGGGTTGCGCCGGCCAAGGAAGCTGACAAAGCGCTCGCAGGCCTGGCGCAGGTGGTTCTCATAGACGGCTATGGCGTTGCGCCCAGCAAATTTTGCGACGCTTTCGCGCTGATAGGGCACCAACTCGGTGGATCCGGTGAGTACGGGAACACGTTTGCCTGAGTTGCTGCTGTCTAGCCCGTAGATGATGCGAGGGGCGAATCCGCCGCTGCCTTCAAAGGCTTCCGAGAGGAATTTGAACCGTGCTGTGGTGGTGTTTGTATTCATGCTTCGTATGGTGTTTTGAAGCTCTGCCAATTTGTGGGAAGTTTTGGCAGGAAGTAAATCCACCATCCCTCCCATGGTGCCGGACAGACAAGACGTCGGTTTGCGCCAAATGGTCCATCTGGCGCGATGCCGGGTGTTGATGAACTTACCGGAACGGGCAACATGACTATCGATTGGGACAAGTTGAAGGGCGCGACGCTCGACGACAAGGCTTTGGACGGCCTGAAGACGGCTTTTGATGAGCTCGGGGCGCAGCGTGATGCAGCGCGCAAGGAGAGCATTGACGGGCGCAAGGGCAAGGACGCGAAGATCAAGGAATTGACCGACGCGCAGGACAAGCTTTTCGAGCGCCTTGGCATCAGTGCCGTGGATGAGCTCGATTCACTCCCGGATGCAAAGGGTCAGGCCGATGCGCTCAAGCAGTTTGAGGGAAAGATCAAGCGGCTGGAGCGTGAGCGCGACGAGGGCGCAGCGGCCAGGAAAGAGATTGAGGGCAAGTACACGGCAGAGCGCCGCGAGCGTGCCATTGCTCAGGCCATTGCCAAGCACCAGTTCATTGACGCCGACGATGCGCGCGCCCTTGTTGGCATGCGTGTGAGGCAGGAGGGCGATGACTTCTTATTCGATGCGGGAGACGGGAAGTTGACCAGCATTGAGGACGGCGCGGCCTGGATGGCCAAGACCAAGACGCATCTTGTGCGGGCAGCCGGTGACGGTGGCTCGGGCTCCGGGTTCAGGCCAGCCGGTCAGGGCCATCAGGGAGCCAAGACGATGACGCGCGCAGCGTTTGATGTGGCAAGCCATGTTGAGCGGACCGCTTTTGCAAAAGAGGGCGGGCAGGTCGTCGATAACTAACTTTCAATTTTCAAGGAAACATCATGTCAAACGTTCTCACCAGCCTTGCAGCCGACATTTACAAAGCAGCCGATGTGGTCGGGCGCGAATTGGTCGGCATCATCCCTTCTGTGACGATCAACGGCGACGCCTCAACGCGCGCTGCCAAGGGTGATGTTGTGCGCTCGCATTTCACGCGCACACCGGCGGTGAGCTCGTCCTTTGCCCCGGCGATGACTATACCGGAGGGTACTGACCAGACGGTGGACAACCGCACGCTGACGGTTGATACCTACGCATCGGTCCAGATCCCGTGGACCGGCGAGGATGTCAAGCACGTCAACAACGGCTCGGGCTTTGAGACGATCTACGGCGACCAGATCAAGCAGGCCATGCGCGCGATTGCCAACACGATTGAGGCTTACCTGTTTGGCGTTGCCTACAAGGCATCGAGCCGCGCCGTGGGCACCGCTGGCACCACGCCCTTTGCCACCACGTTCGACACCATCGCTCTGGTGCGCCAGATTCTTGTGGACAACGGGGCGCCAGCCAATGACGGTTTGACCAGCCTGGTGATGAACAGCGCAGCCGGTGCCAAACTGCGCAACCTGGCGCAACTGCAAAAGGCCAATGAGGCTGGCAGCACGGTGCTGCTGCGTCAGGGCACGCTGCTTGATTTGCAGGGCCTGATGATGAAGGAATCTGCCGGCATCACATCGCACGCCAAGGGCGCAGGCACTGGCTACGATGCCAACCAAGGCGCGGGCTTTGTGGTGGGAGACACCTCGATCATCCTGGACGGCGGCACGGTCAATGTGACGGGTATCAAGTCTGGTGACGTGGTGACTTTTGCGGGTGACGCAAACAACTATGTGGTAGCCACTGGCACCACTGCGACGGGCGCAACGATTGTGCTCAATGACCCAGGCCTGCGCGCAACGCTGGCTGACGCGGTGGAGATGACCATTGGCAACAGCTACACGCCGAATCTGGCTTTCCACAAGTCGGCCATTGAGCTGGTTGTGCGGCCTCCGGCGATGCCTAATGGCGGCGATGCTGCGGTGGACCTGATGACGGTGCAAGACCCGTGGAGCGGCCTGGTGTTTGAGGTGGCCATGTACAAGGGCTACATGAAGTCTATGGTTGAGGTGCGCTGCATCTACGGCGCCAAGGCCTGGAAGCCCAATCACATTGCAACCCTGATGGGCTAAGTTGTGGGAACGGTCCACAAGTTACAGGCGGGATACCTGCTTGGCGTTACGTCGGGGGAGACCGCGACCAGCGTCAAGCAAGTGCAGGACGCCTCTATCGGGGCTGTGTTTGTCGGCACACGGACGTTTGGGCCGTACCTGGTTGAACGCAGCTTCGTTGTGGGTGACGGGGCGACGGTGACAATGAGCGCGTCAGGTATTGCCACCCGGTTTGGCGGCGCCCTGGCCTTGAGCGCAGGCGCCCCAGAAAATGCGGTGCGTGCGGCCCTGCTGGTTAACCCGGCTGGGGATGACAACGCGCTGACATTTACCGCAGTGGCCTATGGCTCAGAGGGTAACGCCATTTCTGTTGCCTACGTCGACCCGGCTGCTGCCAGCGCGGCGCTTGCGGTGGTTGTGACGCACAGCACGATACAGGTGCTGCTGGCTACTGATGAGG
>Ga0163199_1001165_pt1 | contig 16373 bp, 13 predicted proteins | sample PL_2010_150m_FD_113537 | JGI IMG/M metagenome (GOLD analysis project Ga0163199, IMG submission 113537) | Freshwater microbial communities from Powell Lake, British Columbia, Canada to study Microbial Dark Matter (Phase II) - PL_2010_150m | ecosystem: Environmental > Aquatic > Freshwater > Lake ... | reverse complement strand
TTATACATCTATATCAAACTTCATCAAACTGGCGGAAAAAATCAAATCTACCCTCTTGAGAAGCCACTCTTCCGGCTTCCATCCGTTGTTCAATTCATCCAACATCTTCCTGGAGGGGAAAAGGTTGAAATATCAAGGAAAATCCATGCCAACTTCGTTCCTGATTTTCCTCCAAAATTTTCCCCAAAATGGCTGTTCAAAATTTGATTTTTATTGAAAGAAGAATTAAATAATTGCCGTTTGAGGGTTGGAAAACGATCAAATAACCTTGATTTGGATCTTTTGATGGTCGTGGTACACAATAGAGGAAAATTTTTTCAGAAAATTTAATTTTTTGACATTCAAAATTTTTTGGTCACACTTTTCCTGAAAGAAAATAAAAAAATACAATTTATTTAGCCTGAGATATAGTAGATGATAGGTAGTGATATGGCAATGATATGAACTTAAAAAATAATCACTTTTCAACTTCGTAACACTTCTCTAATCCGGAACATCAGTGCCTGTCTCTATCAATTTGGGTTTCTGGGAGCTCTTGTTTAATTTCTCCATCACCTGCTGTTCCAAAATTCTTAGTTGATCCAATCGTTGCTTTTCAACAGATTTCCTTTTCCTTTTCATTACTTCCATAATCAAGGATTTCAAATCCATTTTAAAAGAGACGTAAAAACCCCTGGTATGTTGCGCATAGTAAATCAAACCCCAATTTTCCTGTAATTCCCTTTTGATTTTTAAGGTTTGATATTCCTGCGTGAAAAATCTTATTTTTTCTGATAGTTCTGACTCATCCTGTATTGATTTTGCTTTGCCGTCCATTCTTGCCCACAAGAGCCTGTTATCAGCTTTTTGGAATATCTTGTTTCCAACAATAGATTTTAAGGCGTGGTAGGCCAAAAAGCAAGCCTTGTCAAAATCGGATTTTTCAAGTTTATTGTATTCGGAATATAAATTCCGGTCGATACCGGTCATTGGAGAATTTGGATATCTTTCAAAAAGTACTTTTCCTCGTTTAAGGTTCTCTTCCCGATCCAACTCCTTAAAATTAAACCATTCGCAGGTTGCCCTGTACTTTTCTTTGTCTGTTCCCTTATCCAGTTTGATGAAATGAGCATACAAAGCATAATAGTATATGTCTCTTATTGACATTCGGGTATCTTCCAAAAACCCTGAAAGTAACTGTACAGGGATATTTAAAAATTCGGCTTTACCTACCGGATTGACTTCCTTTTCATTGTTTTTTGGCGTTGAAGCCAGTAGACTCTTAAACATAGGGCATGTTTTGTTCGTGTACAAAAAAAGAAAATCGCCTAATAATCAACGCATTGACATTTCAGACGATTCACAAAAACAATACGTTGAGGTCGATGGCGGATTCGAACCGCCGTACACGGTTTTGCAGACCGCTGCCTAACCACTCGGCCAACCGACCGTTTTCAGGGCACAAATATAGTTTTTTTTCCCTGCCCTAAAAACATGGAACACAAAAAAATGGCCTCTACCTTGCTAATGTGACGCTAACAGCCTTAATATGACCTCCCATGGGAGGCCTTGCTTTGGATATTTTTACGCTTACCATTCCCACTTCCCGGTATTCCTTGTGAATCCTATCCAGAATTCGTCCAGCAACATGTTCGAGTAAATGAGAACGTTGATGCATTTCCTCTTTAACCAGCCTGTAAATTCCCTCATAATTGAGGGCGTCCGAAAGATGATCGCTCAAGGCCGCTTTTAAACAGTCGGTTTCGATGGATATGTTCACTTCAAACCGGCTACCTACGATCTGCTCACTCTTAAAATAGCCATGATAGGCATAAAATTCCATTCCTTCGAGCTCTATAATTCCCATGCTGAGATTTTTTTATTGAGTCCAAATTTAACTCATTTTTTAATCCCCAATTTTTCTTCCTCAGATAAACAACTCTTGTTACCTTTGCAGCGAGTGCCTTGAGTGCCTAAAGTGAACTAAAGTGCCTAAAGTTGGGGACTCACGGCGTTTGGACAAAAAAAGTACAAGTCGAAGTACTTTAGGCACTTTAGCTCACTTTAGTACACTTTAGGCACTTCTTATTGTAAGGAGAAAAAGCACATAAAAACAACCATCATGGATCCAATCGTTCCGAAAAACTTCATTCAACAGCAAATTATCGAAGATCTTGCTGCAGGTAAAAATGACAGAAGGGTTCACACCCGTTTTCCACCCGAACCGAACGGTTACCTTCATATCGGCCATGCCAAGTCGATCTGTCTGAATTTTGGCACGGCAAGGCTCTTCGGCGGAATTACAAACCTCCGTTTCGACGATACCAACCCAACAAAAGAAGAGACCGAATATGTCGATTCCATCATGGAAGATGTGAAATGGCTGGGGTTTGATTGGGAAGACCGTCTCTATTATGCATCAGATTATTTTGATCAACTGTATGATTTTGCTGTTGAGTTGATCAAGAGAGGCAAAGCTTACATCGATTTCCAAAGTCAGGAGGTAATCAGCGAACAGCGGGGAACTCCAACCCGTCCTGGAGTAGAAAGCCCGACCCGAAATAGTCAACCCGAAACAAATCTTCAAATTTTTGAGGATATGAAAGCTGGCCTTTACAATGAAGGAGATTGTGTCCTGAGGGCAAAAATTGACATGTCATCGCCGAATATGCACATGCGTGATCCGCTGATGTACCGCATTTTGAAACAACCTCACCACCGTACGGGCGACAGATGGTGCATCTATCCTATGTATGATTATGCTCACGGGCAGTCCGATTACTGGGAAGGAATTACCCACTCCATTTGCACCCTCGAATTTGAAGTACATCGTCCGCTCTATGACTGGTTCGTTGATGAACTGGCCGATTCCGGTTACCGTCCCCGGCAAATTGAATTTTCCCGATTGAATATAACCTCAACAGTAATGAGCAAGCGCAAACTGCTCCTGCTGGTCAAGGAGGGTTACGTCAAAGATTGGGACGATCCCAGAATGCCAACAATCTGTGGCTTGCGCCGCAGGGGCTATACACCCGAATCGATCCGTAATTTTGCTGACCTTGTTGGTGTTACTAAGGTAGATGGTGTGACAGATGTTGCCCTGTTGGAATATTGTATCCGTGAAGATCTGAACAAAAGGGCGCAGCGGGTAATGTGCGTGACTGATCCGCTTAAAATTGTCATCACCAACTATCCTGAAAACACCGTCGAAGAAGTTGATGCCGTTAACAATCCTGAAGATGAGAGCATGGGAAAACGAAAAGTCCCCTTTTCAAAGGTAATTTACATCGAACGGGAAGATTTTATGGAAGAGCCTTCGAACAAATTCTACCGGCTGGCACCCGGGAAAGAGGTTCGGCTGCGTTACGCCTATTTCGTCCGGTGTAACGAGGTCATCAAAGATGCTGCAGGAAATATTCAGGAACTGAATTGCACCTATGATCCGGAAACCAAAGGAGGCAATGCCACAGATGGGAGAAAAGTAAAAGCAACCCTTCACTGGGTTGCTGCAGCCGGAGCATTGATTAGTGAAGTAAGGCTTTATGATAGGCTATTTAATGATCCTGATCCTGATGGACATAAGGACAAAGAATTTCTTGAATTTCTGAATCCTGACTCTTTAAAAACTCTCGAAAATTGTTTCGTTGAACCGTTTGTCGAAAATGCAATTCCTCTCACCAATTTTCAATTTGAAAGGCTGGGGTATTTCAATGTGGATCCGGATTCGTCAAAGAATAAGCTGGTTTTTAACAGAACTGTATCCCTGAAAGATAACTCCAAGAAATAGAAGTGCCTAAAGTGCCTAGAGTGAACTAAAGTGCCTAGAGTACTTCGCCTCAGACGTGGTTAGTTCAAATGTCCGAAATCCTCAACTTTAGGCATTTTAGGCACTTTAGTTCACTTTAGGCACTTGTTGGGGCAACCAATTTTTGTAATTTCCGCCGGGTATAGAAAAAAGTGAATATCGCCGCACTCCAGTTGGCAAAGAAAACACTCCACCAGATTCCTTTGGTACCCATTCCCAATTGAACTGCAAAAAGCAGGAAAAGTGGAAGCGGAAGTAAAAACTGACGGTAAGCTCCGACAAAAATAGCATACATCGGTTTCTTTATCCCCTGGAGGGTGGATACTGAGATATTTAAAAAAATGTAAGCGAAGAAGAATAGGACTCCAATTCCCAGATACTCTTTACCAATGCGGATCACGTTCAAATCGGAAGTAAACACCTTCATCAAGGTTTCAGAGAAAATCGCCACACCAACGATTCCTACGAAAATGATAGCCAATCCGTATGTGATATTTAATTTCCAGGACTCAAATATCCGTCCGGGAATGCCGGCACCCAAATTCTGCGCGGCAATGGTCAGTGCTGCAACATTTAAGCCAATTGTTGGAAGCAAAACCAACTGTTCTATCCTTGTTGCTATACCATAAGCAGCTACTGCTTCTTTTCCGAATTTACCGGCAAAATAAGTAATCACAAAAATTCCGATGGCAACAGTGAGCATGTTCAGACTGGCAGGAAATCCCTGTTTAAAAAGATCGGCAAAGTACTTTTTCTGAGGAATCCAGGCCTGCCATTTGATTCCCTCCATGATTTTTCTCTTCCTAATCCGGTAGACCAGGTAACAAGCTCCCAGAATCTGAATGATGACAGTTGAGAAGCCAATCCCACCCACTCCCATGGCTGGGAACCCCAATCCACCGTACATGAACCATGGATCCATCACGACATTGAGGAAAAAACCGGCTATCAGGAAATTCCTGTAGGTCTTTGTATCTCCCCTTGAGGTAAGTGCTGCATTCAGTGTACTGTTGAGCATAAAGAAAAGTGTCCCGGACAGGATGATATTCATGTACGCGACTGAAATGTCGAGGTATTCTTCTCTTGCTCCAAGCAATTTTAGCAAAAAAGGAGCACTCAAAATTCCAATAAAAGTGAATATTACTGCATTTATCACAGAAAATGTGATAGCTTGTGTTGCATACATCCCGGCTTTCGTTTTATCTCCTTCCCCAAGCGATGAGGAAATCAGTGCTGTTGCCCCTGTTCCCATTCCCATCCCAATGGAAAGAATGATAAAGAATACAGGAAAAGAAAGAGACAAGGCTGCGAGGGCCGTCGTTGAAACCAGACCTCCGTAATAGGTGTCCACCACATTAAAGAGTGTATTGAAAATCAGTCCTATACTCGATGGCAGAGCGATGGTCCGAATCAACTTTGGCAAAGGAGTTGCAGTAAAATCTGTTATCATTTTATGTCCTGTTCTATTTGGTTTTTGTTTGTTTACTACGTGAATCATACGCACAAATTTGATAAAGGGTTCTAAAGATGAATAAATTAGTATGAAATTCATCGGAAATACCCTACATAATTGTAATTTTGAGCAAATGCATCATCCATCAATCCGTTAACTGGAAAGGAGGGAAAATGAAACTCTCATTTAAAATCGATTATCAAACGACCTGGGGAGAAACACTGTTCATTTCAGGATCAACTCCTCAATTTGGTCAATGGGATCCAAAACTTGCCATTCCACTGAAAAATCAGTACCCCGGAGAGTGGCAGACAGTTGTCGACACCAACACGGAAGATCTTGAATATAAGTACTTGCTGCTGAATCAGCAGGGAGTTTTTATCCCTGAATGGGGCACCAACAGAAAAATTTCATGGAAACAAAGTGAGTTTCAGGAAATACGTCTTCGTGATTTCTGGCGAAACGGATCAGATCCTGACAATGCCCTTTATTCTGCTGCCTTCCAAAATGTTCTGCTTAAAAGGAATCATTCAACAAGCGAGCTGAACAGTGAACCTCCGTCCAAAATGCTCCGGTTGCAGCTCCACACTCCTGTCATAGATCCAAAGTTTAAATTTGCCGTTTTGGGAACAGAAAAGGTTCTGGGAGAATGGGATGAGGCTTTTGCTTTGGTAATGGACGACACCTCAGCTCCTCTGTGGAAAGTTGACCTTGATGCCTCAAAATTAAAATTCCCTTTGCATTACAAATATGTGATCTACGATCCTGAAAACAAACGCGTGATTGAATGGGAGGATGGTAACAACAGGGTAATCAGGGATTATGTATGCAGTTTGCCTCATTCGCTGAAAATTCATACCGATGAAAAATTTCGTCAAAATGCCGGCCATTGGAAAGGTGCCGGTGTAGCGGTCCCGCTCTTCTCACTGAGGACAGAACACAGCGGTGGAATAGGCGAATTTACAGACATCTACCAACTGGTTGATTGGACTGTCAAATGCGGACTCAAACTGATTCAGTTGCTGCCGCTCAACGAAACTGTTTCTACTCACAGTTGGGTTGACAGCTATCCATACAAGTCCATTTCTGTCATGGCTTTGCATCCTGTCTTTTTGAACATTACCAAGATTGGTGTGCTAGACGAAGAAAGTCTGATGGTTGGATTTATCAAGGCACTTTCAGGATTTAATGGACAGGAATCCGTTCATTATGAAGATGTTCACAAAATTAAATCGAAATTTTTCAAAATGATTTTCGATCAGCAGATGGACTCTTTCCTTAAAAATCCTGCCTATCTGAAATTTTTCGATCAAAACAAAGAGTGGTTGGTACCTTATGCAGCTTTCTGTTACCTGAGAGATCAAAATAAAACTGCCAACTTCAGACTCTGGAAACAATATAAAATCTACAACAGCGAAGAGATTGAAAATCTTACTTCACCAGGGAAAGATAACTATCCTGACATCGCCGTACATTTTTTCATTCAATACCATGCGCATAAACAACTGAGTGAGGCTGTCGCCTACGCACGAAAAAACAGAGTTGTACTGAAAGGCGATATCCCGATAGGAATTAGTCCCAACAGTGTTGAAGCCTGGACCCAACCCGATTTATTTAACCTGTTGCAGCAAGCCGGTGCACCGCCCGACGAGTTTGCAGACATTGGACAAAACTGGGGATTCCCGACCTATAACTGGGAGGTGATGGCTAATGACGGATACATGTGGTGGAAAAACAGGTTGAAACAAATGGCACGGTATTTTGATGCTTTCCGGATTGACCACATCGTCGGTTTCTTCCGAATATGGGAGATTCCTATCCAACAGGTTTTCGGAACATTGGGCCATTTTAACCCGGCATTGCCGTATTCAAGGGATGAGATCATCGATCGTGGCATTAACTTCAATGAAGAACGTTACACCAAACCCTACATTCGTGAATATTTCCTCCGGGGCCTTTTCGGTGAACTCACTGATCAGGTCAAAAACAGGTTCCTGTCTGAATATGAACCCGGAAAATTTAATCTGAAATCAAATTTTTCAACCCAAAGGCAGGTGTGGGAATATTTCGAATCCAACAGGAGTGAAGAAGGATTAAGCGGCAAAGACAGCCGGGTAAGGGATGGCCTCTGCGCCTTGATCGGCGAAGTGCTATTTGTCAGGGATCCCGTGCATCCAACTCATTTTCATCCCAGGATCGCTTTCCACGATACCAATTCATACATGAACCTGAATGATTCTGACAGGTACCGACTGGATGAACTATACATCGAATTCTTCTACCACCGCAACGATGAATTCTGGAAAGAACAAGCGATGAAAAAATTGCCTGCCGTCCTCGAAGCCTCTGACATGCTGGTTTGTGGTGAAGATCTCGGTATGATCCCTGATTGTGTTCCGGGTGTTATGAATGATTTGGGAATCCTAAGCCTGGAAGTACAACGGATGCCTAAAGATCCAAAAATTGAGTTCCTGCACCCTTCAGATGCACCCTATCTTTCAGTCAGCACAACCTCTACCCACGATACCTCTACCCTGCGCGGCTGGTGGGAAGAGGATGCCGGGAAGAGTGAACGGTTCTTCAGGACCATCATGGGAAACCAGGCACCCTTCCACAAAATAATGGAAGCATGGCTGGCCAGGGACATCATTCAACAACATTTCTGGTCACCTGCCATGTGGGCCATCTTTCCCATCCAGGATCTGCTGGCCATGGAAGAAGAGCTCAGACGAGAGGATTTTGAAGCAGAAAGGATTAATATTCCGGCAGTCGCACAGCATTACTGGCGATACCGCATCCATGTTTCCCTGGAAAAATTATTGAAAGCGAACCGTTTTAATGCAGAATTACTGCGAATGATAACCCATTCAGGTCGCTGAAACCTGCCGGTTTTCTCCATTCACCGATAATTGGGAGTGATTGGCCGATTTGCCCTTCAGTAACTTCGGGAGTGAGTTTACATTTGAGTCGTAATTAAAATTCATTGTCACACTTAACAAATGTTGTTATGAAACTTATTAATGATCCAAATGAACCCAGCGAAAATGTCTACGACGAAAAAGTCAGGAGACATTATCGCCCGGAATCCAGAATGTTCCTTGGAATTATTTTTCTTGCCATTGGAGCATTGCTGATCCTCAGAAATTTCGATTTCCTCTCCTACGATCTTTCACATATCTTAATCAGCTGGCCAATGCTGTTAATTGTCATTGGCTTATACAACCTGAACCGCAAGGCTGGTACAGCCGGCGTCATTTTGATCGGGATTGGTACATTCTTTCTGCTTCCCAGAATATTTGATTTCCAGGATGATTTCTACCACAATTTCTGGCCAATAATTTTAATGGTGGTTGGAGTAGTTTTCATTATTCAATGGCGCAAGTCACCCAATTTCACCTTTGGTGGTACAGTGGATAAAAATGATGTTCTGGATGAAACTGCAATTTTCGGGGGACGGAATATGTCGCTGGTGTCTGACCAGTTCAGAGGAGGTAAGATCACATGTATTTTTGGCGGTTCAAAAATTAATCTGCTCTATTGCAAGCCGGTAGAAGGATGCGTCATCGATGTGGCCACTATCTTCGGAGGTACAAAAATCATTGTTCCTGAAAACTGGAACGTGAAAACTGAGGTCGTTTCCATCTTTGGAGGCTTCGAAGACAAACGGGGCAACTCTGTTATCTCCCGGGTGGATCAGTCTAAATTGGTTGTCATCAAGGGTTCTGCCATCTTCGGCGGCGGCGAGATCACCTCTATGCCATAAAAATAAAATGGAACAACCCAGCCTGACAAACAGATATTCACTGGCATTTTACTGGATAGCGCCCATCCTGTTCGGAATTATTCAGACAAGCGTTAACCTCTGGTTCGAAATCCTCCCCTGGGGGATTTCGTTGGTTGACGGCATCGTCTTCGGTATCCTTCTCGGCGCATTTGGCATGGCCATCTGGTTTGTGGTCAGGTACAACAGTCCGGATGAAAAACCTTTCAGTCAGCTGATTTCAACTCATTTGGCCGCAGCCGTCATTCTCTCGCTGGCCTGGGTTTACAGTTCAGGCTTCGTCACCCGCTTGTTTTTATCGGATCCGGTTTACCTAACTTACCAGGAAAGCCATGTGACATCCAGGATCTTTATCGGGTTCTTTTTCTATACCCTAATGGCTGCTGTGTTTTACCTGTACATTTTATACCTCAAAAACCGGCAGAAATTAGACCGCGAAAAGGAGCTGAAACAGGAGGTCCGGGAGGCGGTGCTGCGCGCGCTGAAGTCGCAAATCAATCCCCATTTCCTTTTCAACAGCCTGAATTCCATTGCTTCTCTCACCCTTACCAACCCGGGAAAAGCACACGAGATGGTGATCGCACTCTCCGATTTTATGCGTTATTCGTTGCGGAAACAACACAACGAATTGGTGGCGTTGGAAGAGGAGATCAAACACACCCGCCTATACCTCCAGATCGAAAAAATTCGCTTCGGGGAGAAAATGGTTTACACATTTGATGTCGAACCGGGATGTTTGAAATGCCAGATTCCGACCCTTCTGCTTCAACCGCTTTTCGAAAATGCCGTCAAATACGGCGTTTATGAGGCATCTGACCAGGTAAAGGTTTCGCTTACTGCAAAAAGTGAGGGGGATCATATAGTGCTGACACTAACAAATAATTATGATCCTGAAGCAGCTCCCGCCAAAGGAGAAGGGATCGGCCTGAAAAATGTCCGTGAACGGCTCCGGTTGGTTTACAACAGCAACGAACTGTTACAAATTGAAGATCGTGACGGACGGTTCAGTGTCACAATTTATCTGCCTTGCGAGAAAAAGGGTTGAGATGCGGGATACGAGAAACGAGATACGGGAAACGGGATTGCAGGGGCTGCCCTTTGAATCGGGATACAGGATAGTGGTCCCTGAGCGAAGCCGAAGGGCGGGTTGTGAAAACTTTAGTCACTTTAGTCACTTTAGTTCACTTTAGTCACTTTTATAATATTGAACACCAATGAACAAGATTCGGGTACTAATCATCGACGACGAACAACTCGCCAAGGACCTCCTGAAAAACTATCTCTCAAAAGATTTACGACTGGAGATTGTGGGTGAATGCGCCAACGGTTTCGAAGGGGTGCTGGCCATCCAGGAGCTGAAACCAGACCTGGTTTTTCTCGATATCCAGATGCCAAAGATTACCGGATTCGAAATGCTGGAACTGCTGAGCGATCCTCCGGTCATCATCTTTTCCACGGCCTACGAAGAGTTTGCCATCCATGCCTTTGAAGCCAATGCGGTCGATTATTTGCTCAAACCCTATCCTGCCGAAAGGGTGCAGGTTGCAGTGGAAAAAGCTTTGAAACGCATTCAGTCCGGAACCGGCAATAAAGAAGAAGTTGACGCGGTGGCCCAGGCACATGATGAAAACAGCGGATTACTTGCCAGGATCGTCGTTAAATCCGGGGCCAAAATCAGGATCATCCCTGTCGAAACCATCGATTACCTCGAGTCGGAAGATGATTTCGTGATGATCTATTGCAAGGAAGGGCACTTTTTGAAGCAGAAAACGATGAAATACTTCGAAAACCACCTCGATCCGAAAAAATTTATCCGCATCCACCGTTCCTGCATCGTAAATGCAACGCAGCTGGCAGAGATCCAGCAGTACGGCAAAGAATCGTGGATACTCCTGACCAAACAGGGGGCCAAACTGAAAATCAGCAAATCAGGGTACCTTTCCCTGAAGCAGTTTCTTGACGATGGGTCTGCGAGGTAATTGACGAGGGATAATTGACAATGGACAATTTTTGGGGTCAGAAATAGAGCATTTAGTTTTGAAATAGTTTAGCATTACAAAAGCTTTGTCAGCAGATTATACATGTAGATAAAACACTCACATTCTGCCTCTTAACTAATTGTCAATGATCAACTGTCAATTGTCAGTTAATACGTTTGTAATCCCTATTGAAAAGACCGGTACGATCCGGTCTTTTTATTTTAATATGTTGGCAGAATTCTTTTCTTTTGTAGCAAGCCAATTGACGCTACCCTTATGTTTGTAAAAGACGGTTTCCTAAACGGTATATTTTCAGTTATTCAAACATATTACCTTTGGATTGGCCTGTTTGCGCTTGCTTCTTTAAGCCTTTGGGGATTGGCCAGCCTGTTGATGAGGATGCGCACCTCTCCCACGAAAGGCCGGAAACTGACCTGGAAGGAGCGCTTGAGCAGGCGAAAAGCACAGATCATCATCAAAGGCGACAAGCGGAGGAGGCCCGACTATGTGACCATGTCGCTTCAGAACTACGGCATCCGCCCGGTCGATCTGGAGGCGCCGCGCCTTGTTTTTATGAGGTGGAGCAGCGAACGCAAATTCAGGATCAACTCCTTTGGCGGTATTGATGATTTCCCGATGTGGCTGGAGCCCGGTTATGAAGCAACCTACAGGATAAATCTGGGACAGTTTTATGACCGGGTACCGGCATTGAGGAGAGCGACCAGGTTAAAGGCTGAAATAAGAGAGGTCTCAGGCAAAAAATTTGTGAGCTCCACCCTACGAATAAAGCTGATCTGATGATGCGCAAATGGACCTTTCACGATATTGATTTCACTGCTTTTCCGTTCTATGGTGGTGATGACCTGGGTGTGACCTGGTCAGAAGAAACGCTCAAAATCAAAATCTGGGCCCCAACGGGCGTGGAAGTTCTATTTCGGTTGTATGTTTCAGCAGAAGCCAGTCAACCGAAGAGGGTCTTTTCACTCGAAAATTCAGTCTCAGGTACCTGGGAAAAAGAACTGGATGGCAATTATGAGGGGTTCCTTTACACCTTCCAGGTACGCGACAAGGAAGGCTGGCTGAATGAATGCCCCGACATCGGAGCCAAAGCAACAGGCGTGAACGGGTTGAGAGGTATGATCCTTGATCCGGCAAAGACAAATCCTGAAAGATGGGAAAGTGACAAGCGAAGTGCGGTTACCAATCCGACGGATATGGTGATCTATGAATTGCATATTCGTGATTATTCAATCTCAGCAGATTCAGGTATTCAGCACAAGGGAAAATATCTCGGCTTGACCGAAACGGAAACCACCAACCCTGGAGGACTTTCAACCGGAATTGACCACATGAAAGAACTGGGGGTCACCCATATCCATCTATTGCCCATAGCGGATTTTTTTACTGTTGATGAAACACAAATAGCCCCACAGTACAACTGGGGATATGATCCGCTCAACTTTAACACACCGGAAGGGTGGTATGCATCCAATCCATACGACGGGTACACCAGGATCAAAGAGGTGAAACAGGTTGTCCGGGAGCTTCATCATCAGGGCTTCGGCGTGATCATGGATGTCGTTTACAACCACTCCGGACTCATTTTTGACTCTTGGTTCAACCAGACGGTTCCTGGATATTATTACCGTCAAAAAGCCGATGGTACCTTGTCTGATGCCAGCGGTTGCGGCAATGAACTGGCATCCGAACGGGCGATGGTACGGAAATTCATCGTGGATTCTGTAGCCTGGTGGGCAGAGGAGTATCATTTGGATGGTTTCAGGTTCGACCTGATGGGTATTGTAGATATTGAAACGATGAACCAGATCAGGACAAGGCTCGATCTGATTGACCCCAATATTTTCATGTACGGCGAAGGATGGATTGCCGGAGAATCCCCTTTGGCCGAAAGTTACCGTGCGACCAAACTGAACACACCGAAGCTGGATCGTATCGCATCTTTCTGCGACGATATGCGGGATGGCTTGAAAGGCAGCCCGTTTAACAGATACAGCCATGGATTTATCAGCGGACTGACACTGAGGGAAGAAAAGATCAAATTCGCCATTACCGGCGCTATCCGGCATCCCCAGATTTTTTACGATTACGTCGACTCTTCGCGCCAGCCATGGGCCAATAGCCCGGCACAGTGTGTGAATTATGTTTCATGCCACGACAACTACACTTTATTCGACAAGCTTCAGTATTCATGCCCTGAAGCCTCAACGGAGGAGATCGACAGGATGACCCGACTTGCCCTTGGTCTTATCCTGACTTCACAGGGAGTACCATTTTTGCATTCAGGCGTTGAGATGAACCGTTCCAAAGGGGGTCACCACGACTCTTACCGTTCGCCCGATGATGTCAACCAGATCGAATGGGGAAAAAAGTCAGAATCTGTCGTTCTTTTGAGGTTCACCAAAAACTGCATCGAACTTCGCAGACAGCATCCTGCTTTCAGAATGAGTGAAAGCGAAATGGTCAGAGAGAAGCTTTTCTTCTTTCCGAAGTACATTCCCGGAGTGATCGCTTATGAGTTGAGAGATCATGCAAATGGCGATCCATGGAAAAGCATCCTCCTGTTGTTCAATGGAAATAACTATTCGGTTGAGTACGAGATTCAGGAGAAGAGATGGCTGATTGTCGCTCAAAATGGAGAGATTCAACCAAACGGCCTTGGTCATGTCACCACAAGCCGGGTCAGGCTGCATCCGATTTCCATGATGATCCTGGCAGAAGAATAAGCAAACCAGCTTTCCGGCAGGTTAAAAGGCACCCAGCAAAAGATTGATGTCCGTGTCTGAAATAGAAAGCATTCTGGCGATATCCCGGTTGGTCAGGATGCCGTTTAGCAGGTAAACCCCTTCACAAAAGCCACGGTTCCCTTTGATGTATTCTGTCACTCCTCCCGACTGGCCGATGCCAAGCAATATCGGTGTGAAAATGTTACTTGCAGCAATCGAGGCTGTACGTGCAACCCTGGATTCGAGGTTGGGGACACAATAGTGGATTACGCCGTGTGCCTTGTAAGTGGGATTTTTCAGGGTAGTGATCCTGGATGTTTCAAAGCACCCGCCCTGTATGATATTGAGGTCGATGATAACAGAATTTTCTTTCATTCCCATGACCATGTCTTCAGGGACAATCATCGTGGGGACTTCGTTCATCGGCATAGCCCCCAGCACTACTTCTGCCGATTTCAGTGCCTTTCGCAATGCTTTCGGGTGAAAAACCGAAGTGGACAGATGTTGCCCGAGCCGGGCTTTCAGGTTCATCAGTTTGTAAATTGAATCATCAAAGACCCTAACTACCGCCCCAAATGCCATCGCCGTTCTGGCGGCTTGTTCAGCGACTGTTCCCGAGCCCAGGATAACCACTTCAGAAGGTGCAACACCCGTTACTTCGCCTAAAATAACCCCTTTCCCGTTAATGGAACTAAGCAGTTCACTGGCAACCACCATAGCGATATTTCCAACGATTTCACTGCTTATCTGCACCATTGACAGTATTCCGTGTTCATCTTTCATGTACTCAAAACCAATGGCAGTGACTTTTTTCCGCATGAGTTTCCTTACAAACTCGGCAGTCATCAGGGAAAGATAAACCGGCGAAAACAGCAATTGGTTGCCTTTCATCAATTCCGTTTCATCACAGGTATAGGGCGCCATTTTTAGTACAATATCACACCTGAAGATCTCCGCTGCGTCCCCGCAGATCACTGCACCGGCATCAGAATAGGCCATGTCGGAGTAATTGGCATCTTTTCCGGCCCCTTTCTGAACAAAGACATTGTGACCATTGGATACCAAAACCTCAACCGACTGGGGAGTCAGTGGTACCCTAAACTCAACAACATTGCCCGAATGAGGAAAGCCTATATTTAATTTGATGCTTCTTCTTCCGGGCATGTACAACTTCTCTTTGGGAATAAGTTGTTCCTTTGTCAAAACAGAAATATTCTCCTCTTTTCGATGGTTCATTGTTTAGTTATAAGATTCTATCATCCGGCTTCCGCTTTCAGTCTCAAAGATTTTAACCTTGATGGTATTGGAAGGGAGCAATGGTTCAATTAACTCCGGCCACTCTACAAAACAATATTTGTCACTAAAGAAATACTCCTCATACCCAAGATCAAAAAGCTCTTCCATGCTTTTGATCCTGTAAAAATCGACATGGTAAATCTCATTGGAGCGCTCTGTCTCGTAAACATTAATCAGCGCAAAAGTTGGTGAAGTGACGTAATCAATAACCTGTAACTTTTCGCACAAGGCCTTGATGAATGTCGTTTTCCCGGATCCCATCCTACCGTAAAAAGCAAACAAGCGATCTGCCGGATGTGCCTCAATAAATTTTTCCGCAACTGTATTTATTTCACTCAACGAGCTGATCTCTGCTTTAAACATCATTGTGCGTTTTCAGTAAGCTAACCGCATTACTGTGTTACAGGTTACGGGTTACAGGTTACGGAAAAATAAAGATCAGTGCGTTCTCTACTTTAGCCTTTACACTTTACTTGCCCTGAGCCTGGACTCCCCTGAGCCTGTCGAAGGGTCGAAGGGTACTTTAGCCTTTTATTGTTTTCTACATCAATTTTAATCAAAAATTTCTGATAAAATTCAGGTTCAGCCTATCAATTTTTATCTTAATTTTGAAAAAACATAAAAATTTTGATCTATGAACATTCCATCGGCTTTAAAATACACCAAAGAGCATGAATGGCTCCGTATTGAAGGAGATGTTGCTTATGTAGGAATTACTGATTTCGCACAAGGAGAGCTTGGGGACATTGTTTTTCTTGAAATTGAGACATGCGGAGAATCATTGGTTGCCGAAGAGGTTTTTGGAACGATTGAAGCAGTTAAAACTGTCTCAGATCTTTTCATGCCTGTATCAGGTGATGTCGTTGAAATCAATGACCTTCTTGAAGATCATCCTGAATTGGTCAACACGGATCCTTACGGAAAAGGATGGCTGATCAAAATCACCCTGACAGATGCTTCCGAAGTAAACAATCTTCTTACGGCCGAACAATACGCTGCATTACTGGAAGCATAAACTAGAGGTCAGTGTATAAAATCTGACCTTGATTAAATCCCGTTTATGACGGGATTTGTTGTTGGATAATACTTTGAGAATCTGTTTAAATAAATTAGACTTCTTAGGGCATGAGATTGCTTCCCGCTTCGTTCCTCGCGGTCGCAATGACGCATCATTTTCATGGAGGGTGAGGATGGAGAGAAGGAGGCGGATCATCAGTTATTGATACTGGCTGAAATAGTAATCCGCCTCCTTCTCTCCATCCTCACATGATCAACGGTCCACCGTCATTGCGAGGAGGAACGACGAAGCAATCTGCTGATTATCATACTATTACAT
>Ga0163199_1001164_pt1 | contig 16390 bp, 16 predicted proteins | sample PL_2010_150m_FD_113537 | JGI IMG/M metagenome (GOLD analysis project Ga0163199, IMG submission 113537) | Freshwater microbial communities from Powell Lake, British Columbia, Canada to study Microbial Dark Matter (Phase II) - PL_2010_150m | ecosystem: Environmental > Aquatic > Freshwater > Lake ... | reverse complement strand
GCCTTTTGGTACGGAGGAATATTTCTTACAACTAAAGTATCGCTGATCTTATATAATTTTTCTATGTATTCTGAATCAAGCGGTCCTGTTGTAAGGACAAGATCTATTTTCTTAATAAAAAATTTTTCGATTGATTTCACAATACTTTGAAGCGTCGGACGGTTACGCAATCCACCAAGGTGAGCATAAATCTCACGACTGTTATAATAGACTTTGGCTCTCTTAATTTTTGCAATTGTGGTTACAAAAGGAAGTGTGTAAAGATCTTCAGCAATGTAAACATCAGCGTTTGATCTAACCAGTTCACTAATTAAAATAAAAACAAACTGCAGATAGAAAAATAAACTGAACTTATTTTTCTCGATCGCGAATATTTTTATCTCTACATCAAAATAATCTTCGGAAGAGATAAACCAATCAAAACCGAGAACCGATACTTTACAGCCGTCTTCTCGAAGTGAATTAGAAATATTTGTTATGCGTGAGTCGTAACGCGGATTCCCAAGAAATGATATGTGAATTTTTTTTGTTCGTTCCATACATTCCGGATCGCTCAAAGTTTAATATGGAAAGTGTTTCTCATAATTGTCTTTGCATCAAATTTTTCTTTGAACTCGATCAAACTCATGCTCGGTGTCATCGGATTCTGCGCTTTAGTGTCTTGGGAAACTCCGATATCAACATACGCATAACCGTTCTCTGTGGAGTATTTGAGAACTTCATACATTACACGTTGTATCGGTTTGTATTCAGCATATTCATACCGAAGCATGTTATAGAAACATAACGCGACGTTTTTATTAGCAAAAAACATTGACGAGCCACCGATCGGTTTGTCATCAAGGTAAACCATAAACAGTTTGAGATTATCCGGCATCAATTCTTTTAGGCAAAGAAGATCTTCGTATGAGTGAGTTGGTTTAACATTGTGACGAGCTTTGTTCTCAAGAAGTATTGGATAAAATTCATCGTAGCGTTCGTTGATCTCAACGCTAACAGTCGGATTTTTTAGCGACTTGCGAACGTTCCGCCTAATTGTTGGAGACAATCGTTCAATGATGTCTCTTTCTTTATCAAGTTTTATGGCGCTTGAAATGTAATGTAGTTTGAAAGAAAAGCCTTGCCATAACATAGCGAAGTCTAGATTTTGATTCTGATATTTTTCGTAAATCATCGGTGCGGGAGTCAACTCAAATTCTTTTATATTATTCTTACGACCATAATCCAACAATGTTGTAACGATTTCCATTGCTTCTGCAAATTTAATATCACCTGTAACTATAGAGCCATAACTAGCGCCAATTGGTGATTCGTAAATTCCATTTGTTAATCTTCCGGGTAAAAGCGCTTCAATTTTATTATCCTTTAGAAATAAGAGATGATCGAATTTGAATTTACCGGGAGTGTGATAATCAAAAAATTTTTGCATATGAAACATCGTTCCGTTATTTGAATTTAGAACGAACTCATCCCACTTCAATTTCCATTCTTCAGAATATTTGATTACTTCCATTTATATCCACATTAAGATTGAAGATTTTCACTCAGCAAAAATAATCAATTTGTGTGTAACAGCGAATTGAAACAAACGTAGATGATTAAATCAGATGGTGTCCTTATTCAAATGTATAAATGAAAGAGATGATATGTGAATCACCCAAGCCGTACTTAAATGGAACGAAAGCATAATCAAGATTAATCCCTTTCCACTTAATGCCGAAACCAGTAGAAATACTTTTTGAATCGTAACCGCTGGCATATCCAATTCGAAGTGAAAACATTTTATTGTAAACAGCTTCTCCGCCGATATGAAGATGTGAATCAGTTTGTACTAAATATTTCTGAAAGCCTGTGAGCAATGTAAAATCTAATCTGGAATTAGTAAAAGAGAAATCATAAGCGACGCCAATCCGTAAATCTGTAGGAAGTTTTGTTGATTGAGAACGGAGTTCATTCATAGAACCAATATTACGCAATGCGGCGCCAAGTGATAATCCATTCACCAATCCTTGGTATGAAATACCGAAATCAAATCCTAATCCGTTGGCATCATCAGAAAAAAGATTTTCATAAAGATATTTTATAGTAGCACCGGCATAGAAATTATTTATTATCTCATAAGCTGTTGAAATACTCCCGGCAAAATAATGTGCACTGAATACTGATTCTACATCACCAGGTCGAGAGCGTACTTCAATATTTGCAATAGTGGTTGTATTAATTCCAACCGCGACTGGCAGACCGAAAACCGAAAAACTTGCGCCGAACATTTCCGAATTAAGATCTTGGAATAAAGAATTGTGTGTGAACGACAATTGAGTTTTGCTATTAAGAGCAATTAAAGAAGGATTATAATTTAAAGATGTTAGATCATTTGCGTCTACAACTCCAAGATCACTCATAGCAACATTGCGTGCACCAAATCCAAATTTTAAGAATGCCAATCCGCTTTCTCCGGCGGACTGAGCAAATGAAACTGTGCAAAAGAAAAACAAAACCAGAAATTTTATTGCAATATTTTCTTTTCTAGAAGTTAACATTGACACCTATTATATGTTGATCGCTTGATGAATAAGGTTCTATAACAAAAGCATAATCAATTCCAATCCTTAAGGAATTGAGCGAATAAAAATATGAAAATCCAAATGATGGCCGTAAAGGAAAATTAAAATTGCTAAGATTAAGTTTATCTATTCCTGCCCGCAAAAGAAAATTCTCATAGATGTTGTATTCCCCGCCTATCCGCAAAAAATTTGTTCCCGCATTACTATTTTCATATTCAACAGCGGCAATTATTTTCTCTTCAATAAATTTATACGCAAAGCCTATCTTTTTTAGAAGTGGAAATATATTTTTTGTTTGTTTACCGTTTGCACCATAAATTTTACCTGTATCCCACTGGTACTTACTATTTATATCGGAAACCATAAATGATACAGTCATTTCATTATTTAAGGAATACAAAGCACCGAGATCAAATCCAAGTCCGGAAGAAGTAACATCCTGATATAATTTATAGTAATAAAATTTAAATGCTATTCCGATCGAAAGTTTTTCGGAAAAACGATTTGCAACTGCAACGAAAAATTGATTCTCGCTTGTGGAAAGATCACCGGTCTTTCTTCCTTCACTATCGCGTGCATCAATGTGTGAGACACCGGCGTTAATCAATCCTATACTTAAGCCAACAACTGATCTTGGTTTCGTGGTTCCATCTGCATTTTCTTTTTTACCTAATTCAAATCTTTTTGTAAAATTTAAAAAGTTAAGAGAGCGGTCTAATGAAAGAAAAGTATAGGAAGTTTGAAATGAATTCCCTTCTTGAAATGGAATCAATGCCGGATTATAATATGAGACAAGATTTCCTTCTTTGACTGCAGACATAGCATTGCCCATTCCAATTCCGCGAGCACCAAATCCCATTCTGCTGAATGCACCCGGCATACTGCTAATTTCAGAGGTTGATGCTTGCGCAAATGCAAACGATGATAAAGCTAATATTTGAATAATTATTTTTCTGATCATTACATAATCACCATAATTTTTCCATACAACGGTTTGCTTCCTCCAAGATCAATTCTATAAAAATAAACTCCGTTAGGAACGATTTTTCCGTTTTCGTCTCTACCATTCCAAAATTCAAAATTTTCGCTGTTGATATTTTTATTTACGTTTTGAATTAATGTTTTCACAAGATTCATTCCGAAATCAAAAATGCGGATCGTAACATTTGCTGCTTGTGTTGTTGAATATTTTATTCTGATACTTTCTGCATCCGGTGAGAAAGGATTTGGAAAAGCATAAGTATCATTTGCACTAGTTAATTTTTCAGAAGCCAAAAATACTTTCCAAGTCCCGGTCCAAAATCCGTTCGTCTCGTTCAATCTGGCTAATCCGTTTATTGTGCCTAGCCAAATATCTGTAGAATTATCTTGATTACGATTTACTTTAACCGTACGAAAATGTTTTGTATTCAAACTAACATTTTTATTGTCATCAATAATTTCCGGTGCAGCAATCCAGGTAGAACCGTTATTGCTTGAACGATAGCAGCCATTTTGTGTTGCAACAAAAATATCTGCACTTATATAACTGCCCGGATTACCAACATATTTAAATCCGAAATCCATAACCCGTTCATCGGTAAGATAAGTTTTCCAATTTTGTCCGCCGTCGCTTGATGAACTTACACCCCAATATTCAGAAGTACCTTCAGCTTTCCATGTCCCTGCCCAGATAGAGTTATCGTAATCATTTTTTTCTAGAGATAAAATAAAATTTCCACTTATCGGATTTGTTTGATTATTATGATTGAACTTTATCCAGCTTACTCCGCCATCAGTACTTTTGTTAATTCCGCCTGCTGTTCCAACATAAATTGTATTATCATCGATGGCTAAGACAGAAAATGCTCGGTGATTTAAATATGATTCCGAACCGAACTTTCCTGATTGCGGCTGTAATGAAAATTTTAATGTATCAGTTGGTTTGATTGAATTTAGATTATCTGGGGGAAGAACAACACGCTTCCAAGTTTGCCCCATATCTGTTGATTTGCGCAAACCTCCTGCAAACGTTGCTATCCAAATTGTATTGCTTGTGAAAGCTATATCATAAATAAAATTTTGTTCAGCAACAGTAACCGGTAATGCGCGAATTCTATTTATACCATAAACTATGCTCGAATCTCCGGGATCATCAACCGGTTGTGGAATTTTATTCCAAGTTTGCCCTTGATTGGTAGAATATTTTATGCCTGTACCGACGGGAATATCACTTCCAAGTTTATTTTCATAATGCCATGTAGAAGCCCATATAGCACCGTTGCCATATCCAACAGATGATATACTTTCAGTTCCAAATTCTTGAACATTGTAAAAATTTATCCAGCTTAAACCGTTATCACTTGATTTGCTTAATCCTTTGGATGTAGCCAACCAAATAATATTATTTTGAATTAATATTTTTTCGATTGTATTGCTCTGTTGAGTTAGATCGGTTGAAGCAGCATTATTTTCTTTTTCAAGATTATAATTTATGATCTTCTGTTGAGCAATAAGGTTAACAGTTAGTGCAACAATCAAATATATTATTAGAATCTTTCTCATTAATTAACTGCCAAATTAATTGTTATCACGTTGCTGAGTTTAGAAGGTGTTCCTTTGTCCTTGGCCCGGAATTCAAATTTCCATTGTCCTGTTTGTGAAGTTGAACCAAAAGAATTTTTAAAAGAATAAATCCCATCTCCTGCTTGAACATCACCATAATTTGTATTTCCATCATCATGCATTAAAAAGAATCCTGAGCCGTTATCATCCTGTGGGCCGGGGGTAACTGTTGTGTCATCGGGACGAACTAATTTGAAATATACTTGAGCTATGTCTGATAGTCCGTTCTGATCATCCACTTTAATAGTGAAAATAAAAGCTTCACCTCTATTTACAGTTTCGGGAATAATTAGATTAGATAATACCGGCGCAAAATTTGTCTGCCCGTTATCATATGAAAAAATACTTGTCCCAACTTTTTTTACATTATCAGGAGAAGTACGGACGTTATCTTCAACAAAATATTCTATTTGATACTTTCCGTTAGAATATTTTTTACTCATAATAAACTTGCCCGAATATATTCCATCATCTTTTTTCTGGTCACCGTTATTCTGCAAGTCTCCATTATCAAGTAAGTTTACACGGGAATATTTTGTTTCTGAACCATCATTTGAAATAACGCTACACCAAACAATGCTAATAGTTGCAGTCCTTTGAAGCCAGACCGAAGTCGTTATAACTGAATCAGAAGAGTTCGTTGAAAAGGTTGTTGGGGCTGAGATTGCAACAACTTTATAATCAACCAATTTAGATTCCACTATTCCATCCGGAATCTTACCACATGAGATAAATACCGAAGCAATTAAAAGTAGACTTAAAATATTTATTGCAAAATTTTTCATATATATAGGAATCAACAAGAAATGAATTTTTGAATTGTTGGAATTATCACCGGTATGCATAAAAAAGAAAACATCATAGAAAATTTGCTATCCTACTTTATTAAGATCAAAAATTAACAGTAGCAGAGTTCTCTATAACCTTTTCCTATTTTCTTGACTGTAAATTAATAGATGTTTGATAATATAATCAAGAGTAATCTTTACTCTTAGTTCAAAGTGAAATAATAATTGGTGTAGGTGAAAATGATATTATGAAGATAAGAATTGCTATATAACCAAAAATCTTTCTCTTCCAATCTAATTCTTCAAACTGATTTACAGGCGGATGCTTAACCTTAATAACGAAAAAGAGTATTAAGGACCAAAATAACCAGCCGCTCCAGCCAATTGTTATACCAATATTTAGAAATGATTCCAATATTCCAAATACTCCGAGAATCACTAACAATATCATAGCTATACTTGCAATTGCTTCTTGTTTCTTTTCACCGAACATGCTATAAATAATATGTCCTCCGTCTAATTGACCTACAGGAATTAAATTCATAGATGTAACAAATAAGCCGAACCAACCTACACACAAATAAGGATAATGATAAACTTCCGACATAGGAGGAACGAATTGCGAAGCATTGGTAAATAAAAACTTTAGCATAGAAAATAAAAGTGTATCTCCGAATGCTAAACCAATTGCATTTTTTCCATACTCCGGTGAATAATAATCAGGATGGATTTGCAAAATATATTCTGTAGGAGGTAGATGAGTAAAACCATAGATCAATACAATCAAACATGCTACGAATCCGGCAATAGGACCGGCTGCGCCGATGTCAAACATAGCTTTGTTATTGGGAATTGGTTCTTTAGTTTTTATTACTGCACCCATCGTTCCAAAATTAAAAAAACCGCTTATTGGAGGGAATGGAATGAAGAATGGAAGTGTAACTTTTACTTTGTGATAAAGTGCTGCAAAAAAATGTCCGAACTCATGAACTCCAAGAATAAATAATATCGAGAGAGAATACGGCAGCCCCTGTATCAAATCGCTAAGTTTATAAGGACCCATCTTCCCGGTTGTCCATTCTATACCGGCGAGCAAAGTTGTTATGAATGTAACAACAAACAATGAAATATGAAGAACATAATTATGCTTAAACTTCATTGTACGGAATGATCTTGTGATAGTCTCGAATATTTTTTCAGGCATTCTATAGATCCAAATTAATGCTTAAGGAAGAATACTTTTCCAAAGAGTCAAAATATTCGCCGTGAATACTATAACCGGAGTAGTAATTGAATGCAAGTGACAATCCCTTACCTTCGATTTTACCGAACTTAACTCCGGCTGTAAAAGAATTATTGCCGGTATATTTTGAAAGATGAACAAGTTTCAGATCATAACCAATAAACGGCTTTATGTTATTGCCAAAATATTTATTTAGATAATAATCAAATCCTAATTGATAATTATCTTTTTTGATTTCTGCCGGATCTACATGATACAAATAAGTTATCCCACCATAAACTCTAAGTCTTTTATATTTAACGTAGGCAAGGCCTTCAATGAATTCACGGCTGTAAACGCGAGGAGAATGATCATCTTTCCATTGGTTGAGAGCTCCGTTATAATGACCATCAACAAAATGTGCACTGATATGACTTAATCTAATACGGGCACCAACAGTAAAATTATGCAAGGTTCTTTTATAACCGAAATTCAATCCAAACAGATAATCAACTGCATCCACAGGAAAATGAAAATTATTCTCTTTCCTTAAAAGTGTCCAAGTAAAAAGATCAGCTCCGACTGAAAATGTTCGGTTGCCTTTTTGAATTCTCACAAGATCCATGGAATTGCCGATATCTAATTGCAACTCATTACTATTGATCTTAAATAAAAATCCCAGTTTAGGTTCTAATGTATTTGCCGCAAAAGGATGAATCGTTAATCCATTCGGGAAGTATTCAACTTCTATTTGAGCAACTGTTATACTTGAAAGCAAAAGAATTAATAAGAAAAGTTTTTTCATAATGTATTTATCCGCTAATAATTTAGAATGTTCTTCCTTTCCATTTTACTTTTCGATTAAGAAGAACTATAAATGGAAGTACTAAGACGTAAATGATAAAATAAATTTCAAATGCAATGAAGTGAGAAAATTTCATCCTTAGATTTAATTTATAAAATACAGGTCTAACGAAAAAATAATCAACGCATATTTTAAAGATGCTAAAATATAAACCCGCCATTGAGAAAAAGAAAGGAAGTAAAAGCATTGCACCATGAACGATATATCCCCAAGCCATTACAGAATATCCGATCAGGTCACTCTTCATTCCGCCAACGCCCCAACGTTTCTTTTGCCAATATAAAGTTTTCCAATCAGGACAAGCTTTCGATGTAACTAATGCACCGACATCAAGCGGATAAATTATTTTATTTTTTTTAAGATCATGAATTGCCATTAATAAATTAAAATCTTCAGTAACTGAAAAAGACAATCCTTCATAACCACCAACTTCATTGTAAACACTTTTCCTGTAAGACATATTGTTTCCGATACAACTCAAGGGCTTACCAAGGTTTATTGATCCTGCAGCAACTGTTAGAAGATAAACAAAATCAATTGCCTGCATACCGGCAAACGAGTTTTGATCTTGTTGAGTTGTAAAACCGCCGACAAAACCGACATTATCTTGGTAATAAGATGCATGAGTTTTTGCCCAATCATGAGATACAATACAATCTGCATCTGTAGTAAGTATAATTTCTCCATGCGACATTTTAATTGCATTTGCTAACGCATTAGTCTTCCCTTTTAATGAACCGATCGATTCGTGGGGAACAATACATCTGAATTTTGATTTATCTTTTATAAAAGATTCAATGATCGCTCCGGTTGAATCAGTAGAATGATCATTCATAATAATTATTTCAAGCTTTCCATTCGGATAGATAAGATTATCTAAAGACTGCAGACAATCGTGAATATTATTTTCCTCATTACGAGCTGCTACAATTACAGTCGCTGATGGATATTTATCTTCCGGTATTTTATGATACTTCTTACCAGCCCCAATAGTAAATATCACAAGTTGGATAAAATAGAACGAAAGACCGATTAAGAATATGATTTCGAACAGCAACTTAATTCACCTTTAAAAGTAAAATCATAGATATAAGTTAAAGCGAAGAAATTTATATTGCACATGTAAATTTCAATTTTAACAAAAAGTTAATGTCAAGATTACAACCATTAAAGCGGTTTGGACAAAATTATTTAGTTGATAAGAACATCATTCAAAAAATTGTTCGGGAATTCAATCCGCAAAAAACTGATATAGTTATCGAAATCGGTCCCGGTACCGGTGCCTTAACAACCGAGTTGATGAATTCAGTCAAGAAACTTTATGCTATTGAAATAGATAAAAGAGTCGTAGAGAGTTTAGCTTTAGGGTTTCCGGCAGCAACTGTGATCAATCAAGATTTTTTAAAATTGGATTTAAATTCTTTCGCCACTGATATTCCCTTAAGGGTCATCGGCAATATTCCTTACAACATTACTTCACCAATATTATTTAAGCTGATCGAGAATCGTTCTCTGGTTTCTGATGCAATGCTAATGGTTCAGTTAGAAGTTGCAAAAAGAATAACCGCTAAAGAAAATAGTGATGATTACGGAATACTTGGTGTGCTTCTAAACTATTTTGCTGAAACTAAATTGTGTTTTAAGATTTCTCCGAATGTTTTTTATCCTAGACCTAAAGTTGAATCAGCTATAATCCATCTTAATTTTACAAAGGAACTTTCAAGTGACGTTGATGATAGACTTTTTATTCAAGTTGTAAAAGCAGCATTTGGGAACAGACGCAAGAAATTAAAAAATTCTCTCGGCAATAGTATTTTTTCAGATATCGTGTTCGAAGGGTGTGATTTTGATTTGTCGCGTCGTGCTGAGGAATTAACAATTATGGAGTTTGCCGAACTGACACAAATCATAAAGAATTATCAATATAAACTGAGATAGAATTAATCATTCTAAAAACATGAACTTCATTAAATCGTCTATTAAAAATTTATTACCTGTAGATTTTATTGTTATCGTCTTTTGTGTTTTTCTTTCTCTCTTAAATTTAATCTTCCTTCAAAAAGTTGCATTATGGCATATTCATATTATGCTGAATATATCAATCATTTCATTCATACTGATTACTGTCCAACAAGAACTAAAAAAAGAGAGCTTTGTATGGAAGCAGCTCCATTTTTGGTATTTGGTTCCTCTCACATTTATTTTTTTCAAAGAATTATATGGAATGATAGATCCAATCCGTGGAATTATTTATGACGATGTACTAATTCTGATTGACCGACTTATTTTTAGAGCTGATCCGACTATTGCTCTCTATCAAATTGCAAACCCGATTCTTACTGAACTTCTACAAATTGTTTACGGGACATTCTTTTTTCTTCCTGTTATTCTTGGTATAGACTTAATCCGGCAAAAAAAGTCCGAAGAATTTAATTACTCAGCTTTCATAATAGTTTATGGATTCGTTCTGTCTTTCATAGGATACATTTTGGTCCCAGCCATTGGTCCGCGATTTACTTTACACAATTTTGAAATGAACAACATCGAACTTCCCGGATTATTTATTACCGATATTTTACGGGAGATTGTAAACAGCGGAGAATCAATTCCGAGAGGTACAATTAATCCAGCCATGTTTGTTCAGCGCGATGCTTTTCCAAGCGGACATACACAAATGACACTGCTGGTTATGTTTCTATCTGTAAAATTCGGAAGTAAATTGAAATGGTTTTTCATTATTATCGGTTCTCTGTTAATATTTGCAACAGTCTATCTAAGATATCATTACGTAGTAGATTTAATAGGCGGATTATTCTTTATGATTTTTACATTGTGGAGTGGTAAATATATTTATAATTGGTTTATAGGAACAAAAGAAAATATTTCTTGTTCATGATCAATCTTAATGAGCACGGGCAAGATCATGATTAAAAGCAAAAGTTTATATTTTTCCGGCGTCGACTTTTTGGATTATTTCAATTATTGGCCAAAAATATCTATCTAAAGAACAGTTGGCATCCTCCCGCAAATAACAATTACCGTTTTCCTGAGCACGGCATTCAACACAAACAGTATTTTTCAATTTTTGATGAATCTCCTGCATATTATCTGAATCCGTACTATGAATTACATCTAAAATCTGTGGTAGGAATAATTCAACAGCACATGATTCTTTTTCATTTAATGTGCAGCCGCCCTTTTCGTTGGAGTCAACGCATATTGAACATACATTTTGTTTTAATGCTTTTAAATATTTATCCATAAATTTGCCTTGTTAATACACCGGAAAAATTACCAATTAGTTAGGAAAGATGGAAGACGTAAATAAAAAATCTCAGGTTAGAAGGATTTTTGATTCTATTTCTTACAGATATGATTTCCTAAATCATTTCTTAAGTGCAGGAGTTGATTTTTACTGGCGTAAAAAGGCGATCAAACTTTCCGGGATGTCATCCGAATCTAAATTGCTGGATATTGCTTGCGGTACCGGCGATTTTGCAATCACTGCAAAAAAATTGGGTGTGGAAAAGATCTTTGGTGCTGATCTTTCATTCAATATGCTTTTACTCTTCAACAAAAAAGTTGATTGGATCAACGGCAAAGCAGTTGAAACAGTAGCAGAACATTTACCATTTAAGAATAATACGTTTACAAATATTACTGTAGCGTTTGGTGTGCGTAATTTTTACGATATCCCTCAAGCATTTAAATCTTTCCATCGAATTCTTTCTGCAAACGGAAAAGTTACAGTTCTCGAGTTCCGTCTTCCTTCGAATCCACTTGTAAGAAATTTCTATTTATTTTACTTTAACAAAGTCTTGCCATTTATCGGAAGATTGATCTCCCAAGACAAAGAAGCATATACTTATTTGCCGGAATCGGTTGGCGAATTCGATAAGAAGGTAGATATTGTAAAACTTTTTGATGAATGTGGTTTCTCCAAAGTTGAAAAATATTCACTTACATTTGGACTAGTGCAAATAGTAATAGCAGAAAAATAATTCAACTTCTCTTTTACAACACAAAAACAAGAACTATTTTCACTTATACTTTTTCTCTATCTCTTCAATTTTATTCTTTTTATAATCAGAAACGCCCACCATCAATCCGGCAGTTGTAATAACAGCTCCGATGATCTGATAGATCGTTACATTTTGGCCAAACAAGAACATTACAAATGGTATAATTGCTAAATACACATTGGTATAAGGAACCCAAAAATGTGCGGAGAAGCGTGCAAGTTTGAAAAATCCAAAACTGTAGATATACCCTGTCAGTCCAGCTAACACTACAAACAATATCGGCCACCAATTTTTAGGAATTATATTTCCTTGAAATAAAGAAAAGAATCTGTGATACTCTGTGGCTGCAAATATTTTTTTAATATTGTCTCTCGTTGCTTCATCAAGATTTTCTTCTTGAGTATATGAACCATCTTTTTCAACATAGTATTTTAAAAGATATTCTTTTTTTTCTGTATCTATCTTTGCTAATACTCTTGTCTCAAAAGTATTTGCTTTTATATGATTAGGAATATTTGCATTCATCAATTCACCAATTAAAGGAATAATAAATAATGCAGATGTAATAAATATCATTTTCCATATCTCACGCCATACGACTAGTGCATTTGGCCCCACTCCCTTCAATGCGGTCTGAACAGTTTTATTATTAAGAATTTGTTGAGAGAATAGGCAACAATTAATTATGATTATCCAAATAATCGCAGATCCATCAAGAACCGACTTCGGGTCAACAACTCCTCCCAAAATACGTGGAAGATATGGAATCGTTAAACCGGTTATGACTAACAGTATTCCAATCCAATGTGCTTTTCTGATAGGTGCATTGAAAAGAAACTTTCCAAAAAACGGAAGGAGCGCTAAATAAATATTTACATAAGGCGCAAAGAGGTGAGGAGAATAATATCTTGGTAAATAAAAGAATCCGATGTTTTCAATTACGCCTGTAAATGCACAGATAGAAATTGTAATCATAGAAATAATTCCGGGCCATAAATATTTTATTTTTTTGCCGCGAATAACTTCTACACTAACTGCAATCAAAGCCCAAACTAATTTTGAAAGTTCTCTCCACCAAGTCATTACACCAGGAGAAACACCTACCGGCTGGTTGCCAACAAATCTTTGCTGGTTCCCCATCCAGTTAAGAACATATTGGCCGCCTAAAGCCCCATTAATTATGGAAAGCCATAATATTAGTAGGATCCATTCCATTTAGAACAACCTCATTTATTAATGGAAGTAACAGTATGTAACATCAACTTTATAAATAAATGAATAGTTTGAACAAATATCAACCGAAATAAAAATCTAATAGTTTTTCTTTTAGAACGTTGAAAGACTTTGCGCGATGACTGATTTTATTTTTCTCTTCGAATTCAAATTCGGAAATTGTTTTATCATATCCATCCGGAATAAAAATCGGATCATAACCAAAACCATTCGTCCCGCGTTGGTCCATTATTATTCGTCCGTGCAATTCACCAAATACTTCTATTTTATTTTTGTCATAGTAAAAAACTGCACAACTAATAAATTTTGCTTTATGCGGTTCGGGAAATTCTTTCAGTTCATCAATAACTTTTAAGTTGTTATCCTCGTAAGTACAATTTTCTCCTGCATATCTTGCCGAATAAACACCAGGCCGACCATTTAATTGATCAATTGAAAGTCCGGAATCATCTGCTAAAACCGGTTCTTTATAGATTTCATAAACAGCTTTAGCTTTTATGAAAGCATTCTCACTAAAAGTTGATCCGTGTTCTTCTATATCAATATTGTTTCCAAGATCATAAAGAGAAATTATTTCAATGGGTGTATTGGTGAAGATCGCTTTAACTTCATTTGCTTTACCTTTGTTCTGTGTAGCGAAGATTATTTTCAAACGTGGACTCGCTTTAATAATTGTTGTAATTCATTTTTACCATTCTTAATCAATTCATCCTCATCAAACATCAAACATCTTCCAGCATCCATCACTAACTTACCATCAATCATAACCGATCTTACATTCTCCTTTGTAGCAGAATAAACAATGCTTGAATAAATCTTTTCATCGTCAAGCTGCAAAGGTTGATCTGCTTTTTCGAGATCAAGTAAAACCAAATCAGCTTTCTTTCCAGCTTCTATACTTCCCACCTCTTTTTCTATATGGAGAGCTTTAGCACCTTCAATTGTAGCGAGTCGGAAAACTGTTAAAGCATCCATCACTGTTGAACCGTGAATCGGCTTCTGGATCAATGCAGCAAGCCGCATCTCGTTGAATATACTTAATCCATTATTGCAAGGAGCGCCGTCTGCACCAAGTGAAACAGATATTCCTTCTTTGATGTAGCGTGGAATGTTTGCAATACCGGAGCCAAGTTTTAGATTTGAAGATGGACAATGTGCAACCCTAACTGAATTTGTTCTTAATGTCTTTACTTCATTGTCATTCAAATGTACACAATGAACCAGAATAGTATTTTCGTCAAGAATTCCAATTGATTCAAAATATTCTACATTTTCTTTTCCGGTCATTCGTTTAACGGTTTCAATTTCAGATTTATTTTCCGAAGAGTGAGTATGGAATACTGAACCGGAAAAATCTTCCATCATCTCTTTTGTTTCTTTAAGAAGTTTTTCAGAACATGATAAAACAAAACGCGGAGCGAATCCAAATTTCACTTTACCATTGTTTGAGTTATGAAATGACTTTGCCCAATCAAAAGTTGATTTAAGATTCCAATCTGTGGTTTCACAAAATGTAGGATACAATTCATTCTTATCCATCATACAGTTACCTGCAAATGCACGAATGCCTGAAGCAATCAGCTCTTCAAAAATTACTTCTTGATGGTGAAGAGTGCCCATATCGAGTAATGTTGTAGTACCGCCGGTTAGAAGATCATGCAGACCTAATCGAACTGATGCGCGTAAAGATTTTTTTGTGTGAGAATTTTCGTAAGGAAAAATTCTTCTTTGCAGCCAATCCAATAATTCAAGATCGTCTGCCAATCCTCTGAATAATGTTTGGCAAAGATGAATATGAGTTTGGATGAATCCTGGAATGAGTGTGTAATTACGGTAATCTAAAATATCCCCATCATATTCTGATGATTTAAAATCTTTAAGTGAAACAATTCTTTCAATCTTTCCCTTAACTATTTCAACCGCATTGTTATGAAGAATTTCATTTTTTGAATTAACAGTAATTATTTGTTTTGGTATTAAAAGTTTACGCTTCATTTTTATTTTTCTCTGCAAATATTTCATCCATCTTTTCAATTGCATATCGCAAGTGAGGTATTACAATTGAACCGCCGACGATTAATGCAATATTAAATGTTTCATATAATTCTTCTTGCGTAGCGCCTTCTTCAATCGAACGATCAATATGATAAAGGATACAATCATTACAGCGCAATACCATTGAAGAAGAAAGTCCCATCAGTTCTTTTGTTTTTGAATTTAATGCCCCGTTGATATAAGCTTTATTATCTAACGCAAAAAATTTATTATAATCACGAAACCCGGAGTTCAGTATTCTATCATTCATTTCTTTTCGGTAAGCGCGGAATTCATTCACGGTTGATTTCATCTTTAATCTCCTATAATCTATTAAGTTCTTTCTTAAGATATTTTCCCGTTACACTATTTATATTTTCTGCAATATCTTCAGGTGTTCCGAAAGCGATTATCTCCCCACCATATTCACCACCGCCGGGACCTAAATCAATAACATGATCTGCAACTTTAATAACATCCAGGTTATGTTCAACAACAATAACCGTGTTACCTTTATCTACAAGTTGGTTCAACACCTTCAGTAAAATATTTACATCTTCAAAATGAAGCCCTGTAGTCGGTTCATCTAAAATATAAATAGTTTTTCCTGTTCCAACTTTACTCAATTCCGTTGCTAATTTCACTCTTTGAGCTTCACCGCCCGATAATGTTGTTGCCTGCTGACCAAGTTTTATATAACCCAGACCAACATCGTTAAGTGCTTTTATTTTTCTTCGAAGTGCTGGAAGATCTTCGAAAAAATCAACTGCTGCCTCAACTCTCATATCTAAAACATCAGCAATTGATTTTGTTTTATATAAAATTTCCAGAGTTTCCCGATTATACCGTTTTCCATTACAAACTTCACACAACACATAAACATCAGGAAGAAAATTCATTTCTATTTTTTTTAAACCGTCCCCTTCGCACTCTTCACATCTGCCGCCTGAAACGTTAAAACTAAATCTTCCCGGTTTATAACCTCTCATTTTAGATTCAGGAAGTTGAGCAAACAAATCGCGAATATGAGTAAACAATCCTGTGTAAGTTGCCGGATT
>Ga0163199_1001161_pt1 | contig 16399 bp, 20 predicted proteins | sample PL_2010_150m_FD_113537 | JGI IMG/M metagenome (GOLD analysis project Ga0163199, IMG submission 113537) | Freshwater microbial communities from Powell Lake, British Columbia, Canada to study Microbial Dark Matter (Phase II) - PL_2010_150m | ecosystem: Environmental > Aquatic > Freshwater > Lake ... | reverse complement strand
GGCCTGAGCGAAAGCAGTTGGAAGAAAACTGCCCGACTGCGATCTACGCTGGCTTTCAGCAAGGTGAAGCGCTGGCAGCCCATTACGCATCAGGAGATTTGTTTCTGTTTCCAAGTCTGACGGAAACCTTTGGCAACGTCGTGCCGGAAGCTCTGGCCAGCGGCCTCGCTGTTGTGTCTTATGACTGCGCGGCAGCGCATGAATTGATGACGACGGATTTGAACGGCGTATTGGTTCCTGGCAGCGCGGAAATCGACTTCGTCGAAGCGGCGCTGAGCTTGGCGCTCAACGGGCAAAGGCAATGCACGGTACGAAAAAATGCCGCGGCGAGTGTGGCGCATCTGAACTGGGACGCAATTTACGACCGGTTCGTCGAGGTACTTTCGGATGTCATGCAACGCCATGGCCAGCAACACGTTGGCGCAGCGCCAATGGAAAGTCGTGTTCTGGTCAAGCAGACCAACGCATGAGCGCCTGGCCCATACGTATGTTTTCCCCTTGGTGCAAGCCGTCCCGTAGTGCGAAGCCTTTTGCTGCCAATACGATCACGGTGGATCCATGTTGGAACCACCCCATCTCCTGTCCTTTGGAGAATGTCGCATTGCAGGAAAAAACTCTGCATCCGGAATATTTCAGGTGAAACAGGACATCAAGAAAATGCAGGCGGATGCTTGCTACCAGGATGGCGGCGACCGGCACCAGCGCTACGGGTTGCCCGTGGCATGGACCGGTTCCAGTGACTCGAGTCCGAATGAAGGCTCGCTCATTTTTGCAAAACAGTTTCTCGACCCGTCGCAAGGCAATCGGATTCACATTCCAGGTATCGCCCGAGAAATACCGCACCTGCTCAACCTTGCAATCAAACGGAGCATGAAACCGGTGGTACATGCTGGAGGTCAAGCGCAGGGTTACAAAATAGCCATCTTTCCAGTCCTGCATGTCTTCGTCGGGTCCCAGCAAATCCTCGATCGCGTAAGGAAAGCCTTTTGCCTGAAAGACCTGGGTACCCTGGATCGGACCGTGCGCACCAACGATGGCGTCCACTGGGCTTGCCAACACCCGCGGATCAGCGTCGATCGGCCTGGCGCCGTCTTTGAGCTCGCGCGTGAAGCAGTCGTGCATGCTGCGGAATTTGGTCTTCTTTGCTTCACCCAGATCCAGATCAGAAAAAAACGACCAGACACGAATCGACAAGTCACGCACCCACGGCGTTTCAATTTTGCTAAAGCGTCCCATCCATTGGCTCAACCAGCGGCGAGGCAGGCGGTTCGTCAGCAAGAAATTGAGGTCCTCTTGGTTAACAAGGTTTTGAATTTGCTGACGCAAACTCATTTTTTCAACTTTCGTATTTGACTTCAATTGGAAGGTACCCAGCGTGAATGAATGGATCGAATTGAATCCGCTGCTACTGAGCGCGATTGGCGCGACACTGCTCTTGATGGTGGCGAGTCGCCTGCGCCATCGCGTTGAACTTTCGCTGGCGAAACACCGCTCCCTTGTCGGGCATCCAAGGATTGCGAAGCGGATTTCTGCCTGGCTCCCGGCCTACAGCTACCGGGATGCGGATGTGTTTGAACTCGATGGCGCAACACCTGCCGTCGTTGATGGTCGACGGCGTGCGTTTGACACGCTGGTCACGCAATATGCACTGCGCTTCCAACGGGGCCGACAAGCCGGTCTTGAAGTCGTCAGTGCGCTGTCGGACCTGCAGTTCATCAACGCCTACCGGATGCCGTTTCAGTTCCGACAGCTCGTCGGTGAACAGCTCAAGGCGGGCTCCTTTATGAAGTCCAGCGACGGTGTGACGCTGACTGATCTTGATGACAACTGCTTTTATGACCTGACTGGCTCGTACGGTGTCAACCTGTTCGGCAATGATTTCTACAAGGATTGCATTGATCAGGGGTCCGACGAGGTGCGGGCGCTGGGACCCGTCCTCGGTTTCTATCATCCGGTGGTCGTTGACAACGTGGCACGCCTGAAAGCCATCTCGGGCATGGACGAAAGCAGCTTTCACATGTCCGGCACCGAAGCCGTGATGCAGGCGGTTCGTCTGGCGCGCTACCACAGCAAGCGCGACAAGGTGCTGCGGTTTTGTGGTTCTTACCATGGTTGGTGGGGTGATGTGCAGCCCGGAATCGGCAACCCCGTGCCGGCACGTGACACCTTCACCCTGGCAGAAATGAGCGCTGCTACTTTGCGTGTGCTGCGCAACCGCCATGACATTGCCTGTGTGTTGGTTAATCCTCTGCAAGCGCTGCACCCCAACGCTGCCGCCGCCAGCGATTCGGCACTGCTGGACAGTTCGCGCAGCGCCAGGTTCTTGCGACCTGCCTATAGTGCTTGGCTTAAGGAGCTGCGCCAAGTCTGCGATGAAAAGCACATTGCCTTGATTTTTGACGAGGTGTTCGTTGGATTTCGGCTTGCCCCCGGTGGAGCACAGGAATACTTTGGTGTGCGCGCTGATATGGTTACCTACGGTAAGACATTGGGCGGGGGCTTGCCCATTGGCGTCTTGTGCGGCCGGTCTGGTTGGATGAAGCGTTTCGACGACACTGCGCCCGCAGACATTTGCTTTGCCCGCGGGACCTTTAATGCGCACCCCTATGTAATGGGTGCCATGAATGTGTTCCTCAAACAACTTGAAAGCCCCGAAATCAGTCGCCTTTACGTTGATCTCGACGAGACATGGAATCGAAGGGCGCAGAAACTCAATCGCCTTCTGCGAGACGCTGATGTGCCGGTGCAGGTAGCCAACCTGTCTTCGATCTGGACCGTGCTGTACGCAAGACCGGCCTGCTACAACTGGTTGTTTCAATACTACTTGCGTCTGGAAGGCTTGGCATTGAGCTGGGTCGGCACCGGGCGAATTATCTTCAGTCTGAATTACACGCAACAGGATTTTGATGCGGTCGCTGCGCGCTTTGTCAAGGCGGCTCAAACTATGCACCGCGACGGCTGGTGGTTGAGCGATCCAAACACCAGCAACAAGAGCATCAAACGTCGCATCTTTCGGGAAATTTTGAAGGCCCGCTTCTAGCATCATTGTTGGACGCTGCGCGTCAAACCTTGCTGGGCTTGTGCTGCGAGTCGAGCATTTCGCCGCGCAACAAGGCAAGCGGCGATTTGTAGTACAGAACAATGTCATTGAAGGGGTCGGTCAGTATCTTAGTCAGCCACACCAGACCCGACATGACATCCTTGATAAAGAAGAGGTGAACAGTCCGGAATATCAGACCGCCAATGCCCAATGCCAACCAGATCAGACCGGTGTGCTGGATAAAGCCCGCTATGCTGGTGTCGATCTCAAACAGACCGAACAAGCTTGGATTAAGTACCAGCATCAAGGGTGAGGCAACCCAGATTGTCAGCAACACCACTTTTCGACGCAGGTTGTAGCCAACTTTGATTTCTTCCTTGTAGTCGTTGCTAACCTGGTTGACTTGGTCGTAACCAAGGGGTTCGAAAAAGAAATGGCCGGACTGCCGCGTGACCATGCCTACCAACCAGCCGATCAGGGCCGCGACGGCTGGCTGAATGAACAAAAATACATAGGCAACGAGAAAACTCACAGCACTGACCAAATGCAGCGTCTGATTGATGCGACTTTGGTGATAGTAACGGTGGTCGTCCCAGCGCTGGATGGCCAGTTGGTCGAAGAATGCGGACATGCTCGAGGTCTCCTTGGAAATATTGAATGAAATGTGACCGCTAGAAATTGAGTAGACGAGTTTGCGCTCCGGGAAATAGTGCTGCAAGCGTGCTAGCGCCCGATGGCGAAATACTCTAAACCCAGTCCCCGAACGAAAGGCGGGTCGTACAAGTTGCGGCCGTCAAAGATGACCGGGCTCTTCAGCGCCGCCTTGATTGCGGGAAAGTCAGGGCTCTTGAATTCCTTCCACTCGGTCACGATAAGCAAAGCGTCAGCGTCTTGCAGCGCTTCAATAGACGAATCGGCGTAGCGCAAGCCAGTCTCATCTGGAAAGACATTTCTGGATTGCCCCATGGCAACAGGGTCGTAAGCCGTTATCGTCGCGCCGGCCGCCAACAGGTCGTTGATAAGAGTTTGGCTGCTGGCTTCTCGCATGTCGTCTGTATTTGCTTTGAACGCCAGACCCCACAAAGCAAAATGCTTGCCGCTAAGGTCGGCTCCAAAGCGTGTTTTCACTTTGGCGCCCAGAACGTGCTTTTGTTGTTGGTTGGCTGCATCGACCGCCCCGAGAACCTTCAATTCGATACCGACATCGTTACGAGCGGAATTAATGAGTGCACGGACATCTTTTGGGAAACATGAACCGCCGTAACCAGCGCCCGCATACAGAAAATCGTAGCCGATGCGCGGATCGCTGCCAATACCCTTGCGCACATGCTCAATATCAGCGCCTAGTTTCTCCGCAAGATTGGCCAACTCGTTCATGAAACTGATGCGTGTCGCCAGCATGGCGTTGGCCGCGTATTTGGTGAGTTCAGCGCTGCGAATGTCCATCAAAATCAGTCGGTCGTGATGACGCTGGAAAGGTGCATAAAGTGCTCGCATATTCAGGGCCGCTTGCTCATCGTCGCATCCGAGAACGATTCTTCCGGGTCGCATGAAGTCGTCGATGGCTGCGCCCTCTTTCAGAAACTCGGGATTCGAGACAACACTGAACGGGGTATTGACACCACGCAACGCCAGTTGCTGTGCTATCAGCGTCCTGACCGCATCGGCGGTGCCGACTGGCACCGTACTCTTGTCAACGACGACCTTGTAGTCGTTCATATACTTGCCGATATTGCTAGCTGCTTGAAGCACATACTTGACATCTGCGCTTCCATCTTCAGCAGGTGGCGTACCGACCGCGATAAATTGAATGGTGCCGAAGTGCGTGGCCTTTTCGATGTCGTCGGTAAAGTGCAGTCGTCCACCGTTGACGTTATGCCGGATCATCTCCGTCAAACCCGGTTCGTAGATCGGTATTCCGCCATCTTGCAGGATTCTGATCTTCTCCGAATCAGTGTCAAAGCAGATCACATCGTTACCCACTTCGGCCAGACATGTTCCGGTTACGAGACCCACATAGCCGGCACCGATGACCGTAATTTTCATGGCTTGATTTCCCCAAGTTTGAATTAGCTGAGGATTAGTCTGGCTTGGGAATGCGAACCTTTGATGACAGAAAAAGTCACTCGTTGACATGCAACCGAATACCATTGCCGATCTTCATAAAACTGTCACTTGCGCACCTGATGATGCGATCAGACTACGATACGCGCCGCTCCTTTTGAAGCGTTCTGAAAAGATGATGCTATTCGAACCCATCGATTACCAGGAATGGGAACAGTGGCTGACCCCAGTTCGAAAACAACTACTCGATGAGTTGTGCCAGTGGATTGATGACCACCTGGAAGAAACCATCGGTTGGCAACAGTTGTTGGCTCAAAGCGGGCTTCAGTATCAGACGATTCAATCGCTTTTTTACAAATACCATAGCCTTACGCCAATGACCTGGATACGGCGCAGACGAGAAATAACTCAAGGGGCTGAAGGTCGGCGACAGTTGGATTGAATTTGACTGCTGGTCATGATGTATGTGTCCCAGTCGTTTCAAAAGTCCTATCGCCCAGATGACTGTCGCCTGATCACGAAATTGATTCCAGTTCAGCCAAGCAGATTGCCAAGGGCCGGGGTTCAGGCTGATACAGCAGCGCTTCTGGCGGGCAGATGCGCTGCTGGTTAAAACCTTCAGTCTTTGTTCGGACGTCCGGTCCTGATAGCCGGTACGGCTTTCAATGCGATTAAAAACGCGCTGTCGGTCATGGTAGCCAGTGCCTTGATGCCAGCGCGCAGCAGTTCGCTTTTTTTGACCGGACTGGCGAGTTTGCCGGCGCGCTGTTTGAGTTCGTCAAGTAAGCTGTACTCAGCTTTTGGAATGGTGAAGCTGTCACGTACTAGCTTAGGTTTCTTTTCCTTGACGGGCTTTGCGGCCTTTGGCTTGACTGCCTTTGTGGCTGCAGGCTTCGCAAGTGCTTTGACAATAGGTGCGGCGGCCACTGGAGTCTGTCCCTTGGGCAGTGCGGTGACAGGTTTTTTGGCAACAGTCCGGACGACTTTTTTTGCCCCCGTTTTGGTGATAGGCGTCGCTTTCTTCACAACCTTATTCGCTGCGGCATTTCGAACTACTTTCTTTGCTGGCACTGGTGACTTTGTGGGTGCCACTGCTTTCGCGGGTACTGCTGGGGGTGCCTTTACCGGTGCTACTGATGTGAATGCGTTTGATGTCGTGACCATGCTAAGGTTCCTTGAAATTAACGAGGTATACAGTTTATACCGTTTATAAGTCGTAAGTCAACAACGTCGGCATTCACACTTTAGGGTCCGCGCCAAGGCCGCAACTGCGATCCGGAACTGGCTACTGGCCAGCCAGTTCACCATGTTCGACCAACCCGTCAGCGCGGTCACTGCTACACAACTGTTTCGTCCTACCCTCAAATCTCACTTAACCACTGACTCAATTTTCTCAACCGGTAAGTGACGCACGTCAGCCCCCTCCACAACGTAGACCACCAGTTCGGCGATGTGCCTGGCATGATCGGTGATCAGTTCAAGTGACTTTGCCATGGAAATTAACTCCACACAGTAGGAAGTCACGCGCAGATTCTCCATCATTGGCTTGACCAGTTTGCCGATAAATTCATCAACCTCCCTGTGCCCCAACTTTTGTTGCTTTATCACGGCCATGGCCTCGGCCAAATCGAGCCGTGCGAATGCTGTCATCGCCTGGCGCAGTAAGTCTGTCGACAATTTTGCAGCCGCACTTAGCTCTTGCGACGGCAGGGTTCCTGGTGCACAACTGTGAATAAGCCAAATAACCTTCTGCGCTATTCTGTCGATCTCATTTCCGATGCGCTCCAAATTGCTGGAGGCTTTAGACATGGCCATCAACAAGCGCAGATCAAGCGCAACTGGTTGCCGTTTCGCAATGATGCTGGTGATCTCGTGATCGATCTCAACTTCTAGCGCATTGACTTCAGCTTCCGCTGCGAGCACTTGCTGCGCACCCTTTGCATCGAAATGCACTAGAGCATCAATGACTTGACAGATTTGCCTATCAACAAGATGTCCAAGTTCAGTCAGCCTTGCTGACACATCATGGATTTCACCCTCAAACTGACTGGAAAAATGTTTATCGGGCATAGAAATACTCCTGTTGTTCGAACAACCTCCTCATGATATCAAGGACGCTACTGCCATAGTCATCCGATTTGTCCGATATCCAGTGCATGAAGAACACGACTGCTCAAATCCTCCGGGGTTCGTGAAATGACTTCTTCTGGTACCTTGAATTTCTTGGTCAAACGGGTGTAGTCTTCAAAACCATACGACCCAATAAATGGGTGCATACCAGCCGCTATGGCTGAGCTGAAGTCCTTATGCTCATCGCCACAGGCATAAGAACGCGCTGGATTTATGTCGAAGCTCCTTCTGGCCGATCTGAGTGCAATGGTTTTTTCCTCGCCTAAGGGGACGTGGACTGCGAAGTCAAACGCATCGAGATCAATATCGTGTCGATTCAACACCTTGCGAATCGTCAATATGGGCTCGTTGGTAATGTTGCGGGTGACCAGACCGACCCGGATGCCAGTTGTCGCAACGAGAGTACGGATCAGGGCGGCCATACCGGGATAGAGCTTTGCATCATCGCGGTACACATCGGTTAGTGTCGACAAAATATTTTTGCGGCTCCGCTTGCCGATCTGCTTCCTTAAGTTGAATGGAAAATTCTTGATTCCACCCAAATATTTGAATAGGTTGTGTCGTTTTTGAAACCGTTCCAGATCTCCCAGCTCCATGCCGTGCCTGGTAAAGGTATCAACGATGACGCGATAGGCGTCAATGATGGTGCCATCTGCATCAAAAACAATCAGTCGTTCGTTATTGCTGTACATGGTACTTGGGCTTGGCTCGCAACGACAGCAGATGAAAGGTTTGGGAAATCAGAAGTAACGGATAAACCACCTGCAACAGGTCAGCGATCATGCGCCACTCAGCCCGTATACCTCTCCAGTAGCCTAGTTTTTCGGACTTTCTCGCTTGTGTTACCTGTGGCCAGTGCACCACCAACACCGATAGTTGGCGATCTATGATCGCGCGATTCATGAACACTTCAATTCCAAAGCGAGACAGTACAAGAATCTCCTCCAGTGATTCGCCAAGGAGGTCTCTTCTGATGACACGTTCGCCGGAAATGAAATCCAGACCGATGGCGCGGAATACCCAAAGACTATTCTGCCGCAGGCTTATGCTGACATCCGTCATTCCCGATAAGACGGGCATTGCGAGTGCTGTGATTTGATCGGCGGCAAGACCGGAAAGGTCCGCATCCAGCAGCATGAGTAGGTCGCCGCTTGCTGCGGCGACGCCTGTTGCCATCGCAAAGCTCTTGCCTTGATTGATTGGGTAGGTGATAAGCTTTACGGTTGGGAAACGCTTGACAATCTCGGCAGTGCCGTCGGTCGAGCCATCGTCAACGACGATGACCTCATACAACAGAGGATGCGCCGACGCAACCGCCAGTACCATGGAGATTCTTGGCGCCTCATTGAACGCGCAGATGATGCAAGAGATTCGCGTGGTGTCCGCCCTCATTGCGGATCAGCCAGGCATTGCCCAGGCCCGCAGCGCCCGCAACAAGGGACATTTTTTGGTCTGGTGATCCTGCATGCGGCGCAGGATGTCATCCAGCGTTCGCATCGCTTCCGTGATGTGGGGCCCCTTATTGAGCATCACGCATTCGGCCCGCTCACCCATAGCCGCATCGGTGATTTCGGCGGGCGACGGCAAACCGGTTTTGGCCAAGGTCTCCAGTACCTGCGTGGCCCAGATGACGGGCATGTGCGAGGCCTCGGCAGCCCAGAGAAGTTCTTCCTGTACTTCCGCCAAACGCTCGTAGCCACACTCCACCGCCAAGTCGCCCCGGGCGATCATGATGCCGGCGGCCTTTCTGGCCATCGCCGAAAAGAGCAGTGCCGGAAGGTTTTCAAAGGCACGGCGCGTCTCAATCTTGAGCACGATGGCTTAGTGCCCGATGCCGTGTTCTGCGGGCACTTGATAGCAAGTGCGATCTCACCGACGCTCACAACCGACCAGGCCAAGCGCGGCGTGTGAAAAGGCTAAAGCGCGGCGAGTGAACATGTGATTCTTCTCCAGATTGATGATGGGTTGAGCGTACGCAGTTTTCGTGACGGCTTGGTGACGCGGTGCGCGCCTCAATAGATTTCGGGCACCACAATCTCCTGCGGAACCGGTTGGCGAACGTAGTCGTCATGGCGCTCACGCGGCGGCAGGACAATGGTCGGATGCGCGATTTCGCCGTAGGGAATTTGTTGCAGCAGGTGGTGAATGCAATTGAGTCGGGCCTTCTTTTTGTCCACCGCTTGAACCACCCACCACGGTGCTTCTGCGATATGGGTGCGCTCCAGCATGATTTCCTTGGCCTTGGTGTACTCTTCCCAGCGCCGCCGTGACTCCATGTCCATTGGGCTGAGTTTCCATTGTTTCAGGGGGTCGTGGATGCGGCCCATGAAGCGCAGGTGCTGCTCCTCGTCCGAGATCGAAAACCAGTATTTGATGAGTTGGATGCCGGATCGCACCAGCATCTTCTCAAACTCCGGGACCGAGCGGAAAAACTCTTCGTACTGTTCATCCGAACAAAATCCCATGACGCGCTCAACACCCGCGCGGTTGTACCAGCTGCGGTCGAACAAAACCATCTCGCCGGCACCCGGCAGGTGCGCTGCATAGCGCTGGAAATACCATTGGGTTTGTTCGCGTGCGTTGGGCGCCGGCAGGGCAGCCACACGGCAGACGCGCGGGTTCAGTCGCTGTGTGATGCGCTTGATGACGCCGCCTTTGCCAGCGGCGTCGCGACCTTCAAACAGAATCACGACCTTATGCCCGGTCTTGACCACCCAGTCCTGCAACTTGACCAGTTCACCCTGCATGCGGAACAGTTCGCGGAAATACTGGCGACGGCTTTCCTTGTACTGCTGCGATGTCGTGTCGAGTGTGCTTTCTGCCAGCTCGTCGATATTGCGATCTTCAAGCTCGAGTTCGAGTTCCTCGTCGTAGCTGTCGGTCAGGTCGCGCCGTATGCGCTGGACCAGTTCCTCATCAATTGCATTCAAGCCTAACTCCCGTTGAAGGTTTCTGCAGGGCCATGAGCGTAAGAAGATTTCATGACGAAAATGTGACCACCGAATGTCTGAACGAATCAGTCACCTTCGTTCGCCCAGGCCCCAAATTGTAAAATATCACGTTACTGTCATATAAGCTACTGATGCCTATCGCATCGAAAGCACTCACCCCATCTTTGGCCCGGTTTGGTCGGGCTGCGCATCATCGAGCTTTCATCACGTTGTCGACCTCCCGCAGGCTATCGTCCTTGCAGCCCAAAGCAGCGCCATTCCCCTGGGACACGAAATTCGGGTCGTTCACGTTCTCCCCGGAAATATCTTGTTCCGAAAGACAGCCAGGAGTTTGAGCGCTTTGGTCGACGATTGAGGTCAACGCCGAGTTGGCAGTGATAACGCAGATCAGAGGTGAGTCTCGTAACAATGGCAAATTCGATGCCCGTAACGGCATTTTGGAAAAGAAAGACCCCCAGTGGTTGTTTGCCAGCGAGACCCGCTCATGTGGGGATGGGTTTGGTACTTCCGAACTCATTAGTTCTCTCCGGTTGCTGCGCGCGGTTTCACTTTCGGTGGCAGACTTCAGGGACGCAACGCATGCATCAGTCGGTCTGACCGGACCCATAACGTGGAGCTTCAGCGCTTCGTGCGCTGAGCGCATTCGCCATCGCCCTAGGTCGCAAGCTCATTGCGGTTTGCCGAAAGATCAATATCCACTCGACCTGAAAAAACAGTATATGGACGTTGTGCGTGACAAAACAGTGCAGACAAATGTTTATTTTGCTGCTTTGGGCGGCGTCACGGTCGTAACAAAACTTACAAAAATGGCTTGCCGGGAAGCTGACACCGAAGACTGGTAGCAAGCGCTGCACTGAATCTGCACAGTCGGCATAAATTGCGCTGCGACTCCGAAGGTCTGCTTTCTTATTTCTGGGCGGAAATCGAATGTCAGCTTGACTTAAGCCGGAGCACCCGCAATGGGCACAAAAGAGCAGTTCGCCGCCGACCGGTATCCGGCAACGAAAATGCGTTGTTTTCCATTGTTGGTTGACATATTCTGCGGCTGCTGGCAGGAGAAAGGACCAACCGCGACACGTATCTCTTGATCGCTCTTGCCGGGCTGCCTGCCTCCAACGGTAGGTTTCGTCGCCTGACGCTCATGTGGCTCTCTCGTGCAAATTCAGTTGACCAATCTCTGCATCGCGTCGCTTTACTAGTCCCGGTAATACATTGCCACCGCCGTAAACCCACCGACGCAGTTCCTCGCATGCGCTGCCCCAATCTCGCTGATTGACTCTTCTTCGCAGCGTCGATGTTTGCAGGCGTCCTGCACCGAGGTTGAAGGTGAAGTCAACGATGGCAGCAAGCCGCCCCGCAGGCTCGATGGCCAACACCGGGCAGTGACGCAGTGTGGCATTGAGTGCCAAGGTCAGATCGTCGGCAAGATAGACCTCTGCTTCGGCCTCCGTGATCGGCGGGTGATTTTGATCGCACAAATGACCCCAACCAATCGTCCAGTACCCAGCTGGGCAAACGTATGGATACGCCCGACCCGGGTCATTCTTTGGCACCCGATGAAAGCCCTCAAACCGCTTGGCCAGCATGATGGCCGCCAGGGGGACCTCCATCACGTTTTCGCCCGATCCCACACCCTACCGATGAACCAAAAGTTCAGCACGCCAGACCACAAGGCCTGATCGGCAGCAGACCAGGCGGCTTGAACAGCGTCAACCCAACCTGCACCACCATTGAGCGCCGCAAAGAAGGCCGTTCCCTTGGCCGTGCAGTACAAGACCATGAACAGGTAGGTGATGACCGGACGCACACTGGTTGACAGCGCATCGGCCCACTTCACGCCTGATGGCCTGCCTTGGCCCGCCACCGCTTCCTTGAAAGCCTCAATCGCACCTGTGTTCCAGGCTGCATCGGCACTGGCGCCAATCTCCGCCATGCGACTGGCGCCGCGCAGCTTCTCAAACTCCAGCGCCTTGTCCTGCATCGAGAGCTCATGACTGCGCTCGCCATTTCGATCCAGCCACTTCAGAATCTCTGGTGCCAACCGGAAAGCACCTCCCAGCAGTCCGCCCAGCAATGTTTCAATCATGCACACCTCCGAACAGTTTGAGTTTCACAAAGGTGCCGGCAAGCAGCGCCATCACCAGTCCGGTGATCAGCATCTTGATGATGGTCAGACCGGCAGTGCGCTTGGCATCGTTGAACGCGTCAAGCAGCCCGCGCAGTTCACGAATATCACTTGCCGCCTGCGGCCCTTCCAGACCGACTTCAGAGAGCGCCTGCCTAGCGCCAAGTTCAGCAACGTGCACAAGCAGCTTCTCAAATTCATCCTTGGGTAGCGTTACCATGCCATCGGTCAACATGGGCGAGTTCGTGGGTGCATTCATCTTCAGTCTCCAAAAATGCGAAACCCACCTGATGTGCAAACATCAAGGCGGGCCTCAGGGTTAAGAACGGGGTAGCGCTCTTGCTTTAAATCTCAATAATCTCAAGTGTTAGATCTGACGCAATGGCTTCCAGGACACCGTCACGCACGAATACCTTCTGACCCAATGCAGCGCTGCCGCGGACTCGGATCAAGCCACCACCAGGCAGTTGCACCGTGATCACGCCAGCACCGACTTCGGTCACGACGCCAACTTGCAACGGCGTATCAGGCAGTAGTTGCCGAAACTGCTCATAGACGTTATGCATAAGCCTGCACTCCCAAGGTCTGCCAGACCTCCGGCAGTCCGGCCTGCACTTGAGTGGCGCGAACCAGACCGAGGCGGGTCACGCTGCCATCCTGGTACTCCACAAAGGCGCCGGGCTCAATGATTCCCGTCTCTGCAAGAACCGGCAAACGCAGGCTGACCTCGATCTGGCGACCGATGTCACTTAGCACTGCAATGCCACGCTGTCGTGCCGTGGCCGCCTCAGTGATCAAGGCGTCAACCACCATCGGTGCCAGAACATCGCCTGCGGTCCCGGCGCGCGTCACTTGACCGAGCACGCCGACCTCCTGGCCGGACACAAACACCCGGTTGTAGGCTGGTTTGTCCAGCCAACGAAGGGTTTCACGCTGAACTGCGTCCACCGGCAACACAAAGTCAGGCGTGACGGTGTCCCAATTCCAAGGTGCTACCGGGTAGCGATGCCGGACACGCATGCTCTGTGCAGTTCGGTGCGGAATCAGGTAGCCACCGGCAGCGCTGGCAATTGCCGTCAGGGCCTCGATCCAGGTCCCCTGCTGCGCAAACACCCCGGCTGGCACATTCCAGTCGGTCAAACCCCAATCGACGCTCCAGCCCAAGCTGATGCCGTTGACCGCGAGCACATCGTCCATCAATTGCCGCGCTGTGCGTGCCTCGGTATTCGTGAATGTCATCACCGGCGCATAGGGTGCAGCAAGCACCGCATTTCGTCCCCTGCCAGTGACTTTGATGCTCGCATCACCGAAGCTGCGCTCCCGGCTGATGCTCTCAGCCAGCACATGGAAGTCCGCACCATTGACATTGGCCATGAGTGCAACCGGTCCCATCGTGCTGCCCGGGTCAACCAGTGCCTCGGCGTTGGCCGGCAATGAAGCCTCGAAACCCCAGGCCCAGGAAGCTGCATCGAGCGAGAGCGACAGGCTGAACACCGGCACCTCGGCACCATCGACCACCCGTCGCAGACTCACATCATTGATCACAAAGTAAACCCTTCTGACAGGAACAGTTACAACGCCAGCCGGAGTGATCTCACACTGGTGCAGCCCAAACACCAGCATCGGCGTCGACAGCGGCGGACAGGCAAACAGCAGTTGCGAACCCCAATAAGGGATCGGCGTGATCGGCTGCACGGGCGCCACATCAATGCCCGGCCGCGGCACCCATGCCTCTTCAAACCGACCAATCCAGCCTTTGCTGCGCGCAACGCCGGGACCAGCGTGACCGCGGTGGCGTGACGCGGGGCATTTGTTGGCATCCTGAAACCTTGCACCCAACCAGTTGCGTCGATCCCGAAGCCCCTCTTGGAACCGCAGTCTTAGAGTCGCGCTCTGCGAACGAAGACCGTCGGTAAAGAGACCTTGATGCTGCGGCCTGCAGTCGCTCAACCCCTCCTGCCAATTGACCTGCAGCCTTGACCCAAATTGCTGACCCTCTTCAAACGAGCCACATCTGCGCGTGGCAGTGCGCTGCGCCTCAACAAACCTCATCCCCACCGGGATGCTCAACAGGACCGCCTCGGTGAACAGGGCCTGTGATCCGCTCTCCATGCGCAGTGCGTGCTGCTCGGGCGCCGTAATCCCTGTCTCAGTGGTTGCTGCCACTTGCGCTGCGGCCTGCACACTGGCCACAGTGGGCCGCTGCGTTTGCGACTGGTACTGCACCGCCGCGCTGCAGATCAAGCCCGGCAGCAGGGACCTGACCGACAGCGCCAGACCCAGCACAATGGCTTGTGCACCGCTGAGCCCTGGCAGTACCGCTTCGAGCACCACAGTCGCATCCGACTGTGAGCTACTACCTGTGTCGTCACCAAAAACCAGCCTGACCGGCAGGCGCGTGACCGGACTCCGGGCAAAGACCAGATCCGTTGGCGACCGAACGTCAGCGCCAAAGACCAGACGGACAGGCGAAGCCAAGACGGGCTCGCCGCCAAATAGCAAGTCGTTTGCCACGCCTCAACTCAGCGTGCTGATACCCAACAAGGCCCGTGCGCCGGCGTAGAGCATCGTGCCCGTCGTTCCCGATAACTTGAAATCCCCATCGCCTGCCGCATCACTCACACTGCCATCCGCAATCAGCATCTCATCGCCATTGACCCAGCGCGCCCAGAGCGCTGTTCCGGTCTGGGCGATCAGGTCGCCACCGGCATCGGCCTGTACCAGCGTCAGCACTTCCGCATCGATAGCTCCACAAGGCTTGGCCAGTGTTATCTCTACGAGAGGCGCAGCCAGCGGATCGCCGCCGGTAGCCGGTCTGGCCGAGGCGTAGAGCCGGATTCTTGCGCTCTGCGCACCCGAGTCGGCAAAGGCAAGTGTTCCCTGCAGCCGCGCAGTGTTGTGCGCCGCCGATATGGCCAGCGTCATGCCGGCAACTCCGCCAGAACCCGATCCGCGATGACTGCACGATAGGTTTCGGTGTGGTCATAACTCAGAACCGTGTAGCGCCGGTTCATGGGAATGCTGGTAAACGCATAGGCGCCGGTTGTCGCATGACTCCAGGTGGAGCGAACAATCAAGTGGCTTGATTCGTCCATCAAGAGCACCTTGCGCTGCACCGGGGTGGACGGCGAGTTCTTGACCGTGCCAAGAATCTGCCCGGGACCGGTGAAGTAATAGTTATGTGCACCCAGACCAGCGGACAGGAAGCGAGCTTTGAGTCCGCTGCTGTTCAACTGTTGGGGTGGCGCCAGGGTCAGCTTGCCCACTGGCGCGTACATGCCCCGGTAGCTGCCTGTTGTATCTCCCGCCAGCTCTGCCCTGGCTGCCGCTTCCATAGCTCTGAGCTCTGCCTGCGTGGCAGTACCCGACCAGATACCTGTGGCATGCAGTGTGTCTGATGGCTGCAGGTTGTATGAGTTTCCATTGCCCACATGCCCGATGCGGTCCAGACTGGCCGGCAGAAACGTGTTCCAGGTGGCTGCACCAAGCTGGCTGCCATTGACGTAGAGAACAAACTGGGTCGCACCCTTGACGATGGCCAGGAACACATACTGGTTCAGCAGCAGGCCGCTTTGTGCCGCACCGGTACTGGCCCAACTGCTGCCAGCAGAGAAGTAAAACATGCTGTCGGCGGCATAGTTGAACATCGTGGTGTTGCCGCCCGCGCCCAAGGACCATAGGGTATAGACGTGGCTGTACTTCACAAAGGCGGCGACCACGCCTGTGGCTGGCAGGGCCACGCCAGACGTCATCAGAAGCGGGTTGGAATTGCCCGCCACTCCCTTGTACTGCCAGTGAAAGGGCTGGATCAGTGCCGCGGACGACAGGTGGTTGCTCCCAACGCCGTCAAGCAGTTGGGCGCCAGAAGTTCTCAGTGCGTCATAGGCGACGATCGGAGTCAATCCCGATATCGTGGTCCACCAAGTCATGGCTTACCACCAAGGACCGGTGACGTCAAAGGCCAGCATCGCGGTGTCATTTCCGCCAGCCGCGCTCGTATGCACTTTCACCATCAGGAAGGTTTTGCCGGTGTAACCCGACAGGCCCGTGATGGTGTTGCCGGTTTCCAGTGTCGGGCTGTTGTTGAAT
>Ga0163199_1001159_pt1 | contig 16401 bp, 16 predicted proteins | sample PL_2010_150m_FD_113537 | JGI IMG/M metagenome (GOLD analysis project Ga0163199, IMG submission 113537) | Freshwater microbial communities from Powell Lake, British Columbia, Canada to study Microbial Dark Matter (Phase II) - PL_2010_150m | ecosystem: Environmental > Aquatic > Freshwater > Lake ... | reverse complement strand
GAAGCCGCCGCAGGACAGGACGAACAGGTAACGGGTGGAAAAGGCTCACGCGAGCCAGCCGGACAGCGGAATGATCACCACCTCCGCCACCAGATAAGCGGTTTGCACCCAGGTAATTTCGTCCTTGGTCGCTGATAGCCCCGCCTGGATCTGTTCCAGGGAACTGGCGACGATCTGGATGTCCAGTATCGCCATGAAGATGCCGAACACCATGGCGAAGAAGCCGATCCATTGTTGCGGGCTAAGCGCCTTGTTCCTGTCTGTGATACCGTTCTTCCCGGAGGCTTGTTGCGAAGTTAACGATCCTGCCGCCATGCTGCTTACCTCACCCTGACCATAGTGGAAAACCCCGGTCTCAGGAGACTTAAATCGGTGCCGGGTTTAAATAGAATCTTCACCGGTATGCGCCGCACGATCTTGGTAAAATTGCCGGTAGCGCTTTCCGGCGGCAACAGGCTGAATTCCGAGCCGGAAGCCGGTGAAAAACTGTCCACGGTGCCTTCGAAACGGCTGCCAGGAACAGCATCGACCCGAATTTCAACCGGCTGTCCCGGTTTCATCTGTTCAATCTGGGTCTCCTTGAAGTTGGCGTCGACAAAGATGCCATTGTGTAAAATGGAGCGCGCATAAATAATTATTGCCTTACTAAACTGTGTAGTTTAGCATAATCATTAATGCCAAAACAATGCAACGAAATTTTATTGCGCGCCGCCATGAAAAAACCACACCATCCGAAACGACAAGCCATTCTCGCCGCGGCCAAACGCGCTTTTCTCGCGCACGGCTACAGCGGCGTCAGCATGGAAGCTATCGCCGAAGCCGCGCCGGTGTCGAAGCCGACCCTTTACAGCCATTTCAAAGGTAAACAGGATTTGTTCGCTGCGGTGATCGCGGGTGAATGTGAGGCGGTATTGAGCGCCCTGTCCAGCGTTCAGGCCGAACCCGGCGACCCGGTTGCAGGCCTGAAAGCCATCGCCGGCGCTTTCGTCGAGCTTGTTTATGCCGACGAAGCCTTGCAGCTTTACCGTTTGATTATCGCCGAGCAGCAGCATTTCCCTGAGTTGGGCGAGCCGGTCTATCGTTCCGGCCCTGATGCCGTGTTGCGGCAATTGTCGTCTTATCTTTCCGAGCTGAGTAGGCGCGGCATTTTGCGCATCGACGACGTAGCGATAGCCGGTCAATTATTTTTGGGCATGTTGATAGGCGATGAACATTTCCGCTGCCTGCTGGGTTTGCAATCCGGCCTGAGTGAAGCGGCAAAACAGCGCCTGATCGATGCCAGTGTTTCTTTGTTCCTCAAGGGGCATGGCCATGATGCATAAAATTTGCCGGATAATACTGCTGAGCGGCTTGGCCGGATGTACGATGGGGCCGGATTACCGCAAAGTCGAACCGGCGGTTCCAGGCCATTGGCTGGCAGGACAAGAACAGCAAGCCGGCGGTTTGAAACCTGCCCTGCGTCCTGCCGACCCTGATGCTTTGAAAAACTGGTGGAAAAGTTTTGGCGATGCGCGGCTGAATCACCTTATGGATCAGGCGTTAGCGGGAAATCTTGATGTCAAGATGGCGCTGGCCCGTATTGACCAGGCCCGTGCGGAGCGTCGCGGCACCCGCGCGGAACTGTTCCCCACCGTCAACGTGACGGCGGGCGCACAACGCCAAGATAATCCGTTCCCCGGCCTTGCGCCCGGCATTCGCTACAATATGTTTGAGCTGGGCTTCGACGCCCTCTGGGAAATCGATCTGTTCGGTCGTCAGCAACGGAGGCTGGAGGCCGCCTCTGCCGATCTGGAAGGGGTGACGGAGCAGTATCACCAGTCCCTGGTGATACTGACGGCCGATCTGGCGCGAACTTATGTTGACTACCGCAGCCTTCAGAATCAATTTCGAATCACGCGTTCGAACCTTAAGTCGCAGCAGCATACGCTGGAACTGACCGAAAGGCTCAACGCCGAAGGCGTGGGAACCCGGCACGATGTAATTCGGGCGAGAGCCCAGGCTTCAACAACACAGGCGCAGGTCCCGGCACTGGAAGCAAAATTGGCCGCCACATTGCGCCGGCTCGAAGTGCTGGTGGGACGTCAACCCGGTGCGCTGGCTACCGACATGGATTCTATAGAAGCAGTGCCGGCGGCGCCGGGCATCGAGATTCTGGTTGCCCCGGCAGAAACGATACGCCGCCGCCCGGATATTCGCGTTGCCGAACGCAGGCTCGCGGCGGCAACGGCCATGCAAGGGGCGGCTATGGCGGAATTGTATCCTAAAATATCGTTATCCGCTTTTTTGGGCCTGCGCAACACCGATATGGAATCCTTGTTCAAATCGGCGGCTTTTTCCTACGGTACCGCCGGTAATCTGTTGCAGCCGCTGCTCAATTTCGGCCGGATCCGCGCCGGCATCGATCTGGCTGACGCGCAGCAAAAGGAAGCCTGTCTGGCCTTCGAAAAGACGGTGCTGGACGTGCTTCAGGAAACAGAAACCGCTTTGACCCGCTACCTCAATGAGGAAGTGCGAAGACAAACGTTGGCCCGCTCGGTGGCGGATTTGCGCGAATCCGTCCGGCTTTCCCAGCTACGCTATCGCGAAGGCGTTATATCGTTTTTGGACGTGCTGGAATCCCAGCGCGCGCTTTACGTTGCTGAAATCGATCTGGCCCGTTCCGAAGCGGAAGCTTCCACAGACCTGATTGCCGTGTATAAAACGCTGGGTGGCGTCACGAATACCGTGTCGCTGTAGCCGCTAATCTCCCGGAAAATGATGAGCAGACAGATAAAATCGACGCTGACACGCCTTGTTGTCGGCATCGCCGTTGCCGTGGCGATCATAACCTGGCGGGCCTTGCGCCCGGTCGGCCTGCCCGCAGGGATAGCGGCGGGTAATGGCCGCATCGAAGCGACTGAAATCAATATCGCCACCAAGACCCCCGGTCGTGTCGTCGAAATCCTGGCGCGGGAAGGCGACTTCGTACAGGCCGGCGCGATACTCGCGCGCATGGACACGCAAGCGCTGCTCGCCCGGTTGGCCGAAGCCCAGGCGCACGTCCGTCAGGCCGAGAATGCCCATTTGACGGCGAAAGCCACCGTTAACCAGCGCGAGAGCGAACTGGCCGCCGCGCAGGCCGTCGTCGCCCAGCGCCGCGCCGAGTTCGATGCCGCCGCCAAACGCCTGAAGCGTTCGCAAAGGCTGGTCGGCGAGGGCGCGACCCCGCAACAGGAAGTCGACAACAACCAGGCCCGGGTGCTGGGCATGCAGGCGGCGGTCAGTACCGCCCTGGCCCAGGTCGCGGCGGCGCGTGCGGGCATCGAGGCGATGAAATCGCAGGTCGTGGAAGCGCAATCAATGATTGAAGCAAGCAAGGCGACGGTTGTTCGCCTTAAAGCGGATATCGACGATAACGAACTGAAGGCGCCGATTGACGGCCGCGTGCAGTACCGCGTCGCCGAGCCCGGCGAAGTGCTGAACGCGGGCGGTCGCGTGCTCAGCATGGTGGACCTTGCCGATGTTTACATGACTTTCTTCCTGCCCACCGAAGCCGCCGGCAAGGTCGCGCTCGGCAGCGACATCCGCCTCGTGCTCGATGCCGTGCCGGAGTATGTGATCCCCGCCAAGGCCAGTTTTGTCGCCGGCGTCGCCCAGTTCACGCCGAAAACCGTGGAGACAGAGAGCGAACGCCTCAAGTTGATGTTCCGCATTCGCACGAGGATTGATCCTGAGCTTCTGAAGCAGCAACATTGCCCAGGTCAAGACCGGCGTTCCCGGCAAAGCCTACGTCAAGCTCGATGCCGCAGATGGGGCTGCTGATGCTCATCATCCTACTGCCGCTACAGATGTTGTTCGGCGGCATGACTCCGCGCGCGAGCATGCCGCACTGGTGCAGGACATCATGCTGGCGGCGCCGACCACGCATTTCGTCGCGTTCGCCCAGGCCATTCTTTACCGCGGAGCAGGTTTTAGTATCGTCTGGCCGGAATTTCTCGCCTTGATTGCTATCGGCGGCGTCTTTTTCGTGCTGGCGCTGGTACGTTTCCGCCAGACCATCAGTTCGATGGCCTGACCCGGCCCGGAATGTTTTTGACAACGTCCAGGCGCTTGACGTATGTGGATGAGTTTCGATGCTATTTGATCTTTAAGGCAAAAAAGGCTGCGGCAATGCCCGCTAATACACACAGCAATAATATGGCTACAGTTGCCCCTGACCAATCCACCGGATAACTATCGGCCTTAACCGGCGTGCTGATGCCCGGAATGCTGGGCAAATCGCCATCGCCGCCGGCCACTTTTAATTGCGCTTTCATGCCTTTTTCCGCATGTTGCGGTAATTCGCAATGTACCAGATAGGTTTTTTTCTGGCCGGGCATAATCAGTGATGCCTGCAACTCCCCGGCTCCGTATAGCTCCAGGTGAAACATGCCTTCCGGATACAAATAACCGGGCAAGCCGTGTATCATCAATTGATGGCGTATCTGGTCATCGTTGATAAACGTGATATTAATTTTCGCGCACGGCTTGACGTCCCATTGCTGCTTGTCGAAGGCATACATTTTGCCGTTAAATTTCAGCGCGTGTTTTTGGCCTGCACGGATCGTTATATCAACATTTTCCGACATTTTTTCGCAGTCGCGCGGTAGTTTGTCGGTATTGGCATTCATGATCATGCCTTTTTCATCCATCAGCATGTGATCATGGTGCATGCCCGCAAAGACGGGTTCGATGAGGCCCAACATCAGGCCGGCTATCATGATTATTTTTTGTAGGTTCATTGGGGTTGTTTCTTTTTGTAGATAACGGCAATACAGGCCAGCAGGCCGATGACCAGGCCTGCGGTCAGCCCGAATGCGATGATGCGCAGGTAATCCGGTGCAATCCGGCCCGCTTCACCCAGTAAATGTGCAAAATCACCTTGTCCCCAGAGCGCCTGTTTTTTGGCGTAATAATCTTTACTGAACACTTCGTTAAGCAATTCATCGTGCATTTTCGGCATGCCCTGCTCATCGAGTAAGTCCTTGTAGGCAAGGATGGCCATATTGCCGCCGGGCTCCATACCATCGGTGGTTGTGCCTGTCGCGACATGGTCATGAAACATCCACAGGCCGGGGCCGTAGCTGTTCAGGCCGTTGTTTTGGGTTTTGAGCGAGAGGTCGAGCCGTTGCGCCGGCGCTATATCAAAAACATCACGGGTTATCTGCAAGCCTTCGGTTTGATCAACGCCGTCATACGCCGTGATGGTGGCTTTATGGCCGTGAAAATGCAGCGCTACGGAAGAACGCTGAACGTTGGCGATACGCAGCTTGACGTTTTCATTGTCTTCGACGATAAGCATCCCGTCCCGTAAGGTGTAAGGGAAGGAATGGCCGTTGAGCAGGAAGTAATTTTCAAAGGATTCCGTCATGTTATAGTCGCGACTCATGCGCTGGGCTATCAGTCTGGGATCAATGGCGTCCTGGATGATGCGGGCCAGTTTTTTATCGATGGACTGATAAAACAAATCGTATTCCTGCGTGTAGGCTTTTTTCACCGCAATCGAGGGGTGGCGCACCTGGCCGGCACCGATATTAAAGGTTTGCACCCAGTTGTTCGGCCGGTTTTCTTCGACGACGAACAGGCCGTTCAGGCCCATCATGAAATGCTGGGCGGTCTGGACGTGGCAATGGTACAGCATGGTACCGGCGTGTCTCGGCTGGATTTCGTAGGTATGGCTTTTACCCGGAAAAACCGGATGTTCTTCAACGCCGTCGTTATCTTGTCCGGCGGTCATCCAGGGATGGTCGACACCGTGCAGGTGAATGGTATGCGGTAAATAATGGGTGTTTTCCAGCGTGATATACACTTTGTCGCCCTGTTCTACGCGAATGGTCGGCGACGGCGCGCGCAGCATTGGGGCGGCCACTACCGAGTTAAAGTTTTTTACCGCCATGCCGCGTGATTTGGGCGCGTAAACCCATAGTCCCGGTTGAATGCCGGGCGCAATAGCGTAGGTATTGATCAGGAAATCGCCGTCAGGGCTGGAGCCGTTAAGTTCGACGACTTCCAGTTTAATGTGAATAATGTCGGGGTCGCCGTCATGGTCGACATCATCGCCCATGGTCAGGGCGTCTTGCGCCAGGTCGGTCTGCATCAGTGTCGCCATCGATACATTATTGGTGCCCTTGACCGCGACGGCAATATCGTAAGGATTATCCGGTTCGCAGGATGGCGCCGCTTCAATCGTCACGCCGTCAATCACCTGTGCCTGCCGCCAGTCGGGATGTTCATTTGAGCAGGGCTTTTCTACGCTGCTGGTTTCTTCCGCGTGCCGGAAAACGGTTGCAGGCGGAATGACGCCGGCTTGTTGTACGGTTTTGGGTATGAAGGGAATAGCGACGGCGACCAGTACGGCGCAGAGCGTTGCTAACAAAATAAGGTGTCTTTTAGTCATGAGTCGACAGAAATTTTTACAAAGAACGTTTATTGTAAAGAGCAGTTTGCATAAAGCCTACACGAGTATTGCATCACTGCGGAATGTTTTATCCGAACCGGAGGTATCTCCCTGGCGTGCAGGCTTTGCTTGCACAGTGGCAGGCAAAGCCTGCACTCCCTGCTTGAGCGTATCGTTTTCTCTTAACTGTGGGCAGTGAACCCGAGGGTGGCTTCAGTCGGCAGGCATTTATAGCGCGTTTAGCAAGTTTACGACATGAGTATACAACGTCTACGGATGTGGATTGCATTTGCGTTGTTTGTGCTGTCTATGTTTTCGAAGTCAATTGTTTTATTTTGATAGAATAGGCGATTTTTCGATTATTTGATGATTTTCATGCTGTCCTGTTATCGCTGCTATACCGAGATCCGGTCTTTTTTTACCCATCGCTGGGCGTCTGCTGTTTGTAATTGTATTACATTGAAAAATACAAAAAAACGCTCATTGTCGATGATTTTGTTTTTGATGGGCTTGCCCGGTTTTTCCGGCATTGCTTGCGCGAATGAAGCGCATTTTCTTGTACTCAATTATCACGATATTGTAGGCAGCAAGGAAAAGCCTGTCTATTCCACCGATGTCAGCGAAGACCGTTTCGAAGATCAATTGGATTGGCTAAAGAAAAACAACTACCACATCATCAGTGTGCAGGCTGTTTTTGATGCGGCGGCAGGTAAGGCATCCTTGCCCGATAAATCGGTATTGCTGACATTTGACGATGGTTATCAGAGTTTTTATACCAAGGTCTTTCCATTATTAAAAAAATATCATTATCCGGCTGTGGTTGCGCTGGTAGGCAGCTGGATGGACGGCAACGACAAACCTGATGACGTGAAGCAGCCGTTGCTGACCTGGGAGCAGGTAAGGGAGCTGAGGCAGTCCGGTTTAGTCGAAATGGCCTCGCACAGTTATGATTTACACAAAGGCATTCTTGCCAATCCGCAGCAAAATACCCAGGCGGCTGTTGTTACCCGTCTGTATGACCCGGCGGCGGCGCATTATGAATCCGATGAAAACTATCAGGAACGTGTCCGTGCCGGCCTGATAAGCAGCGCCGAGTTCATGTTTCAACATACCGGAGCCAGGCCCAGGATCATGGTCTGGCCTTACGGGGAATACAACAGCATTGCGCTGGAAGCGTCCAGTGAGGCCGGTATGCCGATGACGATGGGGCTGATAGACGGCTTTAATACCGCGGCCGATATAAAGGCGCTGCGTCGCCTGATTATGATCGGTAACCCTGACATTAAAAAATTTGCCGACATTGTTACAGGGCTGCGTGCCGACAGGTCATTGCGAGTCGCGCATCTGGATATGGATTATCTTTATGATAATGATGCCCGGCAAACCGAGCGTAATCTGGATAGTGCCATTCAGCGCATCAAGGATATGCATATTAATACCGTCTTTCTTCAGGCTTATGCAGATCCTGACGGCGACGGTAATGCGGAGGCCTTGTATTTCCCCAATCGGCATTTGCCTGTCAGGCAGGATTTGTTTAATCGTGTCGCCTGGCAATTGAATCGGGTTGCCAAAGTGAAAGTGTATGCATGGATGCCTGTTTTTGCGTATCGGCACAAGCTGCCGGATAACTGGTATGTCCAGGAATGGCGTGATGGCAAAGTGCAAAAATCCAGCCATATTTATACCCGGCTTTCGCCTTTTCAGCCCGAAGCGCGGCAGTTTGTCGCCGAGATCTATGAAGACCTGGCCAAATATTGTAATTTCGACGGCATCCTGTTTCATGATGACGGTCTGTTGTCCGACTATGAGGATGCGTCGCCTGAAGCGCTTGCCTTTACGCATGACGTATGGGGGCTGCCCGGTCAATTTGAAAAACTGCATGCCACGGCTGAAATGCGTCTGGCCTGGGCGCGCCGTAAAACCGAGTTGATTAGTCAGTTTACCGATGAGTTGGCGAGCCGGGTACGCATTTATCGTCCGGCGATAAAAACGGCGCGAAATTTTTATGCCTTACCTTTATTGAAACCGTACAGCGAAGAATGGTATGCACAGTCTTTCGGCTCATTTCTGGCGCATTATGATTATGTCGCCATTGAAGCGATGCCGTTTATGGAAGAAGCGGAACGCCCTTTGGAATGGCTGGCTCAATTAGTTGATGAAGCCGCGCGTTACCCTGACGGCCTGAAAAAAACAGTGTTTGAATTGCAGGCCGTCAACTGGAAAACGCAGGAAAAAATTGCCATGCCGGTATTTATCGAGCAACTGGAGTTGTTAAAAAAACGCCATGTCAAGCACATCGGGTATTATCCTGATAATGTTTTTCAGGATCAGCCGCGCCTGCAGGACTTACAGCGCTATTTTTCACTTCCCGATTTACCTTAAAGCCTACCGTAAAACTCACCATGACTTTTTTCTTTGAGACTATATCCCCTGAGGCAATGGAGACGTTAAATACTATCGTCCGCACAGTTTCGGAATGGGTCGCGGCACCTCATGCGCAATGGCTGTCTGTTATACAGGGTTGGCAATCGTTAAACGGTGTAATCGATGATTTCATTTATTACTATCCGCTGTTTATGGCTTATATATGGATGTTTGGCGCGATAATTTTTTATTTTCGTTTCGAAAGAGGGCTCAGGCGACATGCTGAGCATTCGCCGGAGTTAGCCGAATACCCGCCGGTTTCTATTTTGATTCCCTGTTATAACGAAGCCGAAAATATTCGCGAAACCGTGGAAATCCTGCTGCAGCAGAAATATCCCACTATTGAAATTATCGCAATCAATGACGGCAGCAAAGACAATACGTTGGCCGTGTTGCAGCAGTTGGCGGAACAACACAGCCGGCTTCGTGTCGTCAATCTGCATACCAACCAGGGCAAGGCGATGGGCTTGCGTACTGCAGCATTGCTGGCGAACAGCGAGTTCCTGGTTTGTATTGACGGCGATGCGCTGCTGGCTCCCGAAGCCGTTACCTGGATGGTGCGGCATTTTCTCAATAATCCCAAGGTCGGAGCGGTTACCGGCAATCCGCGTATTCGCAATCGCTCGACCTTGTTAGGCCGTATCCAGGTCGGCGAGTTTTCCGCTATCGTCGGTATGATCAAGCGGGCGCAGCGTTCTTATGGGCGGGTCTTTACCGTTTCCGGCGTCATCGCCGCATTCCGCAAATCCGCGTTGCACGATGTAGGCTACTGGAGCAACGATATGGTCACCGAAGACATTGACATCAGCTGGAAACTGCAACTGGCAGGCTGGTCGATTTATTTTGAGCCGAACGCCTTGTGCTGGGTGTTGATGCCGGAAACGCTGAAAGGTCTCTGGCGGCAACGGGTCCGCTGGGCGCAAGGCGGCGCCGAAGTGTTATTGCGTTATTTCAGTGCGTTATTTCGCTGGTCGTCGCGCGGTATGTGGACGCTGTATCTTGAATGCCTGGTCAGTACGGTATGGGCCTACCTGATTCTGTTGCATTTGTTGTATGGCGCGGCGGCGCTGTTTTCCGGTTCTCATGACGAATCGTTGCATAATCTGAGTCCAAGCTGGACGAGTACGCTGCTGAGCCTGACCTGCCTTATCCAGTTCGGCGTCAGCCTGGCGATAGATTCGCGTTACGAATACCGCAACGGAGGAACGGCACGGTATTATTACTGGATGGTATGGTATCCGATTGCGTACTGGCTTATGAATGTCGGCACGACCATCGCGGGTTCCATTAAAGCGATAAGAAAAAAGCGTGGGCAACGCGCTTTATGGGTCACGCTTGACAGAGGCTTGCGCAAAAAATGAAAGACTATATTATCGACCACCCCCAGCTGCAAAGCCTGCAAAAACGCATGGGTGCCTTACTGGTTTGGGTTGTTTGCTGGTTAATGTGGATCTATTTGCTGGTACCCCTCGTGACTTTAGGCGGCTGGCTGCTTGGGGACTATAAAATGTCTGATGAGATGCGCTGGTTTGGCGGTTACGGCAGCTTGTTGCAGTTGCTAAAAATTTACGTTGCAACCTTGCTGGTTCAGGCACTGCTGTGGCTGTGCTGGGTTTTTTTTCGTGCGCGACGCAGCCGGTGGTTTTTTGCTGCAGCCGGTAAAAAAGTTGATGATGAGCAATTATGCGCATTTTATCATGTGCAACCGCAGGAACTGGAGCAATGCCGGGATGCCCATTTGATTACGGTCTATTTTGATGATCAAGGAAAAATTGTTCATCTCGAACCCGATATACCGGGTGGCGACCTGCAACTTTTGAACACCGATGATGCATGCAAGGCCGGTGGGCTGGTTTAAAAAACACGTTGCAAATGCACGGGTTTGAAAAGCAAAGCTTGCTATAATGCCTGTTGCCTGGAAATCAATCGTTTGGCTTGCAGTTAACAAGCCGTTTAAAAACGCGACGGGTACTGACGGGCGCAGTGAAAGGGCTCAACGTACGCATGCGTCCATCTATCCGTTTTTTACTCGTCCCGTCCCTGGTGCGGGGATTGGCGGACTTAAGCAACATAAACTATAAAGCGGCAAAGCCATTCGTGAGAGGGCTCAGTCGGTAACTATTAATTAAGAGGGGTTAAACAGTGGAGGATTTGTTAGGTTTCGTACTCAATTTTAGTGGAATTATGCCTTATCTATTAGTATTTGGGATTTTGCTTGCCTGTGGCTTGGGTTTGCCGATTCCTGAAGACATTACTTTATTTGTCGCCGGTATGCTGGCTTATTACGGGATGGTTAATGTTTGGGCGATGATTATTGTCTGTATGGCCGGCGTATTGATTGGTGACAGCACCATTTTTTGGTTAGGTGCGAAATACGGCAGAGAAATGACGAAGAAGCCGTTATTCAGTAGACTGTTATCTCCTGAGCGTCTTGATGCAGTAAAAGAAAAGCTGCACCGGCATGGTAATAAAGTAATTTTTGTATCACGTTTTATGCCGCTGCTGCGAGCGCCTACTTTTTTTTCAGCCGGCACGCTGCATTTACCGTTTGAGGTTTTTTTCTTTTACGATGGCTTGGCCGCTTTAATCAGTGTTCCAGGCATCGTTTGGCTTGTCTATCATTTTGGAGATGTTGCCGACCAACTCATTAAAACGATTAAAGATGTTGAGCATGGTATTTTATTTGCTGTAATTGCCGCAGTATTTTTTATGCTGGCAAAATGGTATATCAATCATAATAAACAACAACACTAGGCACTCTAGTCAGTGAGTTACAGGTAATGCATTCATCTCATGAGGAGTAAGAACAATGGTTTTACTGGAAACGCCAATCTGTGATTTTGGCAAAAAAGCGGTTGATTTTGAACTGCCCGGTGTTGACGGCCGACTCTGGAGCTTGCAACAGTGCATGGGAGAAAAAGGCTTATTGGTGATGTTTATCTGCAATCATTGTCCTTATGTGCAGGCCGTGCATGAGCGGATACTCAGGGATGCCCGCGAACTAAAGCAGTTCGGAATCGAGTCGGTCGCTATCATGTCCAATGACACGGTTGAATATCCCGAAGATTCTTTCGAAAACATGAAACGGGTTGCAGAACAATGCCATTACAGTTTTCCGTATTTACTCGATGAATCACAAGAAACAGCAAGAGCCTATGGTGCAGTCTGTACGCCCGATTTTTTTGGCTATAATGCAAACTTTGAGCTGCAATACAGGGGGCGTCTGGATGCCGGCCGCAAGGAAACGACACCTGCCGATGTGAGGCGTGAATTGTACGAAGCGATGATACAGATAGCTGAAACGGGCAAAGGCCCGAAAGAGCAACTAAACAGTATCGGTTGCTCGATTAAATGGAAACAATAAACTGAAGCAAACACCTTAACTACACATAAACTAAAGAGAGAGAAATATGTCGATTCAAAGAATGGTTGATCTGGATTTAGCCGGTAAACGTGTGTTAATTCGCCAAGACCTGAATGTACCGGTAAAAAACGGCGAAGTAACCAGCGATATTCGTATTCAGGCCAGTGTGCCGACTATTGAAAAAGCGCTGGCGGCCGGCGCTGCGGTGATCCTGTTATCGCATCTGGGACGTCCTGTTGAAGGCGTGTATGACGAGGAGTCGTCGTTGAAACCGGTTGCCGAACGTCTGTCAAGCTTGCTGGGGAAACCCGTCAGGCTCGAAAAAGACTGGCTGAATGGGCTTGCCGTTACTCCAGGCGAAGTCGTGTTGTGTGAAAACGTGCGCTTTAATATCGGTGAAGAAAAAAACAGTGATGAATTAGGCCAAAAAATGGCCGCCCTGTGTGATGTTTTTGTTATGGATGCTTTCGGTACCGCTCACAGAGCACAGGCTTCGACACACAGTGTGGCTAAATTTGCGCCGGTTGTTTGTGCCGGTCCGCTGTTGGCCAGTGAACTGGATGCGTTGGGTAAAGCGCTGGAGACGCCTGTTAAACCCTTGATTGCCATTGTCGGTGGTTCCAAGGTATCAACCAAATTAACGGTTTTAAAATCGCTGTCGGAAAAAGTCGATCAACTCATTGTCGGCGGCGGTATTGCCAATACCTTTATTGCCGCCGCAGGTTTCACTGTCGGCAAATCGCTGTATGAACCTGATCTGATTGAGGAGGCGCAACGTTTGATTGCTGCGGCCAAACAAGCGGGCTCGGATATTCCGATCCCTGTTGATGTCGTATGCGCCAAGGAATTTTCAGAGACGGCAGTCGCTACCGTCAAGCTGGTCGCGGATATTGCAGAAGATGATATGGTGCTGGATATAGGGCCTGAAACGGCGAAACAGTATGCCGAATTATTAAAATCGGCCGGTACTATCGTCTGGAACGGTCCCGTAGGTGTATTTGAAATCGAACAGTTTAGCCACGGCACGCAAGCACTGGCCAAAGCGATTGCGGAAAGCAGTGCATTCTCGATTGCAGGCGGCGGCGACACGTTGGCGGCTATTGACAAATATGGAATTAACGACGATGTTTCTTATACGTCTACCGGCGGCGGTGCATTCCTTGAATTTCTTGAAGGCAAGGAATTACCCGCAGTTGCTATTTTAAAAACAAGACAGTAATGGTTCGCGTCAGTCATTGTTTCAATGATTGGCGGTTCATATTGTATTCCCGATCGGTGAGGCAGGGTACAGCGACCCCTGCTCAACTGATCTTATCTTACATTTATAGAGGCTAAAAAATGGCTAGAGTTACCATCGAAGATTGTTTGGAACATGTAGAAAACCGTTTCAAACTGGTTTTATTGGCAAGCACGAGGGCGCGTCAGCTGAGTCACGGGGCGACTGAATTTCTTCCGCGCGGTAAAGACAAAGATACGGTTCTTGCCTTGCGTGAAATTGCGGCAGGGCATGTAACTACCGAAAATATCAATCTGCTGCATCGTGTGGGCGAAACGCACGATTACACGCCGATATTCTGATTTTAAACGTATATGTTACAAACGCCGCCCGATGTTGAGCTTGGCCGCCCTCAGGATAAACTGATCCGGCGCTTGAGCGAGACCTTGTCCGGCTATCTGGAGCAAAGCCAGATCGACGATTGTGTTCGTGCTTATGAATTTAGCGCGAGTGCGCATGAAGGTCAGGTTCGCAAAACCGGAGAAGCTTATATCTGCCATCCTATTGCCGTTGCCATTAGTCTTGCTGAAATGCGTATGGATGCCAACGGCATTATGGCGGCTATTCTGCACGATGTTATCGAAGACACAGCCGTTAGTAAAAAGGAACTGGCGGAAAAATTCAGTCTGGAAGTCGCCGAACTCGTCGACGGCGTAACCAAGCTGAGTAAAATCGACAGTAAATCGCACGCCGAAGCCCAGGCAGAAAATGTACGAAAAATGTTTCTGGCAATGGGCAAGGATTTGCGGGTCATTATGGTCAAGCTTGCCGATCGTTTGCACAATATGCAGACCTTGGGCGTGATGCCTCCGGAAAAAAAACGCCGCATTGCCCGCGAGACATTGGACATTTACGCACCGATTGCCAATCGCTTAGGCATGAACACGATTCGGCACAAGCTCGAAACCCTGAGTTTTGAAGCGATGTACCCAAGGCGATATGCCGTTTTAAGCGATGCAGTCAAAAAGAAACGCGGTAATCGCGGCGAGCTGGTAGACACCATTGAAAACACGATAAAAAATCGCTTGCAGGAAGCGGGTTTATCCTGCCGGGTTTCCGGGCGGCAAAAGCATCTTTGGAGCATTTATCAAAAGATGCACAGTAAAAAAATATCGCTTTCCGCTGTTTTCGATGTCTATGCCTTCAGGATTTTCTGCGACAATGTGGACACTTGCTATCGGATATTGGGCATAGTCCACAATCTTTACAAGCCTGTTCCCGGCCGGTTTAAAGACTATATCGCCTTGCCCAAGGCCAACGGCTATCAATCATTGCATACCATACTGATCGGACCTCACGGGCTGAATATTGAAATACAGATCAGGACCCACGACATGCATCGCATGGCAGAGTCAGGTATTGCCGCGCACTGGCTGTATAAAACCGAAGATGACAAGACGGAAAAATTCAAGGCGCGCGCCAATGAATGGCTCAGAGATCTGCTGGAAATCCAGAAGTCAGCCGGCGATTCCCTGGAATTTATCGATAACTTAAAAGTTGATCTGTTCCCGCAGGAAGTTTTTGTATTCACACCCAAAGGCGGCATTATCAAACTGCCGCGCGGTGCAACGGTTGTTGATTTTGCCTACGCGGTGCATACCGACATAGGCAATGCCTGTGTGTCCGCCAGAATTGATAAACAGCTGGTGCCCTTACAAACCAAACTCGAAAACGGCATGACGGTAGAAGTGATCACCGCCGTCTGGGCAAGGCCGAATCCCTTGTGGCTGAATTATGTCATCACGGCTAAAGCCCGTTCCAGTATTCGTAACTATCTGAAACACTTCAAGCAGCAGGAAGCCATCAGCCTGGGTCGCCGCTTATTGGAGAAAGAGCTGCAATCAATGAACGTGCACCTGGAGAATATGGATCAGGTGCGTCTTACGGAATTGCTTAAAGTCATGGATATGCCGACACTGGACACCTTGCTTGAAGACATTGGGCTGGGAAATAAAATGCCGTTCCTGGTAGCGAAACAGATAACACAGGACGATGTCAGCGCCAATATTAAACTGAATAACGCCGGTCATATCCAGAAAACGCCGCTGGTCATAAAAGGCACGGAAGGCATGGTCGTAACGCTGGCCAAGTGCTGCCGGCCGATCCCGGGCGATGCCATTATCGGCTTTTTCAACCCCGGCAAAGGTATCGTTGTCCATCATCACGAATGCCGTAATCGCACGGTCTTAAGAAACAGGCATACCAGTTGGCTGGATGTTGAGTGGAGCCAGGATATAGTCGGTGATTTTCCCGTCGAGCTCAGGCTGGAGATACTCAATCAACGGGGAGCCCTGGCAACGGTGGCATCGGCTATTTCCGAATCCGACTCAAATATTGAAAATGTCCACGTTGTCGATCAGGATGAGCGGGTTTGCGTCGATTTGATTACGCTGACTGTTAAAGATAGAGTGCATCTCGCCAAGATCATACGGCGTTTGAAAGAATTATCCATCGTTTTGAAAATTACCCGTATCAAGGCATAAGCACGTAAGCAAAGTTTTTTATCAAAATGAAAAAACCATTCGTGTCCTTCGTGGTGAGTAAAATATTTTGGTAGAAAGCCAGATGAAAAATTAACGCAAGGATTAAGAAAAAATGACCAAAGAAATTATTCAGACAGATAAAGCTCCACAAGCAATAGGTACCTATTCTCAAGCGGTAAAAGTTGATCATGCCGTTTATCTTTCAGGACAGATTCCCCTGGTTCCTGAAACGATGACCTTGGTTGAAGGCGATATTTCGGCGCAAATTACCCAGGTATTTGAGAATTTAAAAGCGGTTGCCGAGGCGGCAGGCGGTGATCTTTCTGATGTCGTCAAGCTGAATGTTTTTTTGACCGATTTGGCGCATTTTCCGATAGTCAATGAAATCATGGGACGCTATTTTCAACCGCCTTATCCTGCGCGTGCCGCGATTGGCGTT
>Ga0163199_1001158_pt1 | contig 16410 bp, 7 predicted proteins | sample PL_2010_150m_FD_113537 | JGI IMG/M metagenome (GOLD analysis project Ga0163199, IMG submission 113537) | Freshwater microbial communities from Powell Lake, British Columbia, Canada to study Microbial Dark Matter (Phase II) - PL_2010_150m | ecosystem: Environmental > Aquatic > Freshwater > Lake ... | reverse complement strand
CTGTCTCCGTTCGTGGTAAACGTCGACAAGGACAAGGGCTACGCGGCCACCACCACACTCTCGGGCACCCGGCTCGCGACCGACTTGCGCGACACCGCCGGTTCTTTGTCCATCATGACGCCCGAACTGATGGCTGATCTCAACGTGAACTCGATCGCCGATGCGATCCAGTATTTCCCGAGCGGAAACGAGGATTATGGATCGCCCATCGGAGGTGGCACGCAGGCGGGCAACAACGGCCTCGCGTTTCCCGGCACGCGGAAGGTTCGCGGTATCAGCACCACGGCGGCGGCGCGGAATTTCTTTCCGGTAGCGGGCCAGGTCGACCTATATAATTCGGAGCGTCTGACCAGCGCGAACGGACCCAATTCGATTCTGTTCGGCACCAGCGGCGTTGAAGGAGTTACGGTGACGTCGACCAAGCAGGCTCGCACGGACCGCAATCGATTCAACGTGAGTGCCCGGGGCGACAGTAATGGTTCGCTGCGGGGCGCCCTGGATTTCAACTGGGCCGCCAATTCAAAGTTTGCCCTGCGGGTAAACGCGCTGTCCGCCGATGACCTGGGGTTCCGCGAAGATGAGTTGAAGCTGCAACGGAGAGTGAATGTCGTGGGCACCTACAAGCCGTTTCGCCACACCACGATCCGGGCCGACTACGAAGACTTCTCGGTCAAGACGAACGTCGTGCCGCTCAAGTGGGCGATGGACTCTGGCTACCAATCATGGTTGACCGGCGGGGCCCCCTTGATCAGCACGCCGGTCACGGGTGCTTGGTCCGCGAGCCAGCGGACTCAGTTCAGCAACGTCCTCAGCCAGAGCGGCGTGAGCCTCGTTTTCATGGGTAATAATCCCGGAGTTCCGACGACCCTGAATACCCGGTTCCTTGGCGCAACGATCGAGCGTCCCTTCGGCAATGGCTCGATCGCAGCCTACCAGGTGCCCGACCCCGTTGCGACCTACGGCATCCCGCGCGACGCCACGCTCACACCGGCCACCAAGGCAACACCGGCCAACAAGCAGACCGGATTCAACGGCAGTGTTTTCATCGAGCAGCGCATCACCGCCAATTTCTTCATGGAGTTTGCAGCCAATCGCACCCGCGAGAACGTGCAGCAGCGTAATTCCATCATGGATGCGATGAAGATTGATCCCAATCGCTATCTCACCGACGGCACCCTGAACCCAGGCTACCAGAAGCTATACGCCGAGGGCAGCGCCCGCCAGAACCTTACGAGGGACGAGAATCAAGGCTGGCGTGTGACTGCCTCCTACGACCTGAAACCGAAAGAGGGGAAAAGCATCTTCGGTCGCCATCGCTTTGCCGCCCTTTGGGAAACCAATCACAATACCTCAAAAAACAACGCCGAGTGGGTGGTAAATACGGTCTTGGACGGTTCCAACGGCGTGAGCACCGATCCGTTAAACGCCCAGAATCGGCTTAATTTTCGCTCCTACTACACGCCGAAAACAGGCGCGGTCCGGCCGTTTCCCAACTACGCGGTCTTTGATAACCCTTCACTGGCCGACGTCATTAATCCCACCAAACCGGGCGCCTTTCTCTACAAGTTCGGGAAGCAAATCACGCAGCCACCCGGCATCACCGAGAAAGAGCAGGAATCCAAGGCCCTCGTTTGGCAGGGATTTTTCCTGAAAGATCGCCTCGTCACGACCTATGGCCTCCGAAGGGACTCGATCGACAACTGGGCCTTGCGCGCCCAAGACACGAGGCGCAAGGAAGGGACGACCTACTACGCAAGCACCCTCGATTACGATATCCCCGGTGGACAAGCACCGGACGGTAACTCCGCGCGCACGACGAGCACGATTGGCGTGGTGGGACACGTCACCAACTGGCTCTCGCTCACGTATAACCGGTCGGAAGTCTTCAACCCCCCAGTGGACCTGGCCGGCATCTACTCGGCCGACGGCATGCTCCTCCCTCCAGAGACAGGCGAGACCAAGGAATTCGGCCTCCGGCTCTATCTGCTGGATAATCGGCTCACCTTCAGCCTCAACCGCTACGAGGCGGCGACTCGCAACACCTCCCAATTCAATCCCGCCAACAACACGTTCATCGGACCGCGCAACAGCGTGTATGCGCTGATGCAGACGAACTGGGCCGCCACCGGCTTGGTGCCCGACATTCCGCCGGAAAATATTATTCAAACCCAAACGGTCCGCGGCCTGACGGATACCGCGCTTTCCGGCTGGGAGATGACCACCGTGTTCAATCCCACTCCCAAGTGGCGACTCCTGCTGACCGGGAGCATCAACAACACGATCGAAAGCAATCGTTATGGGGCGATCAAAACACTGATCACGGGCGATCTGAAGAGGATAGCGTCGTGGAGCACCCAACTCACTCAGCTCAGTAAGACTTCGGCCAATCCCAGCACGGCGGCCCTGGCCGCGGCCGACTTGGTCACCGTCAATGCCCGGCTACTCGGATTGACCACCGCGCTCGCCGACGCCAACGCCACGGAGGGACGGGACCTTGCCGCCGTCGGCAAGTATGCCCTGAACCTGGTCTCCAGCTATGGCTTTAGTGAGGGGCGGCTCGCGGGTTGGCGCGTCACGGGGCGGGCACGCTACCGCAGCGCTCCCATTGTCGGATACTTTCGTGATAGTAACAAAAACATCATGATCGACCGCCCGTTCCGAGGCTCCGAATTCATCGACGTTGGGGCCCAGGTGGGCCGGACGTTCAAGCTGAAGAACCAGCGGCAGGTCGAGGTCCGGTTGGATGTCGCCAACCTCTTCGATTTCGACAAGCCGCTGCCACAACTGGCCGACACCGACGATTTCGCAGTCTTCGGCCAGGCCGGGGAGATGCGGATCGTGCGGTGGGCCCTCCAGCGCCCGCGGACCTATACGCTCACGGTCGATGTGAGATTTTGAGTGCCACCTTTCGCGTCACCCCTGCCCGCGGTTTTTTCCCCATGGTTCTTTGTCCCCGTGATAGCGCGCCGGCGTCCCCTCCGAGCCCGTCCGCTGACAAGCGTCGGGATTTCCCGCATAATCAATCCACAGCCACCAAGAGATGAAAGACGACCTTCCTCTCGTCACCGCCTTCGCCTGTAAGATCAGCCTCATCGGTCTGATCGGCATCAGTTTCTTATCCAACCTAAAAGCCGAACCACTCCCAAGCTCCTTCGGGGTGTGGGACCGGGGCGAGGCCCAGGATCCCCGTGAACATCCCTTTCTAAGAGGAACGTCGTGCGATGCACCTTGGGATGAAGTGGAGAAGAAGCCGGGGGTCTACGACTGGAGCGGAATGGATCAGGCGATTGAGAGAGCCTATAAGAATAAAATCTCGCTCTACTTCTCATTTGAGGCCGGTCCAAAAACGCCGGATTGGGTTTATGAGAAAGGTGTCCCCAAGGTCGTGACGGACGACGCGAGGCATCAAGACAAGTTTCCCTACTACCCTTACTACCTCTCTCCCGAATACAAAACGTTTTACCACCACTACCTAACGGAAGTCGCCAAACACATCCGCAGCTATCCCAAGGATCGACAGGAGCGAATTGCCTTCATCCAAGTGAAGACGGGCTGCACCGGTGATGAGACCCCCTACAAAGGAAAAGCGCTTAACGCCAAATACGACTTGCCGAAAAACTCCCCGCAATGGCGCGCCTTCCGGTTGGAAACCTTCGCCTTGTATGCGAGACTTTTCGATCAAGGTCCTGACCCGAAAATCAGCCTGCTTTTTGGTGGCATTTCCGGCGATGACGAAGATGGCGGAGAAGGGAAAAACCCGGAGGAATGGAAGTGGGTGACCAGCCACATCACCGGAGTCTTTGGCAGTAAAACCGGCGCCCTCTCACGCGGACATCATTTGAGCGGCGAGCGGACCACGGTGAACACCTGGCAACGCTACCTGGTCGATCCCAAAGGGCCGAGGGTCTTTGCCCGGTCCGAGATGGATCAAACTTGGACAAGGCCGTGGTATCAGCTCAATGTCCCGCTCAACTTCTACTGGGGGGCGATCAATGCCCTGAATTCCGGCCAGAGCATCTGGGACGTCAGCAAGAGCGCCATGCAGGTGAGCAAGGAACAGGGCTTCGACTATTCATTCTATTTCTTCAATCGCTATGCGGGGCAGATTTATCCGGCGACCGCCACCGATGCCTTCTGTGCCTTGCACAAGGGGTTGGATGCTGCCGATACCAAGGCCTATCCCGAGGCGAAGTTCGGGCCGGCCTCCCATGGCAACGTGGAGCGGATGGAGAAAATCGTTGCCGCCTACGCCAAGTATGGCGCGGCCATCGACGACCGGAAGATCCTCGCATTCGGGCAGGTCCAACAACGGGGCGATCAAGCCGGATTCAATGACGTGGGCTGGGATATCTGGCCGGACAACTACTCCCGGTTGCTCGACCAGATCGATGTCGATGCCACCTCCATCCCGCGATGGCGCATCGGTGGTCCCATCACTCCGACGTCCCCCATCTATGCCCGGTTTGCGCGTGGCTTCGAGCATTCCTCCGGCAAGGACGCCCTGTATTTCAGACTCCGTGACGGCTTCTCGCAAGACGCCCAACCCAAAGTCATGTCGATAACTGTCGTGTGGTATGACGGGCAGGAAGGATCTACCTGGAAACTGGATTACGATGCCGGCACTTCGACCATGAAGACGGCGCTGTCAGTCACGGGCAAAGGGGACAAGAAATGGCACCATGAGGCCGTCACCCTGCCGGACGCGGTCTTCCGCCAGGGTGGGACCAAAGGGGCTGACCTGGCGCTAGTAAATACGGACGCCAAGGACGACATCTTCAGCCTCATCGAAGTTCACCGCGGTGAGCCGGAACTTCCGGCGCTGCGCCCTCCCACCGAGGTGCGCGTCTTCTCCGGCTTTGCGAAAGGCACCAAATATGGAACGGGCGAAAACGCCAAAAAGGGCAAAAGAAACAAGGCGGATGCCGGCGAGAAAAAGGAATGACTCAGTCAACTATGAATCATCGTCCCATCATCCCACTTCTAGTCGCGCTGCTGCTCGCCCCGCTACCCGCACTCCACGCCGCCGCGCCACCAACCAAACCCAACATCCTGATCGTCCTGGTGGATGACATGGGCTATTCGGACATCGGCTGTTTCGGCGGCGAGATCCACACGCCGAACATCGACCGGCTCGCGGCCAACGGGATGAAATTTTCCCAAATGTATAACACGGCCAAGTGTTATCCCACGCGCGCCAGTTTGCAGACCGGGGTTTATTACCAGCGGACAGATCTGGATTTTTCGAAAACCGCGACTCTAGGCGAGGTGCTTCAACCGGCGGGCTACCACACGTGGTGGGCGGGCAAAAACCACGCGCACTTCAATCCGGTGACGCGCGGTTATGAGCACTACTATGGAATGATCGGCGGCGCTGAAAATCACTTTAACCCAGGGGACGGCCCCGCCTTTCCAGGTCAGCCGGCGCCGGCTTCCAAGGGCCAGGGCGCCACTTGGGCGGACGACGCCGTTGAGATGAAAAGATTCACCCCAAAGGACCCCAAATTCTACGATACCGATGCGTTCACCGATCGCGGGCTGAAGTGGCTCGATCAATACGAGAAAGATGGCAGGCCCTTCCTGCTCTACATGGCCTACACGGCTCCCCATTGGCCGTTGCAGGCCTGGCCGGAAGATATCGCCAAATACAAGGGCGTCTATGACGGCGGTTATGACGCCGTGCGCCAGGCCCGCTACAAGCGCCAGGTGGCGATGGGGCTGGTGGATCCGAAGACCGCGCCGCTGCCGCCGCTGGAAGAGGATAAGAAGGCGAAGAGGAAGAAATCAAAAGAAGCCGAACCTTTGTCGGATGAGCGCCGGAAGGAGGCGACGCGCATGGAGATCTATGCCGCGATGGTCGATCGGGTGGATCAAAACATCGGTCGTCTGATCAAGAAACTGGAGGAGCAGGGCAAACTCGAAAACACCCTCATTATGTTTCTCTCCGATAACGGAGCCTGCACGGAGGGGCCCAAAGTGGACAATGAAGATCCCACTGCGCCAATGGGCAGCGTGGCGAGTTTCGTGAGTTACGGGCAAAACTGGGCGACAGTGAGCAATACGCCCTTGCGCAAATGGAAGACCGACAGCTTCGAGGGAGGGATTAACACGCCACTGGTCGTTCACTGGCCGGCGGGCATCAAGCCGCAGACCGGTTGGAACCGCGAACCCGCCCACCTGATTGACCTCATGCCCACGGTGCTCGCCGTTTCTGGGGCGAAACACCCCGGCACTTCGAAACAGCCCAACATTTTGCCGCCGGATGGGGTGAGCCTGCTGCCCGCCTTCAAGGGCGAGACGATTGCTCGCCCGAACCCGCTATTCTTTCAGTTCACCAAAGGCTCCGCGATTCGCGACGGGCAATGGAAACTCGTGCGCAACAGTCCGACCTGGGAACTCTATGATCTGGCCGCCGATCGCAATGAGATGCACGATCTCGCCGCGAAACGCCCCGAAATGGTCAAAAAGATGGAGACCGCTTGGCTGGCCTGGTGGAAGGATTGCACGGGCAAAGCGTGGACGGGCACGCCACCAAAAGAGAAAGCGGACGAATGACAGGATCGAGGCGCTTCGAACACACCAGTGATTTTCTAATATGAAAAAACGATTCTTGCTGCTCTTGAGCCTGCTGCTGTCCGTCGGCATGAAGGGAGCTCCAACCGAAAAGACTCCCTTGGGCGTGCTGCCGCCGGAGGCCTGCGGGGTGTGGTGCTGGTATTCTTGGGGTGGCACACCGAACAAGTGGAACGGAAAGATCACCGCCGAAGAAACCTACCCGGGACTTCGCGGCATTCCAATCGTGGTGGGCTGGGATAAATTGGAGCCGGAGGATGGGGTCTATCGATGGGACTTGTTTGATGATATCATCAAGAAAGTGGCGGCGCATGGTAAGTATGTTTTCACCCTGCTCTGGATCAATCCCACCGAGCCCCAGTGGCTCTACGACAAGGGCGTGCCCAAAGTGGAGATCGACACCTTCAAGTCGGATCCAAATTTCGCCATCCAAGCCTATCCGATGGACGAGAAATACAAATTTTACTCCGAACGGATCATCACCAAGCTGGCCGAGCATCTGCGCAGCCTGCCGCCGGAGTTATTTAAGCGCGTCGTGTTCCATCAGGTAGTCGAAGGCTCGACCGGCGACGGCTTCTGCTACAAGGGTGAGCCCAAGGACCCTCGCTACGCTGTTACGCGAGAGGAGTGGGCGGTTTACCAGAAATACATCCGTCGTTTCACGGTTGACGCCTTTTCCAAGCCCATGGACGGCAAGCCCCCCATGGCACTGCTGATTCACACCGAGGACGTGGCCGCAGGACTCAAGTATTATCCGGGCACGGTGTTAAAACAGGGCGTGCCGTCCCATGGCTACGGCAGCAACACCGAACGCTCCAAATTCAACGGCTACAAACCGTGGATGACGCCGGACAATCCCGCCAGGCGCCCCGTTTTTTCCCGCGGCGAAGGCGAGACGATGAAACACTCAAAGTGGTTCATGCAGGACCCGCAGCAGAACATGTATTGGACCGCGCTCGGCGCATTGCAATGTGGCCTTGATATCTGGAACCTGCCCGAGGATGTCATCGAGGATCCGCTCTGGCGCCAGTCGCTGGACATTTTCAACAAATACGCCGGCCAGAAATATCCCAGCAAGTCACCGGTGGCCTTCTGCGCCTTGCGCGATGAGTTAAACGCAGATGACACCGTCCGTTTCCCCGAGGCTAAATACGGAACCGCCAAGAAAAACCCGGACCGGGTGCTCAAAATCTGTGCGGAATTCGCCGACCATGGTGCCGTCGTTCAGGACTTGAATAGTGCCCTCGCCGGCGGCCTGAAAAGCCGCGCTCGCACAGGCTACAACGATGTCGCTTGGGATCGCATCGACGAGGACTATTGCCGGTTCCTCTACCCCATCGACAAATTGGAAACCAGCGTTGGCTGGTGGAATCTCGGCCCGAAGGATCAGCCTTATGGAAAATTTGCGCGTGGTTTTGAACACACGACGGGCAAGGACTCGCTCTACTTTGGCTTCCACAAAGACTTCTTCGAGAAAGACGGTAAGCCGACCGGCCCGCTGACCTTCCGTGTGGTGTGGTTCGACAACACCACGGGGTCCTGGGGTTTCTCCTACGATGCCGGAAAAGGAAACTTCAAATCCGCGAAAACATTTACGGGGACGGGGACGAACCGTTGGCGGGAAGAGACTTTTACGATCACGGATGCGGTGATGAGCCACCAGGGGCCCCAGGGCGCGGACATTGGATTGGTTAATCTCGATGAAAAAGACAAAATCTTCCATCTGATCGAAATTCAACGCGAGGTGCCAAAGGAACTATGAGAAATCGCCAAAGCATCATTACCCTTGCCGCGCTCTTGCTCGCTTTGCGGGCCGGACTCCCGGCCGCTGAACCTCCGAAGCCGCAGGCCAAACCCAACATCGTTTACATCCTCCTTGATGACGCAGGTTATGGCGATTTCGGCTGCTACGGCCAAAAGACGTTGCGCACGCCGAACGTGGACCGCCTGGCGAGCGAAGGCATGAAATTCACGCGGCACTACGCCGGTTCCACCGTCTGCGCGCCCTCGCGTTGCGTGCTGATGACCGGCCTGCACACCGGCCACAGCCGCGTGCGCGCCAATGGCCCCGGATTCATCCCCGACACGGATCTCAACGTGGCCCGACTGCTCAAGGATGCGGGTTACCTGACCGCGTGCATCGGGAAATACGGCCTCGGCCTGCCCCTGCCCTCCGATGATCCACAGAAGAAGGGCTTCGACTACTTCTTCGGTTACGTGGACACCGCGCACGCGCATAACTGCTATCCCACGTTTCTCATTCGTAACGGCGCCAAGGTTCCGCTGGGGAACAAGATCATTCCTGGCTCGGAAAACAAGCCCGGCACCGGTGTCGCCACGCCCGACGGCCGAAAGCAATGGGCGCCCCAGCTTCTGGCTGAAGATGTGCAGCGCCATCTCGACGAACGCGCGAAGGACAAGAGCAAACCGTTCTTCCTCTACTATGCGCTCAATCTTCCGCATGCGAACAACGAGGCGGATGAGACCTCGCCGCTCGGCCATGGGATGGAATCGCCCAGCTATGGCGAGTTCGCCTCGCGCGACTGGCCCGAGGTGGAGAAGGGTTTCGCCAGCGCCATGAAGTTCGTGGACCGCGAAGTGGGTGCGGTGCTGGCGAAACTAAAGACGCTTGGGCTGGATGAGGACACCATCGTCATGTTCTCCAGCGACAACGGCCCGCATCAGGAAGGCGGCCATCACGTGGCGTTTTTCCAGAGCAACGACGGCCTCACCGGCATGAAGCGCGACCTGACCGAAGGCGGTGTGCGCGAACCGTTCATCGTCCGCTGGCCCGGCAAGATCAAACCGGGCACCATCAGCGAGCACGTCAGCGGCTTTCAGGACTTTCTGCCCACCGCCGCAAGTCTCGCCGGCGTCAAGGTGACGGCGGAGTGCGACGGCATTTCGTTCCTGCCGACGCTGCTTGGAAACAACGCGGAGCAGAAGCAGCATCCCTATCTCTACTGGAATTTCAGCGAACAGGGCGGCAAGCGCTCCGTGCTCAAGTGGCCGTGGAAGCTCATCCATCGCAACACCGCCTCCGCGGACCCATCCGCCCAGACCGGCGCAAAGAAGAAGAAGGCCGCTGAAGGCAAGTCGCTCATCGTGGAGCTGTTCAACTTGGACCGCGACCCCACCGAATCCACCAACCTCGCGACCGCGACCCCGCGGATTGTCGAGGAACTCACTGCCGTGATGCAACAGGCTTGGCGCGACCCCAAATAACCCAATCCAGCATTCGCGGCCGGCGCGCGGCCGCAGCACAACCTCATCTCTGCTCCATGCAACAAACTCACCCCCTCCTTGCGCTCATCGCGCTGCTCCCGACCCCAACCTTCGCCGCGCCGGCGGCGGCGGCAACCTCCGCCCAGCCCAACGTGCTCTTCATCATCGCAGACGATGCGTCCTGCCATTTTGGCGAATCCTATCGCTGCAACTGGGTAAAAACGCCGCACATCGATCGGCTGGCGAAACAAGGCTTGGTCTTTGACAACGCCTACACGCCGACGTCGAAGTGCGCACCGTCACGTGCCGCCATCATGACCGGCCGCAATCCCTGGCAACTCGAGGAGGCGGCGAACCATCAGCCCTATTTCCCGGCCAAGTTCATGGCCTTCAGCGAGGCCCTCGCCAAGGCCGGCATCGCCTGCGGCGCCGCCGGGAAGACGTGGGCTCCCGGCGAGGCGAGGCTCGCCGACGGAAGCCCGCGGAATTTCGCCCTCCGCGGAAACGGCGTCGTCAATGATCGCGAGCCCGGCGCCAATCTGACCGCTTTTCTCAAAACCCGACAGCCTGGCCAGCCGTTTTTCTATTGGTTCGGCAGCCACTATCCGCATCGGGGCTACAAATACGATTCCGGAATCGAGGCCGGCAAGAAGACTTCCGACATCGATCGCGTGCCCACCTATTGGCCCGACCATGACGTCGTGCGCCGCGACATGCTCGATTACGCGATCGAAGTCGAAGCCTACGACACGCAAGTGGGATCACTGCTGACCGCGCTGGAAGCGAGCGGTGAAACGAAAAACACCTTGATCATCGTCACGTCGGATCACGGCATGCCATTTCCCCGCGTCAAAGGGCACACCTACGACGACGCGCATCGGGTTCCGTTCGTCGTGAACTGGCCCGGACGGATCGCGCAACCGGGTCGCCGGGTCGCCGAGTTCATCAGTTTCATCGATCTGGCGCCGACCTTTCTTGAAGCGTTTGGCGTCAACGGGACCGCCCGCGGCATGGCGCCCATCACCGGCCGCAGCTTTTCCGATCTGCTCCGTGGCCAGGCCACGGGCGAACGCGGGTTTGTCATCCTCGGGCGCGAGCGCAACGACGTGCTGGCGCGGCCCGGTTCGATGGCGGGGCTCGGCTATCCCACGCGGGCAATTCGGGAGGGCGATCTCTTTTACGTGCGAAACTTCGCCCCCGAGCGCTGGCCCTGCGGCGATCCCGATCGGGATTTGCGCGACACGGACAACAGCCCGTCCAAGACGTTTGTGGCCGAACGGGGCGAACAGGATCTCTATTGGCAACACGCCTACGGTAAGCGCCCCGCCGAACAGCTGTTCAACCTCGCCCGCGACCCCGACTGTGTGGTCAACCTGATGTCCGATCCCGCCCATGCCGCCAAGGCCGCGGCCCTGAGCGAAAAACTGATGGCCGAGCTCCGGCGTCAGCAGGATCCGCGAGTCCTCGGCCAGGGCGACGTGTTTGATCAGTATCCTTCCCCGCGGGTCACCAGTGCCGATCAGGCACCGACGCGAAGAGCCAAAAAGAAGGCCCAGCCGTGATTGTCCGGGCGATCGGCCAACCCAAAATACACACTCCATGAGCCTGCTGAAATCTCTCCTCCGGACTGCCCTCATCGGTGCCATCCTTGCCCTTGCCGTCAGCGCAGCCACTCCCTCGGTTGGGCATGCCCCCACGGGAGCGGACTATTCCCTGAAATGGGGAACCGTCGCGCAAATCTCCGACGTCACGTTCTCGCTGCGAGTGAACGGGGAGTGGATTCACGGTGACGCCTTTCCCCGCCGTGTCTGGTCGTCCGAAAATGGCCGGCAAGTCCTGCGCTGCTCGGGGCTGCCTCCGGTGGAGGAGTTTGTGCTCACGATCGAGACCGCCGCCAACCGGCCGTATGCCGTGGTGTCCGCGACGCTCAAGGCCTCGGCCGATTTCAAGCTCGGCGGGGTGCGGGTGCTGACAAAGAAAGGGGATGCGCCGAATCTTTCCGTGGCCCAACCACTCCAAGGATGGACCGTGTTTGTCGAGTGCCTGCCGGCGCCCCATCATGGGCGGATCTACTCCCTCGAACAGCTGGCGCAGCTCAAGCCGGCGAGAAGGGATGACCCGCGCGACGCGTTTTGGGTTTCAACGCTGCAAAACGATTCCCGCAATCAGACCTACGCCTTTGCCGCGCTGAAGGGCGAATTGTGGCCGACCGCGTTTGAATGGCGCCAGGGGCAGAAAGGAGCGTTGCAGTTCTCGGTGCGCAGCGGCAGCCCCAGCGGCGTGGAGCAAATCCTCGTGCGGCCGGGCCGGCTCGTGGAGGTGGATCCGGTGCTGATCGGATATTGGGACGATCGCCGTCCGACCCAGGTGCTGGACGAAGTCGGTCGCATCATGGGCGAAAGCGTCCGGCAGGGCCGGCCGATGCGATCCATCGAACCCGGCTGGAGTTCGTGGCATTCTTACAGTCGGAGCGTGACCGCCGACGCCGTGACAAAAGTGGCGCGTTTCATGAAGGCGGAGCTCTACGATGCGGGCTATCGCTACATCCAACTCGACGGCGGCTGGTGGACCGTGCCGGGGTCGTATGTGGTCAACAAGGATTTCCCACGGGGGATCCGCGATGTGGCGAACCAGATCACCGATTTGGGTCTGAAGTTTGGACTGCACATCAGCCCGTTGCGGGTGAACCCGGCGGATCCTTATTGGAAAGCGCGTCCCGGCGCCCTGCTTCCGCCCTCCAAGAAGGCGGTCGATCCGGACGATGCGGAAATGGTGACCACGACCGGCTCGGCGTATCTCGACGGCAGCCATCCCGACGTCGCGCCCTATCTCGCCGGGCAATTCAAGCAGATGGTGGAGGACTACAAACCGACGTTCATGAAGTGGGATCACCACTACGGCGGCCTGGAGGAAGGCCCCCGTTTTGACCCGACGATGACCGGCTTGCAGGCCCACAACAAGGCGGTGCGCATGATCCGGGCCTCCCTGCCGGAAGACCTCGTGGTCACCCGGAGCATGGGCTGGCTGTATGGCGCGATCGAATGCTATGACGCCATTCGGATCGGCAACGACATCAACAAGCCGGGCGTCAAAAGCAAAAGCGAGCCCTACGCGAACATGACCTACGGCAAGACCACCGGGTCGATCGCCGACGTGCCGTTGGGCCGCGACTACAAGGGGCTGATCCGCTTCGCCCGCTCCGCCGCGCAAAACTACTACATCCATAACCACATCGCCCTCTGCGACCCCGACGCCTTCTTTGCCACGCCGCAGTATTCGCTCGAGGAGGCACGCTGCCACATCACCCTGCAGGCGCTGATGGGTGGTTTTCTGTTTAGCGGCGACCGCATCGAATCGCTGCCGAAAGATCGCGTCGACCTCTATCGCCACCAGCCCGTGCTTGATGTTTGGCGGAAGGGCAAGCACGCGGTGCCGCTCGATCTTTTTTCGGGCGCAGATATCCCAAGGATTTGGAAACTCGAACTGGCCGACCGCACCGTCATCGGCTTTTTCAACTGGGTCGATACTGCCACTGAAACGACGTGGTCGCTGGCAGACTTGGAAATGCCGGCCGGAGCATACCGGCTGGTGGACCTCTGGAGCGGAACTCCGCTCACACTGGAGCAAAGCGGGCTGAAGCTTTCCATGCCTCCGCATACCGTGCGACTGATCGAACTGAGGAAGTAGAGCAATCGAGATGACCACGGGACGCGCACTGATGCCTCCGAACCAACCGTCCCTGCAAAAACGTGAAACGTTTTTTTAAGTCGGCGCAGATGGATGAACTCGGCGATCTGACCGAGCTGGCGGAGCGGCGAATCACGGGTATCGGCTGGAAAATCCGGGCCAATCTGATCCCGCCGCTGTGGCGCACCGTTCCGGAATATCAGCGCCAGACCTTTCGGGCGGACCTGCTGGCCGGACTCATCATCGCCGCCCTCACCATTCCGCAGGCCATCGCCTTCGCCCTGCTCATCGGCATTCCTGTGTCCGCGGTCATGGAAAGCGCCATCGTGGGCACCGTGCTCTGTTCGCTCTACTGTTCGTCGCGGCACTTGGTCTTTGGCCCGACCAACACCATCAGCATCATTCTGGCCGGGGCCTTGCTCACATTGGCGGCGGAGCCGCTCGACCCCTTGCAGAAGGTGCTCCTGATTGGATTCCTCATGGGCGCGATTCAGCTGGTCGCGGGTCTGGCCAATTTCGGCAAGATCACCCAGTTTGTCTCCCGTTCGGTCATCGTCGGCTACACCACGGCCGTGGGCATTCTCATCGCGACCGGTCAGCTGGGAAATCTCTTCGGTATCTCCCGGGGCACAGATGTCAGCCTGCCGGGCACGTTGAAGCACCTCGCCGCCAGTGTCGTCACCTTCAATTTTCACCAAGCCACGGCCCTCACCGGGCTCGCCAGCCTTTTGCTCATCATCTGGCTTGGCCGCTGGCGGCCGCGCTGGCCCGACGGTCTGGTGACACTCATCCTTGCCGGCCTCGCCTCCTGGCTCTTCCAACTCGATCGGCATGGCGTGCGACTGGTGCGAGACTTGGGCGAGATTTCCGGAGGCGTGCCCTTATTCACCGGTTTTCCCCTAAACGCCGACGGCCTCGCCCTGCTACCCAAGGTCACCAGCATCGCCATCGCGGCCGCAATCTTGGGCATGCTGGAGTCGGTCACCATCGCCAAGAGTCTGGCGACCAAGACGGGCCAGCGCATCGATCCCAACCAGGAGCTCATCGGCATGGGGCTGGGCAATTTGCTCGGCGCCGGCTTTGGCGCCATGCCCGGCTCGGCCTCCTTCCTCCGCAGCGCCGCGTGCCTGCAGGCCGGAGCGCGCACCCAGTGGGCCGTGATCATGGGTAGTGGTGTCGTGCTTCTCCTCGTCCTCGCCCTGGCCCCTCTGCTGGCCTACCTGCCCATCGCGGCCATCGCCGCCTACCTCATTGTCATCGCCATCCGTTTGTTTCAGCCGGCCCAAATCTTCATCGTCCGCCGGGCCACCCGCGCCGACGCCCTGGTCTTCTGGCTCACACTCGCCGCCGCTCTCTTCCTGCAACTCGACACCGCCATCTACACCGGAATCGGCGCCTCCTTGGTGCTCTTCCTGCAGAAAGCGAGCGCACCCACGCTGCAGGAGCACGCCTTTGACGACGAGGGGCGGCTCACCCAAATCGAAACACCCACCGAGCGCAACAGCCCGCAGGTGTCCATCGTCCATGTCGAGGGAGACCTGTTCTTCGGCGCGGCGGACATTTTTCAAGACGGCATCCGGAGGCTGGCCGAGGACCCCAACATCCGCGTGTTTATCCTGCGTATGAAAAACGCCCGGCACCTCGACGCCACCACGGTCATGGCCCTGGGCCAACTGCTCGACTACCTGCAATCGCAAGGTCGGCATCTGCTGATCTCCGGAGTCCATGGCGATGTCGCCGCCGTGCTCAAGCGCAGCGGTCTGGTCAACAAAATCGGCCTCGAAAACATGTTCCCCGCGGAGGAGAATGTCACCCTTGCCACCAAGAAGGCGCTCCAGCGCGCCCAGGCGCTCATCGGTGTGAAGCCTGAGTTGCGTGTCTACTATCAGCAGATGGCCACGGCCGGCTAACCAACAAAAACCATGAAAACCGTTAACCTGACCGTCCAGTCTCGGAGAATTGAAAAATGAAACCCATCCTGACCATTTTCATCGCTCTACTACTCGCGCCGCTGGTCGCACCATCCGCCGCTGCGGCTTCAAAAGACCAAGCCAAGCCCAACATAGTCTTCATCCTCGCCGATGACGCGGGGATTGGCGACTTCTCGGCCTATGGCTGCAAGTATGGCAGCACGCCGAATATTGATCGCCTCGCCGCGGAAGGGATGAAGTTCAACCGCGCCTACAGTGGCAGCGCCGTTTGCGCGCCGTCACGTTGTGTGCTGATGACCGGCCAGCATACGGGGCACGTTTTGCGTCGGGCCAACCAAAGCAAGATCGGGCTGCTCGCCCTCCCGGCGGGGCAAACGACCGTGGCCCGCCTGCTGCAGAGCGCCGGTTATGCCACCGGTGGATTCGGAAAATGGGGCTTGGGCAACCCCGGCACAACCGGTGCGGCCGAGAAGCAAGGTTTCGATGTGTTTTTCGGATACTATGACCAGGTGCACGCGCACGACTACTACACCGACCATCTGATTCGAAACAGCGCGGATGTGCCCTACCAGCAATCCGGCCGGCACACGTGGGAAGACTATTCTCACACCCGCATCGCCAATGAGACGCTCAAGTTTATCGAGCAGAACAAGGATTGCCCGTTCTTTTGTTATGCCGCGTGGACTCCGCCGCACGCGGACTACGTCATCCCGGAGAATCCGAATTTTTCCCAGAAACCGTGGCCGGAAGCGGTCAGGAACTACGCCGCTATGGTTGCGCTCGTTGACAAGGACGTCGGCCGCGTGATGCAGAAACTAAAAGACCTGGGCATCGATGACCAGACGCTGGTGATCTTCAGTTCCGACAACGGTGCCAACGCCCAATTCATTGAGCCGCTCGGCAGCACCGGAGGGCTGCGGGGATACAAGCGGATGCTCTACGAAGGCGGCATGCGCGCGCCGTTCTTCGCCCGCTGGCCCGGCAAGATTCAGCCTGG
>Ga0163199_1001156_pt1 | contig 16427 bp, 15 predicted proteins | sample PL_2010_150m_FD_113537 | JGI IMG/M metagenome (GOLD analysis project Ga0163199, IMG submission 113537) | Freshwater microbial communities from Powell Lake, British Columbia, Canada to study Microbial Dark Matter (Phase II) - PL_2010_150m | ecosystem: Environmental > Aquatic > Freshwater > Lake ... | reverse complement strand
CGCCGGACAGCTAAGCCATATTGATTCAATGCGCGACCCCTCTACCGATCTTGAGATCAACTGCCGCAGTCAACTTTCGATTTTGGAAGCGTGCCGCAAGAATAATCCGCAAGTGCGTCTCGTCTACTCTGGCACGCGGCAGGTCTATGGCAAGCCACATTACTTGCCTGTGGATGAAAAACATTTGGTGGATCCGGTGGACGTGAATGGCGTGAACAAAGTGGCGGGCGAGTGGTATCACATCGTCTATCACCGGGCCTACGGACTCCGCGCCACATCCCTTCGCCTGACAAATACTTACGGTCCCCGCATGAGAGTGGTGGATGCTCGCCAAACATTTTTGGGAATTTGGATGCGCCGCATGATCGAAGGCGAAGAGATTTTGATCTACGGCGACGGCGAACAGAAACGCGATCTCAATTATGTGGATGACGTGGTTGAGGCATTGTTAATGACCGCCGCTAACGATTCGACGATTGGCGAAATTTATAATCTCGGCGGCGATGAAATTGTGTCGCTCAAAACTTTGGCACAGATGTTGATCGAAGCGAACAATGGCGAAGGCAAATCCAAACTCATTCCATTTCCTCCCGAACAAAAAGCCATTGACATCGGCGACTACTACGGCGATTACTCCAAGATCAAGCAAGCGTTAGGTTGGCAGCCGAAGGTGGGTTTGGCTGATGGGCTGAAGAGGACGTTGGAGTATTATCGTTTGCATCGTGATGTGTATTGGTAGATGAAAGGGTGAAAAGAAGAAGGGGTGAAGGGGTGAAAAGGTGCAGGGGTGATCGTTTATTCGTTGTTCATTGTCTCATTGTTCATTGTCTCATTGTTCATTGTTCATTGTTCATTATGATTCTCACAGCAAACCCTAAAGCATCTTATCTCGCACACAAAGAAGAAATTGACGAAGCCATTCGCCGCGTGAACGAATCGGGCTGGTACATTCTGGGTCCCGAAGTAGAAGCGTTTGAAGCCGAGTTCGCCAACTACATCGGCGTGAAGCACTGCATCGGAGTCAACAATGGCACGGATGCGATCCGACTCGCGGTGCAAGCAGCGAAACCGTTCGGCGGCGGCGAAGGTATTACTGTCTCGATGAGTGCAACCGCTACTGTCGCCGCCATCGTCGAAGCCGGTTGGCAGCCGATCATGGTAGACATCAACGACGATGATTACACGATGAACGTTGAGCAACTCGACGCGGCACTCACGATGCCGGGTATGTTTGTCGTGCCTGTTCATCTCTACGGTCAACCGGCGCGCATAAAAGAAATTTTGAAATTGGCAAAAGAGCGCGAAGCACTTGTGATTGAAGATTGCGCTCAGGCGCACGGCGCGATGATTGATGGCAAACGAGTCGGATCGTTTGGCGGTGCGGCGGCGTTTAGTTTTTATCCCACAAAAAATTTGGGCGCACTCGGCGATGGCGGCGCGGTAGTGACCGATGACGATGAGATCGCGCGCCGCACGCGACTGGCAAGGATGTATGGTTGGGAACAGAGATATGTTTCAGACGTACACGGCGGCAACACCCGTTTAGATGAACTGCAAGCCGCCATCTTGCGCGTCAAACTCCGTTACCTTGATCAAGATAACGCCAAGCGAATCAGAATCGCCAAAATCTATGACGAAGCGTTTGCCGATCTAGAAATAAAACTTCCGCCGAAAGGCGGCGTGTATCATCAATATACGATCCGCTGCGCCAAGCGCGATGAGCTAAAACAGAAGTTGAATGAAAAGGGGATCGGCGCAGCGATTCTTTATCCTGTGCCGATCCATTTGCAACCGGCTTACACCGACAACCCGCCACTGCATTTACCCGTCACCGAAAAATTTGCGAATGAGTTGTTGTGCTTGCCAATGTATCCCGAGTTGAGTGAGGGTGAGGTGAATGCCGTGTGTGAGGCAGTCCGTGAATTAGTGAAAGTGATCTGAACACTTGGGGACGTATGTTGCCAGAGGAAATTCAAATGAAACGCATGTTGACCATCCAATCCACTATCGTGTTCGCGTTACTCGCCTTTCTTGTTGGGTGTGGGTCAGGCGAATCGAAAACAAATAGATCATCCCCAAGCGCGACATCTTCTGCGGTGCCAACTATCCCGCCCATCTATGTGACCATTGCTTTGCACATCGAAGATACTCCGAGCTATACAAATTGCCAGGCTTACCCTGATTTTCGCCGGAAACTACTTCAATTCGCCAAAGCAATGGCTCCCTATAACGCTGCCTTTAATTTGCAAACAGACTACGAGTTCTTGATAGGCATCTCTCGTTGCGAAACACCGGCTATGCAGACCACGACTGATGGTCAAAATGTTCTTGATTATCTGGCAACACATTATGGTTACGAAATTGATGCACACCAAGAAGGCGGCTGGGATATAGAAGGACGGGACAACTATGCCGATATCCGTTATTTGGCTGGGCGTATCACCGCTGCCACCAGCGAAAATGTCGGCGGGTTGGTGCGGGACGACCCGGCACAATGGGCGACGCTCACCCGAGGTGAACGCGGTCTGCTGAACCCCAACTTTACTTGGACACCCAAAGCCTTGACACTTGCTGTGAGTTCGCGACATCATCTGGGAGACTTCAGCACGGATGACTATGCCAGCGGGGTTTGGAGACCTAAGGGAGCCGGGCAAGATTTTTGGGTACACGATTCTAATGGACCACTGGTGTATATCGGACCGGGTGAATACGACAACTGGGGCAGCAAACACCAACGACGCACTACGCCGAAGTTCGTTGGCGATCTAATAGCACAATTGGAAGCAGGGACCATTAAACGTGAAGCGATGTACACGGCTTCCCTTGCTGTACCGCAGAGCGTACTCTTCTCTCCAGAAGAATACGCTTCTCTCCAATCACTACTGGATCAGATCGCTCCATGGGTCGCCTCTGGGCGGGTCGTCTACGTCACTTATTCCAAAGCAGTAAACATCTGGCAGTCCAAGTATGGAGCACAACCGAACATCTATATTCAACGATAGCCTTTTGATTTGATTTGAGCCAAAAAATAAAAACCTGCTTTCGTGATGAAAGCGGGTTTTGTTTTCACGCATCACGACTTGTAGTTAGTTGCGGGCAGCATCCACTTCAGCTTTATTCAGGATAGCCATTTCCTCGTCACCCATGCCCACCGCATAGATTTTATTTCTCGTTAGATAGGTCACTGTGTCATCCGGGATGTTGATGGAAGAAAAGACCGGCACAACCGTCTTACCAAGATATTCGGGGAAGTATTGAGAAAATTCGCCGCTCTGCAAAAATTCCACAAACTCTTTGGCATACTCGGGGCGCACGGTGGCTTTGCTCTCGTTGAGCAAAATTGCTTTCTCGCCAACGTAAAGCGCATCAAATTCACGCCGTCTGCCATCGGCGCGGGTGGCGGTGGCGCGCGGCAAAAATAATTTTTCCGCGCCACAGTTCAGTTCTTCGCGGGCAATACGTCGAATGCTCGGGACGATCATATCCTCCACAATTGTGCCAAGACGATTGCCCAGTTCGCCCATATGCTTTTTAAGATCATGCGTCTCCTGATCAGCGCGTTCAGCATTTTTCTCGGCACGAGCAATATTTCGCTCCACCATGCGTTCCATCCGCGTCAAATTTGTGTCGAGGCGCGTAGTGATCACGCTAGTCTGCGCCATGAACTGCTCAAAAGCCACTTCTAAACGATCTGCTCGCATATCGCATATCGCATATCGCGTATCGCAATATCACGCATCACGTATCACGCATCACGCATCACGTATCACGTATCACGTATCACGTATCACGCATCACTTCTTCCCCAACTCACTCAGCTTCTTATCAATGTCCGCGCTGAACATGCGCTTGCGCGCGCGGCGTGAAGGCAAGCCACGCGCCACCTCGACCACTGCCGCCGCCAATTCACCCGCCGTCGCATAACGGTCGGCGGCATTCTTCGCCATTGCTTTTTGAATGATCGACTCAATGCCCAATGGAAGATCGGGATTGAATTTCAAAATATCCGGGATCGGTTCTTTGGAGTGCATCTTCGCTAACTTCATCGGGCTTTCGTGATCGTACGGCAAACGTCCGGTGAGCATCTCGAACAAGATCACGCCGAGCGCATAAATATCAGTCTTGCCGTCCACGTCATCACCCTCTGCTTGTTCCGGACTCATATACGCTGGCGTGCCAACAATAAATTGCCCGGTGAGTCTGGCGTTACCCGCCGCCGCAATTTGCGCTAAGCCAAAATCGCTCAAGAACGCCTGACCGCGATTGTCGAGCAAAACATTGCCGGGTTTGAGATCACGATGAACGATCCCGCGCTCATGCGCTTCGTCCAGCGCTTCACCAATGCGATCAAAGATCACCGCCGCATCCGGCATCGGCAGCGCGCCCTTTGCCAGATAGCTATCAATCGAACCATACATCATGTAACGCATCACAATGTAAGGCTGACCATCGTCTTCGCCGAAATCGTAGACCGGAACAATGTAAGCGTGTTCGAGCGCGGCGATCACTTCCGCCTCACGCCGAAAGCGCACCGCGAACTGTGGATCGAAAGTAAATTGGCGCGGCAAAACTTTCACCGCCACCTTGCGCGCCATATACGGATCGCGCGCCAGATACACAATCGCCATGCCGCCTCGCCCTAATTCTTTTTGAATTTCGTAACGACCAATTTTGCCTTCAGCCATTCAGGTCTCCTCATACAAAAACCTCCCGAAGGTAACTCGCCCCTTCGGGAGGTTCAACACACACGCTGAAAGTTACGACGCTAAGAAATCATCCAACGCCTTCTTGGCGATCTTCGTTTGCGAACCGATCTGTTTCGCTTTGATCTGACCATCTTGAATCATCTTCAAAACATCCGCTTCAGCCACTTGCAGATACGCCGCCGCTTGAGCTGGATTCATCACGTCAGGCGCGGGTCCCGCTGCGGGAGCCGTCGGCTGAGGCGCAGGGGCGCCGCCTGCCGGATGCGGCGGCTGGAATCCACCTTGGAACGCTTGCCCCATAATGTTGCCAATGCCCACGCCCGCGCCAATTCCCGCCGTGAGTCCGGCGCCACCGCTTTGGTTGTTGGCGGCATCACGCATCGCATCTGCCGCTTGCAATTGCATGTAGGTCTGCATATCGAGCATACCCATCGCGCGCAGTTCTTCAGCAGATTTACTCGACGGAGTCAGACTCTCAACATAGAAAGATTTGAGCGTCACGCCAATCGCATTGAAATCATCTTGCGACTTCGCCCGCACCGCCGCGCCGATCTCCTCGGTGAGACCTGTCATATCGAGAACCGACTTGCCTTGCTTCGACGCCAGTTCACCCAAAATGTCGCGCAGTTTGGAAATCATCATCGAGCGGAAACGTCCGGCAATATCTTTTGTGGAATACGCGCCTTGCGCCCCGACGATCTGAGTCACGAACTGCTGCGGGTTGCTGATGTTAAACGAGAACGAACCAAAGCCCTGCAACAATGCGATGCCTAAACCCACACCGGGATTCTTCACGATGATCGGCTGCGGCGTGCCCCATTTTTGATCGGCAAACTCACGCATCGCTACAAAATAAACTTCAGCGGTGAACGGTGATCGCTCGTTGAACGCCTTACCAATGAGGTCACGAATATACGGAACGTTCGCCGTCGTGATCGTGTGCCGTCCGGCGCGGAAAGTATCGAGCGCCTTACCGTCGCGGAAGAACACCGCGTTCTGACTCTCGCGGACGATCACTTGCGATCCCATTTGAAAATCGCCCGGTCCGCCTTCGGGGAAGCGATGAACGATCTCGTCACGCATTTCATCAGGATATTCAATAACGTCAAAAATTCGAGCCATAGTTTCCTCCAGTCAGTTACTGTTTACTGATCACTGATAACTGTTCACTCAAGTGACCAGTTATCAGTAATCGGTGATCAGTTCTAGGACAAGATCACATCTTTGCGTCGGTCAAACGCCGTCACGCACTCACCGCACACTACCGTCACGTTGCGGATCGCCGCAGGCAAACCATCTGTGTTCAACGACGATTCTAAATTGTCTACCGCACTCGCCACTTTGCTCACGCCTTCGAGCAAGGCTTGATCATATTGATAGAGCTTATCGAGCTCGCCCTCTTTCACCTTCACTTCGTCGAAGAAACCGGCATACCCGTAGGCAGCCGTCTTCATCGTATCAATGAACGTGCGCAGCTTGAGTGCCGCCGACTCTACCAGCGCAACGTGATCGATCATCATCTCTTGCACCATGCGCTTTTGAATCTCCGAGATGCGTTTCCACTGTTCTTCGTATCGCGCCGCCAGAGTCTCGCGCAAAAGTTTGTCCGCCGCGCGGCGATCTTCTTTTGCCTTGTAGCCGCTATAGCCGGGAATCTTGCCAGCGAGTTTTTCGATGAAACTCTTTGAATCACCAATCTTTGAAAGCATGTCGCCCATTTCAATTCTCCTTTTCATCTCAAACCCGAAGGGTCTTTGAGACCCTTCGGGTTTTGAACTGATCTACAAAAAATATTCTGTCCCACAATGCTGGCACTTGCTCACACCTTTGCCCGCCAGCGTTACTTGCCCGCCGCAGCGCACGCATTGGGTTTTATCTTTTAACTGCGAAGCCTGCATACTATACAACACTCCGTCTTCCCAGTTAATGTAACCGCTAAACAGCCCCATGCCCACCAAATTATAAATCCAATTTTGAACTTGCTCTCGACTAGATTTTAACTCAAGTGCCAAATCGCTAATCCGCACCTGTCCGCGCGCGGCGACCATATCCAAAATCTTTCTCTGCTTGGCAATTATCTCATCATCCTTGCCTTCTTGTGTTGATTTGATGATCAAGAACACGCCCGCGCCAAAAAGTGGAAGTGAAATGATCGCCAACAAGATGACGCCGACTCCGACACCCGATGCCGTCAGCCCTGCCACCGTGAACACGCCCAACACCGCCGCGCCGATGACGCACACCGCAATGCCGCTTACGATTAATATGATGCCCGCAACTCTACCAGTCATAATTTATCCCTTGCTGTAGAGCAAGATGCCATCTTGCTCTACTATCGGAAGCCACCGCGCCCGCCGCCACTAAAACCGCCACCGCTGAATCCGCCACCCCTAAACCCACCACCACGAAACGATCCGCTACTGCCACCGCCACTGTACTTCGGCGCAGGTGGAGTCGCAAAAGATCGACCCGCAGTGTTTAACGCATTGATCATTCCATCGCCGATCTGATTCAATCCGCCGACCATGCCATCACCCATCTGATTCAAGTTTGGCATTTGAGGTGATGCGATGCCGCCACTCATCGGCGCACCCAAGCCCATCGGTCGCCCGTAGTAAATCGGTCGGTACCAAATCGGCGGCGGCACCGTGGGTTCTGCGGCGAAGGCATTGATCCAGCGTCGCTCCAATCCAAAGGCAATCGCGTACGGCAAATACTTTTCAAATTGATCGGTTGCCTCTTTCACATCTTTATATTTTTGAATATTGCTCAGATATGTTTGAAACGCTTTCCACTTCGCCGCCTCCTCCGCGCCTGCGCGAGTCTTGCGCGGCATGGATTGACCCAATATCGCCAAGCCCACACCAAACACGCCGATGGGAATCACCGGACACAACAGCGAAAGACTCACGGTATCAAGAATGCCAAACGCCATCACGCCGACGACAAATGCCAATATAACCAGCATCACTCCGACGGTGGTGTAACCGCCGCGCACTTGGTCGGGCGAAACAGAAAATAATTTTTCATTGACGGCTTCGCTATACAACGAAGATTCAATCGTGGGTAGCCGCGCAAAAAATCCCTCGGGCAATTTACCTAAATCCACTTCGTCGCCACGAAGGAAGAGCGCGTTATAAAGTTCTGTTTCGTAACGCCGCGCATTGCTCAGCGCATTTTTCTTTTTGAGGATGAATCGCTTCGACGCTGAACCGAAAGAACCTTTGACTTCTCGTTCTTCCATTGTGAGAAAGCCGCGCCGCGCTAAATCGATCATCGTCGCCGTCAGATCGCGCAAGTCGGCGCGCTCATCTACTAATGCTCCGGCGACTCCGGCGGGCAAATCGGACGGCGGCTCGGTGATGTACTCTGCCACGAGTCCAACATTTGGATCGCGCCCGAACATGAACCAAACTAAATACAACATCGCTGGAACAGCGAGCAGCATCGCCAAACCCAACGCGCCGAGTCCCAGATCGATCCAAGGCTTGACCTTCGTCTCAAATTCGTATTGACGATCAAACTCGGCTTGCCACAACGGTTTGGGCGCGGTGATCGCGCCGTGTTTAAAAATTATCCCGAACTGAAACCCTTGATTAGGGGAAACGGAACTTTGCAAATCTATAGTGACCATTTTGCTGTCGGGGCTGATCTGCCACTTGGCGGCGGGTCCGGCAAAATCGGGATCGGCAACGAGCGGCGCGGGCAAATAAATTTTAATTGTGGAAGCGTATACGGGATATTCCAACGCATCGGGGATCGCCATGAATTGCACTTTGTCACCGGCATCATACTGGCGCACCACACCTTTGACGGTGTACGAAAGTTGAAATTTGCGAGTCTGGTTGGTGATGGACGGAAAACGCCACACGACTTCGATCTCGTCTGCGTTGCGCGTCGCCGAAAAAGTATAATCGCCCGACGACCCCGATTGATACGTGCGCCCGCCGACTTCGGCGAGAGAGACATTCGTGACGCCGTCGCTATTCTTTAACCGTATCGTCTGAAAACCTTCGCGGAACGGTCCACCCTGAAATCTAATTTGCTGAACTTGAACAACGCTAATGTCGCCGTTGGGGAGAACGGTCACATCTACATCAAGTCGATCCGCCACGACGGATTTGGCGAATGACGGTGAGGCTGCCGCAGGCGCGACGGCAACACCGAAGAGCGTGAGTGTTAATAACGTGATCAACAAAATTTTTCGCATCATAGTGTCTCTTAAAAGAATTCCTGAAAGTGAGTGGAATTATATGCCAATGAAGGTGAAACGCAACACAAACTGGTTATCACAAACGTGAATCTTTCGTGTAACATTAAGCATATACTTAACCGCCGATGAACGGAGATAAACGCCGATGGAACATTTATCAAGTGAACAACAAACAGGGAGATAATTTATGATCGTCAAGTGTCCACATTGTTATACTCGAGTAATTCCCTTGGAAAACAACTTTTGCCCGTCGTGTCGAAAAGATATGTCGGACACAACAGGCGCAGATACCAGCAAAACATTATTGGTGATCTATGAAGGAACCAAACTACCTCATCAATGTTTCGCTTGTGGAAATTCAACTGAACGATTCGTAAGAATGAAGGAGGGTAAAGATGCACAAGGTGATTTGCTAAAAACGATCAGTTATATATTAGCGCTTGTCACTTTTCGTGTGTTCTATATAGCGGCAATGGAAAATAACAACGAAAAATCTGCCTCTATTACGATCAAAATACCGCAATGCGAAAGCTGCGCCAAAATAAATGGTGCACCCAAGCCTTCACATATTGATTTTGCTACACAAGGAATGACATTCATCGTTGATAAATCGTTTTATGAACAAGCACGCTCAATGCGATAGCATCTTCACACAAGTCGGGTTAGCGAATTTTATTTGTGTCAATTCGTGCTTTTATAACAAGGAGACTCAATGATCAAAGGTTCTATCGTTCCAGTTGTCACCCCATTTAAAAATGGCGCGGTTGATTACGAGAGTCTAACAAAATTAATTAACTGGCAGATCGAAAATGGATCGCACGGCATCTCTGTCACTGGCACTACGGGGGAGCCGACATCGCTGACGTTTGACGAACGCCAGCAAGTGATCAAGGTTGCCAAAGAAGCGGTGAACAAGCGTGTGCCATTTGTGCCGGGAACAGGTTCGACGAATCACGCCGAGACGATTGAACTTTCTAAATATGCCCAGTCTATCGGCGCGGATGCGATCTTGGTGATCACGCCCTACTACAATCGCCCGAGTCAACAGGGACTCTTTCTCCACTTTGATGCCGTCGCTAAAAGCGTTGATCTCCCAATCATCCTCTACAACATCCCCGGACGCACTGCGGTTAATTTAGAAGTGGACACCGTAGCGCGATTGCGCGAAGCGAATAAAAATATCATTGGCGTAAAAGAGTCGAATAAAGATTTTGAACACATTAATCGCCTGATTCAAAAAATGGGGCGCGACTTTCTTGTGTATTCGGGCATTGAGCTGCTGTGCTACCCTATTCTCGCCATCGGTGGCGCGGGATACGTCAGCGCGACGGGCAACCTGATGCCGAAAGAAGTGGCGCAACTTTATAATCTCGTCATCGCTAACAAATGGCAAGAAGCGCAAGACTTGCATTACTACATGATGACTCTCAACGACGCTATCTTCATCGAGATCAATCCCGTTCCCGTTAAAGCCGCGCTCGGTATGATGGGTAAAATTTCTCCCGAAGTGCGTCTGCCGCTTGCGCCGCTCTCGGAATCTAACAGAGAGAAGTTGAAAAAGATTTTGGTGGATTACAAACTTATTTGAGATTAGAGAATAGAGATTGGAGATTGGCGCATCAATCTCTAATCTCCAATCCCCAATCTCTTGATTGCATGAAACTCGCCCGCTTCGCCATCAACGGACAAATTTTGCAAGGCACTTTAGAGAAAGGTCAACTCGTCGTGCCATTCGCTGGCACTTATGATCCAAATGAAGTAACGTGGCTACCGCCTGTCGCTAACTTCAGCAAGATGATCGGGCTGGCACTCAATTACCAAGACCATGCCGCCGAATTAAATTTGCAGCTACCGCCCCACCCGATTCTGTTCAACAAGAATCCCAATACGCTCATCGGACATAAGGGCAAGGTCATTGCGCCGCGTAACATTGAATACATGCACTACGAGAATGAGTTAGTCGTCGTCATCGGCATGAAGTGCCGCAAAGTAAAAGCCGAACACGCCGAAAGAGTCATTCTTGGCTACACGATAGGCAATGATGTAACGATTCGTGATTTCGTTGACAACTTCTATCGCCCGCCAGTGAAAGCCAAAGGCTTCGATACGTTTGGTCCTCTCGGTCCCTATCTCGTCACCATTGATGAAGTCCCCGATAGCGGCAACTTAAACGTGAAGACTTATGTCAACAACGAATTGCGTCAACAAGGCAACACCAAAGATTTTATCTACAACGTGCCGCAACTGATTGAATACATCACCGAGTTTATGACTCTCGAACCGGGCGATATGATTTGGACGGGCACGCCGAAGGGAATTTCACACGTTCACCCCGGCGATACAATGAGATTAGAGATAGAGGGGATTGGGGCGTTGGAGAATGAAGTTGTGGAAGCAAGAGAGTAAATAGTAATTGGTAATTAGAAAGCTGGTAAGCAAAGGAGTATCCTATCCATGAAACTTTTCGATCTTGCATTCGCTTGCTACATTTATCGCTATAAGGCTGATGACAAATCGTATCTTGGCTTTCTAAAAGGTACTGATTACAAACCCGATCTCAGTAGACAAGATCACCGTTTTTTACTTATAGAGTGGTTAAGAAATTGGGGATGCCGCCAATTCGCAAAAGAATATGATGCTTTAGTATCAGAAGAGATCAAGGATTGGTATAAAAACTTCAAGTCTTTCTTGCCCAAATCAACGAAAAATCTTATCGAACTTTCACCCAATGAGATAGACGATGCTTGTATAGCATATGAAAATTTAAAAGAACGAACTGCATCCAAACGAAAAATCGGCAAGCGTATTTCTAAAGTAAGAATAGGCGCAACAGGCGCGGCAAAAGCTCTTTTCATTTTGAGACCCGACTCTCTTATTCTATGGGATAGCCCAATCCGAGAAAACTTAAAGCTAGATGGCGAGTCCGAGTCATACAAAAAATATTTATATAGAGCAATATCCGATCTCCAAGAATTAGAAAAGGATTGCCGCAAAGCTCATATTTCATTTTCGGGTTTACCTAAAGAGTTAGGTAGACCCAATTCCAGTCTTGTAAAAATGGTTGACGAATACTATTGGATCACAGAAACAAATGGATTCGTAATACCAACAAGTAGCGATCTTGCGGATTGGTCAAAATGGAAGAGTTTGTAGATGGTTTTCTAAAAGGTCAAGTATGTCATCTCCCTACACAGTAAAGCATTTCATCAACAACGAATTCGTTGACTCTGTCAGCGGAAAAACTTTCGAGACGTTAAATCCTGCCACCAACAAACCTCTCGGCATCGTCGCCGACGGTCAACCCGAAGATGTTGACCGCGCAGTGAAGGCGGCGCGCAAGGCATTCGATAGCGGCGTGTGGAGCAAGATGAACGCCGAAGCGCGATCTAAAAAGATTCGCAAGATCGCCGACCTCATCGAGAAGTATGCCGATGAAATTGCCGAGCGTGAGATCGCCGATTGCGGTGTTCCCATAAAACAAATTCGCGGCGGCGCGATCCCCCGCGCGGCATACAACTTTAATTATTTCGCCGACATGACCTATCGCGTCACGGGCGAAAGTTTTCCGGTTGAAGGTTCGTTCATCAACTACAGCATTCGCCGCCCTGTCGGCGTTGCCGGACTCATCACGCCGTGGAATGTGCCGTTCATGTTGGAAACATGGAAGGTCGCGCCGTGTCTCGCCTTTGGCAACACTTGCATTTTAAAACCCGCCGAGTGGTCGCCGCTCTCCGCCGACAAACTTGCCTACATCATTCAAGAAGCCGATCTGCCGCCGGGCGTGTTCAACATCGTTCACGGTTTTGGCGAGACTGCGGGCGCGCCGATTGTGGCGCATCCCGATGTGCAAGTGATCTCGTTTACGGGCGAGACTTCAACAGGTCAAACGATCATCCGCAACGGCGCGGCGACTCTCAAACGCTATTCGATGGAACTCGGTGGCAAGTCGCCGACGATTGTCTTTGATGATGCCGATTTAGATCGCGCCCTCGACGGCACGATCTTTCAACTCTATTCGTTGAATGGTGAACGATGCACGGCAGGCTCACGTTTGATTCTGCAAGAGTCGATCTATGATTCGTTCATCAAAGATTTAGCCGATCGGGTGTCGAAGATCAAAGTCGGACTCCCCAGTGACGCCGCCACTGAAGTGGGACCGTTGATCCACCCCGAACATTGGGCGAAGGTCAACAGTTATATGGACATCGCGCGCGGTGAAGGCGCGAAAATTTTAGTCGGCGGCAAACGCCCGGAGAAATTTCCCGAAGGGAATTATTTCGAGCCGACGTTGATCGTGGACGTGAAGAACGAGATGCGCGTGGCGCAAGAGGAAATCTTCGGACCGGTATTAGTCGTGATCAAATTCAAAGACGAAGCCGAAGCGATCCAGATCGCCAACGACATCAAATATGGTCTTGCCGGTTATGTGTGGACGAAAGATATTGGCAAAGGACACCGCGTGGCGCAAGCGATTGAAAGCGGCATGACGTGGATCAACTCGCACAACGTGCGCGATCTCCGCACACCCTTTGGCGGATCGAAGTTCAGCGGCATCGGGCGCGAAGGCGATCATCACAGCTTTGAGCTTTATACTGAATTGAAAGCCATTCATGTAGCGATTGGGAATCATCCCATTCCGAAATTTGGAATGGGATAAAACGTAATTCGTAAATAGTAATTGGTAATTGGCGCGAACCCAATTACTAATTACCAATTACTCTTCAGGAGGTTTTATGGGCGCACGACACGCAAAAGACGTAATTCAAAAACTCAAAGATCAGCCGATAGAAATTTGGCATCGTGGTAAACGAGTCAAAGACATCACCGCAGAACCCGGGCTGGCTAACGGCGTGAAGAGTCTCGCCGCGCTTTATGATGTGCAATGGCAAGAGCCCGATGCGATGTTGTTTGATTCGCCCACCACAAAAAATAAAGTGGGACGCTCGTTTATGATTCCGAAAACGAAAGAGGAACTGGCGAGCATCAGCGAGATGATGTTACGTTGGTCGCGCCACAGCAACGGCATGATGGGTCGCTCCCCCGATTACATCAACCGCGCCATCTCGGCGTACGCCGGCGGCGCAACGTTCCTCTCCAAGCAAGACCCGCGCTTCGGCGAAAACGCCAAGAAGTATCACGAGTACATGCGCGAGAACGATCTATGCCTGACGCACACATTGATCAACCCGCAAGCAAATCGCTCCGTCGGCGCGGCGAAACAAGCCGATCCGTTTTTGGCGGCGCGCGTCAAAGAAGAAAAAGATTCGGGCATCATCATCAAAGGCGCACGCATGTTAGCCACCCTGCCCATCTCAGATGAGATCATGGTCTTCCCTTCCACACTGCTCAAAGCCGGTGAAGAAGATGCGCCTTACGCATTTGGTTTCTCGATCCCAAATTCGACTCCCGGTTTAAAATTTATTTGCCGCGAGACGGTTGACTATGAGCGCAGTCATTACGATCATCCGCTCGGCTCGCGCTTTGAAGAGATGGATGCTGTGGTGATCTTCGATGATGTGTTCGTGCCATGGGAAAAAGTTTTTCTCTATCGCGATGTCGCCTCATGCAACAAAGCTTACGCCGCCACAGGGGCGGTAGCCCACATGAGTCATCAAGTGATCTGCAAGAACATCGCCAAGACAGAATTCTTGTTGGGTCTGGCCTCGCTCATGGTGGACTCCATCGGCCTCGAATCGTTTCAACACATTCACGAAAAGATCGCCGAGATTTGGGTGAACCTTGAAACGATGAAAGCCTTCAAACGCTGCGCCGAAGCCGACGCCGAACTCGACGAGTATGGCGTGATGAAGCCCGCTTGGGATCCGCTCGACGCGGCGCGCAATTTGTATCCGCGTTTGTATCCGCGCATGATCGAGATCATTCAACAGATCGGCGCGAGCGGTTTGGTGGCGATGCCCACCGAAGCGGATGTGAACGGAGCGATGGCAGAGGACATCAAAAAATATTATCAAGCGGCACGGATGGAAGCCGCCGACCGCATCCCGCTCTTTCGACTCGCGTGGGACACCGCCGTGTCCGCTTTCGGAACCCGCCAAGTGTTGTATGAGCGTTTCTTTTTTGGCGACCCGGTGCGCATGGCTGGCGCAGTGTTTCAGAATCATGATCGGGCGAAGTATATGGATCATGTGAGGGCGTTCCTCAAGAGAAGTGATCAGTAATCAGTGATCAGTGGAGCGTCCACTGATTACTGATCACTGACAACTGATAACTGATGATTGATCCCCGCACCTTCCGCAACACCATCGGCGTCTTCGCCACAGGTGTCACCGTCATTGCCGCGCAAGCGGATGAGGAAACCCACGCCATGACTGCCAACGGCATCACATCGCTTTCGCTTGAGCCGCCGTTGTTAATTTTTTGCTTGGGCAAAAAAGCGAAGATGGCTGAGATATTAAATGAAGGCGCTGGCTTCTCGGTCAATATCTTGCGCGAGAGTCAGCAGAATCTTTCAACGTATTTCGCAGGTGGATGGAAAGAGTCGGCGCCGCCGCCGTTTAAGTTTGAAGCCTGGACCAAGTCTCCGCGCTTGGAGAATTGCGCGGCGGCACTCGCCTGCGAAGTGAGTCAAAAGATCGAAGGCGGCGATCACTGGATCATCATCGGCAGTGTGATCGATCTACATCAAGGCAGTGAGCCGCGCATCCCTCTCATCTTTTATAGCGGCAAATATCGGCAGCTGGTGGAAACGGAATCGACGGAAGTTGTGGATTTGATTTTTTACGATCCATGGTAAAGAGCAGTGATCAGTTATCAGTAGTCAGTAATCAGTAAGAGCAGAAACTGATCACTGATCACTGTTCACTGTTCACTGATTGCTGAATTATATGGTTGACTTCAACATCACCCGCATCGGTCACGCCGAAATTCGCGTGACGGATTTGGGCAAAGCAAAAACTTTTTATGTTGACGCGCTCGGTATGATCGAAATCGAGAAAGACAACGACTCGATCTATCTCGGCGGCATGGAAGAGCGCGACAAGTATTGTTTGATCTTGCGTAAAGCCGAGAGCGGCGGCATTTCGCATTTGGCGTTCCGCGTCGCCGAGCCTGATGATTTAGAAAAGATCGAAAAGTTACACAAAGAAAATAATTTGCCGACGCGCTGGATCGAAGCGAACACACTTGAGCGCGGGCAAGGGCGAGCATTACGCGTGCAAGACCCGAGCGGCTTGCCAATGGAATTTTATTTTGAGATGGAACAGCGCGAGCGACTCTTGCAACGCTTCGATTTATATCGCGGCGCGAATGTGATGCGGATCGATCACTTCAATTGCCAAGTTCCCAACGTGCAAGCGGCAAACGATTGGTGGATGCAGAAGATGGGCTTCTACTGTTCGGAATACACCGTGAGCGATCCGCCGGGTCCCGAACGTTTGTGGGCGGCGTGGCTGCATCGCAAACAAAATGTGCATGACTTGGCATTGATGAACGGCATCGGTCCGCGACTGCATCACATTGGTATGTGGCTGCAAGATACGCAAAGTGTT